>JADMIO010796503.1_pt1 | contig 66785 bp, 63 predicted proteins | sample 8958161 | NCBI WGS metagenome assembly JADMIO01 (sample SAMN16585339, study PRJNA669376) | soil metagenome | isolation source: Crop rotation soil | place: USA: Cullars Rotation, Alabama | collected 2011 | reverse complement strand
CTTTCCCGTAAACTTCACATCCCGACCACATACAGGCAAAGTAATGGCATTACCGCGAGCCATTACTCCTACGCGCGCAATTAACGAATCCACCATCGGGGCAGCTGGTGTCGATAACGAAGTATCTTCAACCGGTTGAGTATTGAGCGTATGTTTTGGAATAACAGGCGCACGCTTCATTATCTAATCTCCCAGCGTGGTTTAATCAGACGATCGAAAATTTCATTGCAGACAGGTTCCCAAATAGAAAGAGCATTTCTCCAGGCACCAGTTGAAGAGCGTTGATCAATGGCCTGTTCAAAAACAGTTCTCATCCGGATCTGACCTTTACCAACTTCATCCGTTTCACGTACAACATTTTTTAGAACCATGCTTCCCCAGGCATCCCGAATTTGCTCCTCCATCCACGGGGACTGAGAGCCATTACTATTGCTGTATTTGGTAAGCAAAATACGTACATCAGGCTCGAACCCTTTAAGATCAACGTTCTTGAGCAGATCACGAAGCATATCGAAAAACTGCAGTGCGGAGGTGTAGTCAAACAACTCAGCAGGCGTGGGAACAATCAGCACATCAGCAGCACATACGACATTAATCGTGCCGATACCCAGGTTAGGCGCGCTGTCAATAACTATGACATCATAGTCATGAGCAACAGTTTCAATGGCCAGTCGGAGCATCAGGTGTGGATCGGTGGGCAGTTTACCTTCATCAAATTTGCCCATTAACTCAGTTTCAATACGGTGCAGAGCCAGACAGGAAGGAATAATGTCAAGCCCCGGCCAGCAAGTGGGCTTTATTGCATAAGTGACATCGTCCTTTTCCCCAAGATAGAAAGGCAGGAGAGTGTCTTCTGCATGAATATGAAGATCTGGTACCCATCCGTGATACATTGAGGCTGTTCCCTGGGGGTCGTTACCTTCCACGAGCAAAACACGTAGCCCCTTCAGAGCCAGATCCTGAGCAAGATGAACAGAAACTGAGGTTTTGTAAACGCCTCCTTTATGGGCAGCAACCCCGATCACCGGTGGAAATACGTCTTCAGCACGTCGCAATCGCGTACCAAACACATCACGCATATGATTAATTTGTTCAATTGTATAACCAACACGTTGCTCAACCCGTCCTCGAATTTCCATATCCGGGTGCGGTAGTCGCCCTGCTTTCTCGGCATCTCTGATAGCCTGAGAAGAAACCCCAACTAAATCCGCTGCTTCACCTATTCTCCAGCGCCGGGTTATTTTCCTCGCTTCCGGGCTGTCATCATTAAACTGTGCAATGGCGATAGCCTTCGTCATTTCATGACCAGCGTTTATGCACTGGTTAAGTGTTTCCATGAGTTTCATTCTGAACATCCTTTAATCATTGCTTTGCGTTTTTTTATTAAATCTTGCAATTTACTGCAAAGCAACAACAAAATCGCAAAGTCATCAAAAAACCGCAAAGTTGTTTAAAATAAGAGCAACACTACAAAAGGAGATAAGAAGAGCACATACCTCAGTCACTTATTATCACTAGCGCTCGCCGCAGCCGTGTAACCGAGCATAGCGAGCGAACTGGCGAGGAAGCAAAGAAGAACTGTTCTGTCAGATAGCTCTTACGCTCAGCGCAAGAAGAAATATCCACCGTGGGAAAAACTCCAGGTAGAGGTACACACGCGGATAGCCAATTCAGAGTAATAAACTGTGATAATCAACCCTCATCAATGATGACGAACTAACCCCCGATATCAAGTCACATGACGAAGGGAAAGAGAAGGAAATCAACTGTGACAAACTGCCCTCAAATTTGGCTTCCTTAAAAATTACAGTTCAAAAAGTATGAGAAAATCCATGCAGGCTGAAGGAAACAGCAAAACTGTGACAAATTACCCTCAGTAGGTCAGAACAAATGTGACGAACCACCCTCAAATCTGTGACAGATAACCCTCAGACTATCCTGTCGTCATGGAAGTGATATCGCGGAAGGAAAATACGATATGAGTCGTCTGGCGGCCTTTCTTTTTCTCAATGTATGAGAGGCGCATTGGAGTTCTGCTGTTGATCTCATTAACACAGACCTGCAGGAAGCGGCGGCGGAAGTCAGGCATACGCTGGTAACTTTGAGGCAGCTGGTAACGCTCTATGATCCAGTCGATTTTCAGAGAGACGATGCCTGAGCCATCCGGCTTACGATACTGACACAGGGATTCGTATAAACGCATGGCATACGGATTGGTGATTTCTTTTGTTTCACTAAGCCGAAACTGCGTAAACCGGTTCTGTAACCCGATAAAGAAGGGAATGAGATATGGGTTGATATGTACACTGTAAAGCCCTCTGGATGGACTGTGCGCACGTTTGATAAACCAAGGAAAAGATTCATAGCCTTTTTCATCGCCGGCATCCTCTTCAGGGCGATAAAAAACCACTTCCTTCCCCGCGAAACTCTTCAATGCCTGCCGTATATCCTTACTGGCTTCCGCAGAGGTCAATCCGAATATTTCAGCATATTTAGCAACATGGATCTCGCAGATACCGTCATGTTCCTGTAGGGTGCCATCAGATTTTCTGATCTGGTCAACGAACAGATACAGCATACGTTTTTGATCCCGGGAGAGACTATATGCCGCCTCAGTGAGGTCGTTTGACTGGACGATTCGCGGGCTATTTTTACGTTTCTTGTGATTGATAACCGCTGTTTCCGCCATGACAGATCCATGTGAAGTGTGACAAGTTTTTAGATTGTCACACTAAATAAAAAAGAGTCAATAAGCAGGGATAACTTTGTGAAAAAACAGCTTCTTCTGAGGGCAATTTGTCACAGGGTTAAGGGCAATTTGTCACAGACAGGACTGTCATTTGAGGGTGATTTGTCACACTGAAAGGGCAATTTGTCACAACACCTTCTCTAGAACCAGCATGGATAAAGGCCTACAAGGCGCTCTAAAAAAGAAGATCTAAAAACTATAAAAAAAATAATTATAAAAATATCCCCGTGGATAAGTGGATAACCCCAAGGGAAGTTTTTTCAGGCATCGTGTGTAAGCAGAATATATAAGTGCTGTTCCCTGGTGCTTCCTCGCTCACTCGACCGGGAGGGTTCGAGAAGGGGGGGCACCCCCCTTCGGCGTGCGCGGTCACGCGCACAGGGCGCAGCCCTGGTTAAAAACAAGGTTTATAAATATTGGTTTAAAAGCAGGTTAAAAGACAGGTTAGCGGTGGCCGAAAAACGGGCGGAAACCCTTGCAAATGCTGGATTTTCTGCCTGTGGACAGCCCCTCAAATGTCAATAGGTGCGCCCCTCATCTGTCAGCACTCTGCCCCTCAAGTGTCAAGGATCGCGCCCCTCATCTGTCAGTAGTCGCGCCCCTCAAGTGTCAATACCGCAGGGCACTTATCCCCAGGCTTGTCCACATCATCTGTGGGAAACTCGCGTAAAATCAGGCGTTTTCGCCGATTTGCGAGGCTGGCCAGCTCCACGTCGCCGGCCGAAATCGAGCCTGCCCCTCATCTGTCAACGCCGCGCCGGGTGAGTCGGCCCCTCAAGTGTCAACGTCCGCCCCTCATCTGTCAGTGAGGGCCAAGTTTTCCGCGAGGTATCCACAACGCCGGCGGCCGGCCGCGGTGTCTCGCACACGGCTTCGACGGCGTTTCTGGCGCGTTTGCAGGGCCATAGACGGCCGCCAGCCCAGCGGCGAGGGCAACCAGCCGAGGGCTTCGCCCTGTCGCTCGACTGCGGCGAGCACTACTGGCTGTAAAAGGACAGACCACATCATGGTTCTGTGTTCATTAGGTTGTTCTGTCCATTGCTGACATAATCCGCTCCACTTCAACGTAACACCGCACGAAGATTTCTATTGTTCCTGAAGGCATATTCAAATCGTTTTCGTTACCGCTTGCAGGCATCATGACAGAACACTACTTCCTATAAACGCTACACAGGCTCCTGAGATTAATAATGCGGATCTCTACGATAATGGGAGATTTTCCCGACTGTTTCGTTCGCTTCTCAGTGGATAACAGCCAGCTTCTCTGTTTAACAGACAAAAACAGCATATCCACTCAGTTCCACATTTCCATATAAAGGCCAAGGCATTTATTCTCAGGATAATTGTTTCAGCATCGCAACCGCATCAGACTCCGGCATCGCAAACTGCACCCGGTGCCGGGCAGCCACATCCAGCGCAAAAACCTTCGTGTAGACTTCCGTTGAACTGATGGACTTATGTCCCATCAGGCTTTGCAGAACTTTCAGCGGTATACCGGCATACAGCATGTGCATCGCATAGGAATGGCGGAACGTATGTGGTGTGACCGGAACAGAGAACGTCACACCGTCAGCAGCAGCGGCGGCAACCGCCTCCCCAATCCAGGTCCTGACCGTTCTGTCCGTCACTTCCCAGATCCGCGCTTTCTCTGTCCTTCCTGTGCGACGGTTACGCCGCTCCATGAGCTTATCGGGTCCACTCGCGAACGCAGAAAGGCCCACCCGAAGGTGAGCCAGTGTGATTACATTTGCGGCCTAACTGTGGCCAGTCCAGTTACGCTGGAGTCACTAGTATTTAGGTGACACTATAGAAGCGGCCGCGACAACTTGTCCACGTGGAATTCTAAGCTTAGGATCCCAATGTGCTGGAAAGTGGTGACGGCGGTCGAGTTTTTCGCGTTGACATGACAGCCGCCGCGATCACAGTAGCCGTGATATGCACACGCGGGTCGCCCTCGATAGCTCTGCGAGTTGATCGCCGCGGGACCTCGAAACGGATTCCAACCGAGCGATTTTCCGGCCTTGGCCATCAGATCCGTGAAATCGGTATCGCGAAGCGGAGGCATGGGATATTCGCGCTGGCGGGGTCCTTCGAAATTGCTTCCCCGGCCGGTGAGCCTGCCTTGGATATTCCCGGCGCGTCCGGAAACGCCGACTTCCTGCTCGACGATGTCGTAGTACGGCTCCAGATCCTCGTACGCGATGGGCCAGTCTTCGACGGTCGATCCCTTGGGGATCGAATTCTGTCCATAACGCTGGATCGACGACGAGCGTACTTTGAAGTCCCACGGGCTGAACCGCCAGCTCTGCGCGTGATAGTGAATCGAGGTGCCGCCGATGGCGTTCATCATCGGATGCGCGGCGCCTCGTGTGGCGCGCGCGGTCAGGCCGTTGCGGACCGTGGGGATCTCGCCCTGCGCTTTATGGCCGGTGGTGACCAGGCCCCGAACGTTGTTGTAGATCTCGTCGGCGTGAAAGAACTTGCCGGGATCCTTGGTCATCCAGGTTCCGGCTTCGATCCCGGCGACCTTGAGCCCGGCTCGCGCCAGCGGCAGCACAGCGACGCCGCCCGCGGCGCCCAGGCCGACCACGACCACATCGACAGGTTTGAGGTTGATAGGCATGGCGCCGGACTTTCAGACTGCGGGAGAGGGCTTGTCGGTAGCCGCTTCGCCTTCGAATGAGACCTTGTCGTAGATGTCTTTGACGGCGATCGTGCAGCTCACGCTGTCGAACCGGCAGGTCGATTCCATCCCCGCTGCATCGGAGAGCAGCCAGTCTCCGCCGGGTTGGCGGCGAAAGACTTCGACGCGGGGTTCGGATTGGGAGACCAGGGAGTATTCCTGAAGCGATTCCATCGTTCGGTATTGGGCGAACTTGAAGCCGCGATCGTAAGCTTCCGTCGAAGGCGAGAGAACCTCGATGATCAAGGTCGGATTCAGAACGGTATCCTGCCGGCCATCTCCGTATTGGGGTGGATCGCACACCACGACAACGTCCGGATACGTATAAAGGCCGGTCTTGCTTACCCTCACCCGCATGTCGCTGGTAGTTACTACGCAGGGGCCCTTCTTGAGAGCCAGGCGAAGCTCGCTGCTCAGGTTGCCGATGACGATCGCGTGCCGATGGGTGCCGCCCGACATCGCGTACATGCGGCCGTTATAGAACTCGCTGCGAACATCCTGCGCGGCGCGCTCGATTTCGAGATATTGCTCGGGTGTGAGGCGCGGCTGGGATTGCGCGGACATGGTTATATTCTAGCCAGCTAACGGGCGACAGGATCGCCTGTTCTACGGGAGCACCGGGTCCCGAGTTTAAGGTTGATAGGCATGGCGCCGCTACTTAGACTGCGGGGGACGGCTTGTCGGTATCCGCTTCGCTGGCGAACGAGACCTTGTCGTAGATATCTTGGAGGGCGATCGCGCAATTCACGCTGTCGAACCGGCAGGTGGCTTCCATCCCCACAGCATCAGAGAGCAGCCAGTCTCCGCCGGGTTGGCGGCGAAACACTTCGACACGGGGTTCGGATTCGGAGACCAGGGAGTATTCCTGAAGCGATTCCATTGTCCTGTATTGGGCGAACTTGAAGCCGCGATCATCCGCTTCGGTGGATGGCGACAGGACTTCGATGATCACAATCGGATCGACCAAGGTGTCCGTCGAGCCATCCGCGAATTTTGGTTGCCCGCAAACAACGACCACATCGGGATAGGTGTAGAGTCCCTGGGAAGACACCCGGACGCGCAAATCGTTGGTGCCGACGGAACAGTCCCGATTCGCGAGGGCTTTTCGCAAGTGGTGGCTGAGACTGGAGATGATCATAACGTGCCGATAGGATGCGCCCGACATCGCATACATGCGGCCGTTGTAGAACTCGCTGCGAACATCCTGCGCGGCGCGCTCGATCTCGAGATATTGCTCGGGTGTGAGGCGCGGCTGGGACTGCGCGGACATGGTTATATCTTAGGACAGGCCCAGCTCATCCACGAGGTGGTCCAGCGCTGCCCAGTCGGTGTATTCGTGATCGCGCGAGGTATCCGTGCTCACTCCCTGCGCCCTGGCGATGCGCTTCATGACGAACCGAATTACAAAATTGTATTTGGAGTAGCTCAGCGCACCGGCTACCGCTCGCACCTTGGAAGGATGCCAGCCGGTTTCCTTGAGGAACGCATCGATGATCCTCTGGACTTCGGCCGCCGCCTGCGCGCGATGCTCGGGGATCTTGGCGGGATCTTCAGCGCCCGCCTCCGCTAGGCTGACCGACAGAAACACTGCCGGGATGCGCTCCAGTTCGGAGCGGTGGGCTTTGACGAAATGGACGATCTCTTTTTCGTGCTTGCCGACATGAACCGAGGCCGCGACCACCGCCCCGGCGTAAGGATCCAGTGAGAAACCGGCGGGCGGATTCGCCGCGTCCACGACATCGGCGGTATGTCCGCGACCACGAACCGTCGCGGCGACGTGCTCGGCTATTCGTCTGGTGTGGCCCTCACGCGTCGCGTAAACAACCAGAACCTGTTTCATGGCCTACTGTATTAGCGGCTCCACCACCAGCCCGTCCTTCAGTGACTTTTCGGAAGGAAGCGCTACGGCATCGCCCTCCTTCAATTCCTTTACCTGGGTGCGAGTGGTATTGTTGACGCCTTGCGTAATCGCGAGCCACCGGATGTGGCCGGACTCGAGCAGGTACACCCCGGTCTTGCCTTGCTCGCGATGCACCGCTTCTTTTGGAATTGTGATTGCGTTCTCCACCGTCTCCGACAGGATGACCGCGTTGACGTTCGCACCCGGCAGCAGATCCATGTCCGGATTCTCAATATTGAAAGTCACCTCGCCCACCTGGCGTGCGCCCATGGTGACGATTTCGTTCGCTTTGTGATCCACTGTGCCCTTCCATTGCCGCCCGGGGAGCGCGTCCCAGGTGATGGTCACGGGCATGCCTTTCATCACGCGGCCCAGATCCGGCTCATCGACATAAACCTTCACGTGGACGTGATCCAGCCGGCCGATGGAAGCCACCAGATCGCCTGCGTTCAAATAAGCGCCCGGCTTGAGATCGAACTGATAGACCGTTCCGGCGATGGGCGCCTTAACCGCGCTCATACGGATGCGCGCCTCGGCAAGCTGCGCGGCGGTCCTGGCTTCCTCCAGGCGAGCTTCCGCGCTGCTGTGATCGGCGGGCGTCACCAGAGCGGCGCGTTGCTGCTGCAGCGCTTGAATCTGGGTCTGGGCGCGATCGACAGCTTCCTTCGCCGTCTTAACATCGGTTTCGAGGCCGACCTTCTTGTCGCGCAGCCGCACCGCCGTTGCATAGTTGTCTTGCGCGATTTTCAACTCCAGTCGCGCTCTGTCGAGCTGCGTATCGATGCTGGCCCGGTCCGCCGCGCGGCCGCCCTGGGAAAGAATCTGCAACTCCGCGCGGATGGCCGCCTGACGTGCCTCGGCCGTCTTCAGTTCGGCTTGCGCGTCGGTGGAATCGAGCTCTACCAGCGTCTGGCCGGCCTCGACCCGCTGGCCGCGCTGCACCAGAATGCGCTTCACCGCTCCCGAACGCTCCGCGCGCGCCGCGCCGGATTCGACGGGTTCCACCTTGCCGTTGGTCGAGACGACGCTCGAAATGCTTTCGCGCAATGCCTTCGCGAAAGTGACTTGCGGCGGGCGCCCGCGCTGATCTTCGAGCCTCCAGAAGACCAAACCGGCCACCGCCAGCAGGATCAGGACGAGCCAGAGGCGTTTAGATTTCATGAAAGGCTTTGAACATTCGCTTTGAATGGAGCGCGCTAAACTACATATTCTCATGCTGGCGTTAGTGCTTTCCGGCGGCGGCTTGTTCGGGGCGTGGCAGGCGGGCGCCTGGGGCGTGCTGGCGAAACACATCCGTCCCGACCTGATCGTCGGCGCCTCCGTCGGATCGCTCAACGGCTACGTGATCGCTAGCGGCGGGACGCCCGAAGAACTTCGGAGCATGTGGCTCGATCCCACATTCGCCCGATTCGCGGATCTGCCGCACAACATCCGGCGGATGATGTCGCACTACACGCCGCGGATCCGCCTGGCCATCACTGCCACCGAACTGCCGCGGATGAAGCCGCGGATCTTTCGCGATTCCGAGATCACCTGGCAGCACCTGGCCGCGTCCTGCGCCCTTCCTCTCGCGCTGCCGCAGGTCCGGATCGGAACCCGGTGGTACTCAGACGGAGGATTGCTGGGGGCGCTGCCTTCGTGGGCCGCCGCCGAGCTCGGAGCGAATCAAATCATCGGACTTCAGGCGTTGCCGCAGCCTCCGTCCTGGTGGCTGGGCCATGGGGTCCGGGCCTTCCGGGCTGTGGCCGGACATAATCCAGCCGTTCCCGCGGGGATCGATGTGTGCGAAATCCGGCCCGCAGGGAGTCTGGGCTCGGTCCGCGACACCATCCAGTGGAAGCGCGACAATATCGAGCGTTGGCTCGACGAAGGTGCCAAGGATGCGGTGAACGCCCTCACCAGGCTGCCGTCCCTGTAACCAAAAAAACATTTTCGTTCTGGCGTGTTCTGGTGGATAATGCCTTCAGGCACAACAAAACCGGAGACGCCCATGCCGACGTACCGTATCCATCGACTCAAGGATCATCTGCGAAACCAGGTTCGCTTCGGGCCGCACGTAAGCGGAACCGCCATGGTCAAGCCGCGGGATTATCAGCCGCCGCCGCAGGATGGGACCCAGGGCGAAGAAGTGGAGGCGCCGTCTCCCTACGCGGCTTTCTTTGTGATGCGGGATTCCGCCGCCCCCCTGGAAGTCGGCGATCTGCTGGAATCGGCCGCGGACGGGTCTCTGCGGATTTTCAAGTTTGTGGGGTTCGAAGAAGCCCAGTGGGCGCTCCCCGAGCCCAAGCCGGCCCCTGGCGTCCCACCCCAGGCGGCGCCGGGTGACGATCCATCACCCTCGCTACAATCGCCCGGGGTACAATAAAGACGTAGCAAATGGATGGCTTTTGCGGGGAAGGATCCGCGATCAATTCCTTCTCTCTGGTGGTTTACGTTCCGCAGCCTTTGGCTGGTTTTATAGAGCGGCTCCGCCAGGAAATACAGCCGGGTTGTACAGCGCGCAGTCACCTCACTTTCCTGCCACCGCGAATCCTCCACGTCCCAATCGATCGAATCTCCAGTCAGCTCGAAGCCGGTCTGCGGAACCAGTCGGCATTTCGCGTGACGCTGTGCGACGTTCAGGTTTTCCCGGTTTCCTATGCGGTCCATCTCTCGGTCGGGGAAGGATGGAACGAAGCCGACCGGATCCACCAGGCCCTCAATCGCGGGGATCTGTACCACAAGGAAGTGTTTGAGTATCACCCGCATGTGACGCTGGCCCAGGACCTGGATCCGGCCAATATCGCCGCGGTGAAGGAGCTGGCCGCGCGCCGCTGGGCCGAGTACTCCGGAAACCGAAATTTCCTGGTCGATCACCTGACCCTGGTCCAGAACCAGCCGGAACGCGGCTGGACCAACCTGGGGGAATTCGCGCTCCGCGTGCCGGTCTCCGTTTAATCGAACATCTTCAACTGATCGTCCCGGTCTTTGGCCGCGGCCGGTTTAACCCGCCGACGCAGAGGACTCCCGATCACACCCATAACCTGCACCGATTCCAATGCTTCCTTGGGTACGAACACCCGCTGGTTCTGGAAGGTCGGATCAGGCGGGATGACGCTGTAGCCGGCGGGCTCCACCTGAAGGAGATTGTTGGGGATCAGGCCTTCGAGCGTATCCCCGTCTCGGAATCGCAGTTGGACCCACAGCCCTGAGGTCTTAGGACGCGCCGCGAACGACCGGTGCTTTTTCCAGGCTTCGGCATTATCGAAATCCCGAACGAAGCAGACCGCCTTGGTTTCGGAGTAGGGAACCTGGATAAGGATTCCCTCGGGAGTCAGCAATTCCAGCGCGCCGGCCTCGAAGCCGCCGGGGGTCTGGACAAACCCCTGCAAGGGCTCGCGGTCGAAGCGGGTGACTAAAACCTTCTTGTTTGCTGCTGAAGCCCTTCCAAACAATTTCGCAAGTATTGTATCATTAGCAGGATGCAGCCGTTGGCGCCGGTGGCGAAGCCACATCCTGGCTTAGCGAAGCCGATTTCCGGCCTGGCCGAGTCGTTTCTCAACTTCTGCCGGGTGGAAAAGGGGCTGGCCAACCACACGCTTTCTTCGTATCGTCTAGATTTAGAAAGGCTTAACTCAAAACTTCCGGTGCCGGAGCAGCAGGCGTCCCCGCAGCAGCTCGCCGACCACGTGCAGTCCCTCTATGGGGCGAAGTTTTCGCCGCGTTCGATCGCCCGGCACGTGGCAACGCTCAGAAACTACTACCGTTTTCTGGCCCGGGAGGGCGAAGTGGGCCAGGACCCGGCCGAGTTCCTCGCGTCCCCCAAGCAATGGTCGACGCTCCCGAAATACCTCAACCGGGACGAGGTCGAGCGGCTCATCGAATCGCCTGACGGCTCACAACCCAGGGGCTTACGGGACCGGGCGATGCTCGAATTGCTCTATGCGACCGGCCTGCGGGTCTCGGAACTCTGCGGTCTCGAGCTTTCGGCGGTCGAGCGCCGGATGGGCGTGCTAAAAGTGATCGGAAAGGGAAACAAGCAGCGCGTGGTTCCTTTCGGTGATCCCGCGGGCGCCGCCCTGGACCGTTATCTGTCGGAGGGCAGACCCAAACTTCTCAAAGGCCGCGCGAGCCGGTTTCTGTTCGTCACCGGACGCGGCTCGGCCATGACACGCCAGACCTTTTGGGCTTTGATCCGGAAACATGGGCGGAGCGCGGGGATCTTCCGCCGGCTGACACCCCACGTGGTCCGGCACAGTTTTGCCACGCACCTGGTGGAAGGCGGCGCGGATCTGCGAAGCGTGCAGATCATGCTGGGCCACGCCGACATTTCCACCACGCAAGTCTACACGCACGTGGCGCGGCGCAGGCTCCGAGAAGTAATCGACCGGCACCATCCCCGCGCATGACTACCCGGGCGCGGTACACGCGGTGCGGAGAGAAGGCGAGGACAGAATGAGCGATTACATGTTCATGCTGGAAAGCCACCTGACCGGGGAACAGTTTCGGCTGGTGGGCCAGATGCAAGCGGCTGCGGCCGCCACCGGCCTCAGTCTGTACCTAACCGGCGGAGCCATGCGCGATGTGCTGGGCGGCTTCCCGGTTCGCGATCTGGATTTCACCGTGGAAGGCAATCCCGCCAAGCTGGTCAAGCTGATGACCACCAAGCACGGCGGCACCGTGATTTCGACCGACGAACCCAAGAAGTCCACGCAGCTGCGATTCGAAGGCGGCGTTTCCGCCGAGATCGCCATGGCCCGCACGGAGCGATTCGCCAAGTCCGGCGCGAAACCGTCGATTGAGCCTTCCACCATTCACGAGGACCTGCGATGCCGGGACTTCACCGTGAATGCCGTCGCGCTTTCGCTCAACAAAGCTTCGCTGGGACTGCTGGTCGATCCCACCAACGGGGTCGGCGACATCGAGCGCAAGGAATTGCGCGCGGTTCACAATTATTCTTTCTACGACGATCCGTCGCGCATGTTGCGGCTGATCCGCTTCAAGGTGCGGCTGGGGTATGCGATCGACGAGCGCACCAAGCTTCAATACGAAAACGCGCGCGAGGCGGAAATGCTGACGCGGATTTCGGCGGAGGCACTGGGCCGGGAACTGCGCAACGCCGCCGCCGAGCCGGATGCCCACGACGTGATGGCGGCACTCGAGCAGGAAAAGCTGATCGAGCTGTACTCGCCCGTCCTGACCGGCGCGAAGCTTAACCTGCCGGTGTTTTCGAAGCTCCAAAAGGCGCGCCACATGGTGCCTTTCGGACTCGACTTCCGCATCAATACGCTACCTCTGTTCCTGTATGTGCTGTTCGAGAAACTCAATCCCAAGGAACGCAGCGCGTTGATCGCGGCCGCGGAGCTCACGAAAGCGGAAACGGCGGCGCCGGAGAAAATGGTCGCCGCGGCCAAGAAGCTCGAGCGCGATCTGAAGAGTCCCAAGCTGCAGAAGGCATCGCAGCTGTATTCGCTCCTTTCCAAAACGCCGGGGGAACAAATCCTGTTTCTGGAGGTGTACTCCGCCCAGCGGATTGTGCACGACCGGATTCGCAATTACTTCCAGAAGCATTTGCCGGCGGCGCTCGAAGTCACCAACGAAGTGGTCGCGGCCACCGGCGTCACTCCCGGCACTCCGAAATTCCAGCGCGTCAAGGACGAGATGATCGTCCAGCGTCTGGATGCAAGGCCCAAGAAAGTGGCGCCCGCCGCTGAGCCGCTTCCGCCCCCGCCGCCGATGTCGGGTTTCGTGCGCGGATCTGGGATGCGCCAGGCTCGTTCGTAATCATCGCACTGGATTTCTTCTGCTCCACATTTTCGCCGCGCTTTCGCTGACGAACGGCAGGTGAAACTTCGGGTCCACTCCAATCATCAGCAGGGTTGGCGGTGAGAATCTTGAAGGAGAAATATTGATGGAGCCTCGAATTAACTACCTGAAATCCGGCCGTGGCGTGATGGAGGCGATGCTGGGCCTCGAGAAGTATATTCGCCAGTCCGGCCTGGAGGAATCGCTTCTCAACCTCATCCGGATGCGCGCGTCCCAAATCAACGGGTGCGCCTATTGTCTGGATATGCATTGGAAAGACGCACGGTCGCTAGGCGAAAGCGAGCAAAGACTGTACGGCCTGGATGCCTGGGAAGAATCGCCTTATTACACCGATCGGGAGCGCGCTGCTCTTGCCTGGACCGAAGCGTTGACCAACATCCGCGAAGGGCACGCATCCGACGAAGTGTATGAAAAGGTGCGGCCTCATTTCACCGAGAAGGAACTGGCCGACCTGAGCCTGGCGATCACTTCGATCAACTCCTGGAACCGGCTGAACATTGGAGTTCGGACCGTGCCCGGGACCTATCAGGTGCCGCGGACACGCGAGCACGCAAAAACTGCATAGCGAAGCCCAACCCCCGGTCCCATCCTCCACGGTCAGGCATTTCTTTTCATCTCCCCTTTTGAAACCGGCTCGTAACCTGATCGTGGAGCGGTGGGACGCTCCCTCCTGAATCCCTCCTGTTTTGGATTTTATTCCCGGATCAAGAATCGATTTACACGGCGGCCTCATCTCACAGTCTGTGACGCTTGAATGCGTCGCTGGAGCAAATGATGGACTTCTCGAGTGAGCAATTTCGTGTCCGGGCGGTGACTTTCGTCGTTCTTGCGGGTGTGATCGGAGCCGCTGGATGCTCCACCAGCACGCAAGGGGCGAAGGGTCCGGAACCTTTGACCGTGGAGGTTGTCCAGGTCGAGCAGAAGGATGTCCCGATTTACAGTGAGTGGATCGGTTCGACGGACGGAATCGTCAACGCCGACATCAAAGCCCAGGTTACGGGTTATCTGCAGAGGCAGGACTACACTGAGGGCTCCTTCGTGCGGAAGGGACAGCTGCTGTTTGAGATCGATCCCCGGCCATTCCAAGCTGCGGTCGATCAGGGCGAGGGCCAGCTCGCACAAGCGAACGGCCAACTGGCGCAGGCCAAGGCACAGCTGACTCAGGCTGAAGCTCAGCTTGCCGTGGTGGAAGCCAATCAAGTCAAGACCCAGCTTGACGTGAACCGTTACGAGCCGCTTGCGAAGCAGCAGGCCATCACCCAGCAGGATCTGGACAACGCGACGCAGAACAACGTAGCGGCCAAGGCGCAGGTTCAGGCTGCGAAGGCGGCGATCGAAACGGCTCGCGCGCAGATACAGGGCGCCACTGCTGCGGTACAGGCTGCGTCGGCCTCGGTGGAAACCGCGAAACTCAATCTCAGCTTCACACGGCTTACGGCGCCGATCGACGGTTTGGCCGGCATGGCCCTGCAACAGGTCGGCGCTCTCGTGAGTCCGGCCAGCGGACCCGTCACGACGGTCTCGACCGTCGATCCCATCAAAGTTAATTTCACCGCCAGCGAGCAGGAGTACCTGGACTTTCACAGGCGCTACGCCACGCCGTCGGCTCTGGAAGCGGCGCGGAAGGGATTGGTGCTGGAGCTGATTCTCGCTGACGGTTCCGTTTACCCGCAGCGCGGAAGCTTCTACTTCGCCGACCGCGAGATCAATCAAGGCACGGGTTCGATTCACGTCGCCGGCCTGTTTCCGAATCGCGACAACCTGCTGCGTCCCGGGCAATACGCGCGCGTGCGCACGTCTTTAAAAACCAAAGAACACGCACTGCTCATCCCGCAGCGCGCCGTCACGGAGATGCAGGGGATCTCGCAGGTTGCTGTGGTCGGCGAGGACAACAAGATCAGCATCCGGAACGTGAAGACCAGCGACAGGGTGGGGGCTCTCTGGATCATCGATGACGGATTGAAGCCGGGTGAGCGCGTGGTCGCCGAGGGCGTGCAGAAGGTTCGTCCCGGTATGACGGTGAATCCGAAACCTTATGCGGCGCCGGCGCAAACGGCGGGAAGGTAATCGCCATGTCGCAGTTTTTCATCCGCCGGCCGATCGTGGCCATGGTTATCGCGATCCTTACGGTGATCGCCGGGGCCGTCACCATCGCCACACTGCCCGTTGCGCTGTTTCCTCCTATCGCTCCTCCGGAAGTGCAGGTCTCGGCGGTGTACACCGGCGCGGACGCGCAGACCATCGAGCAGTCGGTTGCCACGCCCATCGAACAGCAGATGAGCGGCGTGGACAACATGAACTACATGTACTCGCTCAATGCCACCGCAAAGGGCGAGATGAGGATGATCGTAGACTTCGACGTGAAGACGGATCCCAATACGGATCTGATCCTCGCCCAGAGCCGCGCGACACTGGCCGCGTCGCAGCTCCCCGCCGAAGTCAACAGCTACGGGGTCACGGTGCAGAAGACGCTGACCGCCCCGCTGATGCTGATCAGCCTGAACTCTCCGAATGGAGCCCTGGACGCGAAGTTTCTGGCCAACTACGCCTACATCAATCTCAATGATCAGCTCACGCGCGTGCCCGGCATCGGCAGCGTGCAGGTCTTTGGCGCGGGTCAATACGCGATGCGCCTGTGGGTCAAGCCGGATCAACTGGCGAAGCTCGGGATCACGGTGCCTGAAATCGTCAATGCCATCCAGACACAGAACACGGTGAATCCGGCGGGCCTGGTGGGAAGCGAGCCTGCTCCTCCGGGTCAGGAATATACCTACTCGGTGCGTGCGCGAGGGCGGCGCACGTCGCCCGAGGACTTCGGACAGATCGTGATCCGCGAAACCCAGGACGGCGGCATCGTGCGCCTGAAGGATGTGGCGCGCGCCGAGCTGGGTTCTCAGGACTACACCATCGTCGGGCGCTTCAACGGTAAGCCCAGCGCGGTTATGGCGCTTTATCAACTGCCCGGATCGAACGCCGTTGAGGCGGCCAAAGGCGCACGGAAGCTGATGGACGAGGCCAAGAAGCGCTTTCCGGAAGGCATGGACTACGAGGTCGCGCTCGATACGACCCGCGCTGTCACCGAGGGAATCAAGGAGATTATCGAAACCCTGGTGATCGCGATCGCGCTGGTGATCGCGGTGGTCTACCTGTTCCTGCAAGGCTGGCGCGCCACGCTGATTCCTTTGCTGGCGGTTCCCGTTTCTCTGATCGGCACATTCGCGTTCTTCCCGATTTTCGGCTTCTCCATCAACACGCTCTCGCTGTTCGGACTGGTCCTGGCGATCGGCCTGGTGGTGGACGACGCGATCGTCGTGGTCGAAGCGGTCGAGCGCCACATCGAGAACGGGCTTACGCCCAGAGCCGCTGCCTCGCAGGCGATGAAGGAAATCTCGGGTCCGGTGATCGGCATTGCGCTGGTCCTGTCGGCGGTGTTCGTACCCACGGCGTTCATTCCCGGCATCACCGGAAGGCTGTATCAGCAATTCGCCGTGACCATTGCGATCTCGGTGATCCTGTCCGCGTTCAATGCCCTGACTCTCAGTCCGGCGCTGGCCGCGCTGCTGCTGAAACCGAAGAAAGAAAGCCGCGGGCCGCTCGGGAAGTTTTTCGGCTGGTTTAACCGGCAATTCGGGCGCGCGACCGATGGCTATGTGCGGTGGAGCGGCGCGCTCATCCGGAAAAGCGGAATTGCGGTGGTGATGCTGGTGGTGTTCGGCGTCGCGGCGGGGTTCTTCAGCAGCAAGGTGCCGACCAGTTTCCTGCCCGACGAAGACCAGGGCTACCTGTACGTCAACCTTCAGCTTCCGAACGCATCGTCCCAGCAGCGCACCGACGAAGTCGCCCGAAAAGTCGAAGCCGTACTGCAGCAGAGTCCGGGCGTCGAACGGACGACGACCATTGTCGGCTTCAGCCTCCTCAGCTTCGTGCGGACCAGCTACAACGCCTTCTTCTTTGTGACGTTGAAGGACTGGAAGGATCGCAAGTCCCGGGAAGAGCAGTTCCAGGTAATCAAGCAGCGCCTGAACGCGGAACTCAGCAAGCTTCCGGAAGGAGTCGCCTTCAATTTCTCGCCGCCGGCGATTCCAGGAGTAGGCACTTCCGGCGGATTCACGTTCGTTCTCGAGGATCGTGCCGGCAAGGATGTTCCGTTCCTGGCCGCCAACTTGAATACGTTCATGGCGGCCGCCAGCAAGCGCCCCGAAATCGCGGGCCTGAGCACGACGCTTCTTCCCAGCGTCCCGCAGCAGTACGTGGACGTCGACACGGACAAAGTGCTGAAGCAAGGAGTGGCGATCAACGACGTATACCGGACCATCCAGGCGTTCATGGGCGGGCTGTTCGTGAACTACTTCAACCAGTTTGGCCGCCAGTGGCAGGTCTACGTCGAAGCGGAGGGCGAATACCGGACGCGAGCAGAAAACGTCGGGCAGTTCTACGTCCGGAATAACAAAGGCGAAATGGTGCCGCTCTCGGCGCTGACGAAATTCGAGTCTCGTTCCGGTCCCGAGTTCACCATGCGATACAACATGTATCGCGCGGCTCAGCTGAACGGATCGGCCGCGCCTGGATACAGCTCGGCGCAGGCGATGAAGGCGCTCGAAGAGGTCTTCGATCAGACCATGCCGCCTGAGATGGGCTACGACTACACCGGCATATCGTTCCAGGAGAAGAAAGCGCAGGAGGGTATCCCGCCCGCGGCGATCTTCGCATTCTCCCTGTTGTTCGTCTTCCTCATTCTCGCCGCGCTGTATGAAAGCTGGACGTTGCCGTTCAGCGTTCTGTTAAGCACGCCGGTGGCGATCTTCGGCGCCTTCGCGGTGCTGTGGCTGCGCCGCGTGGTGCTGGGATGGTTCCTGCCGGCATACCAGGTGCAGATCGAAAGCGACGTCTACTCGCAGATCGGACTGGTCATGCTGATCGGCCTGGCGGCCAAGAACGCCATTCTGATTGTCGAGTTCGCCAAAGACGAGTACGAAAAGGGGCGGGATCTGATGGATGCGGCACTCGAAGGAGCCCGGCTGAGGCTGCGGCCGATTCTGATGACCTCCTTCGCGTTCATTCTCGGATGCGTGCCCTTGTGGACGGCTTCGGGCGCCGGGTCGGTTGCCCGCCAGATCATGGGCACCACCGTGATCGGGGGCATGCTGGCCGCGAGCGTGATCGGGATCTTCTTCATCCCGGCGATCTTCTACGCCGTGGAGAAAATCTCCGGTGCGACAAGCAAAGCTTCTGTACCGGCGCAACCGACGCCCGCTCCGGTGCAGGGAGACTGATTATGCCGAGATCATTCATCGCGACTGTTCTGCTCGCGGCTCTGCTCGCGGGCTGCACCGTGGGGCCGAATTACCAGCGGCCGGCAATTCCGGCTCCGGTTAGCTTCCGCGCCCCGGAAGGAACCGCTACCACCGATCCGGCTTCGATCGGCGATCTCAAGTGGTGGGAGGTCTTCAAGGACGAAAAGCTCCAGGAACTGGTACGGACAGCTCTGGAGCAGAACTACGACGCGCGCGATGCGGCGGCACGCGTCGAAGCGGCCAGCGCCGCCCTCGGCGTCACGCGCGCCGATCAGTTCCCGAACGTGGGCGCCGGCGCGAGCTTGTCCACGGTTCGACTCTCGCGAAACGGACAAACGCCCCTGCCGGCGACATTCGTCCGCTCCCAGGAACGTACCTTCGGAGGAGCCACGCTCAGCCTGCTCTCGTTTGAAGCCGATATTTGGGGCAAGCTGCGCCGCGCGACCGAGGCATCCCGCGCCAATCTCCTGAGCGCGGAAGAGAATCGCAAGGCGGTGAGGACCACCCTGGTCAGCGAAGTGGCGAGCGCCTACTTCAGCCTGCGTGAGTTGGACTATCAATTGGAAATTTCGCGCCGCACGCTGGATACCCGGCAGGAATCGCTGAATCTGATCAAGAATCGCCAGGCCGGAGGCGTGGCGACGCTGCTCGATCTGCGCCAGGGTGAGCAGTTGGTCTACACGGCTTCCGAAACGATTCCGACTCTGCAACAACAGATCGAGCAGACCGAGAATCAGATCAGCCTGCTCCTGGGCAAGAACCCCGGCAAGGTCCTGCGCGGGAAGAGTCTCACGGAACAGGAGATGCTGCCGGAAGTTCCCGCGGGTCTGCCATCGGCATTGCTCGAGCGGCGTCCGGATATTCGCGCGGCGGAACAGAACCTGATCGCCGCGAATGCCGAGATCGGCGTCGCGAAAGCCGCGTACTTCCCGCAAATCAGCCTGAGCGGATTCCTGGGCGGGCAGGGAACTCAGCTCGCGAGCTTGTTCAGCGGACCGAGTGCGGTCTGGAATTTCACCCCGCAAGTGACGCAGCCGATCTTCACCGCCGGACGCATCAAGTCCGAAGTGAGGCTGACCGAGGCTCTCCGCGACAGTGCTTTGATCGGATACGAGAAGGCGATCCAGACCGCCTTCACCGAAGTCTCCGACGCACTGATCGCGCACCAGCGGGTCCGTGAAAGCCGCGTGCAGCAGGAGTTGCTGGTCGCCGCGCTGCAGGATCGGACGCGGCTCGCCTACGTGCGCTACCAGGGCGGCGTGGATACGCTGCTCAACGCGCTCGATTCGGATCGCGATCTGTTCCAGGCGGAACTTGCGCTCTCGCAAATCAGGTTGAATGAACTGGACAGCGTCGTGCAACTATATAAGGCGTTAGGCGGCGGCTGGCAGTAGGTCTGCGCCAAAGTGTCCGGCGCGCTCGGGACGGATTGTCGCGCTTCGGCATACGCCAACCTTAGTACTGATGGGCTCAACTGTACTTAAGCGTGGGACTTACTGTTTAAGACGTCAATGGTGACTGAGTTGCCTTTGAAGCGTCAGTCTCGTGCTTACGACTTCGCAACTATCCCTGTCTTCATTCGCGATCTGGGCGGCACTGGCGATTCTCGCGGGCCGCTTGTATGTCCAACTTCGCGGGCTGGGCATCCGGCTATCCATTCGCTATTTTGTTGTTCTGGTTTCGCTGGCGGTGCTTGGATGGCCGGAGGCGATCTGTATCGCCGGCTTGAGTGCGCTGATCGAGAGCGCGGTGTGGACCAAGCCTCGTCCGGCGTGGCAGGCCACTCTGCAGAACGCTGTCATCGCCGTGGTGGCTGCATCCGCGGCGTACGCCGTTTATCATGTGCCGGCGTCCGTGTCCTCGCCTCTGCTGATGGTCCTGGCCGCGATCGTGTACTTCATTGTGAGCAGCACGGCACTCTCGGGGTTCGACGCGCAGCAGTGGAAGCAGACTCATTTCTGGACGTTTCCTCACTATCTCGCCGGCGGGAGCGCGGCCGGCTTGTTGACCATCGCGGACCGTCACAACGGATGGCAGATCACGCTGCTGGTGGTGCCGATCCTGTACTGGATGGTTCATGCGTATAAGCAATACCTGGCGCAGACCGAGCAGGAACGGCGCAGCATGGAGGAATTCCGCGCCCTGCACTTCCGAGTGATCGAATCGCTGGCGGTGGCGATCGAGGGCCGGGATCCGGAGCGTCGCAAGAACAAGCGCAGCGTCTGGAGCGATGCGTTGGAAATTGGGCGGCAGATGGGCTTGCCGAATTCCGAGTTGCTGGCGCTGCGAACGGCCGCGCTGCTGCGCAACGTGGGCAAACTGGCGGTACCCGAACACATCCTTTCCAAGCCCAGCCGCTTGACCAAAGCCGAATTCGACAAGATGAAGATCCATCCGGTGGCGGGCGCCCAGATCGCCGAGAGAGCCGGATTCCCGTATCCGGTTGCGCCGATCGTGCGGTCGAGCCACGAGAAGTGGGACGGTACAGGCTATCCGGCGGGCCTGCGCGGCGAGCAGATTCCGCTGGGTGCGCGCATACTTGCGGCGGTGGACTGCCTGGATGCGCTGGTTTCCACGCGCGATTACCGCCGCGCCTACAACCTGACGGAAGCCATCGAATACATGCACGGTGAGGCGGGGAAGAGCTTCGATCCCAAAGTTGTCGAGATCCTGGCGAATTATTACCGCGAGCTGGAGCACCGTCCCGATGACCTCATGGCCCCTGTGCAGACAGATTCGGGAATATCGCCCATCGCGGCCGCGCGGCAGGAGGTCCAGCAGTTATTCGCGCTGGCGCAGGACCTGGGCAACTCGCTCAGCCTGGACGAAACCTTTTCCGTGCTCTCCCAGCACGTAAAAGAACTGTGCCCGCATGACACCATGGCGGTGTATATTCGCCGCGAGGATCGCCTGGAGGCGGAGTTCGCCACGGGCACCGACTGCGAGATCGTCGGGTCGGCAGTGGTTGGGTGGGGCGAAGGGATTTGCGGGCGGGCGGCGGCCACCGCGACCGCGCTGCTGAACGAAGATCCGGTGGAACATCCGGACTGGGAGTTATCCGGACGCTCGATCGCCAGCGGGAACACCTCGCTGCGTTCGGCATTGGCGATACCGCTTGAAGGCTTCAGCGGCGTCGCCGGAGTGTTGTGCCTGTATGCCCGGGAGAGAAACGCGTTCACGGTGGATCACCTGCGGGTGCTATCCGCGGCGGCCACCAAGGTTGCCGTCGCGGTCGAAAACGCGTTGAAGTACCGGCAGGTGGAGCGGTCGGCGGTGACCGATATGCTCACCGAGCTGCCGAATGCGCGCTCGCTGTTCCTGCATCTGGATTCCGAGCTGGCGCGCGCCAAGCGCACCGACCAAACCATCGCGGTTCTGGTGTGCGACCTGGACGGATTCAAGCAGATCAATGACCGGTTCGGACATCTGGAAGGCAATCGCGTGCTGCGCGCGGTAGCGCGAGCGCTGCGGCTGCAGTGCCGCGAATACGATACCGTCGCGCGGCTGGGCGGCGACGAGTTCGTGGTGGTTCTGCCGGGGCAGGAGCCCGAGTCTGTCCGGGCCAAAGTCGAGCAGTTGACCAGCGCGGTGGCGCAAGCGGGCTACGAAACCGTGCGTGCCGCCTATCTGGGCATCAGTGTGGGAGTCGCCTACTTCCCCGGCGATGGCGAAGATGCCGAGTCGCTGCTGGCTGCTGCGGATCAGCGCATGTACCGCGAGAAGCAGCGCGGTGCCGCAAGCGGTGCGGGCGGTTCCGGCGTGCTGGTATAGCCGCAAGGCTAACGCGGTACGGCTTCGACGATACTGACGGGAGAAGCCGTTGGCACGACGCGCGTAAGGCGGAATCCGGCTTTGTCGAGCAGCGCGGCGTACTGAGCCTCGGTCCGCTCCTCGCCTCCCGGGACCAGCAGCATCGCCATGTCGAGCATTTTCCCCGGATGCGGAGTATCGCCCGCGGGAAGCACCATTTCGACCAGCAGCAGGCGGCCGCCGGGGTTCATCGCGCGCCGGCAATGTCCCAGGATGGTGAGGCATTGCTCTTCGTTCCAATCGTGGATCACGTGCGACAGGATGTAGGCGTCCGCTCCGGCGGGCGCGCGCTCGAAGAACGATCCGGCTTCGATCTGGATACGATCCGTCAGCCCGCGCTCGGCGATGAGGGACGGCGCGCCGCGCACAACCTCCGGCAGGTCGAAGAGGATGCCTCGCGGCGCGGGATGCCGGGCGAGGATCGTCGCCAGAAGGTTTCCAGTGGATCCGCCCACGTCGGCGATGGTCTTGAAGACCGAAAAATCGTAGGCCGCGGCCACCGCGGGAGGCTCCATGCCGTGGATCCCCACCATGGTCTGGTGGAACAGCGACGCCTCGGCCGGATGGCTTCCCAGCCAATCGAACAGAGGAACGCCTGCCGATTTCTGGAAGGCGGTTTTTCCGGTCTGCACGGAATAGAGCATCTGGTCCAATGAGCGCGCGATGATATCGCCACCCATGATCAGGGCGGCAGCATGGCTGGGAGTGCCGGATTTGAGCGCTTCACCTACAGGACGCAGGGAAAAACGGCGGACATCGTCTTCAGTGAACAGACCCAGGCTCGACAGCGTCCGCATGACTCGATAAAGAGCAGGGGCGTGGGTCCCGGTCAGCGGCGCGAGTTCCTCGGCGGTCTTGGGCCCCTCCGCGAGGTAGTCGGGCAGTTTCAGCGTCGCTGCTAAGTGGACGAGGCGCGACACAAACTGCGCCATGACCATCTCGACGATCTGAACTTCGGGCGGTAAAGTATCCGGTCTTGCGGCGCTTTCAGGCATGAGGTCATTGTAGCCGGGCTGTTACGCTGGCTGTAATGAAAAGCTACCGGAAGGAATTGTGGTTCGAGGTTCCCACGCGTCGCGCGTTCATCAACATCACGCCCCAGGTGGAAACCTGCCTCAAGGAAAGCGGCGTGCGCGAAGGGCTGGTGCTGGTGAACGCGATGCACATCACCGCCAGCGTGTTCATCAACGACGACGAGCGCGGCCTGCATCAGGATTACGAAAAATGGCTGGAGGCGCTGGCACCGCACGAACCCGTTTCGCAATACCAGCACAATCGCACCGGCGAGGATAACGCCGACGCGCACATGAAACGCCAGATCATGGGACGCGAGGTGGTGGTGGCGGTGACCGCGGGCAAGCTGGATTTCGGCCCGTGGGAGCAGATCTTTTACGGCGAGTTCGACGGCCGCCGGCGCAAGCGTGCGCTGGTGAAGATTATCGGCGAGTGATCTAATGAAGACCATGAAGGCACCGCTTCTGATCCTGCTGAGTGTCGTGCTGGGTTTGCCGTCGTTCGCGGCCACGACGCTCAAGCACGACGAGTTCGCCGGCGTGAACTTGTACTACAAGGTGATCACGCCCAAGGACTACGATGCGGGAAAAGAGTATCCGGCGGTGATCGCGTTTCCGGGAGGCGAGCAGACCATGCCGATGGTGGACGGCATGATCGCGCGCAACCTCAAGCTGGAAGCGGAAAAGCGCGGCTACATCGTGGTGGTTTGTTCGGCGACTGTTGCGGGCCGGTTCTACGAGGGCGGTGCGAAGGTATTTCCCGCATTCCTCGACAAGCTTCTTGCCGATTACAAAATCCGGGGCGGAAAGTTTCACATTGCCGGGATATCGAATGGCGGGTTGAGTTCATTTCACATCGCGGCGTCGCACCCGACCTATTTCTGGTCGGTGACGGGATTCCCTGGTTACTTGATGAATGCTACGGATGAGCGCATTGACGCGTTAAAGGGGATGTGCCTGAACATGCACGTCGGCCAACTGGATCAGGCCTGGCTCGACACCATGCAGAAGCAGTCGCTGATGTTCCGCGACAAGGGCATGAAGGTGCGGTTCACCATCGAACGGGGACAGGGCCACGTGATGACCACGCTCGAAGGCGCGGGCGCGGCCCGGTTGTTCGATCAGTTCGATGAGGCAATGAAAGGCTGCGGAAAGTAAGCAGTTCTTACTCCACCGCGTAAACCCACACGCTGCCCCCTTCCGGCACTTCCGGATACTGGCCTGGGAACGCGGCGTTGAGCGTATTTTGCATCCCGCGGGAATCGCCGCCCCACCCTGCGAGCACGGCGACATACTGCTTGCCGTCGACCAGGAAAGACGTGGGCGGCGCAAGAATTCCAGAGCTGGTGGGCGATTCCCACAGCATTTTGCCGGTGGCCGCATCCAGGGCGTGGATCTTGCGATCATTGGTTCCCCCGCTGAACACCAATCCGCCGGCCGTGGCGAGCATCGCGCCCCAGTTCGGTGAGGTCGCATAGTTATGCGTCCACACCTTCTGGCCGGTGTCGACATTCCAGGCCTGAACCTCGCCGAAATGGTCGGCGCCCGGCCTCGTCGACGGGCCGCCATTGGTGACGCCAGTGGTTCCCGTGAACCCGCGTCCTGGAACATACTCGACCATCTCCGCCCCCTTGAGCGTTCCGCAGATGTTGTTATTCGCCGGAACGTAGATCATCCGCGTCTGCGGGCTGAAGGCGATGGGAGGCCAGTTCTTGCCGCCGTGCAGCCCCGGGCAGAAGTCGGCTTGTCTGCCGGTGCCAGGCTTGTGAGCCGGGTCGACATCCGGCCGGCCGGTTTCGGGATCGAGGCTCTTGAACACGTTCTGCGTCACGAACGGTTTGCCCTCGACGAACTTCAGACGTCCGTCGCGGCCCACCACGCTGCGATCGATGAACCACAGGTAGCCGTCGCGCGCGACGTCGATCAGCCCCTTGACGGTGCGCCCATTGCGCTGGAAGTCCACCAGGATCGGCGGGGAAACTTCGTCCCAATCCCAGGAGTCGTTGGGATGGTACTGGAAATGCCCTTTGATCGCGCCCGTGGCGACATCGATCGCCATGGTGGATGAGGTGTAGAGATTGTCGCCGGGACGCTGGTCGCCCATCCAGGGGCCGCCGTTGCCGACGCCCCAATACGAGATGTTGGTGTCGGCATCGTAATTCCCGGTGACCCACACGGAGCCGCCGCCGGTTTTCCATTGGTCGCCCTTAGGCCAAGTTTCGCTACCGGGTTCGCCGGGCGCCGGAATGGTGTACGTCCGCCACTGCTCCTTGCCGGTCTCCGGATCGAAGGCGGCGATGAAGCCGCGAATTCCGAACTCGCCGCCGGACGCGCCGACCATCACTTTTCCGCCTGCGATCAGGGGAGCAAGCGAGATGTAGTAGCCCGTTTTGTTATCGGCGACGGTGGTGGTCCAGACCTCGCGGCCGGTCTTCACATCGAGCGCGACCAGGACCGCCTCGCCCGCGGCGAAGTATACCCGGTTGCCGAGCAGCGCCACGCCGCGGCTCGTATCGTGCGGGACGTTTGAGCCGGTGGGACGCGGCCGGCGATAGCGCCACAGGACGTTTCCGCTCTTGGCGTCGATCGCGATCACCTGGTTGTTGGGCGTCGAAATAAACATGACGCCGTTGTTCACCAGCGGAGCCGCTTCATGAACCCTGGGCTCGCCTGTGGCGAACGACCACACCAGGCGGAGCCGGCTGGCGTTCGCCGGGGTGATCTGGTTGAGCGGGCTGAATCCCCAGCCGTCATAGGTGCGACGGATCATGAGCCAGTTGCCGGCTTCAGGATTCTTGAGCCGCTCCGGCGTCACCGGCTGGTAGTTCTGCAGGATGGCCGGAGTCGGTGGGGGCGGACCGCCACCCTTTCCTTGAGCGGCGACACGGCTTTGGGTAAAGACCGTCGTCGAAATCAACGCGAGCGCGACGGCGCTGGCAGCAGGCAACAAGACCCTAAGTCTGAGCATTTAAAGAGGCTCCGGTCCGCTATCATACATCGTTTTCCAACCTTGGGTCTTTTCCGCCCACAGTTTCGTATACCGATCAGTGCTATGATCCTCGCCGCTGCCATGAGCCTGGACGAGTTTACGGGTGATCGTGAGATCGCACTGTTGAAGAAGGGCGATCCGGATGCGATTTCCGGCCTGATCTCCCGTTATCAGCATCGTCTTTATCGGTTTCTGGTGCGCCTGGTCCAGGATCGAGCCACAGCCGAGGATCTCTTCCAGACCACCTGGATCCGGCTGATCGAAAAGATCGGATCCTACGATGCCCGGCGGAATTTCGAGGCCTGGCTGTTCGCGATCGCGCGCAACCTGGCGATCGACCATCTCCGGCGTCGCCGCGGGATCAGCCTGGATGAAGTGGACGACGACACCGGCCTGGCTCCGGTGGATCGGCTGAGGTCGGCCGGCGCGGATGCGCTGGAGCGGTTGCTGGATTTCGAGCGCGGGGCGATGCTGGCGGCGGCCATCGGAGAGCTTCCGGCGATTCATCGCGAGGTCCTGACTCTCCGCTTTGAAGAGGATATGAAGCTGGAACAGATCGCCGAGGTCGCGGGAATTCCGCTGTCGACGGTCAAGAGCCGGCTAAGTCGCGCTCTCGAGAATCTGCGCAGAAATATCGAGAAGGGAAAGGAACTATGACCGAACACGAGTCGGTTCAAGCATTGCTGGCGCTGGCCGCTGCCGGAGCCCTTGGTCCGGAGGAACAGCGCCGCGTGGACCAGCATGCGCAGTCATGCGAGCTGTGCCGGGCGGATCTGGAAACCTGGGCCGCATACACGCAAGGATTGCGGAAGCTGCCCCAGCCATCGGCGCCCGAGGATCTGGTGCAGCGCACGCAGGCCCGGATTCTGCGGGAGCGCGCGCAGGCGGCGGATCGGCGCCCGAGCGAACTGATGCTGGGCGCGCTGGCAATCTTCGGATGGGGCTCGGGATGGGCGTTCTGGACCTTGGCACGTGCACTCACGGGCGGAAGCCTGAACGTGCTCGGAACCAACCTGATGAGCGGGCTTTCGTGGTCTCTGATTTCGACAGCGCTGGTATGGATGACGGCCGTGACCTCGGCGCTGGTTCTTGGAAAACGCGGCGAGATGAGGAGATTCTTATGACCCGGTTTCGTGACGAGATAAAGGTGATTCCGCCGCTGGCTTGGGCGCTTGCCATCTGCTTCTTCGTGGGCTTTGCGGCGTTCGCCTGGTTTGAAATGATCCCTCATGATGCGGAGGGACACTACATGCCGGTCTGGTTCGCGGCGATGTTCATGTTCGTCCTTCCGCTATTCGCTTCGTCGTACATATTGCTGGTGGGCTACGTGTCGAGGGATGCCCGGCGCCGCGGCATGAGGCACGTCATGTGGACGCTGCTGGCGATATTCATCCCCAACGCGATCGGTATCATTCTGTATTTCATTGTGCGCGAGCCCTTGCTGATGCCGTGTCCCAGTTGCGCGACCATGGTCAGTCACGGAGCTGCCTTTTGTTCGAAGTGCGGCGCGGCTCTGGGGCGCGCCTGTCCCGAATGCCGCTCCGCCGTGCAGCCGGAATGGTCGCATTGCACCAAGTGCGGCGCCAAACTGGCCGCATAGCTGGGATATACTGGCTTCGCATGACACCTCTTGTTTCCCGTCGAGAACTATTGGGAATGCTCGCTGCGATCGCGGCGCGCAAGGCCTGGGCCGCGGATCCGGCGCTGCGCTTCACCGCGCTCGACCACGTGGAGTTCCTGGTGTCCGACGTCGAAAAATCGGCGGCGTTCTATGCGCGGGTGTTCGGGAACAGCGTTCTCAAAAACAACAAGACTACTCGCCGGTACGTCAAGATTGGCGCCAGCTACCTGGCCATGGACCGGAACGCGCAGGGAACGGTGAACGTCGATCATTACTGCACGGGGATTCCGTCCTTCGACGTGGCCGCCGTGCATTCCTATCTCGATGCCAAGGGCATCGCCTATCGCGATTTTCCCAGCGGAAAAGATATGGCCGTGCCGGATCCCGATGGGACCAGGCTCCAGCTTGCGGCTGACAACGGCTGGGCGCAGTTACTGGGCGGAACCGCGTCGCCCGAAACGATTTCGATTGGCGGTGAGCCGATATTCCGTCCCACCTGCATCGATCACATTCTGTTGAACGTCACCGATCCTGAGAAATCGGCGGCGTTTTACGAAAAGATTCTCGGGCCGGTGACGCAGCGCAACAACAACCGGATCTGGTTCCAGGCGGGAACGGGCCGGATCGGTTTGCTGAAGACGCCAGCCGGCGAAAAGGCCGGAGTGAATCACTACTGCGTGTCGGTCGAGAAATTTGATTTCGACGCCGCGGTCAAAAAGCTCCAGGCCGCGGGTGTGAAGCTCGATCCGCCGGAGATCGCGGGCGCTCCCGATCTGCGGGATCCGGACGGATACCGCGTCCAGGTGATGGGTCCCCGGGCGTAAGATAACCGCGGCACACTTTCGCTACTTCGCCAGCGCATCGCCGAACAGTGGACGCCCCGCGAGTGACAAGCGGAAGCCCCACAGGGCGAACGCGCTGATGACGATCACGGCAATCAGAGAGCTGGCCCCGTACCACGCGCCGAAATCCGTGGTCAGGAAAAGCGCGGTGGTCGAGTTCACTACGAACAACGTCGCCATGAGTGCGAAGAATCCCAAGCGAAGCATGATCAGGACCAGAATTCCGTAGATCATCGCGTAGAGAAGAGCCGTCACCACCAGCAAAGCCCCGGACGACGGGCGGGAGGCCTGCGCCTGAGCCGTCTGGTTGAAAGTAAACAAGGCCATGAACACCAGGCCCGCGATCCACTGTTTTCGCAGCAAGGCGCGCAAGAGGAACAGCAATAGGAATAGCTGCAAGCCTCCCGTGAGAGCGCTGCTGAGCAGTTTCGCGATGGTGGTGGCGGCCGCGCGCGTGCCCATCAGGTTGCCGACGCTGAAGGTACCGAAGGCGGGCGCGCCTAATCGTATCGCGATCAGTTCGAAGGCCTGGATCAGCAGGCAGTACACGATGCCGCATACGGCGCCGAAGAGGATGTCGCGGCCCACTAACGGATCGCGCCACCGGCCGGCAAGCAAGCGCGTCCAGGTGATCATGGTTTGGGGCCAGTAGCGGCGGACCCAAGGTTCGAGCGCCAGATAAATCAGCCAGAAGAGCGCGAACAGGAATGCAGCGTCGCTCAAGGCGTCCGCAGCCAGCTGCAGCTCCGATTGCGATGAGACGTGATGAGCGCTGACGGCCCAGCTCAGCAGGCTGGCCCCCGCACAATAGAGTCCGATCACCACCGCACTGCGAGGATCGCTGCGTCCGGCTCGCCAGTTGTACCGTGCCACTCCCATCGCCGCCAGCAGGACGATCACCACTAAAGCACCGGTCACCAGGGACGATGTTCCCGCCGCGTTTGGAGTGCGGGTTGGGCGCGTCCAGGGCCAGATGACGCTGAAATAAATCGGACGGCCGTGGAACGAGGCTGCCTCCACCCGTATGGGCACATCAGTCCTATCCATATACGGACCAGTCCACGCGGCGCGGGCGTCGGTAACGGCCACAGGCGTCCATTCCGGATCGGCCGGCTTGAGCTTCTCGGGGTCGATTCCCGCCGCGGCAAAGAGAGGTGTCCAATCCGCGGGGCCTTTTCGTTCGGGCTCCGGTTCGCGTTCCGGGGGAGTCGCGGTGAAGTGCCGCAGCCGCCCGTCGAGATCGGTGCCCACCAGAATCATTCCGGGAAGCGAAGGAAAGGGCTCGTCCAAGGTCACCTGACCTGCGGATCGGTTGTCGGTTACCAACGGGCGCGGGCTCTGCCGGTACCAGAATCCCAGGGGCGCTGGAGGCCGGGACATCAGCTGCATCCATTCGTCCCGAGTTTTCACCTTCGGCCGCATGTAATTTATGTAGGGAGTATTGGAATAGAAGCCTGTGGCGGTATCGGCGGGCCGTTCGGTGTATCCGGCGCTCTTCACGATGTCCCGGGCCTTCGCGGCCAGCACATCCGGCGGATTTTCCATGGGGACGCGATTGATCAAGTGCAACCGGGGAGTGGCGAAAGCAAACACCGCCAGTCCCACGGCGAACACCGCCAGCGCCGACATCGCGATCTTGGGATTCAAGCCTTCGGTGGATCCCGCGGCCGCTACGGCTTCGGGCGAAGGCGTCTCACCGTCGGCGAGCGCCGCGGCTAAAGGATCGCCTCCAGGCAGAGAAGCGGCGAGTGCGAGCGCCGAGGCGGGCCGCAGTTTAGGGTCAGCGTCCAAACAGCGCAGGATCGCGCGCTCCACCGTCTTATCCAGATCGCTCACCAGCGTTGAGGGATTGGTGACGCGGTTCTCCTCCCGCATCCGCGCGATCTCGGCGACGGTATCGGCCTTGAACGGAAGTTTTCCGGTGAACATCTCATACAGCACCAGGCCGACCGCGTAAAGATCGCTCTGGACCGAGACTTCCTTCCCCGATAGCTGCTCGGGCGCCATGTACGCTGGCGTGCCGTTGCGGATCTCAGCGCCCTGAAGCTGATCGGCGAGCGCGGCCAGTCCGAAATCGGTGACGCGCAGTTCGCCCCGCGCGTCGATCATGATGTTTCCGGGCTTGATATCGCGATGCAGTACGCCCTGAGCGTGGGCCGCGGCAATTCCAGCGCACATCTTTCGTGCGAACTCGGTTGCCTTGTCGGCGGGCAGACGGCCGATGCGGCGGAGCAGGCTGCCTAAATCTTCGCCGTCGATGTACTCCATCGAGAGATACGGCAGGCCGTCGATTTCGCCGATGTCGTACACCCGGCAGACATTCTTATGCGAGATCTGGCGCGCGATGCGCACTTCGTCATAAAACCGCGTCAGGAGGTTGATGTTGCTCTTGGCGGTCTCCGGCAGAAATTTGAGCGCCACCTGCTGGCCTAGAATCAGGTCGTCGGCACGAAACACCTCGCCCATGCCGCCTTTTCCCAGGCGGGAAATAATGCGATAGCGGCTCGCGACCAGCATGCCCGGCGGGAATCGTTGGTCTCCGTTGGCGTGGGCGCTGCTGGTATGCATGTGCGACCGCATCTGCGAGCCAGAAGCCGGTCCGACAGCCACAGTCTCGACGCTATCCGGATCGACACGCGCAGGCTTGCCGCACTGCGGGCAGAAGCGTGTGTTGCCGCTGAGTTGTGTGGAGCAGGCGGGACAGCTGGAGGTGGTTCCCGGCATGGCTCCTGACAGCATATCGCGGGACAAGTCCGGTCTGCCCGCTACAATCGACTATGCTCGTCTGCCCGGTCCGCGACTGCCGCCTGGAATTGGCGCGCGCGGAAGGCCGGGTCTTTTGCTCGCGCGGGCATTCTTTCGACGTCGCCCGCAGCGGATACATCAACCTGCTCCAGCCGCAGGACAAGCGATCGAAGAACCCGGGTGACACGGCCGAAGCGGTGGCCGCGCGCCGGCGTTTGCACGACCGCGGCGTGACCCGGCCGCTGCTCGAAGGCATCGCGGGGATGATCGCCGCGGGAGCGGATGACGTTGTCCTGGATGCGGGGTGCGGCGATGGTTTCTACCTGGCGAGCCTGGCTCGCGAAAGCGGGTTTGAAGCGCACGGAATCGATATCTCGATTCCTGCCGTCGATGCCGCCGCCAAGCGGTATCCGTCGTGCGAGTGGATTGTCGCCAATGCCGACCGGTTCATTCCTTATGCCGACCGTTCGTTCTCGCTGGTTCTGTCGATCACGGGCCGCATGAATGCGGGCGAATTCCGGCGCGTCCTGCGCGACGACGGGCGTCTGCTGGTGGCATTGGCGGCCCCCGAGGATCTGATCGAATTGCGAGGTACGGGTCGCGATCGGGTCGAGCGGACGGTGGAGGGGTTTGCGAAAGACTTCGCCCTCGCGGATCAGCGCCGGGTCACGACATCCGCCGATCTTGACGCTTCCGGTGTCGGGGATGTGCTGCTGTCCATCTACCGGCCGATGCGGGCTGGGCCTGCCGTCGCGATGCAGGTGACGTTTAGTCTGGATCTGCTGCTATTTCGACCGGTTTGACCCCGGAAGCCCTGATCCCCCGCCGTGACCGGCGGGGTTTTCCAAGCAGCCCCGTCCGTGAGGACGGGGGCGCTGTTCTTCAGCTTTACTCGAGGATGTTCGCCTCGAAGTCCACTATCTCGCCGTCATCGAAGGAATAGCGGATCTGAATCGGATGGCAGCAAATCTCGCAGTCCTCGACATAGGTTTGACTCCTCACCGCCGGATCGAGGACCATCGAGATCTCCTGCCAGCAGTACGGACATGAGAAGAAGTGCTCCATATGACCTGCAAGAAGTGCAGAACTCCGATGAAAGAGCTCAAGGGGCATATCTACCACAAAAAGCGGAAGTGGAAGTGTCCGAAGTGCGGGAGAGTCCGGATGCAGGCGCAGAAGTCCTGACATCTTGACAGGAACGTTGGGGATCGCGACTATATCCGTAACGGATATATCGATGCCGACGCCCTTGGCGAGCCTCAACTCGATGTGCCGCGCGCTGGGATCGGACATTGAAGGCTCCGCGGTAAACCATCCCCCGCCGTCACCGGCGGGGCTCCCAGACCAAGCGTGTGTGGGGCAGCTTTTCAAGCTGCTCGCCGATTTCTAATCGGCGTCGAGCGACGGTTACAAACCCTTAGGCCGGAACCTTCTTGTTCAGCCACTCCTGAAGCACCGCGAACACCTCGTGGTTGTTCTTCTCCATCAGCATCAGGTTGCCGTTGCCGTGGATGCCGTAGTCGCGCAGGCGCAGCATCTCTGCCGAGCATCCCACCTGCTTCAGGAACGCCACGTTCGATACCGGCGATCCGCCGCCCCCGAATTCGCTGGTCATCCAGGCGATCGGAATGCCCTGGAGGTTTTTCCACTTGCGCGCCGGCTCGGCTTGCAGCTTGAACGGCGAAACCACAGGACGCGGCGAATCGGGCGGCGCCGCCTGATCCACCAGTCTGAACTGCGAAAGATCCGTCACAGGCGGATCGTAGGTCATCGGGCTCGCGGTCAATCCCCAGCGAAGCTGTGCGGCGAACGGATTGCCGTTGATCTCCATGGCGACAATCGCCTTCACCAGGTTCGGACGGCGGTCAGCGACCCCCCAGGCGAAGAATCCGCCGAACGCGTGAACGAACAGGATCGAAGGCCCGATCTTGTCGAGCAGCTCCGCGCCGCCGGGCCAGACCAGGTCGCTGTGGAACGCCTCGTCGGAGGTGTTGCCGGATTCGCAGGCCATGAACTGGTCAATGATCGGATCGTTCATGCCGCCTGGACCGGGCCATTGGGCGGTGTTGAATACAGCCGTGCTTCCGATGAGCCCCTCGTAGGCAGGGACGTTGGGTAAATGACTCGGCCCTAACGCATCCGGGTGATACGGCGAGCGGCCGTAGCTCGGGCGATCGATCCAGTAGACGCTGTAACCGGCTTGGACAAAATAATGCACCCAGCCCGGACGGCCGCCGATCCCCATCATGTGGGTGCCCTGTCCGCCGCCTCCGTGGACCATCACCACGGGCAGCGGATGTCGCTTCTCCGCCGGGATCATGTACTGCACGAACATCTGCCCCTGGGCGATTGTCCCGTAAGGCATTTGCTTGCGCTGGACGCCGATCCAAAAACCTCCCTGAGCGGCCAGCCTCATGCCGGTGAATTCGCGGTTGGGATGCGGATCCGCGGCGACATTGGGAGCATTACCGGGCGCCTCGGGGAATGTGCGATCGAGCCAGGCCAGTACCGGAGGCAGGGATTCCGGGTCGCGATTGCCCGCGGTGGTGGAGATGCTGAAGGCGGTGCCGGCGGGTGGCGCCACGGTAACGACTCCTTTGACCAGCGCCGGCCGAGCCTCGGCGGTCACGCGCGCGAATACCGCGCCGTCGCCCTCTGTAACCAGGATCGATGGACCGATATCGTCGAGCAGCATCGCGCCGCGGCTGCGCCAGACGGTTTGCGTCTGGGCGTTGTTGGGCATGGGCTGGCCCATGGAAGCGACGACCTGGGCGACTCTCGGGTCCGATACCGGCAGATTCAGCGTTCTGCCGGCGGCTTCGAACGTGGGAGCCTGCGCCGCGAACGCTCCGTTGACGAAAGGCTGATACGGATTGCGGCCTTGGCCGGGACGATCGACGACGTAAACCTTGTAGCCCTGCTCGAGAAACAAGGAAGCCCAGCCGCGGCGGCCGTCCGGCGTGCTGAACCAGTCGGAGCCCTGTCCGAATCCTCCATGGATCAGGACAATTGGGTAAGGATGGCGAACCTGTGCGGGGATCCAGTGCTCGACGTACATCTGCATGCCGTTGCAGACCGTGCCGCGAGCCAGCAGAGCATGCTCGACGCCGTAGAAGCGGTACGACCACTCCGCGATATCGAGCGTCGGGCCGGGATTTCCGGTGCTCTGTGCTTTGAGCAGGGAGCTGGCGGCCAGCGCACCGGCGGCCAGCGTCCCAAATTCACGCCGCGTGACTTTTTTGTCCACTAGCGCAGGTATTTGTTGAAGTGCTCCAGCGTCCGCTGCCAGGCGAGCTCCGCCGCGGCCTTGTCGTAACGCGGCGTCGTGTCGTTGTGGAAGCCGTGCTGGGTTCCCGGGTAGATGTAGACGGTATAGGTCACACCCGCCGCCTTCAACGCGGCCTCGTAGGCCGGGATTCCGGCATCGATGCGGTCGTCCATGGCCGCGTAGTTCAGCAGCAGAGGAGCCTTGATCTTAGCGGCATCGGCCGCGTTGGGCTGCGCTCCATAAAAAGGTACGCCGGCGTTCAGGTCCGCGCCCATCTTCACTGCAAGAGTGTTCACGACGCCGCCGCCATAGCAGAAGCCGACTGCGCCCACCTTGCCGTTGCAGTCCGCGCGCGCCTTGAGCCAGCGGGCCGAGGCGTGGAAATCCTCGCCCATCTTCTGGCCGTCGACGGTGCGGAAATTCGCGGCGCTGGTTTCCTCGCTGCCGGTGTATCCGCCCACGCTGGTGAGACCGTCCGGAGCAAACGCCATGAAGTTTGCCGCGCCAAACCGGCGGGCGACGTCTTCGATATAAGGATTCAGGCCGCGGTTCTCGTGGACCACCAGCACCCCGGGAAGTTTGCCGGTCGCGTTCGCGGGACGAACGAAGTAACCTTTGATGCTGCCGTTGCCCTGCGGCGAAGGAACCGTCAGGTATTCGGCCTTGATGCGCTTGTCGTCCTTGGGCACCTGTTGCGCCAACGCATAGTTCGGGCGGAGGCTTTCCCAGATCATCGTGGCGGTCACGCCGCCGACGGCGAACTTCTGCGCGCCATCCAGGAACGCGCGGCGGTCGATATCGCCGTGGACGTATTTGTCGAAGAGATTGAGCAACTCCTGCGGGTAATCGGACGCTGTTTTTCGGGCTGGAATTGGTTGCATGGGATTGAGAAGGTGGGTCCTTTCCACGGCAAAGGATATCACATCGGACTGCGGATCGGACCCTCTTGACAGATACTTTAGTTTAAACTAAACTAATTCCATGGGCACCGGACCCGCAGTGTTGCACGCGCTGGCCTCGCCACGGCGGCAGGAAATCCTTCGTCTGATCTGGCGCGAGGAGCGAACCGCGGGAGCGATCCACCAGGCGATGCCCGATGTGACCTTCGGTGCGGTGTCGCTGCAATTGAAAGGTCTGCTCGATGCCGGATTGGTGGAAGCGCGATCGGAACAGCGCAACCGCTTCTATCGCGCCGAGCGGGAAGCGCTGGGTCCCATGGCCGAAATGCTCGAGCGGATGTGGGACGACGCACTCTGGAAGTTAAAACTGGCCGCGGAACTGGAACAGAGCCGCCGCGGCCCCAAACCACATCGCAAGAAAAAGAAATGACCAGAAAGTGAGGAACTCATGAAAGCTCTGCCCTATGCGCTAAATCGCGAGATCCTGATCGAGGCCGATCGCGATACGGTCTTCAGCTTCTTTACCGACTCGGCCCGCTGGGCCACCTGGTGGGGCGCCGGTTCGACCGTGGAGGCGAAGCCCGGCGGGACGATTCGCATTCAGCATTCCAACGGTCTGGTATCGGACGGCGAAGTGCTCGAAGTGTCGGCGCCCGAGCGATTCGTCTTCACCTTCAGCCTTCATGGCGAACGTTTGATCCCAGCGGATGAGTCGCGGGTGACCATCCGGCTGGAGCAGCAGGCCGACGGCACCATGCTGCGGCTGACCCACGAATTGGCCGACGCCGCCATACGGGACCTGATGGTCCAGGGCTGGAGGTTTCATTTCTCCCTGTTCGCCAACGCGGTTGCAAACTTAGTGAACGCGGGTGCGCCGGAGGTCGTCGATCAATGGTTCGGGCTCTGGAACGAACCGGACGCAGCGGCGCGGGAGACTACATTGAGCCGCATCGCGGCTCGCAAGGTGAGGTTTCGCGATCGCTATAGCCGGCTGGACGGGATCGACGAGGTGGTGGCGCACACGGGCGCGTCGCAGAAGTTCATGCCCGGCATCCGCCTGGAACGGCAGGGGCCCATCCGCCACTGCCAGGGCACGGTGCTCGCCGAGTGGGTGGCGCGGTCGAAGGACGGGCAGGTGAAGATGAGCGGGACTAATGTGTTCGTGCTCGGCCCGGGTCTGAAGATCGACTCGGTGACAGGTGTTCCGGCTGTTGCCTAAAAGGCGAGACGTGTCTCGCCCCTACTTCTTGAAATTCGTCAGATCTTTGACCTGCTCCATCCAGTTGTAGACGATCGGGCAGTAAGTGGCGCGATCCACATACGCCCACATTTTATGCTGGATGGAGCCCATGCCGCGCAGCAGATGCGGGAATCCTTCGCAGGTCTTGGGGCGAAAATCGTAGATGGTGCAATCGTTGCCATCGAGGAACACGCAGCCGTCCTTGGTCCGTTTCAGGATCAACTCGCCCTCGTCGCCGGTGGCGGTGTACTGCTCCATGAACTGCTTGCGTGAAATGCCCAGGTTCTTCGACAGGCTGACGACGTCCTTTTCGTAGATCTCGGCTTCGGTCACGCGGCAGCACTCGGCGCACTTGCGGCAATCGATGGCGTCGTGGACTTCTTTCGCGGCGGCGCGGAACTGGCGCTCCACGAAGTTGTGCGACTTGATCCACTTGCGGAACTTCTCGTTTTCGCCGCGCTTCTTTTCGCCCAGGCGGCGGATCTGAACCAGGTCGGTGATCACCTCTTACAGGATACAATCGAGGTGAAATGAGCGACCGGCTTTATCTATCGTGCTGGGTGCAGGGATTCTCCGATTCGAACATGCTGCGGCACTTTGGAAAAATGCTGGAGACGTTTCCCTTCTCGAAGCTCGCCAAGAACGGGCCGGTCGTGCGGGTGTATGCGATCTCCTACGCCGAAGCGCCGGTTTTCGAGCGCGTGTTTGACCCGGGTTCATTCGTGGCGGATATGATCGCCGCCGCGCGCGAATTCGCGCAGCCCGATTGCTCGATCGAGATCGAAGCGTCCTGGGATCTGTGGCAGCATCGCGATGACTGGAAGCTGTGGCCTTCGGCGGTCACGCTTTCCTGCTTCGGTTCGGGCTTCGAGCACGAGCATGACGATCACCTTCGCATCGACTTCGGACTCGATGCCCAGTTTCTTCCGGCCGACGACGTCGAGGGGTCGCTGCGCATTCAGCAGTCGAATCTGCGAAGCCTGCTGCATCTGGTGAGCGAGATCGACAAAGCGTTGCCCTTGGAACGGCGGCTGCTGTGGTCGGAGAGCGGAGCGAATTTCGCCGCAGTGGTCGAAGACGCGCTGGAGCGTTTCGGCGGCGATTAGTCTGCAACCGCTCGATAACTCTCGCGGCTCGGAAAGCTGCCAACAGAGCCGCGACAGTGATGGAGCGGTCGATGCGAATCAGCGAACCAGAGCGATCGCGACGCCGCCCAGAGTCGCGCCTAATGCCGCGCCGGCCAATACGTCGCTCAGGAAGTGCATCCCCAGGACCACGCGTGACGCGGCGATGCTGATCGCACAGAACAGCAATCCGGGCAGCAGCTCGGTGTAGAACGTCCCCATCGTGACCGCGACCGCGAAGGCCGTGATGGTGTGCCCGGAGGGGAACGAGAATTGGTCGGGCGGCAATAATTCCGCCCAGCAGTGGGGCTCGAGCGCGCAGGGACGTTTTCGCCTAAAAAGGCGTTTCAGCTCCAGGAACAGGGCGATGCCCGAGGCGACCGCCAGGGTAGCCGCCAGGAGAGCGTAATACCGGTCCTTGCCGCCGTAGAGCGCCACCGCGAGACCCAGGGCATACCATAGCCCGCCGTCTCCGCCGCGCGTCGCCGCCAGCATCCACATCCGAAGCCATTTGGGGGGCCGCCAGTGATTCACCCGGACCATCAGCCGGTGGTCCTTGGAAGAGACCCACGACATGGCCCCCAGTACCATCCGCGGCGTGGTGATCTGAAGAACCGCCATAATACACAGATACGCCCGCGCCGTTACATCCCCATGACGCGGCGGTAAAACATTTGTGACGAAAGTTGATTTCGTTTATTTCGATGCCGGCGGCGGACACCGCTCAGCCGCTACCGCCTTGAAAGCGGTGATCGATGAGCAGAAGAGGCCCTGGGATGTCCAACTCGTCAACTTACAGGAGATCCTCGGTCCCCTGGATGTGTTTCGCAAAGTTACCGGGCTGGAACTGCAGGAGATCTACAACCAGATGCTGGCTCGCGGCTGGACGCTGGGCTCGGCGCAGGGCCTTAAGTTCATGCACGCCGTCATCCGGCTGTATCACCGGCCGGCCGTGCGGCTGCTCGAGAAGTACTGGGCGGAGACGCGGCCCGACCTGGTGGTGTCGCTGGTGCCGAACTTCAACCGGGCGATGCGGGAAAGCCTGAAGAACGCTCTGCCGGCGGTGCCCTATGTGACGATTCTTACGGACATCGCAGATTATCCACCCCATTTCTGGATCGAGAAGCAGGAGCAGTTCCTGATCTGCGGCAGCGATAAAGCGGTTACGCAGGCGAGGGCGCTGGGTCATGCCGACGACCGGATTTTCCGCGCGTCGGGCATGATCCTGAGGCCGGGTTTTTATCAGCCGGTGACGGTAGATCGCGCAGAGGAGCGGAAGAAGCTGGGACTAGATCCGGAGCGTCCGACGGGTCTGGTGCTATTCGGCGGACAAGGCTCGAAGGTGATGATCGAGATCGCCGAGCGGCTTTCCGAGACCCAGCTGATCCTGATTTGCGGCAAGAACACGAGCCTTGCGGACCGCCTCCGGCGGCTTCCTGCACGAGCGCCTCGACACATCGAAGGGTTTACCTCGGCGATCCCGCACTATATGAGCCTGGCGGATTTCTTCATCGGAAAACCGGGGCCGGGAAGCATCAGCGAAGCGGTGGCGATGGGACTCCCTGTGATCGTCGAGCGCAACCTGTGGACGCTGCCGCAGGAGCGCTACAACGCGGATTGGGTCCTGGAGCGCGGGGCGGGTTTGGTGCTGCCCGACTTTCGCGGAATCCAGGGAGCTGTTTCCGAGCTGCTTCGCGAATTGCCGCAGTATCAGGCTGCGGTGAAGCAGATCCACAATCGCGCGGTGTTCGAAATCCCGGATATTTTAGAGAAAATCCTGGGATAAGGAGTGGAGCCTGCTTCAGCCTGCGACGGAGGCTTGAGCCTCCGTTTCGGCGCGGGTGCTGAAGCATCCCGCTTGCGGGCAAGCCGTTGCAAGCTGAAGCTTGCTCCACGAGGATCAAGCTCATCCCAGAGCAGCCACGCATCGGCCCACCAGCCCGCCGGAACCGTAGAAGTACTGGCGATGCTCCCGCACGAATGCGAAACGGAAGGGCGAGTGCCTCTCGAGATCGCGGATGTAAGACGATGTGTGCATCGCCTGCGCCGCGCCGGCGGCGGTGATCAGCAGGATCGCCGCGCTCTGCCGGATCAGTTGTTTCAGCGGCTCGACGCCCTGTATGTCGAACGTGTTCAGGCCCTGGAACACGAGTTCGCCGTACGCAAAGACGCGATTCGTTACCGTATCGAGGGGCTCAGAGGATGCCGCACTAAAAAGAGTCGCCGTGCCCGCCGCCGAATCTTCGGCGATGTCCTGAAGATCGTCCGCCAGTTGCAGCAGCACGCCCCAGCCGAACGCAAAATCCTCCTGCGCCCGGGTCAGCAGCCCTGCGGCCAGATACCCATCGGCGAGCACCGAAGTGCCTCCTTTGGCGAACACGCCGCGCACGACGTCGTCGGAATGCAATCCGGCATCGTTCCGCAGGCCGACGCTTTTCTCCTGGGCGTTCTGGATCGCCAGCAAGCTCCGGTACACATCCGGAAACCGCCTGCGGTTGTACTGGCTTTCGATTCTCTCGACCAACGCCCACACTTTGCACTCGCGATCGTTCGCAGGCTGTAGCGATCCGCCTTCGAGGCGTGCGCGAAATCGCCGGTTGAACGCGGCCTTGGCGTCTGCGGACGCTTGGGGATCGTCAAGCAGGTTGTCGGTGTAGGGATACAGCATGCTGTACGCGAAAACCGCGGGCGTCAGTTCGAGGCGTTGGCCGAGCAGCACCTGAAGCCCGGCCGCGGTCCACACATTGCGGCTGGCTTGAAAGATGTCCGCGGCGCGCAGCGCGGGATCGAAGCGGCGAGCCTGCTCGGCCAGCCCGCGGGCCAGGTGAGGAAAGCCTTCGACCAGCAGCTTTAAATGAGCGTCGTCCAGATCGAGCGCCGCCCGCGCGAATACCGCGAAGGCGTGAAGAATCGCCGACTCCGCGTCCCGCGAGCCGGCTGCGATGCTCGATTCCGCCACGCGGACGAACTTTTCCGCGTCCGCCTCCCGTCGGGCTTGCTCGAGGGATGTGTAGGATCGCCGCAGCCGAGGACGGCATTTCCCGGCGCAGCTTTGCCACAGTCCGATATGCCGCCGCATCAACCTGTCCACGCCAACCATTCGACAAGCTGAACGCAAATTCAAGGCCTGGAGTTCGCGCAATCTTCAGCCGGTTGTAACCTGATGCTCGCGGCCGCGTCTGACGATTTGTGGGTTACACTCGGGGAAGGAGCCTTTGTTTTATGCAACTACCAGCATTCCTGGCGATGGCGGCCATGGCCGGGGCTCTGGCGGCGCAGGAGCCGGTTGCCGAGCCCGCGCAGTCGAAGGCGGCCGTCGAGCCGGATCACAAGACCTTCCTGGTGGAGAGCGGTACGCGCATTCCGCTGAGTATGGTGAACAGTGTCAGTACCAAGACCACGGGCGAAGGCGATCGCGTGTATCTCGAAACCACGTTTCCGATCGCGGTGAACGGCAAGATCGTGATTCCCGCGGGAAGCTACGTGATGGGCACGGTGATGGCTTCCAAGCGTCCCGGCAAGGTCAAGGGCCGGGGCGAATTCCGTCTGCGGTTCGATTCCCTGATGCTCCCCAACGGCGTGACGCGCGATTTCCGCGCGCAGGTGGCGGGGCTCGACGGGCGTGCGACCGAGGATCTGGATAAGAAAGAGGGCACCATCCGCAGCGAAGGCAACAAGTCCGGGGACGCGCGGGTGATCGCGGAGACGGCGACCACCGGAGCCGCGGTAGGTGGACTCGCGGGCATCGGTCGGGCGCCCGGCATGGGCGCCGGCATCGGAGCCGCGGCGGGTGCAACCGCTGCGCTGATCGGCGTGCTGGTCACGCGCGGGCCGGATGCGGTCCTGGCCAAAGGCACCACCGTCGAAATGGTTCTCGATCGGCAGCTCAGCTATGATCAGGACGAGTTGAACTTCAGCAACCTGCCTCCCAGGTATAACTCCAGCGATGGCGGCGGCCCTCTGCCCAGCCGCAAAACCCAGAGCAGCACCCGGCGATTCCCGTAAGGCCGGCATCGCCTCCATACTTCAGTACTAAGTAGTTTTCCCCGGCTCCAGATGCGGAGTTTTGCTGAGCGTAATTGACGCAGGGCTCTGTTATTTTGGACCTGTGAAGAGCCCATCCATCTCCGTAGATCGTGGCGCAACGGCTGGAACCGTCCGGGCGTTCCGCCTGCTGGGCGTGCCTGTCCGTTTCCACTTCACATTCGTGCTTCTGTTGTTGTTTCTAGTGGTTACGGCGCTTGGGTACGAATCCACCTCGGTGTTTGCCACCTTCATCCTGGGCCTGTTTGCCAGTGTCCTGTTGCATGAAGGCGCCCACGCGGCGGTGGGGGCCTGGTTCAAGATCCGCACGCTCGAGATCGTGATGTTTCCCATCGGCGGCCTCTCGCGCCTGGAAAGGCGGCTGCGTCCGGTGGAGGAACTCTGGATTTCTTTGGCCGGTCCTCTGGCCAACTTGCTGGTGGCGTTCGCGATCTTCTGGTATGTGGCTTCCACCAAGCAGACGATCAGCGTGCAGCCGTCCGATTTGATGCATCCCTCGGGCGGGAAGCTGCTGCCGCTGTTTGGTTTCGCGAATCTGCTGCTGGCCGGATTCAATCTGGTTCCGGCGTTTCCCATGGACGGCGGACGCCTGCTGCGTGCGCTGCTCACGTTCATGCGTCCCGAGGACGAGGCGACTCGCATCGCCGCCTGGATGGGACGCGTCGTGGCGTTCAGCCTGGGACTCTACGGTCTGGTGACGGGCGAATTCATGCTGGTCTTCTTCGCCTTCTTCATCTGGCTCGGCGCCGCTCAGGAAAGCGCTGCCGCCACCGGACGAACTCTCACCAATGGGATTCCGGTGCGCGCCGCGATGATCACCGAGTTCCACCACCTGGAACACGGCGATACGGTGCGCGATGCAGCGAATCTTCTGCTCTCCACCTCGCAACAGGATTTTCCGGTGATGCATGGCGAGGAAGTCATCGGATTACTGGACCGCACCCGGCTCCTCAAAGCTTTGGCTGCCGAGGGTCCGGATGCGTACGTGTCAGGCGTGATGGATCGCGAGTATCTCGCGCTGGAGCCCGCCGCGGATCTGGCCGAGACTCTGCCCCTAATGGCTCGTGGCCGCTGTGCGCTGGTGCAAGATGGCACGCGCCTGGTGGGCCTGCTGACTACCGATAATCTTTCCGAGTTCCTGCTGCTCCGCAGATTCGGCATGGAACCCGTGGTCTGACTTTAATCGCGCAAAACGGAGTGCGGCGCGATCAATTCCGATAAGTGAATGCGGTGCGCGCCGCACCCTTTGCGCTTCCGATGCTTCCCGGGTCAGCTCTTCAGTTCTTCCGCGATCTCTCCGGCCGCTTTCCGTGCCTGCTCAATTGCACCGATCTCAAAGCTGATCGCGCCCACGCCGGGGTGTCCGCCGCCTCCGTAGCGTTCGCAGATCGTCGCGAGATTATGGTGCACCGGGACCTCGGCCCAGGGATTCGATCCGACCGACACCTTGGTCCTGAAACTGGAGGTGCTCACGGATACGGTATACACCGAATGTGGGAACAGGTAGTAAGGAATGAACTTGTTGTAGCCCTCGATCCCGTCGTTCACCAGGTCGAAATACACCACGCCGTCCTCGCATTGTGCCTTCTGGCGGATGATTTCGAGCGACTGTAAGTGGCGCTGGTAGAGGGGCTGGTAGACCGCCCGGATCTCCGGATCGGCGTCGATCACAGCCAGCGGCTCGTGCTGCATCATGCGGATGATCTTCTGCACGGTTTCCGAGCCCTTGCTGCCCTCGATGACCAGGGTGAGGCGCATGGCAGGCTCCCGCAGCTCGACCGCTTCCTGAGCGTTGGCATAGCGGGCGCCGTCGATAACGTCGGCCCAGGAAACCAGGTCGGCCAGATCCGGCGCGTCGAACCCGAAACGTTCGCGGGCTATGGTGGCGATGTAGTTCGTGCAGGACCGGAAGCTGGGGTCGTACATCTTCCGGCCGCTGGTGTCGCGGCGAAAGTGCTCGGCGTCTTCGGGAGTCAGGAAGGCGCTCTGATGGTGGTCGAACCACCAGGTCAGGCGGGGGTCGGTGGAGTACTTGAAGTCCACGATGGCGTTGACGTCGCCGTCGAACAGGCTCGGCTCGAATAGCTGGGACGCTTTATGCGCCAGACCGGTGTATTCGAACTGCGCGCCGGGATAAAACTTGGCTTCGAGAAACCGGCTGAAGAAGGCCGCGGACGCCGCGCCGTCGAAACAATGGTCGTGATAGAGAATTCGCGCGCGCATTTTCAGAATATCGTCCGGGAAAACCTGTTAGTGTCGCGCAAACCGGGAGCTTAACGCAAGGGGGGCTCGATCCCGCTCTACAACCCGAGCTCGGGACCATCATAATGAGTACACGTGCATTCCGAACAGCTACTCGACCATTTCCGGAATCCCCGCAACATAGGCCAGCTTCCGCCGCCGGCGATTACGGTGGACGTGACCAATCCTGCCTGCGGCGACCTGCTGCGGCTGTCGGCGCGCTTTGAAAACGGGCTGGTTGCGGAAGCCCGGTATCAGGTTCGCGGCTGCACGGCGTCGATCGCGGCGGGCTCGGCGCTGACCGAATGGATGATCGGCAAGACCCGCACGCAGTTAAGCGAACTGACTGCCGAAACGATCGATCTGGCCCTTGGGGGACTGGAGCCGGCCTCCAGGCATGCGGCGGTCCTCTGTGTCGATGGCGTGAAAGCTTTAGGGCGCCTAAGTGCAGTATCCTGAACCTTACGTGACCCCTTTCGATTTTCGGCCCCGTACCCGTGTGGTGTTCGGCGCAGGCGAATTCGCACGGTTGGGCGAGGTTGCTCGCGAGCTCGGCGGCACCCGCTGCCTGGTGGTTTCCGATCCTGGAATCGTGAAGGCCGGCTACGCCCCGGAAGCCGTGCGATCGCTCAAGGCGCGGCGCATGACGGTCCACGAATTCCACGACTTCGAGCCGAATCCTACGTCGGCCATGGCCGAGGCCGGCGGAACGTTTGCCTCGCCGCACGGGATAGATTTGATCGTGGCGGTGGGCGGCGGAAGCTCGCTCGATTGCGCCAAGGCGATTAATTTTCTCCTCAGCAACGGCGGCCGAATGAAGGACTACTGGGGTTACGGAAAAGCCGCGCGACCCATGCTGCCGATGATCGCCGTGCCCACCACGGCCGGTTCGGGGAGCGAAGCGCAAACCTCCGCCACGCTGATCGATTCCGAAACCGGCGCGCGCATGTCCTGCGGCGACGGGAAAGGATCGTTCCGGGTGGCGATTCTGGATCCGAAGCTGACCACGTCGCAGCCGGCTGCTCTGGCGGCCGCCACCGGATACGATGCGCTCTCGCATGCTCTGGAAACCCTGGTGACCACCCGGCAGAATGCCCTCTCCGAATGCTTTTCGCGATCGTCGTGGAGGCTGCTCTATTCCGGATTCGAGCGCATGGTCCGGAATCCTCAGGATCTGGAGGCGCGCGGAGCGATGCTGCTGGGCGCCCACTTCGGAGGACTGGCGATCGAAAACTCGAATCTCGGGGCGGCTCATGCATGCGCCTATCCGCTGAGCGAGAAATTTGGTATTTCCCACGGCGCGGCGATCGCTGCAGTCCTGGCGCAGGTGGTGGAGTGGAATCGCGAGGCGGCGGGCGAGCGCTACCGCGAATTATTTGCCGGCGATCTGACTGCCCGGTTGCAGGAGCTGGCGGAAATGGCGGGCCTCCCCGCAAATCTGCGCGATGCCGGGGTTCCGGAAGAAACGCTTCCGCGACTGGCGGAAGAGGCGGCGAAACAATGGACCGGTAAATTCAACCCCCGGCCCTTCAGTGCGGCCGCGGCACTCGAGATCTATCAGGCCGCGTACTAAGGTATGGGCAGGAATTCGGCCTCGCCCGGACACGACGAGTCGCTATACTGAGCGTTGATGCGAATTTCAGTTGACGCGCACGCGATCGGGTGTCACCTGACAGGCAACGAAGTCTATATCCGCAATCTCCTGCAGGAATTCGCGCGTCTCAATGACGGCAACGATTTGATCGCCTACGTCTCGAAAAAGGCCGCCGAGACGGTTCTGCCGGGCCGCATTCAGGCGCGCCAGGTGTCCCAGAATCCATATAAACGTCTGGGCGTCGACCTGCCGCGGCATTTGCGCCGCGACCGTCCGGATCTGTTGCACGTGCAGTATACCGGCCCGACGTTCAGCACTGCGCCGCTGGTGGTCAGCGTGCATGACGTGAGCTATCTGGAGCATCCGCAATACTTCACCCGGTTTCGTTCGCTCCAGCTTCGGCTTACCGTGCAGCGGACCGTTCGACGCGCGGCGCGCGTGCTCACTCCCAGCGAGTTCTCCCGCAAGGCGATTCTGAAGCACTATCGTCTGGCGGAAGACAAAGTGGTGGTGGTGCCGAATGCCGTCGCCGCCCAGTTCCGGCCGATCGAGCGCGACGTGGCGGGTGCGGCGATCCAGAGGAAATTCGGTATCGCGCGGCCGTTCGTGCTCACTGTGGGAGATCTGCAGCCGCGCAAGAATCACCTCGGCCTTTTGCACGCGTTCGAAGACATGCTGCAGGCGGCTCCCCAGCTGCCGCACGACCTGGTGTTCGTGGGGAAGGAAACCTGGTACTCCGGCGATCTGCATCGCGCTGTGAACCGGTCACCGCTGCGGGACCGCGTGCATTTTGCGGGATTTGTCGAAGACGCCGATCTGGTGCAGTTCTACGGGGCCTGCGACCTGTTCGTGTTCCCGTCGTTCTACGAAGGGTTCGGCCTGCCGATTCTGGAAGCGATGGCGTGCGGCCGGGCCGTGGCTTGTTCGCGGGTCACGGCGATGCCCGAGGTCGCCAACTCGGCCGGCCTTCTGTTCGATCCCGGATCGAAGCAGGAGATCGTGCGAGCCATGCTCGATATTCTCCGGGACGGCGAATTGCGGACTCGTCTGGAAAGGCTCGGACTGCAGCATGCGGCCGGATTCAGCTGGGAGAAGTCGGCGGCGCGCACGCTGGAGGTTTACTACCAGGTCGCGGGCCAGCGTGCCCGGCGGGACGTGGCCGTGGCCGCACGAATGTCATGAAGTACGCACTACTCGCTTTGATCGCCGTTCTGGCAACTGCTTCGGGAGAGACTCTGCACTACAGCATCAACTGGCCCAGCGGCCTGAGCCTGGGAGAAGCCAGCCTCCGCTCGGATCGGACAGGAGAGGGTACCGCGTCCATGCCCGGCTGGGAGTTCGAGCTGAACCTGGACGCGAGCGTGCCCGGTTTCGCCATTCGCGACCAATACCGGTCGACGTCCAATATCGATCTCTGTTCCTGGCAGCTGGACAAGAAAACCGCACGGGGATCGCGCAAGAACGAAGAGCGGGTCACGTTCGATCCGAACAAAACCACCGCCACGCGCGAGACGGTTCGGGGAGACCAGACCGCCGGGAAGACCGAGATCAACGTTCCGTCCTGCGCGCGCGACGCGATGACGCTGCTGCAGTTCGTGCGAAGGGAACTGGCGCAGGGCCGCCTGCCTTCTCAGCAGCCCGCGATCCTGGGCGCGTCGTATCAGGTGCGGCTGGAGTATCTAGGCAACACGCCCGTGCGGCTTGGGGATCAGCAAGTCGATGCGGACAGGTTCCGGACTTCGATCAAGGGTCCTGCGTCCGATTTCACGCTGGAGCTGTTCTTTGCGCGCGACGCGGTCCGGACGCCGGTGATGGTGAAAATTCCCTTGTCGCTGGCGACGTTTACCGTGGAATTGATTCCCTGACACATGCGGGTCGCTTTTTTTTCGCCTCTGCCGCCGGCCAAGAGCGGCATCGCCGACTATTCGGCGGCGCTGCTGGACCACCTGAAGACTTCGGTCGAGGTGGACACATTCGCTTCCAAGCCCGCCGTGTTTGACGCGTCGCGTTACGACGTCTGCGTCTACCAGTTGGGAAATAACCCGTATCACGGATTCGTATACGAAGCCGCTCTGGAGAATCCCGGCGTGGTGGTGATGCACGAGGCCAACCTGCATCATCTGATCGCGGATCTCACCATCAATCGCGATGACTGGGACGGTTATGTTCGCGAAGTGGGACGCAACCACGGGGCCGCCGCGGAAGAATACGCCCAGCGCCTGGTGCGCACGCGGATACGTCCGCCGGATTACAGCCTGGCGATGATGCGGTCGGTACTTGGGAAATCGCGTGGAGCGATCGTTCACAGCGATGCGGTTGGCGCGGAACTCCGTGCCGAGGGTTACGAAGGTCCCATGGCGAGGATTCCCCACGGGGCGTGGACCGAGCCGGTGGATCGCATGCGCTATCGTGCACGCTTGAGTTTGCCGGAGCGCGCTCCGCTGATTGGCGTGTTCGGATTCCTCAAGCCGTACAAGCGCATCGCCGAGTCGCTGCGGGCGTTCCGCAGGCTGGTGCGAGCGCTGCCGGAGGCCCGCATGATCCTGGTCGGCGAAGCTCACCCCGAGCTGCCGCTCAAATCTTTGATCGCGTCGATGGGCCTCCAGGAGCACGTGCTGCATCTGGATTTCGTCCCCATGGAGGACTTCAAAGGGTACATGGGAGCGTCGGACATCGTGCTGAATCTGCGGTACCCGACGGTCGGCGAAAGCTCGGGAACGCTGCAACGGGCGCTGGGGATGGGCAAGGCCGTGATCGTTTCCGACGTGGGATCTTTCCGCGAGCTGCCCGGCGATATCTGCCTGAAGGTTCCCGTGGATGCGACCGAAGAAGAGCATCTGTTCGAATACCTGAACCTGCTGGCCACTCGTCCGGCGGTGCGCTGCGCGCTGGGCGACAGGGCTCGGGCGTGGGCGGAAAGGGAGTGCAGCTGGGACGCGGTCGCGCGGCGGTATGTCGAGTTTCTGGAGTCCGTTGTGGGGAATCGCGAGCCGCAGGCGATTGCCCTGGCTGCGACTGCAACTGGAGAGTCGAACACGCTCGTCCCGGTCGATTACATCGCCTCCTGGGCTCCACCGGCGGATGGATCGCGAGCCTATGTCGAGACGCATCGGACACGTTTAGAGCACACTCTGGCGCTCACGCCCAAGGGCGGCCCGGGCGATCGGGTGCTGGAGATGGGAGCCTATCTCCAGATCACTCCCGCGCTCAAGACCAAGCTGGGCTATGGCGATGTGCGCGGCTGTTATTACGGTCCCAGTGGCCAGACCAATCACCGCAGTGTTACTTCCGACAGCGGCGAAGAATTTCGCTGCGAAATCGATCTCTTCGATGCCGAGAAAGACCGGTTCCCGTATGAAGACGGATACTTCACGACGGTGCTGTGTTGCGAGCTGATCGAGCACCTTCCCAGCGATCCGATGCACATGATGGCCGAGATCAACCGGGTTCTAAAGCCCGGTGGAACGCTCGTGCTGACGACGCCCAACATCGCATCCGCACGCGCCGTATCGGCGATACTCCAGGGATTTCATCCCATGCTGTTTCCGGCCTACATCCGGCCGAATGCGAGCGGCGAAACCGAGGCTCGCCACAATCGCGAATACTCGCCGCGCGAGGTCAAGGACCTGCTCGAGAATTCCGGGTTCGAAGTTGCCGCGCTGGAAACCGGTCCATTCCGTGACGAGCCCCGGCCCGAGTTCGCCTGGGTGGATCATCTGCTTGAGCGATACATCCTGCCCAAGGAGCATCGCGGCGAAGGGATCTACGCGGTGGGCCGCAAGCTCCGCGGCATTCGCGACCGGTATCCGTCGTGGTTGTACGCATAATATGCCTGAGCTGCGCGTGCTCGAGGCGATTGCCGAAGGCGATGCGATTCACCTCCGCTTCCATCTCGACCAGCCCGGCGTGATCGGCTGGCAGCTCTGCGATCCTGCCACCGGGGCGTTTCTTCAGGAAGGCGAATGGTCGGAGGTAACCGGCCGCGAAGCGGATCTTCGCATTCCTCTGCCGCCCGAGGACGGAGCTTACAGCGTGCAGGTCGCGCCGGTGAATGATCGCGCACGGTTCATCGCGATCGATGCGCGCGTGGGGGCAGGGAAGCTGGAGATCGGCACTCCGCGGGTGCTGACGTCGTCATCGGTGAGACGCGCGCGAATGCTGCGAGCCATCCCCAAGGCTTTCGTTTTGCCGGCACGAAGCGTGTGGCGCAATCGCACGCTGATGGGATCGATGGTGCGCCGCGATATTCTCGCTCGCTACCGCGGCAGCTTCGGCGGAACGCTGTGGACGTTTCTGAATCCGCTGCTGCTGATGGCGACGTACTTCTTCGTGTTCGGCGTCGTGCTGCGCACGCGCTTCGGCGCGGACACCAGCCGCACGGGGTTTGTTTTGTATTTTCTCGCCGGGATGCTGCCATGGCTCGCGTTTTCCGAAGCCGTGGGCCGGGCGCCGGGTGTGATCCTCGAATACCGCAGCTTCGTCAAGAAGATCGTGTTTCCTTTGGAGACGCTCCCGGTGAATCTGGTGATCTCGGGCGCGGTGACGGAAGCCATCGGACTGGTGATTTTTGTCGCCGGGCTGCTGGCTGTGCGCGGGTCGGTGCCGGGCAGCGTGGTGTGGCTGCCGCTCCTGCTGATTCCGCAGATCCTGTTCACGGCCGGGCTGGCCTGGATCCTGGCGGCGACGGGCGTCTATGTGCGCGATCTTGGGCAGGTTACCGGATACCTGCTGACTTTATGGTTTTTCCTGACGCCGATCTGTTATCCCGAGTCGCAACTGCCCGCGGCCGCGGTTCCGATACTGCGGTTCAATCCGCTGCTCGTGCTGGTGCGGGGATATCGAGCCGTGTTTTTGGAGAATCAGGCGCCGTCCTTACGCGGCCTGGTCGCGCTGTGGGTGGTGTCCGCCGCGGTCGCGGTTGTCGGATACGCGTGGTTCCACCGGCTGCGCAAGAGCTTCGCGGATGTGATTTAGTGGAGCGGGCTTCAGCCTGCGACGGTGGCTTTAGCCGCCGACTCGGCGCGGATGCTGAAGCATCCGTTGCAGGCGTGATTGTGGGCATATTCAGCTAATATCGGAATGAATGCCCTGGACTTTGTGGCTCACGGATATCAGGAAGGCCGCGCTCATTGCCAGTGTGACGGCGACCTTGAGTGTCCTGATGCCAGCTTGGTACGCGGTGCGAACCGTGCTTCTCATTGAATCGAACCACTCATGGACCATCCTACTGATTCCGCTGATATGGTGTTTCACCGCTATATTGCCGGTGTTCTACCTCGCGTTGTATCGCAACGAAGACCTCCCGGAATTTCCGAAAAGCCTCAGGGTTTTAAGCCTCGCGGCCGCAATTGTCTTAGGCGTGGAGACGGTTGCTGGGCTGCCGCGATGGATCGGATCTCTCGGATCCTACTGGACAGCGATACGGATGCTTGACTGGAGACCGGGAGCCGTAACCATTCTGGATGCTGTGCGAGAGCCGGGTACATCGGTACAACTCGGTGCTCTGCTGAACATGCTTTCGACTCTTGCATACATTGGGCTACTGATCGCGTTCTCCAGAGAGGAGAGAACAGCGTCATCGGAAGACATTCCCGTCTCCAGGCTCCTGGCTGTGACCACGAAGATCGCGGTCATCGGGTGGGGACTCTTTGTAGCAGGAAGCCTGGTCCGCCTTATGTTCATGCCATACGTTTATCATGAGATCCGCGATCTGGCGATACAGATTGGGCGGACACCTCCGGGGGCAGGGAACCTGATTATGGACGCAGTGCGGACGCTTCTGGTCCAGGCTTGCTTGTTTACCGCTCCTTATGTCGTTTACAGGAGCCTTTTGCGCCGCCCGGCGCCTGCGGAACACGCAACCGCTCCACCCTAGTTCGCGACCGAGTAGTATCCCTTGCGGGCCTGTACCTTGTAATCCTTGTTCGCCATCTTGAACTCGAGCTTCCGGTAGCTTCCGTCTTTCTTCGGGTTCGTCGGCGCGTAGGCGATGGCGTACTGGGTGCGCATCTCTTCCTGGATTTCCTTGAAGACGTCGTCGAGCGTGTGCCTGCGATCCACCTTCAGCACCCGCCCGCCGGTTTCATCCGACATCTTCTTCAGGTCACCCTCGCCTCCGCCCCCGAACATGGCTGTGTCGGCGTAGTAGATGCTATAGACCACGGTGTCGGCCAACTGAGCCTCGCGAATCGCCTGCTCGCGGGTCTTGCGGCTCCCGGTATCGACGCCGTCCGTAATCACCACGATCACCTTGCGGCCCGCTTCGGTCTTCAGGCGCTCATTGGCGGCCAGGTACACGGCATCCCACAGAACTGTTCCCGCCTGACTCTGGGCGGTGGGAACCGGGCCGGGATGCAACCCGCCGACCGGAACGCTTAAGCGCAGCTCTTTCAGCCCGTCTTCGAGGAGCTTGGGCGAACTGGTCGAGTCCTGTAACAGCTCGGAATCCTTACCGAAGCTGATCAGGAACGCCAGATCCTTCGGGCGAAGCACCGACCGGAAGAAGGCGCTCGCCGCCCGGCGTTCGGTTTCGATCAGACGCTCCTGGCTTCCACTGACGTCCACCAGCAGACCGATCGTGAGGGGCAGGTCCGTCTCGCGGGTGAAATACTTGATCTCCTGCTCCTTCCCGTCTTCGAACAGGTGGAAGTCGGTCTTTTCCAGGCCGCCGATCAAGGCGTTGTTCTTGCCGCGGACCGTGCACAGCACGTTCACCAGGTCGACATCTACCTTGATCACGTCATCCTGGGCGATCAGGCCGGCGGCCAGGATCACTGCCAGCCCGGTTAAGCTCAGAAAGAGTCGCGTACCTACACTGCGCATATCTATACTTTAAGACTGCTCCTGTTGAAATGGGGTTTCGATGAAAAAAGCGCTCCAGCACCTCAAATCGGCCGATCCCGTCCTGGGAACTATCATCGAGCGGGTGGGCCCCTACCGAATGCAGCACCGGGACCCCAATTTCCATACGCTCGTGCGGTCTATCGTTTACCAGCAGTTGAGCGGCAAGGCCGCCCTGACCATCTTCAACCGGCTGATCGCCGCGGCCAAAGCCGATCCTCTGACTCCGGACTCGATCCTGAAGCTGCGGCCGGCACGAATGCGCACGCTGGGTCTTTCCAAGCAAAAACTCACTTACATCCGTGAGCTGGCTCGGATGACCCGGGACGGCCAGGTCCGCTTCGATGACGTCCACTTGCTCGAGGACGCGGCCATTATCGAGCACTTTACTCAGGTGAAGGGCATCGGCGTGTGGACCGCGCAGATGTTCCTGATCTTCGCCCTGCGGCGCCTGGACGTGCTTCCCACGGGCGACCTGGGCGTGCGGGCTGCCATCAAGAAGGCGTACAACCTGACGGAGTTGCCCTCGCCGGCCGAGATGGAAAAGATCGCGGCTTCGTGGCGGCCCTACTGTTCGGTGGCGTCGTGGTACCTGTGGCGCAGCCTGGACAACCAGGGCGCGATGTAACCATCCATGCCCCTCCCTGACAGACAGCAGAATTAGCGCACGCCCCAGCCCCGCCTGTAAGGGCGGGGGCACATGATATCTTTAAAAGTTGGGCTCCCCTGCAGGGGCCTCCTATTTTGGACGGAGGAGCCCCTAGAGGATCGTATGTCTGGACATTCAAAGTGGGCGACAATCAAGCACAAGAAGGGCGCGCTTGACGCCAAACGCGGGAAAATTTTCACCCGCTGCATCAAGGAAATCATGATCGCCGCGCGCAGCGGAGGCGATCCGTCGATGAATCCGCGCCTGCGCACCGCAGTCGCCGCGGCCAAGGCTGTCAGTATGCCTGCCGACAACATCAAGCGCGCGATCATGCGCGGCACAGGCGAGCTCGAAGGCGGACAGATCGACGAAATCATGTTCGAAGGCTACGGTCCTGGCGGCGCCGCTGTGCTGGTGATGGCGGCTACCGACAATCGGAATCGCACGGTCAGCGATATCCGGCACATCTTCTCGAAACAGGGCGGGAACCTGGGCGAGCAAGGCAGCGTTGCCTGGATGTTCGAGCGTAAGAGCGAGATCGTCATTGATGGCGACAAAGCCACCGAAGATCAGCTCATGAGCCTGGTGCTGGACGCGGGCGCCGAGGATCTTCGCAATGAGGGCGGAGCCTGGGAAGTGATCTCCGCGCCCGAATCGCATGAGGCCGTGCTTGAAGCGATCCAGAAGGCGGGCATCCCCACCGAATCCGCGGAAATCGGCATGGTGCCCAAGAATCTGATGAAGCTCGAGGGCAAGAACGCCAGCGGCATGCTGAAGCTGAGCGAGGCGTTGGAAGAGCACGACGACGTGCAGAACGTGTATTCCAACTTCGACATCGACGAAAAGGAGATGGAGGCTCTGGCGTCCTGACGCCGCTGAGCCGGCAGATCGTGCGCGTTCTGGGAATCGACTGCGGAACCGAGCGGACCGGCTGGGGCGTCATTGAAAGCGACGGCCGGAGACACCGCGTGCTCGCGCACGGCGTGATTCGCACGGCGGTCAAGAAGCCTCTGGAGCAGCGCTTGGCGACCATCGCACAGGGATTGCGCGCCGTTCTCCTGGACCATCGGCCCGATGCAGCCGCGGTGGAAGAAGTCTTCTATTCCCAGAACGTCAAGACGGCGCTGAAGCTGGCCCACGTGCGGGGCGTGGCGCTGCTGGCGATCGCCGAAGCGCAAATTGCCCTGGGCGAATACTCACCGCTGGCGATCAAGGTGAGCGTGGTCGGATACGGCCGTGCCGAGAAACAGCAGGTGCAAATGATGGTGCGTAATCTCACAGGATTCCAGGGAGTCATTGAAACTGAGGACGCATCCGATGCGCTGGCGGTGGCGATCTGCCACGCCACCAGCAGTTCCCGGGTGGCGTTAGGGGCCGGCTCGTGACGCGTCTGTTGTGGGTCGCTGCGATCGCGGCAGATCTGGCGCTGGGGGCGGATGCCCCGCGCGTTTCCTACCTCAAGGTCTTTCCAGGTTCGGACCCGGCGTACATGGCGGTCACCGTCGAGAAAAACGGTTCCGCGACGTACCGGGAAGCCAAGGATGAGGATCCCGAAACGTTCAAGCTGGAAGCCGACGTGGTGCAGTCCATGTTCGATCTGGCGGAGAAGCTCGATCACTTCAAACGTCCGCTGGAGAGCGGTTTGAAGGTCGCCAAGACCGGTGACAAGACGTTTCGCTGGGAGAACGGCACGGAAGCGAGCGAGGCAAAGTTCAACTATTCGGTGGACGAAAACGCGAGGCTCCTGCAGGATTGGTTCGAGCGCATCTCGGAAAGCGAGCGGGCGATGATGAACCTGCGGCGGGCCATCCGGTTCGACCGGCTGGGGATCAACGACGCCGTCCTGCGCGTAGATACGGCCTGGTCGCAGAAGCGCTTGGTGGGACGCGAGCAGTTCCTGCCGCTGCTCGATCGGATCTCGAAGAACGAGTCGTTCATCAACATGGCTCGGGAACGCGCCGCCCGGCTGGCCGATGCGCTGCGCGCCACCGCCCCTAAGGCCGCGGTGGAATGAAAATCGCGCTGGCAGCCGTTCTTTGCTGCGCTATGAGCGCCTGGGCGCAGCAGGCGGAACCATCGGTACAAGAGCAGCAGGATCTCATGCGGGCGGTGAACGAGGGCACCAGCCCCGTGGACCTGATCCGCACGCTCGAAGCGCACCTGGCCAAATATCCGAAGACGGCGCAGCGCGCCGAGATCGAACGTTCCCTCACCAAGGCGGCGATCGAGAGTAACGACCTTCCCAGGATCATCCGGTATGGTGAATCGGTCGCGGCCACCGTGGTGGACGATTTTCAGCTGCTGGACCGCCTGGCGTACGCGTTCCTGATCCAGGCCGGCGAGGAAAACGCCCGCAGCCAGGAGTACGCCGCGAAAGCGTACAAGTACGCTCGCGCGTTCGAGGACCTGGTGGACAAGATGCCGGTGGCCACGGGCCGCGACGCCGCAAGAAGGCAGGACGAACAGGAACGCGCCATCGCGCACGCATTGATGTATCAGGCCCGTGCGCGAACCATTCAGAACGATCACCAGGATGCTCTCCGCCTCGTGGCTCGGTCGTTTTCGGCGTATCCCGGCGAGGAAACCGCCCGCGAATGGGCCGAGGTTCTGATCCGCATGGGCCAGCCGGCGGAAGCGATCCCGCATCTGGCCGAGGCTTTCGTGATCCCCGACCCGTACGGCACCGACGAGAAGCGTCAGGGCGACCGTCTGCTGCTCGGCGAGCTATACGTGAAGGCGCACGGGTCGGAGAAGGGTCTGGGCGACCTGATACTTTCCGCTTACGACCGGGTTTCGACGGTCGTCGAGACTCGCCGCAAAAAGCTTCTGGCCCTGGATCCGAATTCTGCCCTGGCGGATCCGATGGAGTTCACGGTGACCGGCCTGGACGGGAAAAAGCTCCGCCTGGCGAGCCTCAAAGGCAAGCTGCTGATCATGGACTTCTGGGCCACCTGGTGTGTTCCCTGCCGGGTGCAGCATCCGCTCTACGAGAAGCTTCGCGAGCGCTACGGCAAGCGCGCGGACGTTGCATTTCTCGAAATGAACGCCGACGAGGACAAGTCCGTGGTGGAGCCCTTCCTGACCGCGGAGAAATGGGACAAGACGGTATATTTCGAAGACGGCTTGGCCCGGCTGCTAAAGGTCATGAATATTCCGACGACGATACTCATCGACAAGAACGGGCAGCTCGCCAGCCGCATGGACGGCTTCGATCCTTCGACGTTCCTGGACCAGATGACGGAACGGATTGAGTTTCTCTTGAAATGAGATTCAAGCGCGTTATCTGGATTGTTCTCGACAGTGTCGGTATCGGCGAAATGCCGGACGCGGCCCAATACGGTGACGCGGGCAGCGACACGCTGGGACACATCGCCCAGAGCCGCAAGCTGCACTTGAATAACTTGTGTGCGCTGGGACTGGGCAACATCCGGCCGCTGGAACGCCTTCCTGCCGATCCGGCGCCGAAAGGCGCTTACGGGCGGTGTGCGCTGGCATCGCCCGGAAAAGACACCACCACCGGCCACTGGGAAATGGCGGGGATCCACCTGGTCAAGCCGTTTCCGGTGTATCCGAACGGTTTCCCGCCGGAGGTCATGGACGAGTTCGAGCGCAGGATCGGTCGCGCGACGCTGGGCAACAAGGCCGCGTCCGGAACCGAGATCATCGACGAACTGGGCGAGGAGCACATGCGCACCGGCTCGCCGATCGTCTATACGTCGGCCGACAGCGTCTTTCAGGTGGCCGCGCACGAAGAAGTGATCACGCTTTACGAGCAGTACAAGATCTGCGAGACGGCGCGCGAGATCCTGCGGGGCAAGCACGAAGTAGGACGCGTGATCGCCCGGCCGTTCGTCGGATCGCCGGGAGCGTTTACGCGCACGCCCAATCGCCACGACTACGCCGTTCCGCCGCCCAAGGGCATGCTGCTCGATCGCCTCCAGGAACGCGGCGTCGAAGTATTCGCCGTCGGCAAGATTTTTGACGTGTTCCTGGGGCGGGGCATACGCGACTACGAGAAGACCAAATCGAACGCCGACGGCATGGAAAAGACGCTGCAGGCGATGGTGTCGAACCCCTCTGGAATGATCTTTGTGAACCTGGTCGATTTCGACCAGCTCTACGGGCATCGCAACGACGTAGAGGGCTACGCGCGTGCCCTCGAAGCCGTGGACGACTGGCTGCCTTCGATTGAAGCTCGACTGGGTGCGGACGATCTGCTGATCCTCACGGCGGACCATGGGTGCGATCCCACCACCAAGTCCACCGATCACAGTCGCGAGTATGTGCCTCTGCTGGTTTATGGCAAGGGAGTGCGCGCAGGGGTCGATCTTGGCACCCGCAAGACGCTGTCTGACATCGGGCAGACGGTGGCGGACAATTTCGGTACGTCGATTGTCGCGGGCGAGAGCTTTTTGTCGCAGATTGTGGGGCAGGATTGAAAACCTGCGCATGACGCCGATTAGAAATCGGCGTGCAGCTTGAAATGCTGCCCCACTAGGGCTTAGCTGGCTCGGCAGCAGCGTTAGGAGCGTCCGGCTGGCACTTGCCTTTGCACACGGTCTCCGACAACTTCTGCAGACCGCCCAAACGATTAGGATCGGACACCGAAGGCCTGCGGACGCTCAACGTCTCGACCACTGATCCGTCGGAGTTCGTGCGGCGCTCGACGATCTGCTGTTCCTTGACCCGCATCCGTCCGCTGCTGTCCTGGACGTTGCCAGCCACGGTTTGCGCGAACAGATTGGTTTGAATCACCTCCGTGCCGTCAGGCTGCTTCACGGACGTCGATTCGCTCTGCGCGGCGAGCTGCAACTGGCCGTTCAGGCCCGGCTCGTAATCCGCCGTGGTCTGCCGGGTCGTGTCGTTCTCCTTGGCAGAGGTCTTGACGTAGCGCAGGGCTTCCTGAAAACCTCCCGAAATGGACTTCCGGTAGACGGATTCCGTCGTGCGCTGGTTCTCGGCAGGACCGTCGGTAACCGCCGACCTTTTCTCCACCGTCTCGAAGGATCCGTTCAGGCTGGGACGGTCGATCACCGTGTTCGAGGTAGTGGTCGAGCCGCTGACGCGCGTTTCCGTGGTCTTCCGCTCGGCCTCGCGCAGGCCGCCATTCACATCGCTGCGATAGGTGGTCTCGCGGACACTCGAGCCGCCGCCCGAAAGCTTGGTCTCCTCGATCATCACGCGCTCGGTTGAGGCCAGCTTGCCGTCGCGATCGAACTTCCGCAGGATCCGTTCGGTGACCTTGCCGCCGGCGTCCTCGCGGACCACGCGATCCACCACTTGTTCCAGAGGAACCTGACGGCCGTTGATGGACTGGGATCGCTCCGTGCTCTCGCCTTTCGCGGCGGAATCGAAGGACTGGAGGTCGACCCTGTAGCCGTTGATGTCCCTGGTGGACGACGTGGTGGAGCTCTGCGCCGCCGCCAAAGCCGCGCAAAAGACGGGCAAAAGAACTGGTTTCACATCTATAGGCTAAGCCGAAGCCCGAGCCCCGGCAATACGGGGAACGCCTTAGGGAGGCGGTTCCCTTACAATGAAAATAGAGTGAAGACCTTCTACATCGAGACCTTCGGGTGCCAGATGAACGCGCACGATTCCGAGAAGGTCGTGGGCACGCTGCTGCATCAGGGTTATCAGCAGGTGGAAACCCCCGAAGAAGCCGAGCTGGTCTTCTACAATACCTGCAGCATCCGCGATAAAGCCGAACAGAAGGTGTTCAACCGGCTGAACCAGTTCAAGAAAGAACATGGCAAGGGGAAAACGTTCGCGGTTCTGGGCTGCGTCGCCCAGCAGGAGGGCGAAAAAATCTTCGAGAAAGCCCCGCACGTCAGCCTGGTGTGCGGCTCGGCCAGCTACAACCAGCTTCCCCAGATGCTGGCGCAGCTTGAGACCGGCAACCGCCGCGTCACGGGGCTGAGTCTCGATACCGAAGATACGTTTGAAACGCCGATGACCCGGCGCGACAATCCGCACCGGGCGTATCTCACGATCATCGAGGGCTGCGACAAATCCTGCGCCTATTGCGTGGTCCCGTTCACGCGCGGTCCCGAGCGCAGCCGCACCAGCGCGTCGGTCCTGGCGGAAACCCTGGAACTGGCCCGCGCCGGATACAGCGAGGTGCAGTTGCTCGGCCAGAACGTAAACAGCTATCGCGATCCGTCGCCCGCGGGATGGGATTTCGCCACGCTGCTCGATCAGGTGGGGCGTGTCCCGGGCATTCGCCGCGTGCGATTCACCACGTCGCACCCGCGCGACTTCCGCAAGAGTATCATCGACGCGATCGATGCCAACACGGCGCTGTGCAATCACGTGCACCTGCCAGTGCAGTCCGGATCGAACCGCATTCTTGACGCGATGCAGCGCCTGTATACGCGCGAAGAATACATGGAGCGGATCGGCTGGATGAAGGCCGCCCGCCGGCCGATCGCGATCACCAGCGACATCATCGTGGGGTTCCCGGGGGAGACCGAAGAGGATTTGGAGGCCACCCTTGGGCTGCTGGACGAAGTCGAGTACGACTCAGTATTCAGCTTCAAGTACTCCCGCCGGCCGAATACCCCTGCTCTGATGCTCGACGATCAGATTGCCGAAGAAGAGAAGACCAGGCGGCTGGCGATCGTGCAGGAACACCAGCGCAACATTCAGATCCGGCGCAACGCAGCCTACGTCGGATCGGTCGAGGAATGCATGGTGGAAGGTTTCAACAAGGCCACCAGCCAGTGGATCGGCCGGACCTCGCAGCACAAGACGCTGAACTTCCTGCGGCCCGGACGGGACGAAGATCTCACGGGGCAGTATGTGGATGTTCGGGTGACCCGGGCCGGTCCGAACTCGCTGGTGGGCGAAGCTGTTAGTTAGGAACGAAAAGGAGGGACGCGAACATGGAAGTCGAGATGAAGATCCGGGGGCTGATGATGGACCCGAGTACGAATCTCCCGATTGTCGTGCTCAAGGACGTCAATGGCGGCGCGGTCCTTCCCATCTGGGTGGGGATCTACGAAGCGAATGCGATCGCGTTGGAGATCGAGAAGATCCCGACGGCGCGTCCCATGACCCACGACCTGATTCGCAACCTGCTGTTCGGGCTCGAAACCGGGGTGAAGAAGGTAGTGGTGAGCGACCTCAAGGAAGACACCTACTACGCGGTGATCTGGCTGGAACGCGAGGGCAAGCTCATTTCGGTCGATTCCCGGCCCAGCGACGCCCTGGCGATCGCCCTGCGCCTGGATTGCCCGATCTACGTCGAGGAGACGGTGCTCAAGACCTCGAAGACGGCGGCCGCGGTGGCCGAGGTCGGCAGCAATGAGGAAATCCGCAAATGGCTCGAGGGCCTCAATGACGAGGACCTGGGCCGCTACAAGATGTAAGTAGGGCAGGTCTCCAGACCTGCGGCGGACTTATAAGTCCGCCATTCCGCGTTACTTCGCTTTTCCTTTGGAAGCGCCGCCCTTGGTCGCGGGAGCTTTCGGAGGCCCGGCCTTCCCTTTGGGGGCGCCCTTGGGATTCGTCCCCGTCCAGCCGAGCAGTTCCTTCTTCTCCATGTCCACCTCGAAGGTGACCATGAATGGCTCTTTGGCGTAGCCCACGACCGTCCCCTCGAATTCGAGTTCGGCTCCCGGTTCCATCATCCCCGGCAGAGGCTCTTCGAACTTCAGAGTCACATCCGCGACATCAGGCTTCTCCAGGGCCAAGACCAACGTCTTGGGTTTGGTTGCCGGTTCCATGGAAATCAGCTTGGCCTTGAACTTTTCGAAGCCCTTGGCCTTGCCCGGCTCGCCCGGCAGGAGAGCCCCATTCATTGCGGCGAAGTAGGTATCGCCTTCCTTCAGGAGAGGCTCTTTCACCAGGTCTCGCCAGAACGCGAAGATCGGGTTGGCTGCATCCAGGGCGGCCTGTTTCTGGGCTTGCTCCAAGGCAAGATCGCTCTTGCTCTTGATGGTGAATCCATCCGGGGGGAAGGGATTGTTCCGGGCCAATGCCAGAAGGTCCTGAAGACCGCCGGCGTCGCCGTGATACGCGGTGTAGGTCTTGGTGATGTATTCCAGCGCCTGCTTCTGTGCGGCCGCCGGAAGCGCGTTGGGAGTGTTGTTGGCGGCGGCGCGCGCGAAGTGGAACAGCGCGGCCGGCTGCTTCTCGGGATGCTCTTTGTTCTGCGCGAGGATCGCTCCGCCCAGGCTATAGGATGTGGACGCCTGCGTCGGATCCTTTCTCAGATAGGCGGTGAGTTCCGTTTCCGCGCGAGGCTGATCTTTGCGGGCGGCCACTACCCAGAGGTAGGCGCCATGAGCCGCCGTCTTCATGGCTGGTTTGATGGCGGGCCAATCGGCTTCGGTTATGGTTTGCGGCCGATTCGCTGCCGCGAACGCGGTATCCGCGTTGTCCACGATGTACATCGATATGCGGCCCGCATTGTCCAGGTCGGCCGGCTGGACCGGGGCGAGCCCCTGCACCAGCGTCACGATCGCCCGGAGCGCATAAAAGTGGTTGGGATGGACCTTGAGGATGTCGACGGCCTTGTCGAAAGCCTGACGATTCATGTTCGCCTGCTGGTAGGCGAACAGATACTGCTCCTCGCGAATATCGGCGTAGTCGCTTTGCGGGAACGCCTGTTTCCACTTATCGAGCGCGGCGATGCGGCCTTTGGCGTCGGCTGCCTTATCGATGGCCTGGGCCAGTTGGAATTCCTCCTGGCCGCCGTCTTTGCCCTGCCACTTCTTTTCAGGAGCCTTGGTATCCTGCGCGTTGATTTGTTCCGTTCCCAGCCCCCAGCCGAGAGCGAGTCCCAATCCAACTGCCGTGATCGTCAACAGCGAGCGGTATTTCAATGTCACAGCAACCCTCCAACACGGTCAAGTCTATTGTGCGTGCGCGGTACTTCTGCGGAGTATACCCAAAGCCAGCGTCCATAGGCAAGCCCGTATTGGCGGTACTTGGTCCATTACTGTTTGGCCTTAGCCTTTTGTTTGCCCGCCTTCTTAGCCGGCGACGCTTTGGGAGCGTTTTTGCCCGTCCAGCCTTCGATCTGCTTGGGTTCGACATCGAACACCATCATGAACGGCTCCTTGGTGTAGGATTTTGCGATGCCTTCGAACTGAAGCTCCTCGCCCGGCTCCATTTTCCCAGGCAAAGGATCAGACAACTCCAAGGTCACATCGGGAACGTTGGGCTTCTCGAGCGCCAGCACGATCTGCTTGGGCTTGGTTTCGGGCGTCATCGATACGATCTTGGCCTTGAACTTCTGGACGCCGTTGGCGCCTCCCGGCAGCAGGGTGCCTTTCACGTTCATTTCGAAATAGGCCTCGCCGCCTTCCATGACGAGTGGATTCTTGATCCCGGATTGCCACAATCCCAGATCCGGATGGGTCTTGATGAACTCGGTCTCTTCGGCAGCCTTCTTAATCGCGATGTCCCGGTTGCTTTCGATGGTAAACCCTTCGGGCGGAAACGGATTGGTTTTGGCCAAGGCGAGCAGCTTATCCAGCCCTTCGTTGGATCCGTGATAGGAAGCATACGTCTTGGTCAGATAGTCGAGCGCCTGTTTTCGGGCGGGTGCGGGCAGACTGTTCTGGCCTTCATACGCCGCGGCGCGGGCAAAATGATACAGGCCGAGCGGCAGCTTCTCCGGATGATCCTGATTCTGCGCCAGAAGCTCACCCCCCAGGCTCAGCGACGTGGTCGCCTGCGTGGGATCCAGCTTCAGGTACGTGGTTAACTCGGCTTCGGCCTTGGGATGATCCTTACGTTGGACGTACACCCAGGCCAAGGTGCCCTGTGCGGCGTTTTTCATCGCCGGCTTATAGCTGGCCCAATCGGTATCTTTGACTTCCATGGGCTTGTTTGCGGGGCCAAACACGGTGTCGAGGTTCTCCAAAAGATATTTCGAAACGCGTTCGGCGGTGTCCAGGTCAGGAGCCTTGGGCGGAGGCGGGAGGGTGTAAACCAGCCGCTCGATCGCCGAAAGCGAATAGAAGTGGTTCGGACGGGTTTTGAGGATCTCGGCAGCCTTGTCAAACGCCTGGCGGTTCATGTTCAGCTGCTGGTAGATGATCAGGTACTGCTCCTCGCGGTCGTCGGCGAAATCGCTGGTCGGAAAGGCGGCTTTCCACTTATCTAAGGCTTCGATTTTGCCCTTGGCGTCGGCCTTTTGGTACGCCTGGAAGAGCGTATACTCCTCCTGGCCTTTCCATTCCTTCTTGGTTTCCTGGGCCGGCTTGGTTTCCTGGGCAGGCAGCATCCAGCCGAGACCCAACCCGAGGACAGCAGCAGCAAAGAGTTTGAGAATTGGATTGTTCATGTTCACTTCTTCCCTCGTTGTTACGACTTCTTACTTTCAGGGTACACCCGACCCTTTTGTGGCTCGTGCGCAGCACTACCTGAAGTGTTAGACACCAGTTTTTCGACATAGGTTTCCTGCGGGTTCGTTTCAGAGCGGGGCTGGAATCCCCTCTTGCGGGCAAGCGGCGCAGGCGTGGACGCCTGCCCTACCCGCCGCTTTCGCGTATCCTGATCTCTTGCCCATGCGTTGGCTCGATTTAGGGGTGATCGCGGCGTATCTGGTGGGGATCACCTGGTTTGGCGCGCGCTTTCGCGGGTCGCAAAACTCCCTCAAAGACTATTTCCTGGGAGGGCGCCGCGCGCCGTGGTGGGCGATTTCCCTCTCGATTGTTTCCGCTGAAACCAGCACGCTGACCGTGATCGGAACTCCTTCGTTGTCGTTTAACGGAAATTTCGGATTCCTGCAGCTGGTCTTCGGATACCTGCTGGCTCGAATCGTCATCTCGACTCTTTTTCTGCCGGCCTACTTTCGCGGCGAGATGTACACGGCATATGAACTGATGCGCATCCGCTTTGGGTCCCGTATTCGCCGGCTTACCGCCGGCACATTCTTGATCCTCAGAGCGCTGGCCGAAGGCGTGCGCGTGTTCGCGATCTCTATCGTCATCTCGGTGGCTCTAGGGACCGGAGAGATGGCATCGATCGCGGCGATACTCTGCTTGACGCTGCTTTATACCTACGAAGGCGGCATGACGGCAGTCATCTGGACCGACGTAATCCAGATGGTGCTTTATGTTGCCGGAGCCGTGGCCAGCCTGTTCCTGGTGCTGCAGGAGATCCCCGGCGGCTGGTCGCACGTGGTGGCGATCGCCGAACCCCTCGGCAAGTTTCAGGTGTTCGATTTCAGGATCGGCGCGCCCGCCGAGTTCTTCACCCGCACCTATAGCTTCTGGGCCGGGATCATCGGCGGATGTTTCCTCACCACGGCGAGCCATGGCACGGAGCAACTTCTGGTCCAGCGTCTGCTCGCCGCCAAGAACGAGGGCCAGAGCCGCGCCGCGCTGCTATCGAGCTGGGTGGTGATCTTCGTGCAATTCACCTTGTTCCTGATTGTCGGCGTGTGTTTGTTCACTCTGTACAAAGACAACGGATGGACGCCGCCGGCCGTCACGGACAGCATCTACCCGCGATTCATCTGGGAAAAGCTTCCTGTTGGTCTGTCCGGTCTGCTTATCGCCGCCATTCTGGCCGCGGCGATGTCCAATCTGAGTGCGGCGCTCAATTCGCTGGCATCCACGACGGTGATGGATTTTCTGCGTCCGCTCGGGGGCGGGGAAGCAGGCGACCAATCGGTTTGGCTGAAGCGCGCGCGAATGGCGACGGTCGCGTGGGGCGTGATTCTCGCGGGCGTCGCTCTGCTCGCGCGGAACTGGGGCGGAGTGTTGCAGGCCGGGCTTTCGATCGCCTCGATCATTTATGGATCGCTGCTGGGAGTGTTCCTGCTGGGCTTGCTGACCCGCCGCGTGGGCGAGATCGCCGCGATGTGCGGCATGATCGCCGGCCTGGTGCTGATGCTGTATGTGCGCTTCGGAACGCCGATCGCGTTCACCTGGTACGTGCTGATCGGAACGTCGATGACGTTCGTCACCGGCCTACTGGCCTCTTTCCTGGTAAAGGAGACACCGCCGAATGCAGCCCACTGAGACGCATCCACCGGCGCTGCGGCGTGCCCTGGGTCCCTGGACCGCCATCGCCATCATCATGGGCACAGTCATCGGCAGCGGAATCTTCCTGGTGCCCACTGACATGGTCCGGGCAGTGGGAACGCCGGGCATGGTATTCGCGGTGTGGATATTTGGAGGGATCCTGTCGCTGTTCGGCGCGCTCACGTACGCCGAACTTTCGGCGGCGCTGCCCGAAGCTGGAGGCGAATACGCGTACTTGACCGCGGCGTATGGACCCTTCTGGGGATTTCTGTACGCCTGGACCCAGACCTGGGTGGCGAAGAGTGCTTCGATCGCGGCGCTGGCCACGGCTTTCTATTCTTATCTGGCGGATTTCCTTCCCGGCTTGCAGGTTCCGCTATATATCGTGCCCTTGCCGATCGGGCCGGGCGGAGCGCCGCTTGAAATCCGATACGGTCAACTGGTGGCGATCGGCCTGATTCTGTTCTTATCCGCCGTGAATTATCGTGGCGTTCAGGTTGGCGGCCACGTGCAGGTAGCCGTGACAGCCCTGAAAGTACTACTGATTGGCGGCGTCATCGCGGTGGGATTGCTTTCGCGGCAGGCCGATCTCGGGAATCTCCAAGCCTCGACACCGCCGATGCCCGGGGGAGTGGCCGGATTCTTTATCGCACTCGTGGCGGCGCTCTGGGCGTACGACGGCTGGAATAACGCCGGTATGCTGGGATCCGAGGTGGAGAATCCCCAGCGGACATTTCCTCTGGCTTTGATCGCGGGAGTCTTTGCCATTATCGGCGTATATCTACTTACCAATCTTGCCTATTTTTCAGTGTTGAGCGCGGGCGAAGTCGCCGGAAGTGACCGCGTGGCCGCGGATATGATGCGGCGTATTGCAGGGCCGAATGGCGGCGCGGTGGTCAGTATCGCGGCTATGATCTCCATCTTCGCCGCCCTGAATGGCTCGATTTTATCGGGATCCCGGGTTCCCTATGCAATGGCACGAGACGGCTATTTCTTTCGGCATATAGGGGCTGTGCATCCGAGGTTTCGAACGCCTTCGGCCAGTATTCTGCTTCTGGGGATGTGGTCGTCTTTGTTTGTTCTGAGCGGACATTACAGCGATTTGTACAACACCGTGGTATTTCCCAGTTGGATTCTTTACGGAATGACTGCCGCGTCCGTGCTTGTTTTGCGGCGCAAAAGGCCTGATTTACCGCGGCCTTATCGCACCTGGGGATATCCTTGGGTGCCTCTGGCATTTGTCGGAGTTACGATATTGCTGCTCTACCAAACGCTGGTTTCCGCACCTCGCGCATCTGGGATCGGACTGGTCGTGATTCTTTCCGGCGCCGTATTTTTCGCGTATCGCAAACGAACCGGCACCAGTTAAGGATGTAAAATTTGCATACAGAAGTCTTGACTTTCCAGCACAGTGGGATCCGAAGCTTGGAATTCACGTGACTTGAAGTCGCGGC
>JADMIO011235767.1_pt1 | contig 66786 bp, 54 predicted proteins | sample 8958161 | NCBI WGS metagenome assembly JADMIO01 (sample SAMN16585339, study PRJNA669376) | soil metagenome | isolation source: Crop rotation soil | place: USA: Cullars Rotation, Alabama | collected 2011 | reverse complement strand
ACGGTCAACGGCACGGTCTTCGACGAGTCGAACCCGACCGGTTCCGTCACCTTCCCTGGTGGCAGCTTCCTCGGCTGCGATTCCACGGTCTCCGTCAACCTGACTTTCACGGACATCGTCACCAACAGCATTGTCCAGACATTATGCACGGGCGGCAGCCTCACGGTCAACGGCACGGTCTTCGACGAGTCGAACCCGACCGGTTCCGTCACCTTCCCCGGTGGCAGCTTCCTCGGCTGTGATTCCACGGTCTTTGTCAGCCTGACGTTTGTCCAGGAATCTGTGGTCACAATTGATTCCACCCTGCAACAAGGGCAAGTGGTCGTGGTGAACGGCACGGTTTATAATGAGCAGTCCCCGACAGGTATGGAAATCATAGTGGGTGGGTCTTGGCTAGGTTGCGATTCCATCATATTCATCAATCTAAGTTATCCTCCAGTCTTTACGGCGTTGCTGACGGCATTTGGTCCCAAATGCGTGGGAGAAAGCAACGGTACCATCCTGGTAGAAAACGTCATCGGCGGTTCCCCACCGTATATCCTTTCTTTGAGTAGTGGCCAACACCAGACGGTGGTTGGTTTCCCTTTCACATTTGACGGGCTGGCTCCGGGCAGCTATATGCTGACCGTATTCAACGTTTTAGGGCAATCCACCACATTTGATATTCAAGTACCGGATCCTCCCGCACTGTCGCTCCACCTTGGCCCTGATGCCTTCATACAGCTTGGTGAAATTGTACAGTTATCAGCCACGGCCAATTTCCAGCCTTCCGCCTATGCCTGGACACCCGCCGATTATTTGGATTGTGCAAATTGTCCTATGCCCATTTCTTCACCAAAGCAAGACATCACCTATATGCTTACCGCCACCTCTGCCAATGGCTGTACCTTGAGCGATGATTTGAACGTCGTCGTGGACCGAACTACCGGGGTGTACGTGCCCAATGCATTTTCACCGAATGGCGATGGCATCAATGATATTTTCACTGTATTCGCGGGCCCCGGGGTTTTAAAGGTGCAAAGCCTTTTAGTGTTCGACCGCTGGGGGGATGCTGTCTTTATGAACCGCAATTTTTCTCCCAATGATTTCGAATATGGCTGGGATGGTACCTATCGGGGCAAGGTCATGGACGATGCCGTGTTCGTGTGGTTTGCTGAGGTGGAATTCGTGGATGGTTCGTCCCAACTGTTTGAAGGGGGGCTGACTTTGATGAAGTAAACCTTTGATTTAGAAAGTTTAGGAGGTTTAGATAGAATGTGGCTAAACCGCACCAACCTCCTAACCTTCTTAAACTATATTTTTTAAATTCCTTCCTGAAAACCTAACTTCGCGCCCCCGTGTTATTACCCAGCGCCTAGGCAGCATGAGAAGATAAAGGTAGAAAGGATTGGAAGGTGGAATGTCCACCACCAATGCTGTCTTGCCTCCTCTTTTCATTTTTTCAAATATCGCAACATGTCCAACACTGTCGACACTGACCCCATTGTGAAGAACAAATCATCTATCAAGAATCAAGACCCGTCCACCGTCCACCATCCACCGTCTACCGTTAGAAATACCATCTTCATCAAAGGTGCCAGGGCCAATAACCTGAAGAATGTGGATATTGATATCCCGAAGAACAAGCTTGTGGTCGTGACCGGTGTCAGCGGCAGCGGCAAATCCAGCATTACGATGGATACTCTGTTTGCTGAAGGCCAACGCCGCTATGTCGAGAGCCTGAGCAGTTATGCCCGACAGTTCCTGGGGCGCATGAAGAAGCCAGACGTGGATTATATAAAAGGTATTTGTCCGGCCATTGCCATTGAGCAGAAGACCAGCACGAGCAATGCCCGTTCCACGGTGGGCACCCTCACGGAAATCTACGATTATCTGCGGTTGTTGTATGCCAGGGTAGGGCGTACCTTTTCGCCCATCAGTGGGGAAGAGGTGAAGCGGCATAGTGTGACCGACGTGGTAGATTTTATTGAAAAACAACCAGAAGGTACCCGGTTGCAGTTGTACATACCCTTACCTGTCAAGTATCAGGACCGAAGTCTTTCCCAGGAACTGAACCTGCTCTTGCAAAAGGGTTATACCCGTATCTTTTGGGAAGGAGAGCTTCGCAATATCCAGGATGTATTGGAAAGCGGTGAATTCGACCTCCGAAAAACGCTGAATGAATACATGAATGAGGATATCCGCATCCTCATTGATCGTTTCGTAGTCACTCCCGCTGATGAAGAAAACCGCAAGCGCATCGCCGACTCCGTACAAACTGCCCTTTATGAAAGTGAAGGGGAATGTATATTGGTGGTGGACGATGGACGGTGGACGGGGGACGGTGTCTCTGCGTCTGTCGATGACCGTCCCCCGTCCCCCGTCCACCATTTCTCCACCCGTTTCGAATTGGACGACATGGAGTTCCTTGACCCCACGCCGCAGTTGTTCAATTTCAACAACCCCTACGGTGCGTGTCCGACTTGTGAAGGATTCAGCCGTATCATGGGAATTTCGGAGGAGAAGGTGGTGCCTGATTCTGGCAAGTCAGTCTATGAAGGTGCCATTGCCTGTTGGTCCGGTGAAAAGTATGGGGAATGGTTAAAGGCCTTCCTGCAAGTGGCGCACCACTTCGATTTTCCTGTCCATAAGCCCTGGCGGGATTTGACGAAGGAGCAACAGCGTCTGATGTGGACAGGCAACCTTTATTTCGACGGCATTGATTCTTTTTTCAAGGAATTGGAAGCCAACCTGTATAAAATTCAAAATCGGGTGATGCTTGCCCGTTACCGGGGCCGAACTATTTGTACGACCTGTCATGGTGGTCGGCTGCGCCCGGAGGCCACCTATGTGAAAGTGGCAGATAAGGCCATTACTGATTTGGTGGAAATGCCAGTGGATGAGTTGCTCCATTGGTTTGAAATGATTAGCCCCAGCTCATCCCAGCCCACCGGAAAGCAAGGAATGGATAAATCGGATAAGCACACCCCTACAATTGCTGAGGTTACCACGTCCTCACCCCACCCATCGGGGGGGCCAGGGGGGGGATTAAACCCACACGAACAAAAAATCGCCACCCGACTCCTCCTGGAAATCAAAAACCGCCTGCGCTTCATGTGCGATGTAGGGTTGAAGTATTTGACCATCAACCGCCTATCCGCCACGTTGAGCGGAGGCGAGACACAACGCATCAACCTCACCCGCACTCTCGGCAGCAATCTTACTGCTTCCATGTATATCCTTGATGAGCCCAGCGTGGGATTGCACCCACGGGACACCGGGCGATTGGTAGAAGTGCTGAAAGAACTCCGTGACCTCGGCAACACAGTTGTAGTCGTGGAACACGAGGAGGATGTCATCAAGAATGCCGACTACCTCGTGGACATCGGTCCGGCAGCGGGTATCCACGGTGGCGAACTGGTCTTTGCGGGGCCTTACGAAAGCATTTACGATGAAGCTACGGAGAGCCTGACCACCAAGTACATGAGCGGGCGTATGTCCATTCCGGTACCCAAGCAGCGGCGCAAATCCGTGAAATGGGTGGAACTCAAGGGTGCCCGTCAACATAACCTAAAGAATATCGACATTAAAATCCCGCTGAATACCCTGACCGTTGTGACTGGTGTATCGGGTAGTGGCAAAACAACCTTGGTAAAGGACATCCTGTATCCGACCCTGAAGACCCATTTCAACGAACCGACGGCCAAGGCACCCGGTCAGCACAGCGCCTTGATAGGAGACCTGAAAGCCATTACGCAGGTAGAGATGGTCAACCAAAGTCCTATTGGGAAGTCGAGCCGCTCCAATCCGGTCACTTACGTGAAAGCCTACGATGCCATCCGTAACCTGATGGCTGCCCAGCAACTGAGCCGTATCCGGGGCTATAAACCGGGACATTTCAGCTTCAACGTAGAAGGCGGTCGCTGCGAAACCTGTCAGGGCGAAGGCGAACAAATCATCGAAATGCAGTTCCTGGCAGATGTGCGGCTGGAATGCGAGGAATGCAAGGGCAAGCGCTTTAAGGCAGAAATCCTGGACGTGCAGCACAAAGGGAAGAATATTTACCAGATCCTTGACATGAGCGTAGAAGAAGCTCTCGATTTCTTTGCAGGCAACAAGGAGGTCATCAGCAAGATAAAGCCCTTGAGCGATGTAGGCTTAGGCTATGTAAAGCTCGGCCAGAGCAGCAGCACACTTTCCGGAGGCGAGGCACAACGGGTGAAGCTGGCCAGTTTCCTGGTGAGTGGAAGTGCCAAGAATCCCTTGCTGTTCATCTTCGACGAACCGACAACGGGCCTGCACTTTCACGACATCCGCACTTTGTTGGGTGCCCTGAACGCCCTCGTGGAGAACGGCCATTCGGTGCTGGTCGTGGAGCACAACATGGAAGTCATCAAAAGTGCCGACTGGGTGATAGACCTCGGCCCGGATGGCGGCAAGGATGGTGGCCACCTCGTATTCCAGGGCACACCGGAGGACTTGGTAAAGGTATATGAGAGCTGGACGGGAAAGTTTTTGATAGAAAAATTGCGCTAAATTTGTGATATACCTGAGTGCATCCTAAGACCTACTATGAGCAAACACGCAAGGCAAAAACATGATGGTAACCATACAGCATCCAGGATTGAAAAAGCAGTTCGAGCAATTTTCAAAACTTGGCTCTGATGAAGAAAAACAAGCATTTTGGGAGGCTTTCAATCGGGGTTTTGAAGCCATGAACGAGACCGAGCAAGCTGTAATGCGACAGGCATGGGAAGTAAATGTCACCAAAATGAACACCGTCTGAAAGCCATTAAAGCATGGTGTAATAGAGGCATGTCTTTTTGGAAGCGCCGCCAAAGGAGATATGAGGCAGTCAAGTGATATTGATATACTGGTTCATTTTGACATATCACTTGACTAGTACGCTATACAGACAATTACTTTGCCCTGCTAAATGCCTTGCGTAACCTGTTCAAACGAGACGTTGACCTCGTTGCCGTTGAGACAGTTAAAAACCCATTTCTTATCCAAAGTATCGACCAATCAATAATCAAGATACTTTGATGAATCTCGAAGAAAAGAAACTGCTCGCCGATATCCTCACCTGCATTTCGGGATATTGACTTTCAACTGGAAGAGAAACGGGAAAGGTCCTCGACACTGATGATTGTTCAATCAATGGCAAACTGCACCACCTCGTTGTGATCAGTAAAAATTTTGGCATTCTTCATAAGCTGTGGGGTCGGAGGTGCCTGGTTAACGCCCTCATTCTCGGGAGTGCCCTCTTCCTGGTAGATGCGATAAACCTTCAAGGCATTCTTCTCAGGAACCCCATAGTAATAGTAGCCTCCGCCTGCATAATAGGAATTGATGAGGAAAAGTGCATCTGCAGGGATGAGCTTGGTATAACTGTCCATGGAGGCCTTGTCGAAAACACTGGCAGCGTAGTCCCTGGCGATGTGCAGGCTGTCGGCAGCGCCGGAGATGTGGAGGTAAATATCGAAGGAAGGCATGCCGATATTCAGGTCTTCCTTATAGTTGGCCGTACTGATGGAATACTCCGCTTTTACCAGATCAATCGGCTGACCAGTGGGTGCCGGCGCATCGGGAGAGAAGACAGCCGTGGAATCGGGAAAGTTGTCTGCATCAGCGGTATCATTGTTGACAGCATTGCCACAGGCTGCCAAGCAGAAAATGGACAGGATATAAACGGGAATGAGTCGGCTCATGATGAAGTTTTCCACTTAGAACTAGACAGTAAACGGATTGTTCAAGGATAGCAAGCAGTAACCCCTGGCAAGTCGGTAATTTAACTCATGTCCCATTACAGGACACCAGTGTCAGTTGCGTCTAAACCTCCCGTCGTCAGTGTTGAGTGCCTATCTTCAATAAGACTTTTCATCCGCCGATGGCCCGTAGATGGACGGGACCAGGATATCATTCAAACGCATATAAACAGTCAACTGCCCCCGATGGTGTACCCAATGATTCAGTGTCGAGGACACAGAATCCTTTTTACGCTCGCTGTATAGTTCCTGTCCGTTGTTTTTAAGGTAGAACATACCCTCAAAGTCCTCATCGGCGGCATTTTTCAAAGCTTTCTCGGCGGCCTTCACATAGTCATCAAAATGCTGCAGTAACGATGCTGTTGTGCCTGGTTTTGCATGTTGAAAAGTAGCAAAATCCACGACACCCTGTTCTATGATATGCGCAATCCAGAGTGGAATTTCAGCTACCAGGAGCGTCAGATAGCCCATGTTCATGGACTTCTCATGGGGCTTGTATTCATACATTTCCGGTGGTATTCGTTCCAGGCATTTACGGGTGGCAGGCACTTCGGCTTGCAGTTCCTGGAGGTATAAATCGGCGAGGTTATAGTTCTTCATGGTTTGATGGCTTTGTGAATGAAACAATAATTAGTGGGCAACGAACGAAGCCCACCTGTGTTCAGGTGGTGGGTTACAATTGTTAAGTTTTCTACTGGTCGGCGGACACTATCTCTTATTATCCAAAGTTCCAGTAAGTTTGTTCGATTTCAAACCAAAAACGGATCAATATGACCTTGCAAATGGCAGGATGGATTGCAGTAGGATTTGAAGCAGTACTGCTTTTGTGCTGGCTTTACAATATTTACGGTCCCAATACAGGCACCGATCCGGCAGGGGCGGGAATTGCAGGGTTCTTTACACTTTTGCTCGCAGGCTACTTGCTCGTCAGTATTTTGCTGATGCTAAAAAACACTAAGACCGCTATCATCGTGGTACTGGTAATGGGAACCATCCCTTTGCTATTGACCATCTATGGTCTATGGCGCTATTTTTCCAATCGCTAACACCCGGCATCCTGTTTCAGGAGGCATCCCAAAGTGTCACGATCTGTCCGCAGTCCTGGCTTCTGAACACATAAAACAAGGTATCCCATTCGGCACTGGCTTCATACGAATCTATGGCATCTTCCGGCAGGGAATCGTTCCATAGCTCCTCCATATCAGACGTATCCTTCAGTGCATAGTAAATGGAGGATTTGAAAAGTGATTCCCCGTCGCCATCAGAGGCGAGTTGGTGGTAAAAGGTCTTGGAGCCATATCCGATAAATACGCAGTAGTCGCCGCCCGCACAAGGCCAAAACCAATCCTGCCAGGTGATGATATTCGGCGTGGTTCGTTCCAGTTCATCTGTTTTATCTTCGGCCATTTGCAGCAGCTCTTCTGGCGGTAAGTTGGGATGGAGTGCTTTCAACTGCCTTTGCAATTCTTCCACATCTCCTTCACAGGTAAAAATATCCTTTTCCCGCAGGCTTCCATTGGCAAGGCATGCCGGACAAATGGCATCGATTTCCGCTTCGCCAAAAAAGGCAGAGGCATCCAGGCACCGCTTTTCCTGTTCGCAAAACTCGCAGGTAGTGGGCTGCTCCAGCCAGGAAGCAAATTTTTGTGTGTTTTCAAAGTATTTGAATTTCATGGTAGCCGTGGTTGATGGAACTTGCAATTGTGGTCACAAATCAAGAAAATACTTTCCAGTTGAGGAAATTTGTTTCAAGGAGGTGTACCCCCTTTTTAGTTTTACGAACCTTTAAAGTACTAAACTACACAACCATGAAGTACCGCTTTTTTTTCTTTGCCATCGTTTTGTCGGCCTGCGGCAATGGCCATGAGACAGCCTCTGAAACCACGGCCAGCCAGGACACTATGAACATTCGACCGTCCATCGACCCGGCAGCCGTTGAAGACACGACCGCCGCCGTCCCGGAAACTTCGGTGTATGCCAATGAACGCTTCAAAGAAGTGACTGTGGAGAAAACGGGTGAGCATGCTTTTCTGATTAAGGGCAAGGGCCAAATCTTCGAAGCAAGCTTCGGTTGGGTAGTGGAGGATGGCCACCAGGAATTGAAAAAAGGTCATGAAATGACAGACGCCGGGGCACCGGAATGGGGCAACTTCCAGTTTACAGTGGATGTGAAAAAAGACCGTGAGAATTCGACCCTCATGCTGATACTCTTTGAATCCAGCCCAAAAGATGGAAGCCGTCAGCATGAGCTGCCTGTTTTGCTTTATTGATGGATTAGTACGGAGTAAAAGGTTGATATAGCATTTACATGCTCATTCCTGTCTCCCCAACACGATTTTCTTTCTCAACAAAGGCTTGGTCTTGTCCCGCACGACCAGAAAGTAGAGGCCATTGGCTGCCGGGGTATCCAATGAAAAGGAATGGTTTTGGAGCGGCTGTTGATGCACCAGCCTACCCATGGGATCATAGAGGAAAGCCGTCAGATGGCTGTTGGAAGGCAGTTCATCGCAGACAATCAGTTGGCCATTGGTGCCGGGATTTGCAAAGCTGCAATCGAAGGGTAGGTCGGTGGTAGTGACTAGTGCGCCATTCACCGGGCAGGTGCTATTGAAGTAGTCCGTCCGGAATATATCTATATATGCGGTATCTGCCCATTCTTGTCTGGTAAAGCGCGTGATCAGCCCTTCGTTATCGAATTCCATTACATACTGGTACCAGGGCATCCAGTAGGTTGAGTCCATCAGATTTTGATAGTCCGCCTTCAAACTCTTAATTTGGTGGTTCATCCATGACCATTGCCATCTAAAATTAGCTATCACCCCCCACCCAAATTCATATTGTGGACTAACCCTGACCAATAACTTCCCATCTGCATCCAGGGAATCATCCCTTAAAACGAGCCAATTATCTTGTAAAGGATCCCAGAAAGAATACTGGAATTGATTGACCTCATTATTGGGATAATAACTAAGGGTCCACAACGAATCGTTTTGCCAATTGGGTGCCTCATAGGATTGATATAGAACCTCCAACACACGATCATTCGCATCGTATTCCTTCGTTTGCCGGGATTTGGGTAACCATTGTGCACCAATATATTCCTCAGTGTCAATAATATGGGGCAGTCCATTGGTAGTGTAGGTATAGACAGTACGGGATTTGGGTAACCATTGTGCACCAATATATTCCTCAGTGTCAATAATATGGGGCAGTCCATTGGTAGTGTAGGTATAGACAGTACGGGATTTATTGTTCCAGGTAGTGTTGGTGATACTTTTTATCTGGTATAAAATCGTGTCGGGTTGGTTGTCATTGTCATAGTGGTAATGCCATCGCTCTACTTCTTTCCAGATATTTGTAGAGCCGTTGTTGATTTTCTTCAATTTCAGGAGAAGTTTTGGTTCGCTGTCATAAAAATAGGTGTACCGTTCAGTCATATACCAATCCGATTGGCCAACACTCCAATTGAATACTTTTTCTGTAAAGACTTGCCCATGCTGGTTGTATTCATAAGTTATCCGGATCGTATTATCACTGGTAGCGCCAGCGTAAAACCAAGCTTCGTCTATATTTCCCGATGGCAGGTAATGTAAATAGAGCCTATCCAACCATATGGATGCAGGTGGAGGAGTCCAGGAATAGGTCACAGATTTTAAGCCGCCTGTGCCATAGTATTCATACACAATCCTGGTTGAATCGTGCTCTATTGGAAAATAAGGGTGTAAGAACAACTCATTCACTACTTTTCCGGCATTGCAGTCATAATTGATGATCCAGGATTCAAACTCATTCACTATCCAGGCCATGGAGTCATTATCCCACCACTGCATATGGATAGAATCGTGTTTATGGAGGCCAAGGCTTTGGGCTGTTTCGTTGTAATTCTTTTCGAATCCAATCTTGAATTCCGCTGCTGCGTTTTTTATACTTTCCGGGTTCCTTGAATACAAGGAGTCTCTTATTTTCCCATTCAACAAATCAAGTGTGAAAAATTGGCCAGGAAAGCCGATTTGAGCATCAAGGGCCACTGAAAAAAACAAAATGGAGAACAACCATGCTGTTTTCATAAAACAGGGATTTAGACAGATGATATCATGATATTGCTCCTCACTCGCTTTCCGACTCGCCCATCAATTTTCGGCCTCTTTTTACCCTTTCCGATACAGCTTTTCTATGCCCGTGTTTGTCCAGCTCATCTATATTGAATTTAGTATTGGCCATGCGCCGGTGGACGTATGCTTCGGGGTCGTCGCCTACGTCCTTGATGTATTGGCGCCATACACGGGGCAGTGCCTCAGCGATTTTATCCAGGCGATAGCGCTCCACGGTTAACTGAATGGCCACCCGCCAATCGGAGTGGTGTATCAGGGTGGGCGTATCTGGCAAAGACTTCAGGAATTCATAGTCTTTATCGAGTGCATAGTAAATGTCATGGTGTTCGATGCTTTTGAGATGCGATACGATCACTTCTGCCATTTCCGGTGTTTCGAAGCATTTTGCGAAATCCCATTCTGCTTTGCTGTCAGGAAAGGGCTTTTGGAATTCCGGGTCCATGATATGTGGCGGACGGCCACGTCTTTCTTGTTCAAAAGCTACCTTTATATATTCATCTTCCTGCTCGCCTCTGTCGTCTGGAAAGTTGCTCAAATACCCCGTTCCATAAATGCTGTCATAGTATTCGTACCAATTGGGCACCTTGCTTTTATAGGTTACGGTACTATTATTACTGAAGGAATCATAGTCCTGCCAATCTATATAACAATTTTCACCGTACTCCTCTGCCATGTCACTGTTTAAGAACTGGATAAATAACTCCATTTCTTCCTTGCTGACAGGAGACAAATAGGGGTAATCCATGATGCTGTCCCTACCGATGATTTCAAAGTCGACACCATAGGTGATAAACGGCAGTTCCACCTTGCCGGCCCGCCATTCGCATTGAAGGTTGAAAAACTTTTTTTGCTGGATTGCTTCCAGTGCTATTCGGGCGAGTTTGTTGTAGTGCTTATTGGCTGGCTTGAACTTGTCAATGTACAACGTGGGGAATCGAAGCGCTAGCGCCTTGGAGCTGGCATACCTGTTAATGAACGAATCCCAGCTATGCTTTCCGTACTTCCCAAACCAAGCGATCATGTCCTGGTCAGTTTCCAGTTGTTTCTTGATAGCTTCGGCGATTTCCTTAGCCTTTGGTGCATTTAAGTCTTCTGTCATATCAGGATGGTTTTGGTAAACATGGTAAACGCTGTGTTATAGGAACCAAATGTATGGAAAAAAATTGTACATATAAAATGTCGCCTGTGCCTAATGTGGAAAGCCGTATAGCCCTGCGTGCTCAAAGCACTTGAATTGCATGGTTGCAATTGTGGATGGGAGTTGAAGTACATAGTGGGCGCCAATCAAGGAATACTTTCAGCCTTTATGCTGGGTGGGTTCAAAACCCTGTCCATTACCCACAGAATAATCATTCGGTTCTTTGACAGAATAATAGATAGGCATCCACGATGGTATCCAGTTTTTGCAGGGCCCTCGTCAGGACGATGAACCCTGGCAGCGGCTGCTTTTTGGAGGGCATGAAACCGCCAATACTGCCAAGCAGCACACAATAGTGTTCAATGGAAGGCGGGCTTTGGGCATCAAGGACAACCGAATGCCCCCCCTTCTTTTGGGCATAGGCATAGAGCGCCTCGTGCTCCAATGGCGTTACGCCAGCCTGATAGATGTCGCTTTGCGGTGATCTTTCTGCCCAGTAGCGGATCTTGAGCGCCTTGAATGCGGCGATGCTGTAGGCGGTGACGGCGTTCTGCAAACGGTGCGGGGTTTCCAGCTGGAGCTTCTCCACTTCGGCCCCGCCGCTTTTGAGCAGGTAGTGGAAGCGCTCGATGAGCCACCTCAGGACGTAGTAGGCAATGGCCTGGAGGGCGTCTGCGAGGGACCCCACGGGCAGGCTGGTGAGCAGTACCCAGGTGATTGGCTGGGCGGTGCCCGCCGGGGGGGCCACCTCACGGGCCTCCACGGCGCACAGGCGCACCACCGAGCGGTCGGGCTTGCTCCCGACCTTGCGGTGCTGGGCCAGCTCGACCGGGGCGAAGCGCACTTCCAGGGTGGCGGTGCGTTCCTCCTGCGTCCGGGGGTCGGTCACCTGCAGGCGGTAGGCCCCTGCGCAGGGCCGTGCCCGCACCTGTGCGTATAGGCGGGAGGTACCGCCCGCCAGCAGCCGGTCGTGCTTCGAGCGCACGAGCAGGTGCATCCGCTCCTCCTTCCGGCACTGGTACAGCTCCATGATGTCCGCTTCGCTGTCGGCCACGTAGACGACTTCCAGCCCCGGGCGCTCCCTGCACAGGGCCTGTCCCTGCTCGAAGTGCTCCAGCCAACGGTGCGTCTCCTTCTGCCCGATGGGCAGCCCGAGGCGCTCCTTCGAACGGCCGAAGCCTTCGTCCCTGCGCACGGTGTAGCTCTGCCACAGCATGCCCAGCTGGTGCACGTAGTTGAGGCTGCCCAACTGCGCCGCACCCTTCTTCCCGGTGAAGTCCAGTTCCGTCGAGTCGCTGATCTGGAGCAGGCGGCGCTTGGCCCCATCTGAAAACTGGGCCTCGAATTCGGTGCGGTGGGCTCTTATCATCTTTTCAGGATGCACATTTTGGTGTCCAAGGAACCGGTAGAATGCCTTTGTCCGTGATCGCTCAGCGCATACTTCCGGTATGGTCCGGCAAAGGCCACATGAAAAGCAGCCGCAAATCTCGTCAAACCTCTGAACAAGGCGGGCATCCCCGAAATCCTGGCCCAATTTACGTTTGGCATAGGATGTTCGCATCCTCAATGTTACTCATAATTGCCTATCTATTCTGCCAAAGAACTTTTGGTTTTATTCTGTGGGTAATGGACAGGGTTCAAAACCCTTCCAGCTTATGTTTGCAACCCTTCCAGCATTTTGTTTTTTCATGGTCGTAAAACCGTCAAAAGCCTTGTTCTTTGCGGGTTTTAAAGCCTTGATTTACATAATTTGCTAATTTCACCCTCGAATCCAAGATTTGATAAAAAACATGACTAGACTTCTCCTCCTTCTGGCGATGAGCCTATGCACCCTTGAATTATCTGCACAAGTGTTGATCAATGAAGTCTGTGCTTCCAATATGACCGGCCTTACCGACGGTGACGGCGACCGGGAAGACTGGATAGAACTTTACAATGCAGGTGCCACCTCTGTCAACCTGAGTGGCTGGTTTTTGAGCGACGACCCTGCCAATCCCCAGAAATGGGTCATACCGAATGGGCAGACCATCGGGGCAGGGGCTTACCGCACCGTCTTTTGCTCCAGCAAGGACAAGATCGCCGGGGCGTTTATGCATACCAATTTTAAGCTTACGCAGACCAAAGCCGAATCGGTGCTGTTGACGATGGCCAACGGCACGACCACCAATACCTTCGATTTCGACATCCCGAACCAGGGCAACCACAGCTATGGACGCACCCCCAATGGTAGTTCCAACTGGAAAATCTATACGACCCCCACACCGGGTGCCTCCAATGGCGGTGCTTCCTTTCAGGATTATGCCCCCAATGTACTGGCGAGTGTAGAGGCGGGCTTTTATTCCGGCAGCACGGCGGTGACGTTGAGTACCGACCCGGGCTTCACCATTCGATATACGACCAACGGCAGTGAGCCCACAGCGGCATCGACCCTCTATGGGGCACCCGTGAATATCAATACTACCACGGTGCTGAAGGCAAGGGCCTATAGTGGCAACGCACAGATACTGCCGGGCTTTGTAACGGCGAACACTTATTTTATCAATGTGAATCATACGATTCCCGTCGTTTCCATCGCAGGGGATAACATCATCAGCCTGATGAACGGCACGCAAGGAGCGCCGGTTGGCTCTTTCGAATATTTTGAAAACAACCTGCTGGAAACCGAGGGCTATGGCGAATTCAATAAGCACGGTAATGACTCCTGGGCCTATCCCCAACGTGGGATTGACTGGATCACCCGTGACCAGTTGGGCTACCAGGATGAAGTAAAGCACCAGTTTTTCCCCGAACGGGACCGGAAGAAGTTCCAGCGACTCATCCTGAAAGCTGCGGCGAACGACAATTATCCTTCTTCCAATGGTGGGGCGCATATCAGGGATTCCTATGTCCATACGCTTGCCATACATGGAGGACTGAACTTAGACGTCCGGACGCACCGCTCTTGCATACTCTATGTCAACGGGCAGTATTGGGGCGTTTATGACTTGCGGGAAAAAGTGGACGACTCCGACTTTACCAAGCATTACTATGACCAGGACGAGTTCGACATGGACTATATCAAAACATGGGGTGCCACCTGGACAGAGTATGGTACTTTCACCAATTGGACCACCCTGAAGAACTTTATCCTTGGCAACAACATGGCCAATGCGGCCAACTACAACTTTGTCGAGCAACAGTTCGACTTCCTGAGTTTCATTGATTATATCATCATCAACCAGCACACCGTTTGCAAGGACTGGCTCAACTGGAACACCGCCTGGTGGCGTGGCTACAATCCGAACGGCGGTGCCTTGAAATGGCGCTATACCCTTTGGGATATGGATGCGACGTTTGGGCATTATGTCAATTATACGGGTATTCCTGACACAGGGCCCACCGCCGACCCCTGTGACGTCGAGCAGATATCCAATGGTGGCGACCCTCAGAATCATATCGATATCTTCATGGCCTTATATGCCAACCAGAACTTCAAGGACCTGTACATCAACCGTTACGCTGATTTGCTCAATACCTCGCTCTCCTGCGAGTACATGAATGCCCTCCTGGATTCGATGATCGACGTCATCACGCCGGAAATGCCACAACAGATCAGCCGGTGGGGCGGCACCATGAACCAATGGAACCAGAATGTGAATGCCCTGCATAACTTCATCGACACCCGCTGTCAAATCCTGGAACCCAGTATTGTGAACTGCTATGATGTGTCGGGCCCGTACAATTTGACAGTACATGTTTCCCCGGTAGGTTCTCCTAATCAGGTCACAGTGAATACTATTACGCCGACGGTCTATCCATACATAGGCAGCTATTTTGGTGGCGTCAGCATTGACCTGATTGCCAAGCCAGCGACCGATTGGCAGTTCGAGCATTGGGAAGTGAGCGGCAATGTATTCGCACCCAACCAATTAGCTGCGGCCATTGACCTGGCGTTTCAAACTTCCGGGGTGGTGACAGCTTTCTTTATACAAGTGGGGCCCTGCCTGCCACCGACGGACCTGGATGTTACGGACCAAACGGTTACGCCCTTTATGGATTGGACAGGCCTACCAGTGGCGGATAATTACCTGATTCAATACCGGAAGGTGGGAGACCTGGTGTGGAACAATATCTCCACCATCGACACCACCTTGAACTTTGGTACGTTGACCGGATGCACCCAATATGAAGGACAAATTCAATCGGTTTGTCCGCTGGACAGCAGTGATTGGGAGGACTTTGCCTTCTCGACCATGGACCTTTTGCCCGATTTTGAATTGGACGGTGCAGTGATCTGCAACTCAGGCACGGCGCTGCTCGATGCGACTACTTCCGGTGCCACCTACCTATGGAGCGACGGGAGCAGCGCTGCCACCCTTAGTGTGAGCACGCCTGGCATCTATGCGGTAGATGTGCTATTGAACGGTTGCACGTCGACGGATACGGCCCTGGTGACCATGGTCAATGCGATGGCCACCCTCGAACCCGTGCTCTGCCAAGGCGAATCGTTCCTGCTGGGTGGTGAAACCTTCGATGCACAGCAGCCCAATGGACAAGTCACTTTGCCCAATATGGCCACCAATGGTTGCGACAGCCTGGTACAGGTCAATCTGCAATTCCTGTCGCCCAGCCAAAGCCAGGTTTCTCAGATCAGTTGTAATGCCTCAGCAGTTGGGGTGGACACCTTGGTACTCACCAATGCGGTAGGCTGCGACAGTCTGGTGATAACGACTACCACGTTGGCACCGTTTAGCCAATCCAATTTAACGGCCCTCTCCTGCAACCCCAGTGATGTGGGCATTGATACGGTCTTCCTGACCAATGCCTTGGGTTGTGACAGTTTGGTGGTGACCACAACGAACCTGGCACCGTTTAGCCAGACCAATTTGACCGCATTTTCCTGCAATCCCAATACCTTAGGAATTGATACCCTTACCCTCGTCAGTGCCTTGGGCTGCGACAGTTTGGTGATTACCACCACCAGCTTCGATGGCAGCGGCATTTCTGTGACCCCGCTTTCTGTACAAAGCTGCAATCCAGCTTCAGTTGGGGTCGATACGATACTTTTAACCAATGTAGCAGGCTGTGATAGTTTGGTGATTACAACTACTACGCTCTCCCCGTCCAGTCAGACCAATTTGGCGGCTCTTTCCTGCAATCCCAATGGGGTCGGGGTGGACACCTTGTTGTTAACCAATGCCTTGGGCTGCGACAGCCTGGTCATTACCACGACCACGTTGGCACCCTTTAGCCAGATATTCCTGACGGCATCTTCGTGCAACCCCAATACCGTGGGAACCGACACCTTGCTCCTGACCAATTACCTGGGTTGTGATAGTTTGGTCATCACGACCACCTCGTTCGATCCCAGCGGCATTTCCGTGACGCCGTTATCTGCGTTTAGCTGCAACCCGGCGGCGGTAGGGGTAGACACGGTCCTTTGGACCAATGCAGTCGGTTGCGACAGCCTGGTCATTACCACCACGTCGCTGGCCACGTTCAGTCAAATTAACCTGACAGCATTTTCCTGTAATCCCAATACCGTGGGGACCGATACTTTGCTGCTGACCAACGCCCTCGGCTGCGACAGTTTGGTAATCACGACCACCTCGTTCAGCCCCAACGGCATTTCCATCACGTCGCTTTTTGCACAAAGCTGCAACCAGGCAACTGTCGGCATTGATACCTTGTTGCTGACCAATGTGGGCGGCTGCGACAGCCTGGTCATTACCACGACGACGCTCGTGCCGAATAGCCAGACTTTCTTAACAGCCCTTTCCTGCGACCCCGCTGATGTGGGAACGGATACCTTGTCGCTTACGAACCAATACGGCTGTGACAGCCTGGTCATCACTTCGGTGTCATTTGCGGGTCTTTCACTGGAAGCTTCGGCACAGGATGCGCTTTGTTTTGGGGGAGCAGATGGATGGATACAGTTGGATACGGCGTTCACTGATTTTCTGCCCGTAGAGCTGGTATTGGAAAACAACTCCGCCCAGTTTTATGCTGGAAGCCCCATTCAGTGGGAGAATATATCCGCTGGCGTCTATACGCTTACCGCCACCAACTCGGAGGGATGTACCCTGAGCCAGGACATCGAAGTGTTGGATGGCGATGAAATGTACCTTGACCTGGGGCAAGTCCCCCTCGGCCTTCACTTAGGCGATAGTATATGGGTGGAGCCGAACTCGAATTTCCAGATTTCAACGGCAGCATGGTTGCCGCCGGACGGGGTACACTGTCCCACTTGCCCGGCCACTTACATCTCTGCGCCGAACAACCTTACTTACCAGTTGACTGCCACTGACTTCAATGGCTGCTCGACCACCGCTTCGCTTACCGTACAGGTAGATGATGGCATTCGGGTGTATGTGCCCAATGTCATCCGCCCAGGTAGCGGCGGACCGAACGATGTACTCACCATTTTTGGAGGGCCGGAAGTAGCAAGGATACAATCCTTGCAATTGTTCGACCGATGGGGGAACCAGGTATTCGGGCAATACAACCTGTTGCCGAATGTCCCGACTTCCTGGGATGGTACCTTCCGGGGTAAACAGGTTCAATCGGGCGTCTTTGTATGGATGGCTATCGTAGAGACCAGGGACGGCAGGGAGGTGACCCTGGGTGGGGATATCACGGTGCTACCGTAGATTCACGCATTACCGCAATGAGCACCACGCCTGATTTTAAGGCGTGGCGCTCATTGTAGTGTTGCATGACATGATTTCATGAATACCCTCCAAGGTCTGGCTATTTTCCATAGCGGTTTTTTAAATCCCGCCTTAAATTCCCGAACACATAGGCGTGTTCCTGCTCGATGCCCATGCGTTCCAGTGGTTCCCAATAGAAACGTGGATACAGCACCGACGTATAGCCCGTGATACGGGTCATGCGGCAACTGCCATCCGGCAGTTCAGTGAACAAGTACTTCGCCTTGCTGAAGCCCAGCCATTTCCGGCCAGTGAGCTGGTAGTCGATCACATCCATGTCCATCACTTTTCCGGGTTCCAGTTCGGTGATGCGCTCCACGATCTGTCCGCCATCGAAATAGCAGGTGCGCAGGCCACCGACCTTCTCTTCGCCCAATACGCATTTACGGGGCACGGGCAGGTCGAGCTGCATCAGCCAGGGCTTGTCGGCGATGAGTGTGTCCACGGACTTGATGGTTTCGTACACCTGCAGGTTGGTATACGGTAGGTTGATTTCTGACTGCACTTCCACGTATTGCTGGGGATCGTGCCGCCACCATTTCTCAAAAATGCCCAGGAAGGCAAAGATGAGGAAAGGAAGAATGGAGCTTTTCAGCAGGTTCTCATCTGCCGACTGCTTGTCCTTGCGCCATCCCCGGAATAAATAGCGGAAAAAGGCACCCAGTGCAAAGGAGATGAGCAACGGGGGCAGTGCCATGAGCACACATACCATTCCTTCGAGTCCGCCCATCAGCAGCAGGACAATGAACAGGATGAAAGTAAACACAATACCAATCAGGCTCCACTTCCTGACCAGCTTATTGCCCAGCAAGTAGCCCAGCAAAAAAGGAAGGATGGCAAAAAAGGTAAAGCCATATCCTACCAAGTCATAATGAAGCATCAGGAAGCCCATTGTGAGGAACACAAAGGTGACGGCAACGGAAATAGAGATTTCTTTTTTCATGCCGCATATTACGAAGACCTGCCATTTTTTCAAGGAGGTGAAAGTTATTCAAAAAAGAGGCCTTCTCATTAAACATATACCAGTTACTGTCTTTATTATTAAGATGCAGGCTATAGACCGTTTATTATCTAACCAAAAAATAAAGATCATGAAACTCACTGGCAAGAAAGTCGCCATCCTGGCGACGAATGGATTCGAAGAATCAGAACTGACCTCTCCCCTCCAGGCCCTGAAGGACGCAGGCGGAACGGTGGACATCATTGCACCGGACGACGAGAAAAAGGGAAAAATCCGTTCCTGGAAGGACAAGGACTGGGGTAGCGAGTTCGACGTAGATAGGAAGTTGGACGAAGCAAACCCCTCCGACTACGATGGACTGGTACTGCCAGGCGGTGTCATGAATCCAGACCAATTGCGCATGAACAAGCTGGCCGTGAACTTTATCCGGGGCTTTTTTGAGATGGGCAAGCCTGTGGCGGCCATTTGTCACGGTCCCCAGTTGCTGATTGAGGCCGACGTAGTGCATGGGCGCAAACTGACCTCTTATCCTTCCTTAAAAAAGGACCTGATGAACGCAGGAGCCCATTGGGTAGATGCAGAAGTGGTAGTGGACCATGGCCTGGTGACCAGCCGGAAACCCGATGACCTGCCTGCTTTCAACCAGAAGGTGGTAGAGGAAATCTGGGAAGGCATTCACCACGAGCAGGCAGAGTCCGTTAAAAAAGTTTCGGAAGGTGCTTCTATCTTCTAGATCGTTGTGATTATCCTTTAGTTGGTGGTCGTCAACTTCTAGTTGGACGCTTCGATCTTCGAGATCGTCCCCTCGATCCTCGAGATCGTCCGTGCGATCCTCGAGATCGCCGCTCCGATCCTCGAGATCGTCCCTTCGATCCTCGAGATCGTCCCTGCGATCCTCGAGATGGGAGGGACGATCCTCAAGATGGAATGTCCCAACTTCGAGTTGGTCACCACCAACAGCGCAATTAGGATGCCTTTGCAATTGAACGGGGTTCTCTGAAGACTTTTTTGCTGTTTAGTAAAAAATATGTCGTGCAACTTCGATGCCGAAAAGGAGGGATTATGTGCCCAGAAGACAGTGCTACCTCTTCAGACCGTTTCCAGGCGCTGCTTCCTGCCTGTTTTTTCTTTTAACAGGGAATGGAAAAAATACCTGTTAGAAATATTCTGGACTGAGATAGGCTGAATCTGGAGGAAAGGATACATTTGTTGGGTTGTTCCTCATGTCATGTTTGCTTGGATGTATGGAACATTTTCCGGTCACACATCAAACCTTCCTCCAATGAAAAACTTTACGTTGTCCTTGCTTGCAGGTGTCCTTTTGGTCAGTGCCAATCAGGCTCAAACAGGCATTGCCGTACCGGAACTAGCCGTTTGCGATGGGCTGATGCAGACCTTTCTGAGTACCTATGACATCCCCGGTGCAACGTTTGCGCTGGCTAAGAATGGCAAACTGGTGTACTACCGTGGTTTTGGCAATGCCGACCAGGCCGGCACGACGGCCACGCAGCCGCATCAATTGTTCCGGATTGCCAGCCTCTCTAAGCCCGTGACCAGCATCGGCATCATGAAACTGGTGGAAGCGGGGGAAATTTCCTTGTCCGACAAAGTGTTCGGAACGGGTGGATTGCTCGAAAACCATCCTTTTCTCTCCTCTGCCAATATCACCGACGACCGTATTTACGACATCACCGTCCAGCACCTGCTGGAACACACGGCGGGCTGGAACCGGGACATCAGTTGCTTCCCGAACCCCACCTCGCCCTATCCCTGGACATTCGGGGGGTGTGATCCCATTTCGGCACCACTGCACGTCACGCAGGAGAATGGCACCAGCAATCCTGCCACGGAAGAGGATATGATTTATTTCCTGTTGGAAAAAGGGTTGGACTTCACGCCCGGCATGGGTTGGGCGTATTCCAATATCGGCTATCTGGTCCTGGGCGAAATCATCGAAACGGTATCGGAAATGTCCTACGAAGAGTACATGCAGTCGGAGGTGTTCTCACCTCTGGGCATCTGCGATATGCACCTGGGCAGGAACCTACCCTCCGATAGGTTGGAGCGGGAAATGAATTATGTGGGCAACGGCTATACGACCTTGTCGTGTTACGGCACCGGCCTTTTGGTGCCCTGGGAATACGGCGGCTTCAACGTCGAAGCCATGGATGCCCACGGTGGTTGGGTGGCCACGGCCAGGGATTTGGTACGCCTGCTGGTGGCAGTGGATGGATTCAGCACCAAGCCTGATATTTTGAGTCCCGCCAGCATCGCTACTATGACCACGCCTTCCACGAGCAATAGTTACTATGCGAAAGGCTGGTCCGTGAACCCCAACAACAACTGGTGGCATACCGGGGCGTTGGATGGCACGGCTACTTTCATGGCCCGCACCAGTGGCGGCTACACCTGGGCCGTGCTGCTCAACAAGCGGGTCATCGACGCCAGTGCCGACCAGTTCTGGAATGACCTCGACCAATTGCCCTGGAACTGTATTGCCAATGTGACCACCTATCCCACGCACGACCTGATGGAATTGCCTACCATCAACAGCGACGGCATTTCCTTCTCCGATTTGACCAATACCTCTGTCAAAGTTTCCTGGAACAACGGGAATGGCCTGTTCAGGATGCTGGTGGCCAAGGAGGGCAATGGCCCCTTCACCGCTTTTCCATTGGATGGTATCGAATATGTAGGCAGCACAGCATTCGGTTTGGGTGACAACCTGGGGGATGATGTTTATGCTATCTATATTGGATTCGGCAACAATATGACCGTCATCGACCTTGACCCCAATAAAGCATATAGTTTCCGGCTCTTCGATTTCAATTATTCTGCGAACAGTGAATACCCACTCTACATGCTCTGCGGCAGTGAACCAGCCAGCGTCGTGACATCGGTCTCCGCCAACCAGGAAGTGGCCGGGCCGGATGGCTTGACGGTTTACCCGACTATTGCGAAGGAGGAAATCAACATCAACCTCGCTCAGGCTGCGTCCAATGCGGCGTATCAATTATATAGTATGGCTGGACAGCTCCTGCAAACCGGCAGCCTGGAGGGACAGCAACAGCCCATTCGGGTAGCGGAGATGAGAGCGGGCATTTACCTGCTAAAAGTGGAAAATGGCGAAAAGGTATATTGGCGTCGGTTTGTGGTAAAGTAGGGAACGAAGTCAGAACGTTCGGGTAATGACTTCCTGTTTGGAATACAACACCGACAGCTATTTAAACAACACATAATAATGACAAAACGAATAACCTTTGGAACTTTCTTTACCCTGCTTTCTCTTTGCGCATTTGCCTGGGGACCTATCGGTCACCGCATCGTGGGTGAAATTGCCAATTCCTACCTCACCTGCAAGGCCGAAAAGAACATTCGAAAGATACTGGGCACGGAATCCATCGCCATCGCCAGCAACTGGGCCGATTTCGTGAAATCAGATTCTACCATGAATTACCTGGCCCCCTGGCATTACGTCAATGTCAAGGCCGGAATGAACTATAATGAATTCGCCGGATACCTTCAACGGGATACCGCTATTGACGCCTACACGAAGCTTAATTTTCTGATAGGGGAACTAAAAAACAAACAGCTTTCGCTGGATAAAAAGCGGTTGTACCTGCGTATGCTCATCCATATCATAGGCGATATCCACCAACCCATGCACCTGGGGCGGGCAGAAGACCTCGGTGGCAATCGAATAAAAGTGGTGTGGTTCACGGAACCCACCAACATCCATGCAGTATGGGACGATAAGCTGATCGACTTCCAGAAGCTCAGCTATACCGAATATACCAGGACCATCAACCATGTCAGCAAGGCGCAGCGGAAGGCATGGCAGGAGCAACCGATGCCCGCCTGGCTGTTTGAATCCTATCAACTGGCCGATAAGATTTACGCCAGCGTTACCCAGCCCGACCAAAAGCTGGGCTATCGGTACAATTTTGAACATATCGAAACGCTGAATGGCCAGTTGATGAAAGCGGGGGTGCGACTGGCAGGTGTGCTGAACGAGATTTTTGGTTAGTTCAATTGCCTTGCTAAACCAAGGACTTAAAACCGAACTGAATAAAAGAACAAACACATGGAACAAAGACCGCCATTGCCGCCCTTCACCGAAGAAACGGCGAAACAGAAAATCCAAATGGCAGAAGATGCCTGGAACAGCAAAGACCCGGAGCGGGTCGCCAAGGCCTACACCGTGGACAGCGAGTGGCGCAACCGCAATCAATTTATCAATGGTCGTGATGAAATCGTGGCGTTCCTGAAAAAAAAGTGGAAGAAGGAACGGCAATACAAACTCCGGAAGGAATATTGGGCCCACTCCGGCAACCGCATCGCTGTGCGCTTCGAGTACGAGTACCACAACGCCCGTGGGCAGTGGTTTCGGGCCTATGGCAATGAGAACTGGGAGTTCGACGAAAACGGGCTGATGCAAAGGCGCTTTGCCAGCATTAATGATTTGAAGATAGCAGAAGGGGACAGAAAGTTTAAGTAGGTTTGCACGTCACGGACGTTCAGATAGCGATATCCGGCATAGAAAGCGGAACGAGCAGAGTATCGTACAGAAGTATAGGTAACAGCTATTTAAATACCAACTGGTATCAACAATGATCGAAGATATTGCCTTCACCTTATTAAAAATTACATGCTTCATCTTATCAAGTGCAATAGCCTATAAAGTAGGAAAACTTGATAACGAAAGGCATACCAAACTAATTAAGGAAAAGAAGTGGAGAAATCTGCGGATAATCTTGATATTAGCATGTGTCATAGGCTGTTCAGCCATCCTTTTTAAGGATATAGCTACTATCAGGGAAAACAAGGTATTTAAACATCCAATTACGGATAAGTTTGAATTGGACTTCAAGATTAAGTTCAAGGATGAGGCGCTCAGTAAACTGGCAAAGGAAGTAATTGCAGAAAAGGAAGATATTAATGGGCCTGATTTTTTTATTTTCAATGGGTCTCACCCTTATACCCGATATTCAACTGGCTATGATTTGTTGATGTCCGAATTGTTCAACAAGTTTAAGGAATGCAGCCTGGTTTTAAATATAGGGGAGTACCCCAGGAATTTAACCCTCAGTCATCCCTATGCTGGTGACCTGGATTATTATGCTGCCTTCCATTACAATTCGAACACCGATTCTTTCAATTTGATGATCAAAAACCTTCCTTGTGACATACTAAAAAAGGGTAAGGATGCTGGTTCCATACAAGACCTAAAGAACGAAGCATTCTCATTGAATTTAAATTTCCGTAGTAATGAACGCCAGCATTTTGAGCAATTTGAGCTTTATTCTTTAGCGATATGGATGAACTCAACCCTTTACGTCACCCTGGAAGACTTCAGGAAAAATCAATCAATTATTACTCCCAAGATGATCAAGTTCTGGTAATAATTCCTTGATATGACCCCATCAAGTAGGATATTATGTGACCCCCACCAATGAACACCCTCCTAAAACCATGTCACAACCTCGTCTTTCACCCATCTACAAACGCTTTGGACTCCATCCTTGCTCGTTATGAGCCATAGTGACTATCTACAAAGATCCAGTACCTAACTGCACGGTTCGAGGCAAATCCTCAATTACGTGGGAAAGGATAAGGGCTATCGACTTGCAGGAATTGAGATTTGTTAGATTTGTGGCGATAATAAAAAGGAGATGAAAAAAATGAATAGGATTTTGCTGCTTATTGTTGTTATTGCCATCCAATTATTCGGATGGGCAAGCTGTAAGAATACAAATGATTGCTGTGTCCTTGTGGATACGGATGTTCAAATCCATTACATCAACCAGCAGGGAGAGAACTTAATAAACAGCAGTGATGAGTTTGATGAGTCAAAAATAAAGGTGTATTTTAAGAACGGAACGGAATATGAGTATATCTATCAAGGAAATCTGGACAACCCTAACATGCACTTTATTAATACTGACAGCAATGGAAACGTCATCTTAACTGTATTTCCATCGAATTACTATGTAGATGATAGGTCCACTACCTTGATAGAACTAAATAAGAACATAACAGACACTTTGGTTTGTGAATTTCACCTGAGTGGCAACAATGTGATCTGTAAAAATGCCTGGTTGAATGGCATCGAAATGAACAACCGCTTTCTTGAAATTGAAAAATAATATCCTCATCCTGTGGTACAGGTTATTATAGCCTAATGTCGTCAACTTAGACTGTGTTCGGAATTTAGCTTCCGGCGAAAAACAGCTTCTTTTTTGAGGATATTTCGTTGAAAAATTGGTCACGTAGCCAGGCTATGCTCCCAATTTCCCGCCTCATCTCCTTAAAAAATAAACAATTTTTCACTCGAAACCCAAAATCCGAACATAGTCTTAGTGAAAATGTGTTGTTTCGATGGTCGATTGCATTTGAACACAGTTCATCTTAAGTTAGCGGGGCCAAATAAAAATTGGTTAAGTTTGAAGAGCCGGAAGGGACGGGGGAAAAAGACACAGGAGTGTCTTTTGTCCTAGAGACAGTGACTAATGCTTGTCCCCCCCGCCCCTGCCCTTGCCGACCCTGGACAGTTCGCTAGGCCTCGAGCCTGCTTAAGATTGATAGGGCACAACAGGGCGCATCCAGCGTTCACATTTTCTAAATCACAAAACTATGGAAAGCACGACCATTTTCATCGGCATCGACATTTCCAAGGACTACTTCGATGCGGCGCTGCCTTCTGCGGGAGGCTACGGTACCCTGCGGCTGGCCAACGACGGCACGGGCTTCGGGGCCCTGGCCGGGGCGCTGCCGCCCGGGAGCTGCTGCGTGATGGAGGCCACCGGCCCCTACCACTGCGCCCTGGCCCTTTTCCTGCACGGGCACGGCCACGGGGTGTGCGTGGTGAACCCGCTGAGCGTCAAGTACTTTGCCCGCATGCGCATGCAGCGGACGAAGACGGACAGGGCCGACAGCCGGCTGCTGGCGGAGTATGGCAGGGCGGAGCGCCCGCCCCTGTGGTCGCCGCCGCCGGCCCACCTCGTCGGGCTGCGCCAGGAGATGGCCGTGCTGGAGCAGCTCCGCAGCCAGCGGCAGGCGCTGTGCAACCAGCGGGGCAGCCTCGTGCTCGTGCCCGGCCACAGCACGAGGGCGCTGGCCGTCATCGACGCCCAGGCCGCCCACCTGGAGGCCGCCATCGGGGAACTGGAGCAGGCCCTGGAACAGGCCATGAGGGACCACTACCCCCGCCTGTTCGACCGCCTGCGGACCATCCCCGGCATCGGGCCGAAGACCGCACTGGTGCTCATCGCCGCCACCAGGGGCTTCGAGGCCTTCGCAAACCACCGCCAGCTGGTGGCCTATGCGGGCCTGGCCCCCCGCACCTTCCAGTCGGGCAGTAGCGTCAGGGGCAGGAACGCCATCTGCAAGATGGGCATGAACCGGGTGCGCAGGCTCCTGTACATGTGCGCCCAGTCCGCCCGCAAGCACAACCCCGCCTGCAGGGCCCTCTTCGAGCGCCTCAGGCTGGCCGCAAAGCCGCTCAAGGTCGCCCTCGTCGCAGTCGCAGCAAAGCTCCTCAAGCAGGCCTTTGCCATCGCAAAGTCCGGCCTGGATTTCCGGCCGGACTTTGCGGTGGCAAAATAAAATTATGATATTTTCTCTTTTTTATTTGCTTTTTAACACAGTTCATCAACAATCGTCAATCCAAATCCTTTACGATGACGACATTGGATTATAGCCATCTGGTTATCTAAAGAAACTAACAACCTATACCATGAAATTCTTCCTGACCCTTAAGCACTGGCAACTTTTTGGACTGTTGATAGGCGTCCCGATGATGTTGCAATTTGTCGCCATGGGCCTTATGATTGCCAGCAGCGACCCGACCGCCATGGTTGTCATGATGCCCATATTGATGGTGATATACATTGGGTTGTTCTTTGGCTGGTTCTATTCACTGGGCAAAAACCTGCACCAAAAGCTGCCCGCCTCTGCGCCTATGAATCTGACAAGGTTTAAAATGTTTCTTGTCATCCCAATCGCCTATATGCTATTCCTTTCCATTTTCATGTTTGGGATGATGGCCCGACTTACCAAAGGCGCAGAACCCAACCCGGCCATTTTTGCTTTGATTATACCGCTCCATTTGTTTTCCATGTTCTGCATTTTCTACTGCCTGTATTTCAATGCAAAGGCGTTCAAGGCAGTGGAGCTGCAAAGACCTGTGGTATTTGGGGATTATGCAGGCGAGTTTTTCCTGTTATGGTTTTTCCCGATCGGCGTGTGGATTTTGCAACCCAGGATCAATAAACTGTTTGACACGACGCCTGGCTTCGACGACAATCAGATACTGGATAGCAATTATTAGAATACCAGGGAGTTTGACCATTCAAACTCCTCAAAAACTTCTCGCCCAAGCTTTTCACATTCGAATTCAAGCTCGAATTCATGGTGGACGAAATGGCCTGAAAAGGCATGCAACCTGTTCGTATTTACTTCGTACAACCTGATTGTTATTGGCATTTCCATTTTTAAAAAACCTGCAAAGGCGAGGGGATCCGGTTTTGCTTTATTTGGTTTAAGTTCAGGCATTATCACTTTAGGTGGCTTTTGAGTAATCATTTGGCGTACTAAGCGGTTACATATATAGAAAGATAGTTGTTGTGCCGGTTTTGTGAAAAGTTGCTGGCCGGCCCATAAGTATCGAGCGTATTCTCATGGACATTCTCAGCTAAAACCTATTATTTACTGACCATGACGTCGCAGTTTCAACAATTCTGCAATAATTGGCTGGAGAAAGCCGATCGCTACACAGGCGGTACCCTTGCAGACCATATAGACCAATTCACGACGCTGTATGCCGTTTTCAATGCTGCATTCCTCGAAGCCATGAAGCGGCAGGCACTGGCAGGCGGAATAATTGCCGTGGATTTCAGGGCCAACAAAGCAGCTACCGAATACCTTGTGCAGTACCTGGGGAGCGACTATCTGCTCAACGGTTTGTTTGAAGACCGGGTCCATCGGAACAATCTTTCCAGAATATGCAGGATATTGGAGACAGGGCACTTTCCTGTCATCAGGCATTGGGGCTGCCCGCAACCGGATTTGGATTTGAAATTGTTGAATGCCGTCCGTTCCATCCGTAAAACAGAAAAGGCAGTTGCTATTTTAAATCTGTTCTTTCATATCCATTGCAATTTATTCCAGGTAGAACAAGCCTCCGAGCATCGGCAAAAAGCCTTGCTTCATTATGTCAATCAACTGCTGCGCAAAACGGTGGAGCTGATTGGGAATAAGCTAATGATGCCAAAAGCTGTCCCTACTATCGAGCGAAGCAATAGGTTTGCTGAAAATTTGTAACCTTCCTGCCCTCATGCTGACTTTCCGCAAAAACTACTTTGTACTTACCTTATTGCTGTTTGCCATTGAAGCATTGATTGCAGTCTTTGTCCATGACCGCATTATCAGACCATACGTTGGGGATGTACTGGTGGTGATTTTGATGTATTGCTTTTTTAAATCCTTCCTCAACCTTTCAATGCTCGCAACTGCCACAGGCGTGCTGGTTTTTGCTTTCCTGATTGAATTCCTGCAGTTTTGGGACATTACCGGGAAGCTGGGACTAACAGAATATAAAATTGCCTGCATCATCATAGGAAACTCCTTTGCCTGGCTGGACATTGTGGCTTATGTCTGTGGATTTCTCCTTATCCTGCTAGTAGAGAAAGCCTGCTCAAGGAAAAATAAGCTAAATCTAAGCACCAAATAGGATAGCGGAAGCCGGGCGACAGTTTCAAGTCAATGGATAGTCTTTACTTTGGCCTTTCTAATTTAACCATCCACCGCAGATGCGACGTATTCTAAATACTGGCTTTTCAACCATGCTGTTCCTAATCCTGATTTCCTCCTTTTTCGGTTGCGAAAAAGACCCGCAGATTATCACCAAAACCGTGGTGGAGACGGATACCCTTATCGTCACGCAACATGACACGGTTGTGGTGCAACTCACCGATACCCTGACCCTGACAGAGTTCATTCAGGATACGGCCACCACCTTTATCCTCGTCCGGCACGGGGAGACGAGCGGCGCAGGCAGCGACCCTGTCCTCAGCACGGACGGACAACTTCGTGCCGACGAATTACTGCGGGTATTGAAGAACGTACCGCTCAACGCCGTCTTTGCCACCAATTTCATCCGTACCCAAAGTACTGCGCTCCCCACCGCCACCGACCACGGACTAACCGTTGAAACGTACGGTGCTACCAATCTAAACCCATTGGTGGACGGCGTTTTAGAGAACCAGCACGGCGGAACCGTCCTCGTAGTGGGACATTCCAATACGACACCCAACCTTCTGAACCTGCTCACCGGCACCAATGACTTCACCCAACTGCCTGAATCACAGTACGACAACCTCTACGTTGTCTCGGTTGCTGAAAAGGGAAGGGCAACGGTCACGCATTTGAAGTATGGCGTGCCGACGCCTTAGGTAGAAACGTTGATAGGAATAAATGCCTGTTTCAGCGGCTGTTGCTTTTCGGGAACATCACCTTGTCCGGTGCCTGACGCAGTTCAGCGATGATTTTTTGGATCAGGTTGGTGCGTACGGTGCCTGCCTGCTTAGGGTTGACGAGATAAATCAACAGCACTTCCACCCAGGTATTATAGCTGATGCGCATGGACACAAAGGGATATTCCCGGATGTTCAGTTCGTCCACCGGGGTTTCGGCCAGGAGGGTTTTATAAACCTCTATTTTCTTCTCCATCTCTTCGCCCAGTTCATTTTTGGCCACTTCCCTGATCACTTCCGACACGTATTCCAGGTCACTGTCATAGGCCACATGGAAGGGAATCTCGTTCCAGATATACGGAAACTTCTGCCAGGAATAATTGAAAACCGCTTGTTCCAGCACCAGGCTGTTGGGAAAACGGATCAACCGGCCGCTGGGCACGTCGTTCGTCAGGTGGTCACCACCACATTCCCAGATCGTGGTGTCCATGTAATTGATTTCCACGACATCGCCCCGGAAGTTACCAATCTGTATCCGGTCGCCGACGTGGTAGGGTGCCCTTATTAATATATTGATCCAGCCGATGAAGGAAGTAATCGGGGTTTGCAGGGCGAAGCCCAGGAGCAGCGAAATAAGTCCCAGGGAGACAGCAGCCCCATACCAGTTGTTGAACAACATGGAGACAAACACAAATGCCACCAGCAGCAGACTCAGTAAGCGCACGAGCTTCACGAGGTTGTAGCCGGAAGACCGCACCTTCACCCGCTTGATAATGAGTCCTTCCGCAATCTTCGTGGACATGAGGATCAGCATGGTGATAAAGGCCGCCAGGGACAGCTTGGTCAGTATGACCTGATAGCTTCCGAATACCTGGAACACCTGGAGCTTGAACAGTAAGTGGACGGCGATGAAAACCAGGGCCAGCAGCAGGTACGTGCGTACCCAAAACCTTTTCTGCACAGGTGTGGCAATGACGGGGGGCTTTTCTGTTTCTGAATTCGTGTGCTTGATGTCCATTGGCAGCGGTTGAGGTTCGTCGAAGCAAGTGTTACTAGAAAGAGGAGGGGATGGGATTGTTCAAAATGGGTGGGGCCACCCTGGAAACTGACGCTGAGTAATGGCGTTTATTTTCAAATATGCCTGGGTAGCTTTACTGGTAGCGTAGGCCAGGACATCAGAGGGCTGTGGATTTAGACATCCACTTGGAAATCATAGAAACATGAGTCATCCCGAATTTTAGGATGGCGTAAATAAAGAGCCTCTTGTGTAAATATGAGAATTCTACAAGTGAACTTGCCTCCAGAACTGCATCGCAATGATTGTGTTGCGTGCTTAGACGTGAGCACCTGTTTTCCACCTGTTTCCTGTTTCTTCGCACTGCCCTTTTCTTTTTTCAAAGATATGAGACCGGTCACCAGCGCTACCAACGGATTGTAAGCCTCCTCTTGGGATATTCCGACGACTTCGCATGGCATTCTCCTTAAGAGCTTGTTGGGGATTTATTCACCGGGCTATAAAACAGCCTTTTTCGCCCATCCTTCCAAAATTTTTGCGGCAATGACGCTGCCATTACCTTAAAAATTTTGTCGCCTGCACAAAAAATCCTTGTTTTCTATCTCCGGCAACAAATCCCCAACAAGCTCTAACACGTAGACTGTTTCAGGCACTTCGGATTCTTGCCCAGCTTTTTGAATTCGACTTGAGGCTTTACTTTTTGGCATCCAAACTTTCGAATACATACCGAGGCTTTTCGCAATCGCCTTAACAGTTTTAGGAACCGCCTTCACGGAATTGGGTTTTAAAACAAGAATTTTAGGAACCGCCTTATGCATGGTAGGAACCGCCACCAAATGTTTAGGAATCGCCTTAACAGTTTTAGGAACCGCCTTCACGGAATTGGGTTTTAAAACAAGAATTTTAGGAATCGCCTTAACAGTTTTAGGAACCGCCACCAAATGTTTAGGAATCGCCTCAACGGAATTGGGTTGTAAAACAAGAATTTTAGGAATCGCCTTGCGCATGGTAGGAACCGCCACCAAATGTTTAGGAATCGCCTTAACGATTTTAGGAATCGCCTTTAAAAATGTCGTCAATTATACAAATGGCCAATTTTCCCCTGCTGGCGCACCCCTTGCCGGCAACGCCTGGGAGGCCTACTTCAGCTACCTGCACCGCTGGAACATAGAGCAGGCCTTCTGCTTCGGCAAGTCGGAACTGGCCGTCCAGTCGCCAAGGCTGTGGTCCTGGCAAGGAAGGCTGAAGCTGCTGCCCTGGCCTAGGACTTCCTCCTGGACAGGCTCAAGAACTAGAAAGCGTGGACACAGCAACTGTTCAGGAACTGGTGCCATAGAACAGGAAGCCGGTACCAAACTGCTTCGGTACCGGCTTACAGGCTCGGAATGGCCATCTCGAACTGCCTAGTCTTCTTTATCGCTCAAAATTCGGGATGACTCATGTTTCAACGATTTGCCAAAATTCCAATCACTAATCTGTCAACACAATACTTTTCGATACCGAGGCCTTCCCATCGTTCACTTGAACGTAGTATAGCCCCTTCGGCAACCCGCTCAAATCAAGAGTAATGTTTTCCTGGAAAGAGATACTTGTTTGGGCGGCTTTCACCTGTCTTCCCAGGGAATCATAAACGGTGATTTGCGGGGCACCGGAAGTGGACGACTGGAGCGATAGGGTAAAGCTACCACTCGTCGGATTGGGGAATACGGAAATGGTGCTGGCAGACTCCGGTATGGCAGATGCTTCAGAAACGAAGCTGCAATCATGCAGGTAGGAGAGGATATTCGCCCGCAGGTTCATGGATTCCTCCATGGGCGTCAGGAACTGGCTGGCGCCTATGCTTCCGAAAACTACGAGACCTGCGCCCCAATGCTTTTCGGCGAGGGTAGGGAGGTGCAGCACCGGCGCACCAGGGAACGATTCATCCCCATTCTCCTGGACGATGGTCGCCAGGCCTTTGCCTGAAACCACCGCATTGGCAACATAAAATCCTGACCATTCATTGCCGACCGGAGTATGAGGCCCGCTGAAAATGGGATGGGTGGCGTCTCCTGTTTCCATGTGTCCTGTTTCATATACTACCAGCCTCGTACTGTCGAAACCTAAATCCGTGTAAAAGAACTCGCCCCCATCCTTCGAGGAATTGATGAACAGCTTGCCACCGGACGCTACCCAGTTTTCAATTTTGGGAAGGTGCGCATTTAAGAAAGACTCCAGAGGTTCGGTATGATCGTAACTGCCATCGAGGAAAACCACGCAGGAACTATCTGAGAAAATGGTCGTTGCATCTGCCGTTTCAAAGTATTCCTGTTGCCAGCCACCTGCACTGAACACCGTGTTCATCGTGACCACGTTGGTAGTGGATGAAAAAGGTGGAATCCCCAATGGCTCCGCACCACCATTTTTATTGGAGTGAAGGTACCAGGCCTTGGTGCCTGTCCGTAGCGTGAGCTTGCAAATGGTGGCCTCCGATGAATTGTCCGCTGCTAGCTGGTCGTTTGCCCATTCTACCCACATCTTCAGTTGGTGACAGCCGGGCTGGCCGAAGTCGTAGGGCGTGCTGAACGTATGGGTGAGCATGTCGCCGGAAGGGAGGGAACCGGCTATGTTTTCGGCTACCACGCTTCCATTGTTGACGGAATATTTCACCACGATGCCGTCAGCGCTGGTGCCTCCATTGTTTCGGATAGTGACTGCCGGATGTTCGATGGCCAGGGCAATCCCGGAAATAGGGCTGGAAATGGTCCGTATTTCGAGGTTATTGTCCAGTCCGCCGGTAATTTCTACCGTATAGTCCTCTGTTTCTCCGGTAAAATTAAAGGGCAGGCATGGGTGGTTTGACAAATTCCATGGGCCGTAAGGCTCTTCTACGGCTCTCACTCTTAGTCGGGTGCTGCCATCCAGCGATACTGTCGGCACGGTAAATGAAATGGGAACGCTCAGTGGCTGGCTGCCTCCCAATACCCTGGTGGACAACAATTCTTCGGCACTGAATTCAAAATCGTGATTGTAATCAATCCAGGCCGATAGGTTATGAGGAAATACCGCTTCGCCAGTGACCGTCAGCGTATAGGTTGCCCCGGCTGTCAACTGGGCGGTCATGGTGGTGAAATCCGAATAGCTGTAATCCGTGGCTGGCGTCTGGGTATTTGTATTGGCAATGCCTTCCAGCATCACACTGGTAATAACCGGTTGCACTTGCGGATTACGGCTGGTAGGGGTGCAGTATTGCCCCGAAACTTTTAAGCAAAAGAGCATCAGCCCCATGCACACAGCTTTGCGAAAAATGAACGTCATAAGATGATTGTTAAATGATGAAGAAACTGATTTAGAACCCCTGACGAGACAGAAAATGTCAGATTTTGAGCGGCAGGCGAAGGGAATTTTAGAAGAGATAGCAGCGCTATCGCTGAGAAAATTGCCGCAGCATTGCCGTCAAAAGATGGCGTTTTATGGCCGTTGAGGGGTTTTAAATCAGTTTCTAAGGTGATTCCCCCGGTGCCCGATTGCACAGGCATCCGAATTTGTTTCCCATACTTTAATCACTGGACAAATAAGAATGGAAACCCTCCTGGTCGAAGGTGATTTAAAGATTAGTCCACCTGGTTTGTGTTAACAGGCTTATGGCAGAAAATTTTCCGAGCAAACAAAAATAGAAATGCCTGGACGTTGGTTGTGGGCTTTGTGATGTTTTGTCGGATATTTAGTAAATGGGGTCCGAACACCTAAAACACAGGTGGTTCCAACAGTAAATGGAGAGGCGATGTAACCAAAGTCAACAATAGTTATTTAAAACTACTTCTGTATAGGATTGGCAGGGACGGGCGGCTTTTTTGTTTCGGTATTCGTGTGCTTGATGCCCATTGGTAGCGGTTGATGTCGTCGAAGCAAGCGAAAGACTGCAAATCTGCCGTTGTGCGACAAACAACTAAATTCATATAATGCTGAAAATGAGCCACCTGTGGATTTAGTTGTTAGAAGTGTTAATAGAAAGGGGAGGGTGTTCAAAATGGTTGAGGCGGCACAGGATGGAGAATAGATATAACTGATGGCTATTATTTTCAAATACGGTGTGTAGCTTTGCCTGTAGTGGATGACTGGAAAGCTGGAGTTTGTGGTTGAGTAGGGTAGTATATTAAAGATGCGATTATGTATAGCTTATTTCGTTAAACCTTGTCAAAACTATGACATATAACAAGAAATTATTAAGGCATGATTTTGATTGCCAACTGTACGATCAACTTCCAAAGAATTGGCTTCATCCCAAATTAGATCACAAACATGTTCTAAGATACACTTAGGCAATTATTAATACCTATTAAACTCATACAAAGTTTATCAAATTTATATTAATACAGTAATTATGAAAAATAAATTAATAGTACCAACTTGGTGGAATCAATCTACTTTCAAAAACTTTAAGGTATCTTATGAGCCAAATAAAAGAAATACAATTTTTTTTATTGGATCAGGTTTGTCAAGATGGAAAGGTCTTCCAGATTGGAAAGGACTTCTGCTAGCAATAGCAACTCAATTAGAGAGAAAGCATCATGCAGAAATAGGGCTGATAGAAACAATTAATGCACTACTTAATGAAAAGAACCCAGAGCATAAAACAATCGGAACAATACTCAAAGATATAACAAAAGCTAATAAAATTGAATGGCGTCAAGTTGTTAAGGATTGTTTAAGCACAAATAATAAATATCTTGAGAATGTAGATATACATAAAAAAGTAGCCAAATTAAATTGCAAAGGCATAATTACTACAAATTTTGACAATTTAATTGAACAAGGCCACTCTTCAAAAGAAGAATTTGATGTAGTTTTTCCAGGGCATCCTTTAATGCAAAAAATTGAAGGAAATAGAAATAAAAAGTTCATCTTAAAGTTACACGGAGATATTGAAAATTCAGATTCAACAATTATTTTAACCACTGAAGACTACCAAGATCTTTACAATGAAGGAAGAAATGGCAGCGAATTATCCAAAAATTTAGCCAATTTACGGGCTTTGTTACGGACCAATACAATAATATTTTTAGGGTTTAGCCATGATGATATATATTTAAATCGTTACTTTACATATGCAATGCAAAATAGAGACACCGATCAAGTATTTGCATTAGTGCCTATGAGTGGTGATCCTAAAACATTTAAAGATTATTTAAAAGATAAAAAAGACCTGGGAGTACAATTTATATCATATAGTCAAGATAATAAATATATTGAGTTGTATGAATTTTTGGAATACTTGGATAATCCAAATAACATTGAATCAGAGTATAACAAAAAACTAAATATTAAAATCCCAACGACCATAATGCTTTATTGTGGGGGCACGATAGGTTCTGCAAAAATAGATAAACAGCCTTTGATAATAAAACATCAACAATCAAGATATAGCAAAGAATTGTTAAGTCTTTCAAACCGAATATCAGAGTGGTATAAATTGCCTAGGGATTATGATTATCCTATTGATGATAGCGTGGATATTATTTGGGAAATTTTGCCACCTGAACACCAGTTATTTAGCGAAAATACTACTCCAGAATTGTGGAATGTTATTGCTGACAAATTAAGCGAGATTTTTTTCAAATACTTCTATACACAAGAGTTATTATTTTCTGAATTTGATGACGAAAGATTAATCAAATTATACGAAGATGATAAAAAACAGTTTCATATTGAGAATGTAGGGGAAGTTTTTTCTGAAGAAAAATTTCTGATTGGAATACAAAATAGATATATACTTGGAATAATTTTGCTAACTGGGACAGATACATTATCTTATACTGCTTCTGCTGTTGTACTAAAATTGCAAAAAATACCCTGCTCGATAGTAATTACAGGAGCAAATAATCCACCTGATCAAAGACCAGACCTAAATGCTATTAGGTATATAAATCGTTCATTAAAGTCTGATTCATGGAAAAACCTGCTTTTGTCACTTTATTTTTTACAAGCGCTTGGACATAGACTCAGGGAAGTTTTTGTTTGCTTCGGTGATACAGTTCATATAGGTGTTAACTTGAGAAAAAGGTCAACAGATTCAATTCCATTTAGAAAAATTTTGAAAGACAATTCCTACGAACCCTTTATATATAGGAATGTATCATTTCATAGCGAATATATGTTTAAATTAATTGATGGTGTATTTTGTAATAATTATTACCCACGAGCAGAAATAGCATGGTTTGAAACCTACAATATGAGAGAGAAGTCGCCCTTGAACCATATTAGATATAAATTGAAACCAGATCCAAAGGAAAATGCACTATTGCCATTTTTTGAAAGCCATTTTTCCTCTTATGTGAAAGTAATTCAAATCAATCCAATTATGCCTTCCATTAATGCAAAATCATTAGGACAAGATAATAATGATATCACCAGAGCTATTTTAATTGAAGGGTATGCTTCTGGAACTTATCCAACAATTGAAAGTCATAATTTTACTTATTTATTAGAAACAGCTTACGATGAAAATATTCCAATAATGTTAATTTCATTGTTTGGGATTGTGCCAACACAATCAGAATATGAAAGATATGAAATTAAAGGAAAAAAGATTAAGGTTCTAACTTTATACGGAATTATTACAGAAACTGCAACTCCATTGCTGTCGTTAATTGTTAGTAATATTCCATTCTCACAATGGGATTCAACAAAAAACTATGATGACAGAATAGAACTAATAAAATACTACATAAACACATTTTTTAGAACTCGTACGAACATTGTATCAGAAGAACTAAAATATGTAATTAATAAGGACAGCCTTTTAAGTCGAATTGAAAATTTTGAATTTGAACTAAACCAAGCTTATGAGAATATTCATATGGATAGGACGAAGAGTGAATCAAGATTGTCTTTTAGTAGACAAATGGTTGAAGACGCAAATTATTGTATTAACAATCCCTTCAAAAATGGAAATAAAGCAGTTAGCCGTATAAATGAATACAGAACAATGTTTATCTTAAGAAATGACTTCTTGTTCTTATTGGAAGAGCTTACTACATTTCCACTAGAAAAAATTGGATTAAGTCCTGACGGCTTTCATGTATTAAACAACGCAGGATATAAAATAGGTGACGCATTTGCTTCCAAAGAATGTAAAAAAGAATCTATGACGTGGCTACATGGATATGAGTATTATTCAGATAGAACGGAAGACGAGAAATTAACTGCAAAAAATAATGCAATTAATTTATTAAATGATATTGAATATGTTTTAAAAAATTGTGGATTTGCTGATATTGAGTTTATTAAGACAGTAAATGATCAAGATTTTTTGAGTGTAGGTCATCGATATATAAAATTTACAGTTAAAATTAAAAAACATGATAAAAAGAAAGTTGCTACTCTTAAATATGAAACAGTATCATATCTAGAATCAAATGCCAAATTCTACCATGACTTGAGGAATGGATATTTGATGCCAGAAGAATGCCAAGATGAATATGATAAGTCCCTTAAAAAAATTTGGGCTACTAAAGTTTTAAGTATTGATTGGTTCGTTTTAGGTATACTAAGAGGAGTATTGGCTAGAATAGGAATTTTACTTCGAATTAATGAAATAGCTGTAGGTGTTGAACAATCAAACTTAGATCAAGATTTATTACAGGAATCGGTTAAGTTAAGAATGATCGCTGGAGATGATAATGCATTAATTTCGGAAATAATTCTATTTTAACGCTTTAATTTTCGAGCGAAATGTAATGCAGTTATTCCCAGCTGCCCACACCCTTCAATCTCCCACTTTCCTGCTCGTTGATGGCTGTGCCATCATACAATCCTGGGTGCCATGCGCCGACTCGGCGTACGTAGGCCCAGTTATCATAAATCTTCCGCTACCTGATTGCAAAAACGAAACTCCTGGCACTAAAATATTAAAAAGGTTCAGCGATGCAGCGCTAGTCAGGTAGGTAACATACCCACTTCCGCATTAACATCCCCAGCCTTCCAGCATTTTAAGCATGCTCTTTCCCTATCCTGCCCATCTGTGAATCCCATAAATCCTGTTTGAGACAGCATTTTCCCCCAAAAATCCATTTAGAAGCCTTTTACAACTGTAAATGCCTTCAAAAAAAACCACAGCTCCGGTTTGCAATTGCAGATGCCTTCAAAAAAAATTTCCATAGAAGAAACAATTGCAAGTAGCTTCAAAAATTTTGTACGGAACAGTTTGCAGTTGCAAGTAGCTTCAAATTTTTTTTAGGGAACTGTTTGTAATTGTAAGTAGCATCAAAAAGGGTTTTCTCTAAAAAAAGAAAAAAATGTACCCCCACTCGCACCAACCTTGATTATTATCCCGGTCGTTGCAACTTCCTATCGCACTCTCTGCAGGTTGAATTTTTGCAGGTTATTTTTGAAACAAGTAAATATCACTTCCGTATGGTATGGTAGGTTTTAAATTCCCTTTATCCAGCCATGATGGGGGAATGGTGAATATGTTTAGCGTTCATAGCCTGACGGAAACGTCGGGCTTTTTTTTATGATATATTTAATCGTTACGACTTTTAATGTTGACGATTTGCATGCCCTTCCCATCTATCACTGTCCTGCTCATTGAGGACTGTGCCATCATACAGAATTGAGTTCTGGTCACCGACCCGGCGTCTGTAAGCCTCGTTTTTCAGCCGCCTTCCCCTTCAAATCAGCCCCAAAACCCATCCCGGCAAATATTTTCCTGTTCGGAAAAGTACACACCCCATCCCGGCAAATATTTAGGCATTTGTACTTTTCCGAACACGATCCCGGCCGCCGGGATGGCGTGTGTACTTTTCCGAACACGATCCCGGCCGCCGGGATGGCGTGTGGAAATGTACAAATGGCATAGCGGGAATGCAGAAGGTGTTTGGAGATCTCTGAACTAGGTAAACGGGGGTTTTTCTGCGTAAAGCCTTTCTGCATAGTTGTCTGAAGCAGGATTTTCAGGTTTTAAGAATTAGCAGGATTCCAGGAACGGGCGATTCTGAAAATCCTTTAATCCAGTGCATCCTGATTCTGACGGCTGTGGTTGTCTGAAGCAGGATTTTCAGGATTTTAGAATTAGCAGGAGGGGATGCAGAGGAAATTCTGAAAATCCTTTAATCCTGTGAATTACTTTCGTGAATCTTCGATTTCTGATTCTGACGAGTGTGTTGTTAGCAGGATGGGGATGCGTTAATTTAAGGGCTTCAAACCACGGGAAGGGTTAAATAGGGATTACCCCTGTTGAAATCGAGGGTAATCCGGTGAGCATGTATCGATGAATTTCATGGAAGAAATTTTGAAACCTATAAATGGAGGTTCCGTATGATTTAAAAGGCATATAGATTTCCCCACGGTGGACCAGCAATGGTTAGGGAAATCAATCGTAATTTGGTGTTAAAAAGGAGCTCGACAGTAATGTCGGGCTTTTTTTGTGATGCTTGCCCATTGAGTTTTACGCCCTGAATTTTGAAACTTTGGAGCACTTGTTCCGTTTGCCTCAAAAGGCATAATGATTTCCCATTTATAGGCCAGCAATGGTAGGGAAATCAAGGTTTGGAGAAAATTAAAGATGAATTGCCTGACGGAAACGTCGGGCTTTTTTATGCCAGATGACGATTTTTTTTGGCAGTATTGGTAGAAAAGCGGTTCTTTTGTGCCGTTTTTCTTTAAAACTGCCATCACCTCGAGAGTAAAATTGTTTGATAGTAAGGATTCAACGGCAGTCAAGAAACTTGTAAATAGTTGATAAATAAGCGACAGAATGGCTATTGTTACTAAGCACGACAAAGAATTATACATCCAACAGTTTGAGAACAAGGATAAGCTGGTGGGGCAAACCATCAGCCAGGTCATTTTTTACCTCGAAGACGACAAGCACGACTTCACCGAGCAGGAAAATGATTTCGGGAAAAGCCTTTTCAACGGCATCGATATCAAAACCAAGGACCTGACTTTTTCTATCGGCAATAGATATTCCGGGTTGGGCTACGGACTTTCCATCGATTTGGAAACTACCCGGAAAGTTGAATTTTTCGATGAGGAAAGAAAGCCGATCCCGTATAAGACCAGTATTGTGGGGCACCAGGTGAAGCAGGTCGAAATCTATTGGATGAACGTTCCCTTTGACGGCGAGAAAGGCTTGTATCCACAGGAGATCGAAATCATCACCGACAAGGGGTTTTTGATGATTTCTTCCATGGAAATCGCCAACGGAGAGGTCTGCATGGAGTTTACCGACGAATTGCTCGTCATCGACCAGCCGAAAATTGCCGAACAATTGCAACTCGGTCATTTTGGCGTAGCCGACAATTACAGAATCCACTATAAGACCCTGGATGAATTGATGCAGCACGAAACGAAGGGTGGAAAATAGCGCTTTCGATTACCATCTCTTAATAAACCCACCATCATGAAAATTCACCTGTTACTCGCCATTGTTGTCGCTTTGAGTGTTGTATCCTGTACGGAAAAGACCACGGAGAATACTTCGCCATCCACTCCTCCCCCCGCAGCAGTCGTAGGCACCTGGCAACTTCAAAAGGGCACGCTCATCGAAAAGGGCGATACCACCGTGACCGATTTTACCCAGAAGACTTCCTTTATCAAAATCATCAATGATTCGCATTTTGCTTTCCTGCAGCATGATTTAAGCAAGGGAAAGGACAGCAGCGCTGTATTTGTGGCAGGTGGAGGCCGCTATACCCTGAAAGACAGTTTGTACACCGAACATTTGGAATATTGCAATGACCGTAATTGGGAAGGCCATGATTTTTCCTTTGTCGTTTCTGTAAAAGGGGATACGCTGGTTCAAAGTGGCGTCGAGAAGATCGAAAGCGAGGGCGTCGACCGCATCAATATTGAGCAGTATATCCGGGCCAGGCAATAAAGATTACTTTCCCCACTCCACGAGATACTATTCGTGGATCATGCCTATCTCTGGCGCTCCCGATGCAGCCTTTTGGTTCCTGATCAAAAAAACCAGAGGGATACAAAACAACACGGCCACTGCTACATACCAAAAGATATTGTCGTAGCTCACCAATAGTTGCTGCTTCAACAACATGCCATCGAGCAGCTTATAGGCGGCTGCCTCGGCATCGTCCCGATAATAACCGTTGGCCATGAAGTTCTGCACCATGACATTGAAGCGTTCCTGAAAGGCTGGGTTGAAATTGCCCATATTTTGCAACAAAACATTGTCGTTGGAGGCCTGTATATGTTGCAGGAAAAGGTTCATGATGGCAATGCCCACGGCACCGCCCAGTTGCCGAACCATGTTGGTCAAACCCACGGCTTGTCCCATGTCCGATCCGTGCAGGCCCTTCAAGGCCAGCGACATGATGGGGGCCATCATGAACCCCATCCCCAAACCTCGTAGGATGAAAGCCCAGAACAGGCTATGGCCGGAAGAATCGGGCGAAGAAAAACTCATCATGACGCCAAAGACGAAGGTCATGAGGCATCCGGTAATGACAATGAGCTTGGCGTTGACGCCTTTGCTGAGCAATCGGCCCGTCATCCCAATGGAGACGGCACTGGCCAGCGCACCTGGAATCATGAAATTGCCTGTCATGGTGGCGGTCCAACCCAGGCCTATTTGAGCAAAGAGCGGAAATGCAAAAATGGTGGCAAACAGTATCATCCCCAGTATGAGGTTGAGCAGCATGCCCAGTGCCACGTTCCAGTGTCCGATCAGTTTCAGGTTGACAGCGGGATAAGCGGTGGTAAGTTCCCGCCAGATAAACAACACGATGCCTAATACCGAAATGATGGAAACAATCGTGATCTCCCGGCTGGTGAACCAATCCTTGGAAAGCCCTTCTTCCAGTACATATTGCAAGGTGCTCACGGCAATGATCAGGTAAAAAATACCAGCCCTGTCCACCTTCTCCGGTTTTCGGGCACCTCGTCGATCCTTGACATACGTCCATGAAAGGATGGCTGCCAAGGCTCCCAGCGGTACATTGATAAAGAAGATCCAATGCCAGGAATAATTGTCGGTGAGGTAGCCGCCCAGGGTAGGCCCGAAGGTAGGTCCCAGGATAACGCCCATCCCGAAGATGGCATTGGCGATGTCTATTTTCTCAGGAGGAAAGGCTTCCACTATAATGGTCTGCGCACTGGTCAATAAAGCACCGCCGCCCAAGCCCTGGATGAAGCGCCAGATAACCAGCGTCCAAAGCGAATTGGAAGTACCGCAGAAGAAGGAAGCAATGGTGAAAATGAGGATAGAGATCGTGAAATAGTTCCGCCGTCCAAAAAGGTCGGAGAACATGCCGGAAAGCGGAATCATGATCACATTGGACACCGCATAGGCAGTCACCGTCCAGGCAATCTCGGTCGTAGTGGCCCCAATGCTGCCACTGATTTCCCGCAGGGAAACATTGACGATGGAAGTATCCACCAGTTGCAACAAGGCAGCCAGGATGGCTGTCACGACGATTAATGCCCGTTCCAATCCTTGGGGATAGGTGATGCCCGTTTGCTGTTCCATGATGTCCGGTTTATTAGCGCCTTATTTTTTAGTATTCACATCCACAGAAACGCTCATGCCGGGGGAGAGGTATAGGTCCTCTTTCGGTTCCTGAAGCTTAATGCGGACGGGGATGCGTTGTGTTACCTTCACGAAGTTGCCCGTGGCATTGTCGGGTGGCAACAGGGCAAAGCGGGCACCGGTGGCACCGCCAAACGATTCCAGGGTACCTTGCAGGGTCAGGTCAGGGTAGGCATCCACTTTCACGGCGACTGATTGCCCCAAACGGAGTTCGTTGAACTGCGTTTCCTTGAAATTGGCAGTGACCCAAAGTGAATGTTGCGAAACAACGGAGCTGACGGGTTGGCCAATCTGAAGGAATTGCCCGACATCTACTGCTTTTTTGGAAACGATGCCGTCAAAAGGAGCCAGCACTTTGGTATTGTTCAATTGTGTCTGTGCCAGTTGAAGCTCTGCTTCCCGTTGTTTGACCAGGGCTTCGGCCAGTCCGATTTGCGATTTTTGAGCAGATGCTTGCGTACGCACCCCTCCTGATTGTGTCACGCCTGATTCGTATTGCTTTTTCGCCATAGCGAGGGCAGCTTCCGCTGTTTGCACCTCCGCTTTGGTGGCGTCGAATTGCTGTGGGGTGGCAGCGTCGGTTTTTACCATCTTTTCCACACGGCTGAGTTCCTGCCTGGCTTTCCACAGTCTGGTTTCGGCCGTACTGATGTTTTGTTTGAGGGCTTCTGAACCCAGTGCCGAGGCATTGGCATTTTGCGTGGCAGCAGTGGCACCAATGCGTGCAGTAGCGAGTTGAGCCTGTGCATTTTCGAGGGAAGCCTTGGCCAGGTTCACTTTGGCCAAATAATCCGAACTGTCCAATACGATGAGCACATCCCCCTTCTGCACGGGTTTGTTTTCTTCAAAATTCACGGCGTTGACATAACCGGATACGCTGGTCCGTACGGCCATGATGGTGCCGTCGAGTTGTGCGTTGTCGGTCTTTTCATGTCCCTGGCCTTTGAGATAGAAATAAGTGCCCGCCACGCCACTGACGAGCAGCACTGCGAGCAGGATGAAAATGGATTTGTTCTTTTTACCGTTGGTTGCCATTATATGGATGATTTTCTTTTAATGGTTGTGTTACTGGTGTTGGTGTACCTGTTTATTTGTTCCCTAACAGGGTCTGATAATTTACCTCAGCCATGGCCAGTTGAATCTGGTGGATGCTGAGGTTCAACAAGGCGGCATTTTCGGCATCCAATTCCGTCAGGTAATCGGAAGATGTGATGACACCGTTTTCCAACTGACTCGCCGATGCATCCCGGATACTGGTCTTGGTTTTGAGGATGGCTTGGTCTCTACCGATAAGCGCCTGGTATTTATTGATTTCAGCTTCTGCCCTTGCCAGTTCTGTTTGGAGATTCATATCAAAAAGCGACGCCTGGTTATCGACCAGCAGGTTGTTCACCCGCAGTGCTTCCCGCTTTTTTTCGGAAGAATAGTAGCCAGAGATGGACCATTCTGCTCCGATACCCACGATGCCATAAGGCCGAAAGTTCTGTTTCAGGAAATTAAAGCCTGGTCTTCCGAAAAACCCCTGACCAAACCAATAGATGCGGGGCATATTGGCGACTTCCAGCAATTTATTTTGTTGGTCCAATGCAGATTTGCGCAAGGCAAACAAAGTAAGTTCTGGTCGGTTGGAGGCCATGGAATTGGCATTGACCACTACAGGTAATTCAAACTGGGTGGCAGTATCAATAATCTGGCCTGTCAATAGGGACAGGGATTTGACCAACCCCCCTAAGTCGGCGTTTATTTCATCGGTCCGTTGTTCGGTGGTCAGGATGTCCGATTCCAGTACCAACAAATTTGTGCGCAGGGAAACGCCGTTTTCAACTGCCGAAGCCACTTTATTCCGGCGATTGCTCAGGTCTTTTTTGCGGAGTGCCAGGATTTTGCGGTTTTCCTTGAGCAAAAGGACATTACCATAGAGTAGATTGATGCGTTCTACCACCTTTTGCATATCCACTTCCACTTGTTGAACCTGGACTTCTGATTTGGCCAATTCCAGTTTGCGCTGTGCATCCAGTTCCCCGAAATCGTAAATAGAATGATTTATTTCTATCCCGATTCGGTATTGATCAGGTTTTATTTCCGGAAATGCGCTCGATATGCCACCCGGCAATTCGAACTCGGTCACTTCGCTTTGGTAGGTGCCTTGTGCTGTTGCCTTCACTTGTGGAAGGGCATTTTTTTTCAGGACAGCATCATTGGCCGCTGCGATGGTGCGATACAGTTCTTTCTGTTTTAATAGAGGATATTGCTGCTGCACCCACTGTTGGCACTCAGTCAGTGTTATGTGATGAAGCTGTGCCTCCGCTGGGCGAACAAGCAGCAAACACAAGGCAAAAACAATGAAAAAGGAATTGCTTTTCATGAGTCGTTTGGTAATAAAGGCCGCAAAGGTAAACTTAGTTTACTATTTTGGTAAACTAAGTTTACTATTTTCTAAAAAAAATTAATTTTGCACAGGATTCGTAATGTTGTCTCTAGGATAAACGGTATATAATTTATCCTGTTGAATCGGCATCGTTTTGTTTGCAACTCCGAAACTGCTTTATTAAATGGAAAAACAAATCTTAGCTGAAATTGCCTCCTTCCGGGAAAATCGACATCGGTTCCTCGGTAAGCTTTTTTCAAAGTCTTATCGCTACATGAAGGCATTGGCTGCCGAATACTTTTCAAAGCTGGGTTATCAAAACCTCAGGGTGGGCTATGTGATGACGTTGGTGCATATCGATGCCGATGCCGTCAATATCAATTACCTGGCACAAAAAACCGGAATGACCAAGCAGGGCATGAGCAAAATGGTGAAGGAAATGCAGGCGGCTGGTTATCTCACCGTCAACAAGGATGCCTCGGATGCACGTGCATTGGCCGTCAGCCTTACCAAAGAAGGTTTGAAAGTGATCCACGACTGGAAAAACTGCTCAGATTATTTGCAGGCCCATTTTACGGAAATACTCGGTGCCGAGAAATTGGAACAGCTCACCGACCTGCTTGAAATCTTGGTGAACCATGCAGACATGGTTAAATCGGAGCTTAATCTCGACACAATTAAAAATGAGTATATAGTGGTACCAACTAAATAGTTTATCAGATAAGTATGCTGAGCAAATCTATCTTTTGGTCTGCTTGAACAGATTGCATATTGGGACAACCCTTAAAATTATTCCTTCAAAACATAGCAGTTTATTCTATCCTTCTGCGCTTCTTTGCAAAAACTTTAAATCAACAAACACTGACAATGAAATTCCAACCTACCTACCTGGCTGGGGCTTGCCTTGGTCTTTTCCTGTTGCTTTTTTCCTGCAAACCTAAAGAAGCGGGAGCCTGGCAAAAATTCATGGCCTGCGCTGACAATAATTGTGTGGACGAAGTGGTGGCCGTGAAAGATGCTTTTTTGCAGGATCCCAAACCGATTTTTGAAGAATTCATCAAAACAGACGAACGGGGCGAAGACTCTTATATTGGTTGGCTGTACATGCTGCGGGATTCTGTGCTGGTCAATAGCAATTTTGCCTCCATTGAAGACCGTTTTGCCATGCAGCAAGCTGTGCTCGACAAAGCCAGAACTTTTGAGAATGACCCGAAATATGGAGATTTTGCGAAGTCCATGATAAGGGAACTTGAGCAATTGGCCATTGCTTCAGAACTGGAGGATGAGCATGACGCTGCACAGGCGGGGTATACCGGAACCTATACCTACGAATTGCCCAATGACAATGGGTCAGGTGAAATCAAGATCCTCGACAACGGCGACAATACCCTTCGGTTCAGCCTGAATATTGTGGGACGGGCACCTGCCTACAACCAGGGCATGATGGATGGCACTGCCCAACTCGTGGACAACACGGCTACCATTTCAACTACGGAATACGGCGGAAAATGCACCATCACTCTGACATTTGGAGAAGATGGAGGATTAGTCGCAAAAACCTTGGCCGGAGACGATGTACAATGCGGATTCGGGCACAATATTACGGCTGATGGCACTTATAAAATGGTGGACGACCTCGACCCCTTCCGGGCAGAAGGAGGTGATGAAGTACCCGCCGCTTTGGAAGGCGATTGGGTGAGTACTACCGATCCCAAGTCGGAGCTCACTATCATTGATGGCAAATACATAGAATATTATGAATCTGAAGTGGTATCCAATACACCTTTCAGGTATAACAAGGCATGCCCAAAGGATTGCAACCCTGTAGCCAATACGCCATGCCTCCAATTGATAGGGCAGGATGTGGTCTGCTATACAATTGTGAAATCCAATGGTAAAACCCTGGAGCTTTCCATGATTGGTGGCACGGGCAATACCCTGGTCTATAAGCTCAAAGGCTAATTATAAATTTAAATCTAATCAAATCGTATGTATAAGCATGGTAATGCTTTACATGCCCATTATTCAACCATGAAGAAACTAATCTTTATTACCTTATCTGCTGGTTTGATACTAGCTGCCTGTGGCGAAAAACCAGCGCCAACCACAGAAACTCCGACCGAGTCCGAACCAGATATGTTAATTATTCCCGGTGAGAAAGTCGGCCTTATGTCCCCCACGGTCTATACCCGTGAGGCAGTTTTGGCCGCTTACGGCAAAGATGCCAAAGTGGATTCGGTCTATCTTGGAGAAGGGATGTTCGGGGAAGGAGTGGTCATTTATCCGGATAACCCCAGGCGGAAAGTTGAAATATTCTGGGACCCTGAATGGGATCCCAAGCGACCAACTTTCATTCGTATATATGGCGATAGTACTGGCAGCGATTGGAAAACTGCATATGGTTTAACAATCGGAACCCCTATGGCACAGGTCCAGCAACAGAATGGCAAGCCATTTTCGGTCTCCGGTTTCGGCTGGGATTATGGAGGTTTTGTCACTGATTGGAATGGTGGGAAATACAATTCAACCCTGGGGCTGAGGTTTGAGGTCTTGGGAAATAATGGCGTTTCCGATAAACTAGTTGGAGAAGGAGTCCATAGTTCCGATGAGCCGGAAATGGTAGCTGCCAATCCTGTGGTAATCAGGATGGAATTCCGTTTCCCGGCAAATGAAAAACTACCAGATTGCGTGACTGAATTGGTCAAAGCCGACAAGGAATCCGGAAAGATGATCGTCCAGAAAATGAACGTGAATGGGGTTGACCATTACTGGCTCCAAAGTGGGGCTGCTGCTTATGATGGCGTTGAAATGATTTACGATGCCAATTGCAAGGAGGTATGCAAAACAGGTGGGTTTAGAAAGCCTATGGATTGCATGAAGGTGTATGAAAATGGAAAATGGGAAATTGTTTGGGAGGAGATGTGAGAAAATGTAGTTATAATCCTTTTAAAAATTTTGAGGTATCTATTATATTTGTCAGCATAAAGAAAGCTGGCACAGTTGCTAAATTATTTGGCTAGCCACTATCTGGCAATGCACCAATAGACGATCATGAATAAGGGCTGATGTGCATTCCTTCACATCAGCCCTTCTATTTTTTACGCGCAGCTTGAACGGTGTCATAAATCAATCCTGAACCTTTAAAATTGCATCATCATGGCCATTACAGGAACCAATCTTACCATTAATGTTAGGGACATGGACAGGTCAATTGAGTTTTACAAATCCATTGGCTTGTCGCTTTCCAGTCGCTGGGGGGAGCATTATGCTCAGTTATCTGCCACTGGCATTGTCATTGGCTTGCACCCCACTGCTGAAGAACACATGAAAGGAAATTCTGGCAATCTTTCCATTGGCTTTACTTCCGATGATTTTGAGGGTACCAGAACGATGCTGCAAGGTTTGTCGATTGTAGTTCAGGAAAGGCAGGAAGAAGGAGGTCGGTTTCTCCACTTCAATGACCCCGATGGTACTGCCATCTATTTTATTCAGCCTAAATGGTAAATGGATGTGGGAATACCATTCCGTGATGTATCATCCTCTTTGCATCTGGTAGTAAATTGGGGTGGTTCATTATCATTTCCTGAAAGAACCTTCTTTAAAAATTACTGCGACGCAGCATTCCTGTCCGATATTGCATTAGCAAAATAAATCTGCAAGAAGAAACCTTGATTTTCACCGACGAAGATATCATCCGAGGCTGCCGAAAAGGTGACCGTAAAGCACAGCTTGCACTGTACGAAAAGTACAAGCCCATGCTTTTTGGAGTGTGCATGCGGTATGCAGCCGGATGGCACGAAGCAGAGGATTGGCTGCAGGATGGATTGGTTCGGATCTTTGGCAACCTGCATCAGTACCAACCTACTGGTGCCTTTGGTGCCTGGCTTCGCAGGGTGATGGTGAACACAGCTTTGGAACAGCTTAGAAAACGTAAGCGTTTGTTTCAAACCATTGAGATTCAAGAGATTGCAGATAGTTTTGAAGCAGATGAAAACCTCTTTGGCAAGTATCGGGAAGAGGCGCTTATACAAATGCTCCAAAAATTACCGGAAGGCTATCGGGCCGTATTCAACCTCTATGTAGTGGAAGAATACTCCCATCGGGAAATTGGAGAAATGTTAGGCATTGCCGAAAGTGCCTCCCGTTCGCAGCTATCCCGGGCAAAGGACTTATTGCGGAAGATGTTGGAAAAAAGTGTCGGCGCAGAAGTTTGACAGCACATACACTATGAACACCCAGTTGGTGAAAAGAATGGACGAATGATTATTTTTTACGCTAAGAAATGAAAGACAATCAATACAACGATAACCTCGAACGGTTCTTCAAGGCGAACCTGGAGAACTATTCCCCAGTGCCTTCCAGTGATTTCTGGTTGAGGATGGAGCCCGCTATTCCACCTAAGGTTTCTTATTGGAGCGGTTGGAAATCCATAATGGGCAAATGGATTGGAATTGCGTTGCTAATTGGAGCAATAGCAGTCATATTCTGGTGCTGGCAGAAAGATCGTACCCAAATAGCCAGGCTGACCAAGACAGTGGCCCAGCAACAACAACAGCTTGACCGACTGGATGGAAGAACTGAGGAAGCTCCATCAGCCACTACTACGAAGCCTATTACCGAGCAAGCTGTTTCTATGCTACCTGCGCAATCTGTACTTGTACCACAAGCTGTAACTGAAGAGCCATGGCATACACAAACGATTGGTAAAAAGTCAATAAAAAGGAGAAGACTATCTTCTAGTTCCTCAAAAAAAGCGGATTATACAACCTCAGTTGGAGGGAATAAGAATGGGTTGGAGGAGTTTTCTATAGCTAACAGGCTACAGGTTGTAGAGGAATTTGCGGATGATTCCAAAAATCAAATCGAGGTCGCCTCAATGGCCAATTCTACCGGCATCCAAGTTTCAAATTCTGAGAGTCTGCCTAATTCCATTCTATTAACACCTGCTCCGATTGCAGCCAGGAATACCCGGGTTTTTTCAAAATCATACCCCCCACTGGCTATTAAGCACATTGCTATTCGCCCACAAAGGGCGTTTCCAAGATTTTCCATCGAAGCGGGTGGCAAGGCCTACAGAATGCCTTTGGGCCGTCTTTTCCAACAAGACACTTTTCTGACAGGTCGTACCGGGTTATCCTATAGTTCTGGATTTAAGATAAATTATGAACTAAATTCAAGATTGGCTTTTCAGGTTGGTTACCAGTTCACCAATCTTCGGGCAAGGCGGCTGGCGCTCCGCTATAATAGTTTTCCTGTGGCTGTGCAAAAGTGTTGGAATTGGGCCCATCGGAGTCATTTGGAAGCTAGTTTGGGGATCAGTCTTAACAGCCTTGTGAGCGCTCGGACAGCTTCTGATGGCCAGTCGGTAAAAGGCCTGAAAACCACATGGGTTGGCTTTCAAACTGGTGTAGCTGCTTCTTGGTCGCTCACTGAAAAGCTAACCTTAGTCGCTGGACCCAGTGCAGGTTTTTCCATTACACCTATGACCACAGGAAGGCGGACCTGGGATGTTGGAGTTGGGGCGAGTTTGCGGTATCAGTTGTAAAACCGTATCCCAGATCTCTGTTGCCAACCTCCCTTCGCAATGTTGATATCCATCTTGCTTCCCACCTTCAATACTGCGCCTTATTTGAAGGAGTGCTTGGACAGTATCCTGGCGCAGACAGAACGGGATTGGGAGCTCATTGCTGTCAACAATTTTTCTACTGACGAAAGCCCCAACATCCTCCAGGCCTATTCTGAACAAGATGCCCGGATCCGTTTCTTTCATAATTCAGATGAATTGGGAAGACTGGGTGTATCACCTGCTATGCGTTTCGCCTTCCAACGATCCCAAGGATCGCTTGTTACCCGGATGGACAGCGATGACATCATGCCACCTTACCGACTTGCCATTATGAAAAAAATGTTGGTCGACGCTGACACTGGTCATGTGGCAACGGGTAGGGTTCAATTTTTTGGCGAAGATGGAGTAAAGGATGGCTTCCTGCGTTACGCCCATTGGCTAAATAATCTAACTGTATCGAATCGCCATTTTGAAGAGATTTACCGGGAAAATGTGTTGCCATCGCCCTGTTGGATGGCTTGGCGAAGTGACCTTGATAGGATTGGCGCTTTTAAGGAGGATATTTACCCGGAAGACTATGACCTGACTTTTCGGTTTCACCATGGTGGATGCAAAGTTTTATCCTCTCAGGAATTGCTCCATCACTGGCGGGAACGACCGGATCGTACGAGTCGTACAGACGCCAAATATTTGGACAACAACTACCTTGAATTAAAAACCCTTTGGTTTTTGCGTACTGATTATGTTCCCATGCGCCCACTGGTACTTTGGGGAGCCGGAAAAAAAGGCAAGCGAATGGCTGCCCTCCTCCGTCAATTTGATATACCATTCTGGTGGGTCTGTGACCAACCGAAAAAGTGGGGCCATGCGGTGGGTGGCACAGTCATAGAAAGCTATGAGTTAATATCTCAACTATATGATGTACAGGTAATTGTAGCAGTGGCTGCTCCAGATGCGCAATCGACAATATCTAAAGTTTTGACTTCAATCGGTAAAGTGGAGGGTCGGGATTTTTGGTTCTTTTGCTAAAATGACTGCAAAACCACCTCCATCATTTCAGAGACTGGCATCTCAGTTTCCATTTTCAAGACAGGGCATTCAAGCCGTTTGATCCATTCCAACTCATACCCTTTGCTTCGCAATCCACCTTCATCGGTATCACAGGTGGCTGCCCAATATTTGAATTTCTCGAAAACCGGATGCAAATCCCCTCCAGGGTCGAGCCGACCATGGCCATAACGTCCCCGTTCTCGTTGTTCAATGCGAAGGAGGCGAATTTCAGCAGGTAGCCAAAGCCATATCACGAGATCAAATTGCGGGATAAATACATCTCCCCAACCACAGAGTGAACCAGAGAGAATCCAAGATTCCGCACAGCTCAGTCGCTCGGCCAGGAGTTTGCGGCGGTGGTCAGGATTGCGTTTGCGGCGATACGGGAGATCGTCGTCTGTGAACCAATACACGTCATCCACGTCCAAATGATTGTAGTTCAATTGTTCAGCCAATGCCCTGCCAAGGCTGGAGGTGCCTGCACCCGGTGCTCCCATGATGTGGATTCGTTGGCGGGACATTTAGTAGTATTAACTGTAGCAAAGCCTTTTCCAGGAAATTGGGTGCTTCACTTATATCTTATCAATTCATCGGTAAGCCATCTAATTTCATAATTCTTCCTACAGGATACAGGTTGACGGTAGGTTCGAAGTAGGGCGTCTTTTTGTAGACAAAAAATAGTTGTGCCCATTGACTCTTTGCAAATTCAGGGTCAGCAGTTTTCCTCGCTTCCAACTCGGCCTTCACCGTTGGATTTTCTTTCAAAAAAGTGGCTGCAATATCCTCGAACACGTAGGGTGAAAAATATTCTTTTTGTCCCAATATCCCATCGAAATAGTTCCAGGCGAAATAACTGTCGATTGCCTGGGGCTCGATGGTCTCCATCAGAAAGCGGACACTGGGCTGGTCGGTCATGGCTACAAAATCGCCTTTGTGATAGCGCCATTTTTTGGTTTCTTTTTCGACCTCCAAATTGTAATGCAAGTAATGCCCTTCATAGGCTTGGCGGGTTTCATATTTCCCAATCCTGTAAAGTTCTACATCCAGTTCGGCTTCTGCAGTAAGCTGGCGGAACTGAACGCCATTCATTTGCAATAACTCAATGACCTCTGAATACGCCTGCGGAATAATATAGGCAGCAGGTTTGATGACCTGGATGCTGGGTTCAAAATGGTTCCAATAAGGGATTTCACTGGTATATGGAGCACTTCGATCGTACCAGAGTCGATCCAAACCAGTCACTTCGCTGGGTTTGTATTTGCCCTCGTAACCCTTGAACAGGATACTGTCCACCTTTTTTTCATCCAGTTTCCAATCCAGATTGGCATATTCGCTGGACCTTGCCTCTGCGATAGCCTGCTGTCGCAAATCCTTGATTCTACGATGTTCAATGCTCAGTTCTTTGATCAGCACTTCCATAAATCTGTAGGTAGCCATTACCCGGTCTGGAAATGGTTTCAGCATATGGGTCTCAGGTACAAACCCAATGCAATGGTGCAGTGCAGCATAGCCAGAGCTGAACCTTGGAGAATCATAAAAACCTGTAATCCCTTCAAGGGGTGTTTCTTTCAATTCATTGACATACGGGCACATTTCCTGTCGCTGTAGTTTCATCAATGTTTGCAGCCTAGGAAATAGAATTCTTCGCAAATAGCTGCCCAGCAAAGTACCCAGCTTATCGGGCTGGGTGGTCAGCATGGTCATGGTATACTGGTAATCGGCACCATTTGAAGTGTGATTGTCAACCAGTACGTCAGGTTGCCACTGATTGAAGAGCTGCACAAATGACTTAGCATTCTTTGTATCGCATTTGATGAAATCCCGATTGAGATCAAGATTCTTGGCGTTGCCCCTAAAACCATATTCTTGTGGGCCATTCTGATTGGCGCGGCTACAGCAACCACGGTTCAGTGCCCCGTCAATATTGTACATGGGGATAAATAAGACAACCACGTTGTCTAGAAAAGCCTGTAGCTCCGATCGCTGCAACAATTCACGACAAAGCATCATACTGGCATCCACTCCCTCTGGCTCGCCTGGGTGGATGGCATTGTTAACGAGCAATATCAGTTTGCCTTGCGCACGGAGTTTTGCAGGATCAAATTCGCCGGATTTCGACACCACCGCCAAATGGAGGGGCTTGCCAGCATCAGTAGGGCCTGCCTCGATTAGGCGCAATTGTAAATAACCGGCATCAAGTTTCTTGTAAAAATCAATTGCTTCCTCATAGGTGGCCGTGACAAGGTTGTTTTCTTCGAAGGGAGTGGTATAAGTTGCTTTTTGAGCCATCATAGTAAAACAGATTATGCATAACAAGGCCGCAATGAATAAGCGCATGAAAATGTATTTTAGTAAGTTGACTGGGCGAAGGTAGGACTTGAGCTTAGTTAGTTGCTAAAAAGGTAGGTGTTCCTAAAGAATAAAAAAGCCATTGGGTGGAACCCAATGGCTTTTTTAGGTGGTGGTTGAAAATTAGATTTTTGAAGAAACGTTCATGGCCAATCGGTTCAAAAGTCGCTGTGGAACTGAAACATCTGGACAAATATAAATATCGTCTCCCTCAATGTTTTCATTGTTCAAATAATTGCAGAGGAAAAAATCCGGCTGATAATCATCCACCAACGCAAGAGAAAACAATGCACTGCCAGCAGTAGCTTTATTGGCCACGAAATTGGTGGACATGATTTGGTTCTTGCCAGTACCCCCACTTTGTGTAATGAAAATAGCTGCGCCAAATCCGGCTTCGTTTTTTACAAATTTGCATTTTTTGAGTTCTATATTGCCCTGACCTAAGTCATTATTGCTAAAGATAGCACCGCCACCTTTACCAGCTTTGTTTGCCACAAATGTGCAATTATCAAATTCGATGACAGCTTCCCCGGTTTGACTATGATTGAAGACTGCACCGCCTTCTTCTGCATAGTTTTCTAGAAATACACAGTTTTTGATACGGACTTTAGAATGTCCTCCTCTGCCCGAACCATCATTGAAGATGCCTCCACCTGAGCGGTTACGACTACCTACTGGTTCCCAGGCATCAGCATTTCCACCAGTGATTACAAATCCATCAAGCAGGGTACCGGAATCTGCATTTTTAAAATAGACAACCGAGTAGGAATTGTCTTCGTTTTCTTTGGTGCCTATATGCCCGCTTAATTTGGTAGGGTGGGCATACCATTTGCGTTGACCAAGGCTGTTTTCCATCCCATTGAAGCCACCATACAATTTGACGCCACCTGGTATTTTAAATGAAATCTCTCGCTGGGCTGTGTTGCAATATTCACATTGGATGGGTAGATAGGTCCCTTCGGCAACCCAAATTTCAGTGCCAGGATTGGCAATTTTCAACGCTTGCTGCAAGTCTCCAATAGCATTCTTCCAACTGGAGCCATCACCGGTTCCCTCAGGCTTCACATAAATGATTTTAGCAGAAGATAAAGCCGTACAAAATGTCACTAACAAAAGTGACAAGAAAGTGAATTTCATGGAAGTGTTGTTAGATGTTAAGTTTGGTTAATCCAATTATGATGTTGGAATAAAAAAGAGGGAAAAATGTACGAGAAGGAAACTTAAAATTGTACTGCTGAGGAAGGAGAGAAATTACAATGCAAAGATAAGGTGCAAAACTTGTGACAGCAACCCGTAACCAATTTCGAGGAGCTAGTTTTTTTAAAAACAATTGGAATGGCCCACTATTGCTGGATAAATTCAGCAGCCGCATGTAAATATTTTTTTTTAAATAAATTATAATGATGTAGGTTACATTGCGTTTTTTCAATGTCAATAATCAAGCAGGGCTGGGCTTTTGAACTGCAAACCGGAAAAGTGAGAAATTGTGACGTCAAATAAAGTACCTCTTTGGTGAAAAAAGGCTTGGGATTTGATTAGTGCTCATGCTAAACAATATGCTTTCACATTTGGTGGCTGAGATTGGAAGTAAAAAAAATGACAAAAACTCGTTTCGCATTCACCTGTCTACTAATACGGCCTATTTTTGGGAAGGCCTAATGCAACAAGTTTGAAGTTTTCTAATAGATGTTTTATTTTTCGTACAAAAAGAAACAACAAATAAGAGTCGTAGCACCTATGATAGGGGAGGCTCGCATTGGTGATGACTCCTTGGGGTATACTATGCAACCAATGCATTTAAAAGCCCGTACCAGTAATTCTGATAATTTTACAGCCCCTTTCCTAAAGGTTTAATTTATTCAATTATAGAACTAATGTTTATTCGCATTTTCCCATTGATTTCACTCCTCTTTTTGGTTGAAAAAGCTGCTGCCCAAATACCAACCCCCATCCAAATAGAACAGGGCAGTTCGTTGAATGTACAGGATAAGCGGATGGCTTGTGTCAACCAATTTGCAGGCACGATTTCCTTCTCCAATTTTATCGGACAGAGCAATGATATTGATTTAGACACTATATACTTTTGCTACGGTGATGAGATTAACATTGTGCATAATGGGAACGCCAACCTTACCGGGGATCCAAACCCATTGACAGTACCCGGCATTACCTATGGTTATTTTGATTGCCCTCCTACCATTAGCGGCCCAAACTTGACATCTATCCTAACCGATCCTTGTATCATCACCAATCCAGCTCCCATCAATGACCTTTGGATCACTGGAGGAGGGCAACAGAATGGTAATATCACCTTCAGTAATACAGGCGTTTCGCAAAATATTTTCAACAATGGAGACCCCGTCTTGCTTTGGTTCGCTCCTATTACCCTTGACAAATTTCCGAACGAATATGAAGCGGATCCAAACACGGGGGAAGCTGGCCCATGCGTGAACTTGAATATCAATGAAGCATTTGCGGTTGTTTACCTTAATGAAATAACTACTTCCAACCTTAATACTAATACTGGTGTCAGCGGTTGTAAAGGTAGTTTTCAAGTCCATGGTGGCCTCCCAGAATTTGACGCTAGCTTTTACACATTCAACATCACCTTGATTGGCAATAATTCGATTCATGGTACAGTGCTCAGTGGCCCAGCTACTGACGGCTCCACGGTCATATTCCAGGTGCCCGTTCCAGGACTATATTCCATCACTGTGGAGGATGGAAAAAGTTGTGAGGCTTCGACGCTTTTTGCTAATATGAGCAGTTGCGTCAACGTGTCACAAAATGTTCAATCATTAACAGCCGCTCCCACAGATATGATTTGCGTGAATGTGACGAATGAGGGAGGCTTCAGCGACCTCGTTGCAATGCAATATGGCCTGACTTGGGATGAAACCATACTACAATACACCGGTGTAACCAACCTGACTCCTTTGCTACAAGGTTTTACACCAGCTACCAGCTTCAACAGTTTGGGTGACACCTTGATTTTTTCCTGGGCGAGCCTTTCCGGTACTGGGTTTGACTTACCAATAGGCACTGTTATATATCAGGTTTGCTTTAATGTAATCGGAAGCGATGGTGATTGTAGCAGTATTGATTATATAATACCTGAAGGTTCCACGATTGAAGTGGTCACTGAATCAGGTTCGCAATTGGGGTTCAATGGGATTGATGGTACAGTCTGCGTTTCCAATTCTGCTATTGTCATCAATTTCACTACCAATTCGGTTACATGTCCGAGCGGCACCAATGGAAGTTTTACAGCCACCGTCAATGGTGGCACGGCACCCTATCAAGTGACCTGGCAAAATACTTCCGGAGGCCCGATCAACGGACCAGGCATTATCAACATTGATGGGGGTAGTTTCACTGCCCCTAATTTGACTGCTGGTACCTATACTGTTACCGTTACTGATAATCAAGGTCAACCACTTGTCTCTACGGAACAAGTGACAGTATCTGGCCCTCCCTCGTTGAATATTGTGTTCAATAATGTGCAACCTAGCTGCAATGGTGAGGACGATGGTTCTGTCTGTGCTCAACTTATATCAGGTGGTATTCCGGTAAATAATCCAACAGCGAATTATACGTTTGCCTGGAATGTAACAGGCGCTGGGAACAATACCTGCATTTCAGATCTGCCTGCTGGTAATTATACAGTTACAGTCACAAACAATAATTCTGGTTGTACCATAACTGCCTCTAATCAACTGGACCAACCGTCACCACTGGTGGCCAATGTGACTACCAGTGCCGCTTCCTGTTCGGGCATTGGAGATGGCACCATTGGTGTGATTGTTACGGGTGGAACAACGGATAGTTTTGGCGATTATGTGATTCAATGGCCAACCATTGGAGCTGGATTGACCGTCAATGGCACCACCTCCAACGTCATTGGTTTGATTTCTGATTCTTATCAATTAATTGTCACTGATGCCAATGGCTGCCAGATAGATCAAAACTATTGGTTGCCAGCAATTAAGGTATTGCATGCCAATGCAGTCGTTACACCTATCAATTGTAACAGCGTTTGTAGCGGTGGAATATTCCTGACGGCTTTTTCAACAGGGGGTACCGTCGATACTCAATTTAATTTTGATTGGTTTGGCGTACCAGTACCTCCTCCTCCAGTGGCTGAAACCAATACAACCACTACTATGGCTGGACTTTGTGCCGGGACATATACAGTAGTGATAGAAAATCCTGATGGCTGCGAAATCGATACCACTTTTACATTTGCTGCCCCGGCCGGGATTGATATTGCACTTGCAAATGCTCAAAATGAAACCTGCCAGCCAGGTGACGATGGCAGCATAACAGTTACTGTCACTGGCGCTACAGTTCCCGTCACCTATATGTGGGACAATTCTACTTCCACTGGCCCCACCGCCTCAAATCTTAATGCTGGAACATATACTGTGACCGCCACAGATGCAGCTGGTTGTGTGGACACCTTAACAGCTACTATCATCGCTCCTATACCGCCAGCCATCACATCGCTTCCTGACGATATGGTCACTTGCTCCAGCAGCATAGATGGAACGTTGACTGTGACTGCAACCGCAGGAAGTTCCCCAATAACCAGCTATACCTGGTCTAATGGCATGAATGGACAGACGATTAATAATCTGCCACCTGGTATCTATATAGCTACTGTAACAGATGCCTCCGGTTGTGTGGCAATTGATACAGCTCAGGTCCTGGCAAGTTCCCAGGTCGTAATTGACAGTTTTCAAACTAGTCCCCCACAATGCCCCGGCTTGGGCGGCGGTAATATTATTGCTTTCGTCAGCGGGGGTGCAACACCCTATTTTTTCAACTGGTCAAATGGCCTTGCGGGTAACAACATTTTTGTCAATAGTAACCTTCTAGCTGGAACCTATTCGCTGACTGTTAGCGATGCAAATGGTTGTCCACCGGCAATTGGTTCTGTGACACTAGATGATCCACCTTCTATTACAGTTAGTTTTTCTGCAATTGATTCGGTGAGTTGCCTTAATACTGGGCAAACTTGCGATGGGACTGCTACTGCTGCTGCTATGTACAGTGACGGAACGTCAGGACAATTTGATTTTATTTGGATTAGTGGTGAAATTGATAACAATGCAACCACCAGTACCGCCGTACAACTTTGTGCTGGATCGCAGCAACTGATAGTTTCAGATGGAATTTGCAATGACACCTTTTTTGTGGATATACTTGCACCACTCCCCATTACTCCGGGGCAGGATATTGAAAACGTAAGTTGCAATGGATTGTCTGATGGTATTATTACATTGCTTCCTACAGGTGGAACCCCGCCATACAGCATCCAATGGCAAAATGGCACACCTGGTCCAACATTGACTGATTTGCCGGCTGGTAATTATACCGCAGTTATTACAGATTCGCATAATTGCAATTTTACGCATACAGTCACCATTATTGAACCCAGTCCCTTTGAGGTATTCTTGAATCCTGCACTTTCAGCCAATATCAGTTGCCCTGGCGAGTCTGATGGAATCATTTCAGTGGTTCCGCAAGGTGGCAATCTGAACATTGGGCCTGCTGTATTCCTTTGGCTAAATGGGGTTGCCGGCACCGATCAGGCTTCTGCAACTGGACTTGCAGCCGGTACTTATGCAGTCACGGTGGTAGATCCAAAAGGCTGTACGGACTCGCTTTCCCATAGCATCTCAGAACCTCCTCCGATTCAGTTTATTTTAGGGGAAATTGAACCCATTCAGTGCTTTGGCCAAACAACCTCTATTACAGTCGATTCTGTTTGGGGTGGCAACCCAACTGCAACCTATGTTTTTTCAACAGGGGCTTGCATAGGTCGTCAGCCAGGAGAGTTTTGTCCTATCGTGAGTGGAACTCATGTCATTGAGATAGAAGATACATTCAATAATTGTACAGTCGATACTACCATCACAGTGGTTGAACCTCAGGAAATGAGTGTGACCTTACCTTCCATCATAGAAGTCGAACTTGGCGACTCATTGACAATGCTGGATCCAACTATCATTTCTTCCTTGCCAATCGATACTTTTATCTGGGAACCAGCAGAAAACCTTTCATGCGCTGATTGCAAAAATCCTAGGATCATTGGTGTCGTACCCATGACCTATACCTTGACCATTATAGATATCAACGGTTGCTCGGCCTCTGCTCAGATTTTTGTGGATATCGATAGAAACCGAAACATTTATATCCCCAATGTCTTTTCACCGAACGGCGATGGTATTAATGACATATTCCAGGTATTCACAGGATTAGGAGTTGAGCGCATCAGTTTTGTGCGCTTGTATGACCGTTGGGGAGAAAAGGTTTATGAAGAAAAGGATTTGCCACCTTCGCCAGATGGAACAACGGGCTGGAATGGTGTTTTCAGAGGTCAGGACATGAATCCTGCAGTTTTTCTTTATCTCATCGAAGTTGTCTTCATCGATGGACAGGTCTTGGTATACCGGGGCGACGTGACGTTGTTAAGATGATTTCAAACACACGATAAATTGGCACAAGGCCAATGCAAATTGTTAGGGTTAAACACTACACTAACAGGTTGCATTGGCCTTCTGCAATTTAATTCAATCTACCAATATCCGCTCTAGTTGACTCCCGGAAGCGTTTTCCATTTTCAAGAAATATAACCCGCTGGCCAATTTCTCTAAATACAAAGTCTGCTCGTTCCCAGTTGTATTAAAGGACATCACTGTATGTCCAATTGCATCCAGCAAGGTCAGGCGTTGAATAGGAGCGTTGCAGCCCGACCAGTCAACTAATAGTCTATCATGCGCTGGATTGGGGGAAATATTGACGCTGCATTCAAATGATTCTGAAGTAGGGCTAAAGAAATCGGTGTCCACCCACCAGGAATCGGCATGCTGCACTTCTGCCAATTGTGCCAGGGTGGCAACCGTTCCTTTCACGACATTCGACATGAAGGTGAAATTGAGAGTACCCAATGTATCACCAGGAGTATGGTAATTTGGATTGCGGAAATTGGCTCCATCTGTAAGCATGATGGCTGGCAGGCCAGCTATCCAGAATGGAGCGTGATCGCTTCGGCCAAGGTCGGGTGTGAGAGTTTGCCAAATATTGGGTGCCTCTACGGAAATAGAGCGAAGGGCTGGTACATATTGTTGGGAAGCGAGCTGAAACTTGTTCATCAACGAGACTGAGTTACCTGCTTTACCCACATTGGTAACAAAATTCCCCTTGAATTCTTGTGAAGAGACCGCATTGTATGCATCCGGGAATAGCAGGTTGAAGCCAGACGGAAACATTTGTGAATTCGGGGCTTCTGAATAATACCCAATCATTTCAAAATCAATCATTCCTGACACGGTTTCTCCATTTTCGATGCCATTGGTAATATATTTGGCACTTCCTACCAAGCCTGGTTCTTCCAGGTCGAAGCTGATGAACTTGATAGTCTTTTTAGTAGGGTACTGTGAAAGTATGCGCATAGCCTCTATTAGGCCTGCCACTGCCGAGCCATTATCATCTGCACCTGGGGCATCTGCTACGGTGTCAAAATGACCGCCAAGAATATAAGTGTCGCCTGTAGTGCCAGTGCCAGGTTGTCTCCCAATTAGATTTTGGGCTGTATAACTGCTGTAGGTAAAGTCTTGGGAGTATGTTTCCAGTTCATTGTCCTGAAATTGAAACCAAATGAAATCCTTGGTTTCTTGTAAATGGGCCGGCCCGGCTGTCCGATGCCTGACTCCTTCAATAAAACTTAAATCATCCTTCAAACGAGTACTATCCACTTGGTTTACAAGAGATTGTATGTCAATAGTTTGTAGGTCATCAGCCACCAGCATTAATCGAAAGTCATTCATTGAAGTAGCTGAATAGGCGCTGAAATCCCAATTGATTACTTTGCCACTGCCTGCAAGGATGTTTGCCCCTACATCACCTGTTGCGTTGTCGGTGGTATAGTTTAATGCTGAGGATCCATATTCGCCAGCCCTCAAACTAATGGTCACTGGATTCGATTCGCCGTCGGCCAGGTCATAGCTTATTTTAAAAACGTTATTGGCAAGAAGCTCGACTTGCACATTGGTAAGAACAGGTGGGAGGTTTTGTGCATTAAGAATAATACTGCACAACATGCAGATAAGCAAAATTGAATTCTTCATGACGGAGGTTTGCGTTAGAAATAATGGCAAAGCTAATCAAAGTGGCAAACCTTCGGTCAATTACAAAATCAATTTCCCCGGCTGGGTTGATTTGATTTTGCAGTATTCTTTGAATTGTCAAGCGTACTGGAATGGTGGACAATAGGAAATGAAAAACTTGAATAGTGGGAAAACTTTCTGCTATATTTCAAAGGCAATTTATACTGGTTGGCAAACCCTTCCAGAAAGTTCTTCATCAAATCAATATTGATATTGCGGGAGTTAGGCTTTAGGTAAAAACCAATATGTTCAACCGTCCCATCTTTGTCCCAGAAAAAATGAATCCAGGCATTGATCCCCTTGAGGTCGAAATCTATCAAATCAGCATAGGCTTCCATCTCTTGCATCATTCCCATAAGCTTGCTGTAGGCGAAGTTCATGTTATCGTCACAAGCATCCAATAGAGTGGTTTGCTCAGTCATCATCTCATCATAGAGATTGTCATATTCTCCAAGGAGAAAGACGGTGGGCATTTCCTGTTTTATCGGAAGTTTCATGGTTTTGGAACTCTGTGCACAGAGCTCTTGAATGCAGCAACAGAAAGACACACCGAATAGAATTCCGGTCAACAATAATCTCTTCATTTGACTAGTGCTTTTTAAACAAGATAATTCATCAAAGCGGTGTCCAAAATACTTTCAGGGGATGGGGATAACTTGAATTGTTGCCAGTTGCGAAATAGTGGATTCTGAGAACTAACGAAGTGAGGAAAACCAAGAACCCTACAAATTTACGATTAGAATCTGAACTATCCATGCATTCGTCTAAAATTAAGCCAAGAAATTTCATAACCCCTTATCTTGCAAGCTTTTATGATAAAGTGCTTGGGAAAACTATTTAATTGAAACATGATCATTGATGTAATTTTCTTGATAATAGCTGGCTGGGGGTTTTACCAGGGATACTCAAAGGGAATCATTAAGACAGTCTTTACGATTTTTTCCATTATTTTCGGCTTGATGGTGGCGTTCAAATTCTCGCCCGCTGCTACCAGGTTTATTGAAACAGCATTTCATTCCAACAGTCCACTGAATTTTATTGCGGGGTTCTTGCTCTCATTTGTGCTGACAATGATCATTATCAGGATGATTGCCCAGTTCTTCGAAAGGACGCTTCAAGCTGCTAATATCAATGCCATCAATAAATTTGCAGGAGGGATATTGTTGGCAGCGCTCTACACCTTAATTTATAGCCTGTTGCTTTGGTTTGGCGACCAGTCCCATATTGTAACGGCAGAGAACTCAAGTGGCTCCATGACTTATCAACATTTGAGGGTTTTCCCCAGCAAAATGCGGGGTGTTTATGAATATATAAAGCCTGGATTTAAAGATTTTTGGAAAGAATCTGTCAGGTTAATTGATCAAATGGAAGAAAAAAGCATGGAAAAATCAGAATCCCAGCCTACTATTTTTGACATCCCAGAAAATGATAGTATTCCACAAAAACCTGATTCATAAAAGACCTGATTGATAGTATATTCTGAGACCGCAATGAAACGGTCGGAGCGAGAAATGAAACGGTCTGACCAAGAAATGAAATGGTCGGAGCGAGAAATGAAACGGTCAGAGCGAGAAATGAAACGGTCTGAGCGAGAAATGAAACGGTCGGAGCGAGAAATGAAACGGTCTGAGCGAGAAATGAAACGGTCGGAGCGAGAAATGAAACGGTCTGAGCATGAAATGAAACGGTCTGAGCGTGAAATTGAACATTCTGAGCCCCAAATCGCTTGCCGTAAAGCGGGGCATATTAGCGAAAAAGCACACAAAATTGATTCCTACGTAATTTTGTTCAAATTATAGCATGGCAAATTCCCTTATCGAAAATTGGAGACGTCGGAAAGACAGTGCTGCTTCGGAAAGCAAAGCGATTTTGAAAAGGCTGAAAAGCAAACGAGGGAAAGCACTTGACCAATTAGCTGATGAAGTACATGAGCTCGTTTTCCAAAAAATTGATTGCCTTGATTGTGCAGGTTGTTGCACGGGAATTCCGCCTATTGTCACCAAGGCGGATGTAAGTCGAATCTCCAGGGATTTTGGAATGAAGCCTTCTGATTTTGAACAGCAATACCTAAAAGTTGATGATGATGGTGACACAGTAATGAATAGTACACCCTGTCCATTCCTGATGGCGGACAATAAATGCATGATTTACGATATCCGCCCAAAAGCATGTCGGCAATATCCCCATACCAATTACCTGAGCTTTTCCAAGAATATACATCTGCACTTGCCAAATGCAGCAATATGTCCAGGTGTTTTCCATATTCTTCGTGAAATGGAAGCACGGATGCAAGGAAAATGGAGAAATGAAAACTGACGCTCCTTTGGCCATTTTTCAATTCTCCATTTGAGTTTCTCAGCTTAATTCCGCACCTACCTTTTCCAGCAACGCTTTGGTCAGTCTGATGCCTTCCTCCTCTGGTTTTGAACCTTCGAACTCGATGCCAATATAATCTGTATAACCTGCATCCTTTACCACTTTGAGCATTTTGCGATAGTCTGTTTCCACGCAGTTGCCCTCCGCATCAAATTCATTGGATTTGGCGCTTACTCCTTTGGCAAACGGCATCATTTCGTTCACCCCTTTGTAGCGATCGTATTCTTCGATACAAGCACCTTCCCAGGGATTGGCCGTTTTGTTGTCCCGTTTGATGCAGAAGTTTCCAAAGTCAGGAAGACATCCGACATTGGGTTTGTTGATCTGCTTCATGACCCCACTTAGCCAGGCACCGTTGGAAGAAAAACCGCCGTGGTTTTCTACGATGACATTGATGCCTGCCTGAGCTCCATACTCACCTAATTTACTCAACCCTTCGACAGCAGCCTTGGCTGCTTCTTCTGGTTTTGGATTGCTGCTAAACGCATTGACCCGGATGCTTTTACAACCCAGGGTATGGGCTGCATCTACCCATTTTTTGTGGTTTTCGATGGCTTCATTCAACAGTTTCTTGTCTGTCTCTGCCATGCCGCCTTCGCCATCAATCATAATCAGGTTTTGATAAACACCATTGTCTGCTGCCCGTTTATTGAGTTCAGCCAGATAGTTAGCATCTTTGGCCTTATCCTTGAAAAATTGATTGACATACTCGATAGCGTCAATGCCATACTTGTTTTTGGCCGTAGCGGCGAAGTCAAGATTATCGAGCGTCTTTTGGTCGAAAATGGTTTTGTGCAACGACCATTCTGCCAGGGATATCTTAAAAAAAAGTGATTTCTGCGCGCTGGTTACCGCAGTTGAATCTACCTGCTCAGAAGTACCATCGGCGGGTTTGCCCTCTTTGGTGGCACATCCTGCCAGCCAAAATGCACCAAGTGCCATTCCCGAATTTCTCAGGAAGTTTCTTCTAGTATCATTCATTTAAGTAAAATTTTAGTTGGTAAAAAATACTCATCTAAGTGCATTGCCAAAGGTAATGGAAAGTCTGAATTATTATTTCCCAGAAAAAAAATAGAAGATTTTGAACGTTGGGTTCCCTTGAATTGTAATCAACAGAATGAACATAGGGCTTATTAAATAAGATTGCAACCTTAATCAGGCTACTATGTCATTGATAAATCATTTTTCACTCGACTAGAATCACACAGTATGAAAAATTCTGCCTGGCTGCTATTGGGCTTAGTCGCCTGTTTTTCAACACTTTACGCAAACCATTCTCCCGCTCACCCTTCAGACCCGGAAATCCCTAAAAGACAGTATTTTACCCAGAAACTTACCGATGCTGCTATCAGATTTGATGGGATACCCGACGATCCAGCCTGGGAAACAGTAACTTGGGCCACCGACTTTGTGCAGTATCAGCCCAATGATGGCGCTGCTCCCCATCAGCAAACCAGCTTCAAAATCCTCTATGATGAAAAATACCTTTATATAGCCTACCATGCTCACGATACTTCCCCTGATTCCATCGAACAGCGAATGAGCCGGAGGGATGAGTTTCCAGGTGATTGGGTGGAAATTAATATTGACAGCTACCACGATTTGCGAACAGCATTTTCATTTACGCTATCCGTTTCAGGAGTAAGGGGCGACGAATTTATTTCGGACAATGGCAATAATTGGGACGACAGTTGGAATCCCATCTGGTATGGCAAAACGAACATCGATGAAACTGGTTGGACGGCCGAGGTCAAGATACCCTTAAGCCAGCTTCGCTATGGGGACGAACCTGAAAAAGTATGGGGTATTCAGGTACAGCGTCGTATTTTCAGGAAAGAAGAACGTTCGACCTGGCAACATATACCGCAAAATGGCACAGGCTGGGTAAGCCGGTTTGGCGAATTGCATGGACTTAAGGATGTACCCTCTCAACGGCAAATCGAAATTGCTCCTTATGGTGTAGCCAAAATTGAAACCTACAAAAAAGAAGAAGGCAATCCATTCGCTGATGGCAGGGACGGAAAACTCTCGGCTGGAGTGGATGGAAAAGTGGCCGTTACAAGTGACTTGATAGTTGACTTTACTATTAACCCAGATTTCGGACAGGTAGAGGCCGATCCATCTCAGGTCAGGATTGATGGCTTTCAGAACTTCTTTCAGGAACGCCGCCCATTTTTTATTGAAAGCCGCTTTCCAGCACAGTGGGATCCGAAGCTTGGAATTCACGTGACTTGAAGTCGCGG
>JADMIO010996565.1_pt1 | contig 66803 bp, 42 predicted proteins | sample 8958161 | NCBI WGS metagenome assembly JADMIO01 (sample SAMN16585339, study PRJNA669376) | soil metagenome | isolation source: Crop rotation soil | place: USA: Cullars Rotation, Alabama | collected 2011 | reverse complement strand
GCCGCGACTTCAAGTCACGTGAATTCCAAGCTTCGGATCCCACTGTGCTGGAAAGTGCTTGCAACAACACTCGCGAGCATCGGAGATGCCGTAATCGTTACCGACGCTCGCGGTCACGTGACTTCAGTTAACGCCGAAGCCGAACGTCTGCTGGGATGGAAACACTCGGAGATCGTTCACCGGCCATTGAGTGACGTCTTCAGAATTATTGATGAGCGGACCCGACGACCCGCGGAGAATCCAGTTAACAGAGCGTTGCGCGAGGGCGCGGTAGTCGGGCTTGCTAATCACACCCTACTCATTGCGAGAGACGGAAGCGAGATTCCGATTGACGACAGTGCTGCTCCGATTCGTCAAGGTGACGGTCCTGTGTTGGGCGTCGCGCTCGTTTTTCGTGACGTTACGAAACAAAGAGCAGCACAGCGGGCGCAGGCTCGGCTGGCTGCGATTGTCGAGTTCTCAGGCGACGCCATCATTACCAAGAATCTTGAGAGCATCATTCAAACGTGGAACATCGGAGCGGAACGACTCTTTGGCTACAAGGCTGAAGAGGTAATCGGTAAACCTGTCACCATCATCTTTCCCGAGGAGCGTCTGAATGAGGAAGATGTGATTCTCGAAAAGTTGCGGCGCGGACAAGCAGTCGAGCGCCTCGAGACTATTCGTGTGGCTAAGGACGGCCGGCGGATTCCCGTTTCTCTAAGCATTTCACCGCTAAAGGACATTGAAGGAGACGTCGTTGGCGCCTCCAAGATCATCCATGATGTCAGCGCGATTGTTGCGGCCCGAGAAGCGTTGATTCAGGAAAAGGAGTTGCTGTCTACAACTCTCGCGAGCATTGGCGATGCGGTGATAGTTACCGACAACCAGAGTCGCGTGACTTTCCTCAATCCCGAAGCTGAACGGTTGACCGGATGGGCGAACTCGAACGCGGAAGGTAGACCGCTGTCAGTTGTGTTTCGAATCGTCAATGAGCGAACGCGCCGTGTGGCAGAGAATCCAGTAGAAAAAGCATTACGTTTGGGAACAGTTGTCGGCCTGGCAAACCATACGATGTTATTACGCGAGGATGGCGCCGAGTTCCTGATTGACGATAGTGCGGCGCCCATTCGCGATCCGGATGGTTCACGGTTTGGAGTGGTATTGGTCTTCCGCGATGTCACTGAACAACGAAAGCTATATGAAGCTCGCGAGCAGTTGGCGGCCATCGTGGAATACTCAGGCGAGGCAATCGCCACCAAGAACCTCGATGGAATCATTCAAACCTGGAATGCCAGTGCTGAACATCTCTTTGACTACCGCGCGGATGAGATCATCGGTAAATCAGTAACCATACTTATTCCGCCCGAGCGACTCAGCGAAGAAGACGAGATACTTTCACGAATCCGCCGTGGTCTGCCGGCAGAGCGACTGGAAACAATCAGACTAAAGAAGGACGGCACGCCAATCCACGTTTCCGTAACTGTCTCTCCCATTAAGGATCCGGACGGCGACGTTATTGGCGCGTCGAAGCTGATCCAGGACATTACGGCACGCGTTCGTCTGGAGAGAGAACGCCAGCACTTACTCGCGGCTGAACAATCACTCAGAGCCCAGGCAGAGTCGGCCGGTCGCGTGAAAGATGAGTTTCTGGCCACGGTATCGCATGAGTTGCGCACTCCGCTAAACGCGATTCTTGGTTGGGCCACGATGCTTCACAAAGATCATCTCGAACCGGCGATAGCTCGGCGCGGCATTGAGTCAATCGAACGAAATGCGAGGGCCCAGGCTCAACTCATCGAAGATCTTCTCGATGTATCGCGCATTATTTCCGGTAAAGTACGTCTCGACATCCAGCCGATAGTTCTGACTCATATAATTGAAGAGGCGCTCGACGCTGTTCGCCCCGCCGCTGAGGCAAAATCAATCCGACTTAAGATCAAGGTTGATCCAACCGCGGAGCATTTGCGCGCTGACCCGGCACGTTTGCAGCAGGTTATCTGGAACCTGCTGGCAAACAGCATTAAGTTTACGCCCGCAGGCGGCGAGATGATGGTTACGGTGAGACGGACTGATTCGATGGCCGAGATCTCTGTTAGTGATACGGGCGAAGGTATCAAGCCGGAATTTCTTCCTTACGTTTTTGATCGGTTTCAGCAAGCCGATTCATCCGTGACGAGAAAACACGGTGGGCTGGGGTTGGGCCTTGCTATCACGCGTCATCTGGTGGAAATGCATGGCGGGACGGTTGAAGCGCACAGCGAAGGCGAAGGTCGCGGTGCGACGTTTACGGTGAGGTTGCCGGTCCCTGCTGTCGATCCGGAAACATCACTGACGAGAAACGATCGATACTCAACGCGGCCTGAAAACAATGAGCCACCGAACTTGCACGGATTTAGAATCCTCGCGGTGGATGATTCAAGCGATACGCGTGAGTTGTTATCGGTTGTACTTGAGGGCTGTGGCGCAACTGTGACTACTGCTTCGTCAGTGCAAGAGGCGCTGGAGCTCTTCGCCCGCTGGATGCCACACATAGTAGTCTGCGATATCGGCATGCCCGAGCAAGACGGTTATACGTTTATACAAGCAATTCGTCAGTTGCCGCGTGAAGAAGGCGGGGACGTACCAGCGATCGCCTTGACCGGTTACGTGAGAGTCGAAGATCGGACCCGGGCATTGCAGGCCGGCTACCAGATGTTTGTGCCGAAGCCGATTGAAGCAAGCGAACTCTGCACGATCATCGCGAACCTGAGTCGTAAGCTATAGTTCACTCCCGATGACGCTCACTTTTCCGACCCTTATCATTTCGCGACAGCCGCGCCATCTCGGCGGGAGCTGGGACAATGCTCGTAGCTGGTTTGGCGGCAAACCGCGACTCGGTCGCCAGCCGTGGCCGCGCAATGCGCTGAAGACACCTTTTTACTTCGTGGCCCAGATCGATCTCGACGAGGTCGCGAAGGAGATCGGGAGTCAGGTCCAACTACCGGATGGTGCGTTAGCTTTCTTCATCGGCACAGATAGCAACGGGATGTCTACCGGCGCCGTCGTTTACGTCCCGAGATCTGAGCTTGGCGAGCCGACTGAGCCACCGCCAGATGCGCCGGCGGTCCTGAACGCGGCCGGAAGCCTCTTCCCCGAGTTCCCGTCTACTTTCAACTCCGACACACCGCGCCTATTCCCCTTCTGGCCGGTGAATATTACGACACTCAATGTCGAGACGAGTGCCCCGCCCGACGCCGACGATGAGGACGGATATGAAGCGACAGAGGCACTACTTAAAGCGCAAATCGCCGCCGTTGATCGACACTTTACGCGACGAGAATTTTTCTTAACGGCCAATGAGGCGTTTAAGGTACTCGGCGATGCGCCACGTCCGTGTTGGTGGCACACTGCTCATCACTACGCCGCGTGTCTGCGGACGGACTTGGTGGATGCCATGCCCCATATCCTCGATTTTCACCGCCGGGCGTTGGACAGGGCGCGCACGCAGTCGGCGAATCTCCGACCCACGGGCTTGTTGTCCGCCCTGGGATTGAGATCAGCCAAAAGGACCCCGGAAGTGCAGAAGGCCGAGGACGAGGTGAGCCGCTGTGAAACAGTATTGGCGGATCTTAGGCGGCTTGTACCGGAGTTCGAGCGCTTCGTTCAGGATGTCGGTGATTGGGTAAGAGGGAAGGATCCGTGGGAGTTCATGCCGCGCGAAGCGGTCGAGGAGTTCAAGTCAACGTTCGAGCGCGGGAAGAAGGCCTTCAGCAAGTTCAGAAGGTACACGCCACAATTTTTCGACCAGCTCGAGACCGAGACGCTACTGGCCCTGACGACGGCAGACGATCGTGCCTACGCCACGATGCCGGAGGCCTTGCGGACACTAATCAACACGAAGTACCTGCTGCCTTCTGAATACTGGCACCAGATGTTCGGCTGGGGCGTCGACATCCAGGGCGCCGTGTGGGATTACGCGGATCACGTGTTGCTGCTACAACTCGTCTACGACGACATGATGCACTGGGACTTCGGAGACATCGGCGCCTACCAATTCTGGATCACGCCAAACGACCTGCTTCTCGGAAACTGGGACGCCGTGAAAGTGACATTCGAATGCCACTGACGGACCAAACAACTTGCTTAATTCAGGATTGCTGATATCATCCCGCCGCTCGCCGCGCAATTACCAATTGCAACACCGCTCCAGCTTCCCCCAACTATTCGCTGAGCCCTAAAATCTACGGAGGCCTTAATGTCTACTCAGTGGGCACACATCAATATCAAAAACAATACCGGCGGCAACGCCTGGATTCTCCTCTACCACAAAAACTGGACCAACGACATGCAACAGGGCAGTTGGACAGCGGAGCCCGGCGAAACGGTCGGTCCACTGACGGCTTATTTCGAAACCACTGGCGACTCCCCTGACTTTTGGCTTGTGCTCGTCCATGTCAAGGACGGCCCTACGCCTGGCTTCTACGGAAGCGCCGGCTTTGTTGATGATCGTGTGTCTTGGCAAGAATGCCAGTTCAAGGATTCCGACGGGAAAAAGGCAATGACCTTCGCGGTCAGCGCCACCAAGTTTGACGTGAATCTCCATTCTCATAAGTGCCAAGCCGAGATGAAGAAGCTGGCTCCTTACGCGCCGATTACCCACATGTTTGTGGTGATGCTGGAGAACCGTTCATTCGACAGCATGTTTGCGATGTCAGGGATCAAGGGCATCACGGCCGCCACCACTAAGAATTTTAATGAATATAAAAACAAGATTTACCAAGTGCAGCGGGGCGCGCCGTTGAGTTTGCCGACCGATCCGGGCCACGAGTTCCTGGATGTTGTCGAGCAACTCTGCGGCCTAGACGCTCAGAAGAAGTGGAACCCTAAAAACGGCATCTACCCTCCGATGAACAATTTGGGCTTCGTGGCTAATTACGCCACGACAACAGATGAGTTGACAGGTCTGCCGCCGGAGGCGGACTTTGGCGACGTGATGGCCTGCTTCGTCACCCCACAACAGTTGCCGGTGGTCTACCGACTCGCCACCCAGTTCACGCTCTGCGACCAATGGTATTCCTCGCTGCCGGGGCTGACATGGCCCAACCGATTCTTTCTTCACGGCGCTTCGTCGTCCGGAATGGATGCCAATCCGTCCACTCATCAGATTGAGAAGTGGCAGTTTGACGGGTTTAGATACCCCAACGGCTCAATCTATGATGCGCTGAGGAAGGCAGGCATCCCTTACCGCTTTTACAACGACACTACAACCGGTGAGGTGCTCGGAAAGAGCCTCTATAGTGACCAACCGGAGAAAGGCTCGGTGTTCGGCGCCATACCGCAAGTCTCTTCGCTGCACAAGGTGGAACTGTCTGAAGTTTGGTCGCTGGAGCAGTTCGCGTCCGATCTGAAAGGACCCTATCCCTACCCGTACACGTTCATTGAGCCGCATTACGGCAATGTCATGGATAACACCTACGAGGGCGGGTCGTCCCAGCATCCGATGGACGACATGTTCGGCGGCGAGCACCTTTTGGCGTCCGTGTACAACGCGATCCGCAGTTCGCCCTACTGGAACACCAGTCTTCTCGTCATCACCTACGACGAGCACGGCGGCCTGTACGACGTAGTCTCCCCGCCCCGTGACGCCAAACCGCCCGGCGACAATCCACCTCCCGGTTACAACGTGAACGGATTCAAGTTCGACGTTTACGGCGTGCGCGTCCCCACAATCGTCGTATCGCCGCTGATTCCAGCCGGCAAGGTCGATAAAAACCTCTACGATCATACGTCGGTTTTGAAGACGCTTGAGGATCTGTTCGGGCTGAAGAACCTGACGGAGCGAGATAAGATAGCCAACAGCCTCGTCCCCATGCTCTCCTCCGAAACACTCAGAACGGATTGCCCGACATCGCTCGACGTTCCTGCCCCGTCGATGGGAGCCAAACCGCCCATAACTGCGGAAGAACGGGCGCGGCTCGACGCGCTACCTCTACCGGAATCCGGCAACGTCGTGAACGCACTTTACACACTGAAGAAGGCTGAGGTCGAGATGTCCGGGCGAACGCCGGCGGAAATTGCCGCCATCGATGCGAGGTTCGCGACGATCCAAACGCGAGGCGACGCGGAAGCTTACGCCCGGTCGGTGCTGGAGAAGGTCAGAATCGTCCAGACACAGCGCAAGCTTGCGTCACAACTCGAACCCTGACTTTCTGGCTTTGCCGTAAGAGTCGGGTTTTATAGCTACAAAGAGGCACGACTTATCCCGGTCCTTAAGGAAAAGGAAGAAGACACGTACGACGCCGTAAATGGACCTGAACTAAGTGGCTGCTGTTGCTTTTTGAAAATTACGCATTTTTTGCAGGCAAATGGTCCAGGGCCAGATTCCCATCTTGTTGGCACGAGTATTAAAGTCGAATTCGGATAAGCCGTTGTTCGAAGCCTGATTTTCCAGGGTTTCATACTCACTGCCGCAAAATGAATACGAGGGCATGTATCCCGGCGCACTCAAAAAAGTAAAACACTCATCGTTAATAGTACTCTTAGAAAATCCGGTGAACTTACTGGCCCATTCCAGGAACTCTACGTATGTGCTTTTTCCGGTATTTACCCGGACGTCACACAACGTACGCACGGCTCTAATTATTCTCCAGTAGAACGTTTCGAATTTAAACGCCAGGACATCGTTTGAGAGCGATGGGGCAGGTAAATCAAACAGATCGATCAGTTTTTGTTGAACGGCGTTGTGCCTTCCGCGCTCTGATTGCCTTTCAAGCGATTCAAATAGCTCAAACTCGCGGTGAAATGCAGTCGCTTCACTGAAGGGAATTGTGTATGGCAGCTTTAAAGTGGCTAGTCGCGGCAAGTCAGGAACAGTCGCTAAAATTAAGGGGTGATAAGCGTGAGTTGCTTCATGAACTAAAACATTTAACAACGTTAAGAACGAAGTGTTTTTGTCCTCGTTGATATAAATTATCGAGCGGGGTTTATCGGTGGCAAAGTTCAAAGGAACCGTTGCGCCACTCGTTATTAAGTCAGTCAAAAAATTTGGGGCCTGAATTGGCTCGATGTCCGGATGTTCGCCAAGATCCTGAACGAACCGATCTACGAAAGAGTTTATTACCTCCATCATCATCTTCGCCTGATCGAGCACTTCACCTTCCTTAATCTTATATTTTTCCGTAAGGAGCTCATAAACTTTTCCCAAAGGAGTATCTGGCGTAACTCCATCTACAAACAGGGAGAGTTCGGGAAGCAAATCCCTTGTCTCCTTCAATGCTGATTCCAGAAACGGAAGAGTTGTATCTTCGATTTCCTGGGCGCTGGCGCCGAAGTCGAAGACATCAGTCAGGATTCTCGCGTAAAACTCATTGACTTTGGCCGGCTTAGATTTCTCTTTCAAAAACGCAAATACTTGATCGAAGTTACTTTCATCTTTAACGGGAAATGGAAAGAGTTTACGAAAATCAGTGAGGCGGAGTCTCACCTCATTAAATAGGTCAGCAGGCGCCAGGTTTAAACCTTCGAGGGTACTCAACATAAACTCAAGTGAGTTGCAGTTATCAACGGTCGCCTTAATCACCTCACCACTAAAATCGCGATCACTCCATCGCTCTGACTCGAGCTCCAGGACCTCAATCGTTTGCTTTAACAAAGGCGTGACCGCCTCAAAGCTCTTTTCATCTAACTTTTGCTCATCCATTAAAAGCGTAAACCAAAGCGACATAAAACATTGGCCCACGAATTTGTCAGGACTTTGTATTCGCAGATCGAGTTCGAGACTATTCAGCAATTTCTCGCATAAGACCCACAGATCTTCACGCTCGATCTCTTTTAGCCGACCCCTGACCTCATCGATTTTAGCCAGGTTCTGCTCAAAAACATCCGGACGGGGAACAATCATCTTCCCTCGAAGTTCTATAAATCCAGCCTGGTAAGCGCCGGAGGGATCACATGTCTTCCAACAGTCGAGAACAGCATCAGTAGCAGATTGGGCCATCACCTTCTCCCTTCCATTCAAATCAGGTAGTTCGGCGTAAACTAAAAGGTAACCTCACGTCATTAACGAACTGATTTCCGGCGAAAACTATCATATTGACAGGGTCTATCCCCTCGCATATAGTGCGCGAGTTTAGCTCAGTTCTTGGATCCCCAGGAGTAGACCCATGCCAAATTTAACTGAACTCAAGAAAGCTGGAATCATCGACAAGAAAGAAAAGCTTTCAAAAGAAGAGAAGGCCGCGATCGAATCTCTGTCAAAAGCTGAGATGAAGGCCTTGCTTTCTATCAAAAAGAAGGTTGACTCCTCTTCTACAGCGAACGCATTCACCACGATCATCGTTCATCATCACTGATTGAACGCAATGCCAGGAGACGGATTTTGATCAGAGCTCACCAGTTTTTGATAAGCCAAAGATAGGTACTGATCACCGTCTCTTAGCGTTAAATTTCGTTCTACCAAACCGTCCAGCACATCCGTCAACTTCAACTTATCGACTTTTTCGGAATTGGTGGCCCGCCATTGCTCGGTTATTTGTGAGGGTGTTCTAGCCTCATCGCACGCGAGGTAAACTTGTCTTTCAAAATCACCGAGGATTACTAACCTGTCCTTTGCTGTTGGCCGAAGATCCCAAATCAACAACTGAAATTCTTTATCGAAAAAACATAGCTCGCTGTCTTTATAAGACTGCTGCCAATCCCGAATCTCATTACTTAGCCTGGGCGTTAGCGACGACCCAATGTTTTTGTAATCAGCGGTAAAGTAATAAGCGAGATTCGACAGGATGTGGTCCTCAAAAGGATAAACAAATCCATACGCAGGATAAGGGGTCAACTCTCCAAAGCCCAGCTCAGTATGTCTAGTGAAGTTAGGACTAAAACGATCTATCCGGATCGAGCCAAGCCCCACCGGCGGCGTGAGATGAGTTATCGACGGAATTAGACTGATGGTATCAAGATAGTCATTCAACGTTTCTCCGGGAAATCCCCAGATGATGTTGTAGATCGGTTTCACATCCAGTTCGCGACACCATTTTAAGAGTTGAATATTTTGGATCGCACTCACACCTTTCTTCATGATCTTCAAGACATTGTCGCTGAGACTTTCAATACCCGGTTGGAGAGTGTGAATGCCTGCTTGCTTGAGTAATTTGAGTTGCTCTTTTTTCAGATTCGCCTTCACTTCATAGAACAAGCCGAAATCATATTCATTCGCCGCCAGTTCTTTAATGAAGGTGCGGAAGTATTTCATATCAAGAATATTGTCTACGGCATTCACCTTACATCCCGGATAGCGATTGGTTAGATAAAGCAGTTCATCCATGGCACGCTGGGGAGACTTACTTCTGTAAGTCATCGTCGCCCCATTCAAGCCGCAAAACGTACAGTGCTGTTTTTCTCCCCACCAACACCCTCTTGAAGTTTCAAAAAGTAACGATGGTCTCTCCTCATCGCTAAGTGAGCTGGATCTTAGTTGAGCAAAGTAATCGTCATAGTCAGGTATTGGTAGAGTATCCAGATCCTCAATCGCTGTTGTGTTAGAGACAGCCAAATTCGCGAGCGGCAATTCATTTTGTCGCCGATTAAAAACACCAGGCATCGAAGGAATTCTTACTGATTTCAATATCGAGTCGACAATAACGGGAAAAACTCTTTCCCCTTCACCTGACACCAGCACGTCAATAAATGGATATTGTCGAAACGTCTCGGCTCCCATTGGTCCTTCGCAATTCGATCCGCCGAAAACAATGGCGCATTGTGGAATTCTCTGCGCGATCATTTTCGCCAAAGCGAGTGAGGCAACGTGTTGCTGGAACATGCTGGTAAAAGCCACTACTTTGGGACTATGAGATTCCACAATCGCAGTACATGTCTCAAGAAAATTCCATACTTTCGTTTGCGCAAAGATCATCGCCTCGCGAATCTCTTCGAGAAGAGCGCCCGGATATAACAACTTTTCAGGCGCATCAACATCGGCAGTGCAAAGTACTGTTCTGAAGTAATTCTCGAAGTCTGGTTCTTCAGACTCTGGTTTTTGATTTAGTGCAGACGAGAACAGCCACTCACCAGCTAAATGCTCGGGATAAGTTTTTTCTTCTACTACTTGATAACGATCTCTACTCACCATTTCCGAGAACAATAGGTGGAAGTCCAGGCACTTGGCTGGGACTCCTATTTCCTGCACGCTGGTTTTTAGCAAACCTAATCCAATCGAAGGAGTGAGGGAATTGGTGAACGGCATGTTTATTAAGATGACATCACAATGCGATCCGGCGGGTTGGAAAGAAGTCAACAGGCTGCTGGGGGTGTTGTTAGTCATTCTGCTGTTTTCCAGAGTTTAAATTAACGAGCTCTATCGCTCAAATAAATCCGGCAACCTTTAAGAGCTGGCCATAGCGACTATCCGTCCGTATTTTGTCGAACACCGGATCGACTCTCAAACGTAGCATTTGCGGAGATTTTTCGGCATTTGCTTTCTCTAGCCACTCGAATGCCATGTCTTTGTTACCCATAGCGCTATAGATCGAGGCTATCCAATAAGATTGGACATGCTTGGTGGTGTTAAGATTTTCCAGACGTTGAATTACCCATTCTGCATCGTCAATTCGACCAGCCAGCGCATACACGATCCCCATCGAGGAAAGCGTATTTGGATCTTGTCCTAACAAAACTGTGGCGCGTTGGCTGGAAGCTAAGGCATCTGAAAACCTACCCTGCTGAGCATAGACCCTTGCTATGTCGTTATACGCGAACGTGGCAGAAGGCTCGATCAAAAGTAAATTTTGAAGTTGCTTTACTGCTTGATCATTTTCATGAAGGCAATAGAACACGAATGCCAGGTGAGTATTAAATAGCGGCGACAGAGGGTCCAGCTCAAGCGCCCGTTTGATATAGCTGTATGCTTGTTTTGTGTCGCCTTTGGTTAAACTTAACGAGCAAAGAAGGCTGTTGGCAGGTGCGTAATTAGGATTTAATTCCAACGCTCGTTTGGATTCAGTTTCTGCAGCGGAAAAATCCCAGGATAAATATTTGGTAACTGCGATGGCATAATGCGCTTCGGCCAGTGTGTCATCAATCGCCAAAGCCTTTTGTGCAGCCTCTTGCGCTTTTGCAAATTCATCAGCCGGAGTCCGATAGTTGGCCCCCATCGTTACGTAGGAATTGGCGAGACCGGCATAAGCGAGTGCATACTCCGGGTCTATAGTGACCGCCTCATTGAAATAGTTGATGCTCTTTTCAATTGACTCTTCACTTAACAAACTCCACTCAATCTTCCCTTTCAAGTAGTTATCATAAGCACTTCCCGAGGGGTCAGGCTGCTTAGTCAATCGACTCAATTCATCATTGGTAACATTAAGATTCTTACTGATTGCCAAACAGATGTCGTTGATGGTACCGGGTAATTTATTGATCTCGTACTTGTAACTGCCGCTCCAAATCCTGCTGGTCGATGCCACATCGACCAACTCTAATTCTATCTGACGTTGGTTTCCCTGTGTTGTTATGGACCCGATGATAATACCCTGCACATCCAGCTTGGCTGCGATTGATTTTATTTCTTCGGTCCCCTGGTACTTGAACGAAGAGTCGCGCGCGATAACTTTCAAATTAGACAGACGAGAAAAACGATCAATCAGACTCTCACTTAAACCGAGTCTGAGATATTCAACGGCTGGATCGCCACTTCTATTGACCAGCGGTAACACAGCGATCGAACTCACCTTTGGCAGGGTGTTGTTACTACCCTTGAAATTAACTAGTCTAACAATGCCAACCGTTCCAATTGCTATTACAATTATTAACGCAATTCTTACCCAGGCTGATTGCAGAGGCCCTGGCAATCTTGCCGACAAAGATCTCTTAACACGTTGAGAATCGTCACTCAATCGTTGGACATTTCTGGCCGTACTCCTCGGGTGCCTTTGGTTTAATAATTCATCCGCTGCCAGAATTTGAGTAGCTTGACGAACCTTGAACGATTCATTCAACTCCTCGAGATCTTGAATTAAAGCGTGCGCCGTTGGATAACGGTCCTCACGATCTTTCGCCAGCAGTCGACCGACGATTTTGCCCATCTGCTCTGGTAAACCTTCGCATAGCTCCGTTAATGGAGTTGGCTCAGATTTCAGGATGGCGGCCAGGGTGTCAGTACGCGTGTCCGCGAGAAACGGATTCTTTCCGCTCAGCGATTCGTACATCACGATTCCCAGGCTCCAAAGATCAGTTCTCCGATCTACATCAAGGCCGCGTGCTTGCTCGGGTGACATGTAGGCGGGGGAGCCCACAATGATTCCGGCTTCGGTTTGGAAGTAATCTTCGTCGTCGAGTTGCGGATTGTTAGCGGTCGATTTTGCAATGCCAAAATCTAAAATTTTGACATACCCCTCGGGATGGATCATGAGGTTGTCGGGCTTGATGTCTCGGTGCAGAACTCCATTCGTGTGAGCAACCGTCAGAGCTCTCGCGACTTGTAAAGCTAAGTTAATTGTTTCTGCTACGTTTAAGGATCTTTCTCTGAGGCGGTCTCGTAAACTTATCCCCTCGATATACTCCATTACGATGTAGTGACGCCCGGCCGCTTCGCCAAACTCATAAATGTGGCCGATATTCGGATGTGTGATTCGTGAAGCAGCCCGGGCTTCTCTTTGCAGACGGGCGATAGAGCCTGGGTGATCTACAACGGACGCCGGCAGTAGCTTTATGGCGACCCGTCTATCCAGGCGATTATCATAAGCAAGGTAAATTGTCCCCATCCCTCCCCGGCCGATCTTCCGTTGCAGGACGTAATGATCCAGAGTCTCGCCACTCAGCAACTCTTCCTCGGAAACTGCAAGGAGGGTAAAACCCGCCGTCACCCAGGTCTTTTCCAAAGCTTCGATGGGCTTTTCATAAGAATCCAGGAGGGTTAACAACTCGGTGTGTAAATCCTGATCGTTGCCACAGACTTCTCGGAGATACGCGGACCGATCTGTCGGAGATCTTCCGAGAGCGTCGTGAAAAATCTCTTCAATTTTTGTCCACTGCTCCGATTGCATGTTGAACTCGGTGAGTCTTGCCTATCTTTAACGCGCCATTCGCAAGCAATTGCTATCGAGTTGAGTACTTTAATTTAAAGTTGGTCTTCCTTGAAGTCTTTACTCCTTTGCACCCGATATTTCTCGTGAGAGCCAGGCCTTGGCAAATGCCCAGTCGCGCATAACTGTGACAGATGAGACTTTCAAGACTTCCGCAGTTTCCTCAACGTCAAGACCACCAAAATATCTCAACTCGATTACTCGGCTTTTGCGCTCATCTAATGCAGTTAACCGCTGTAAGGCTTCATCCAGCGCAATTAACTCGTTGGTATCTTCCAAACCCACTACCGCCACTTCTGACAACGAAACCTGAATGGCGTCACCACCTCTCTTTTGCCGTCGCTGATCGCGTGCGTAATTGAGGAGAATGCGCCTCATTATCTGAGCTGCGATTCCAAAAAAATGTGCACGATTCTGCCACTGAGTTCGATTTTGATCGATGAGTTTTAGATACGCCTCATTCACTAACGCGGTAGTTTGAAGTGTGTGCCCGGGAGCTTCGTGTCGCATGTAGCTATGAGCCAGGCGGCGTAGTTCCTTTTCGACAAGGGGCATAAGTTTATCCAGCGCCGCCTTATCGCCCTTGCCCCAGTCAACTAGTAGAGAAGTTATTTCAGAGGAAGAAACCGCAGTCATAAATCCTCGGGGGAAGGCGGCTCGTGGAACCTCTTCTACAAATTTGGAATAGAGAAGGCTCCCTAGTGTGATAGCTGACGATTTGATTTGGTGCGTTAGTTAGTGGAGCAGGAACTCAACTGGTAACTGCAACTTAGCCGCCCAAGCCAGGTTCTCGGCCCCATAAATCTTCGCCAGACCGCGAGCATTTATATATTGCCAGCGGGGTTCTTGCAAACTGTTTCCACGCTTACTCATGGCGAGGTTTTGACCACTCGCTCACCACCTTTCACGGAGGATGACGATAATGTTGTATCGACACCGAACATCGGCCACTGGAATCGCTCTATGGTTTATCGTTTTCGCAAGTTCACTCTTCTTGGGCTGCGGACCATCGGGTTACGTCGAACCCATCGGAAAATTTCAAAGCTCATCGGCCGTTGTCATCGCTAGCACAAAACTCTACGTGTCCGAGCTAAACAAGACTGAGCGCGATAACTACATTCGCCAAAAGTTAAGTGCAAAAGAACAAATAAAACTCACCGAGTTGGACGAGGTCCAGGTGTTCAATCAGGAAGGTTTGAAGGCAAGACTGGACGCGTTGGACCAATTGGCGCGGTATGGTGATTTATTGGCAAAACTTGCCAATAGTAGTGCTCCTGAACGTGTTCGCGGTGAAGCCACTGATCTTGGTGAAGCTGTCGCACACCTCGGCATGACCGTGGCCGGACTTAAGCAAACCGAAGATAACGCCTTCAAGAAAGCAACGACCGAGGCCACCTCGATCATTGGGGAGGTCCTGAACTTTGTAGTTCAACAAAAGATCGAGAGTGCACTGAATGCGGCGATCACAAAAGGTGAAACTCCGATCAACAACCTAATAAGAGTAATCCGCAAAGATGTGGATGGTGCGTATGAAAGGAAGCGAAGTTCCATATCAGGGATGCGGACTGCAATGATCGATAGTTATGAAGTCGAAAGGACTAAAGGCGCCTCAGCTGATCCTGAGAAACTGCGTGTCCTGGCGGATCGGATAAGTCAGCAAGAAGACCGTTGGGAAGCATTTGCGACCGCTAATCCTGGTGATGGACTTGATGCCATGGCCAAGGCCCACTCTGCCTTGGTCGCCTATGCGAAATCCGCGCACAAGGTAAAAGACTTTGCATCATTGGCTGCGGCAATGGACGCGTTTGCGGCCCGAGCAGTGAGCATTGGCAAGTCAGTGCAGGCTCTTCGAGAAATCTAAGACACGTCATAGGAGGAGAAAAATGACTCGACAGGAATTGATAGCCTTAATCGGGGACGTATTAACCCGACTCGATGTTCTTCGCGGCAGCATATCGCCGGGAGATCCTCGAAGACACTCGCTGGATCTCCTGCGTAACGATCTCGACGGTCGTCAACGACAGTTAGTTAAGAACCAGTTTGACGATAACACCGCAGAGTTTCAGCAAGCGACAAGTGACATTAAGGCACTTAATGCAGATCTGAAACAGACGCTCGATGATATCAGCGCGCTGGAAGATACGCTCCAGAGTCTCCAACAATTCGTCTCTGCTGTGGACGGTATCGTCGGGGTAGCGTTAGGCGTATTTGCCTGAGCCACGTCGCCTACAAAACCGGTGGGTCTATCAGAAATCCACCTCTAATGCGCATTTACCGTGGGCGCGGTTGCTGACAATGGCACCACGAAATTGGAATTAGATCTTTCGGAGCTGCAGTCAGCCCCCTGGATTTTCGAAACAACTAACAACTTCAAAGGTGCAACTAGTCTTGGCACCCGTTTACCGCCCGCTTCCAAGGAGTAACGGAAGGCCCGTCCGCGGATTCTCTACGACTCCCCCCCTCCTTGTGGGTTCGGGCATAAAGTGAAATCGGCCGTTCACTGGAATCAATAACTTATGAGGACGATTTGGTCATTAGAAATTCTTTTTGGTCATAACGTGAGAATTTCCTACAGTTTCGGTCATAACTTGAAATTTTCCTCACCGCCCATTCGAAGTTTATTGATCAGGTTTCGAGTCGCACGCCGCCAATAGCCTGCTTTGTCAAGGTAAAAAAGCCCTGGTTGGCCTCAGAAGCAAAGGCCCGAGCCACCGGGTTTACTGAAAAGAGAAAACAATCTGAGATCTATGTGGAGCGTCTAAACGAGGCATAGTAAAAGGGGGGCCTCACAATCCCATATCGAGACCATTTATGAGACAAACTAAGTTTCGCCGCGAAAAGTCAGGTTGATTTGTTAGGGCGTGAGGCTAAGTGCTGCATAAATGTGGCGCGTGTTATCCATCACATTACTTTGCCCCACCTTGCGGATACTCCCGCCTACTGTGAGAGGTTGTTGTGCCAAGCGTTTTTGAAAATGTCTGAATTGCGCGGCCAAAGCGGAGACCGCTCACGGTCGAATAGATTTGCAGCATGACGAAAAACAATGTCGGACAATGATATGCGCGGTCAGCCCCTGCGTTACTCTGGCCTGGGTATGAGTCTGTGTGACCTTCACTGTCTCAGTAACAACGGTGCGACCGTGTGCTCGCGGATCAACTGTATTCGACCGCCACTAGCGATTCTATATGTGTGTTGCCGCACGGACTCACCAAAGATGCGGTGATATAAAGCCGCTCGCTTCCTCGTTAGTAACTCTTCAACCTCGGAGGACTCCCACAATGAAACTTGTCCCGACGCTTACTAATCGCCTTGACGCTTACGCTCATTGTTGCCGCGGCTGTATTCGCAGGTCAGAAGCCCTGGGGCTACGGCACACCGGAAGAGGCAGTTGCTATTGCGAATAAAGCTGCTTGAGAGCGAGCCAACAGTCTTCGCCCGTGTGTGACCGCGAAGGCATGGGACACCCGTCTGCAGAGGCGGCGGACCGAAGAGCTGGGAGTGCTACGCCATCAGCGCAAATTGGAGAAGGCAGTTGCTGATAACATGAGGTCGAGCGTGCCGACTGACGTAAAAATCGATGGCGATGAGTGAGACCGACTCCAGTCGAAACCCGGCTACGTTCCGGTGACAGAACGTAAACGCTCTTTCACAATCAATCGGCCTTAACCAGTTATCACGATTTAGGTCCATCACAAAATGAGGGATTATGCCCGAAGAAATCTTCCGTTTCTCACTCGTCCGGAATCCACAGTCCGTCCCGCCAGAACAGCTCAGCAATAGCGTGCTGAAGGTGCTTCCTGATAAGAACAGAGAGGGTTTTCAATTCTATAAGTCACTATTAGCTTTAAGACAGAAGAATTCGCCGCGAGGCAAAATCATCGCCGAGGGCGAACGGATGATCAACGATCCGAAGTTCATCGCTATGCTTCAAACTCTGAATACTCCGCTATGGGAATTTACAGAACGCTTGTATGGCGTTAAAAAGCCGTCGAGTGAGAGCATTCGGCTTATCGCGAAAGAAATTTTAGGCGATGTCGCGGACCTTAAGGACAGCGAAGGATTTGCAAAGGACCGAATAACGATCGCGGACAGTCTTGTGCTTGCCTCGGCCGTTTCTCCGCCTTTGCCGGGATTGCGGACACGTTTGATGCAGGCGCGGCGAGCGATCGCAATTATCGAACGTCTTGCCACCTTAGGCGAAGACCCCACCGCTACAGTTAAACTCGAAAAATTACTGCGTGCGACCGTCCTGCTGCCAGCCGATCTGTTTCCCATACCGGACGGCAATAAGGAGCGTAACGCAAAAAATCAAAAGGAGTATGAGCGGCGGAGAGACGCGCTTGAAAAGGAAAAGCAAAGGGCCCAAGGGGTGCTGGATGAAATCGCCAAAAACGAAGGAGTCGTCAACGATCTTTCAGCCAGCCTCTCAAAACATCTATTTGAAACGGAGCATGAGCCGGATCGGAATTCGCTCGCCACCACCTTGTCTGTTCTTCCGCAGCGCAGATTCGAAAACCTTAGTGGAACCTCGAAAAAAGTGGTTCTCGAAGACTTGGGAATTCCCGCACACGCGGTCGATGTCCCGCACATCGTTGATCGGCTCGAAAAAACGAATACCGCGTTGAATGCCGAGCTTGGAATGCGGTTCGCCAATCTCCTTGTCCGTGTCGGCGCGTTTGATTTTCCCGCCACGTGCGGTGAATGCGAGCCAGTTGTGCTACCAGAACCGAAGGCAGAAAACAGTTTTCAGCCGGACACTCGCGGAAGAGTAGAGATGATAGGCACGCAGGACTTGCTGATAGTGAGACAGAACCTTCTGGAATATCGTCCCGGAGAGATCGCGCATATCGAGAACATTCTTAAGGGCGAACGGAAAGGAAAGAAGCACCGGCAGTTGCACCGCACGGAAGTAACTCTCGTTGAGGAAACAGAAAGAGAAGAAGAGGTGGAGAAGGAGCTGCAAACAGCAGATAAATATGAGCTGCAAACGGAATCGTCGCGGGTTATCAGCGAGGACAGAAGCGCCGAAGCAGGGGTTACGGTAACAGCCTCATACGGATCGGTAGATATCGAAGCGCATGGTAATTATGCTCTGAGCAGTAGCGCGGAAGAAAGCAGATCGACCGCTTCCAGGTTTGCTCGCGACGTCATTGACCGTTCGCTGCAGCGAGTTCGAGAACGGATCATGACGCGGAGATCGCGAACGGAAATCACCGAAGTCGAGATCATAAACGAACACCAGTTCGACAACTCGATCGGATCTGAACACATCGCGGGAATCTATCGCTGGGTCGACAAATATTACGAAGCGCAAATTGTTAATTACGGTAAGCGGACAATGCTGGAGTTTATGATCCCGGAACCGGCAGCGTTCTACAAATTCGCGGCTTCCAATAAGCCTGTTCAAGGGCCGGTCATCTCAAAGCCAGAACGTCCCGGGTTTTGTCGCGAAGGTGTATTTCACCCGTTAACGCCCGGCGACCTCCATCCCGAAAACTACATGTGCTTTGTCGGAAAGTACAACGTCAAGAATGTAACCGCCCCAAGCCCCCGTTACATGAAGATCTCCGATCTGATCAAATATAAGATTGACAACACGGGCGGCAACCCAGTTACGTTCACGGAGTCAAACGACAGCTTCAAAGTGCCCGAAGGTTATCTACCCAAAGGTGTCAGTTACACGATAGCCGGCGGAAACTCACATAGTGCGACAACCTCCAGTCGCCATGACGATATTATTCTGGTTGTCATCGCCATTGGAGATCGAAAAGTATTCCGTTATTACAAGAACGAGATTGGCGATCCGGGAAACGATACCTGGGATAATATTGAGCAGGTAATTGAATGGGGGAAAGAGCTTTCGAACAGCGAAAAATCATTTGGCAGTTACTCGGAAGGAGATCTCAGCGGTGCATTTGCTATCGATCCGTCAAACTCCGATCTCGCCGACAATCCCAACGTGGTCAAGATATCGCTCACTGGTCACACCACACTGCCGGTGAGTGTCTCGGTACATTATTCAGTGCTATGCGAACGATCGATTGAAAAACTTCAGCGGTGGCAGATCGATACCTTCAATGCCATTCAGGAAGCATATCTGACATTGAAACAGGAGTACGACGCTGCTCAGCAAAATACGGACTTTTCGGGATTAGTCAACATCCAGGGACGAAACCCTCTGCTGAACCGTGAGGTCGAAAAAAAAGAGTTGAAGAAATTTGCGATCTCGCTTCTCACCGGCCAGCAATTCGAATCCTTCAATTCAATGGAGGAAGACTATAACCTGCATATTCCTCAAATCAACCTTCTTGATGCGGCTGCGGAAGGAACATTTGTCCGCTTCTTCGAGCAGGCGCTGGAATGGAAACACATAACCTATCTCTTTTACCCTTACTTTTGGGGCAACAAGAAAAACTGGGTAAGCACAGTCGCGTTGAAGGACACCGATCCCTTGTTCGAGCAGTTTCTGCAGGCCGGATATGCCCGGGTTTGGGTTCCGGTGCGGCCCGGATTCGATCTGGTCCTAGCAAACTATATCGAGTGCGGTGGGGATCCGTGGCAGGAACGAGATGCACCGATCTGTGACCAGCCGAACGAGCAGTCCCCTCCGATGGTCGCGATGATCGAGGAGATCAAGGAACAGCTCGGTGCCGATTTCGAATTTCGCAAAGGTCAGGTAACAGTCCGCAACGGCGAGACGCTTGTCATAGGAGTCGGAACCGACTTCCGCGCGGACGATATCGACCGCGAGATATTGATCTCGCTGAAATATTACCGAATTGCCGAAGTCGATGAAGTCGCTCAGCATATTCAACTGCGGACGCCTTATAGTGGCGACGACCTGGAGGGCATTGGCTTTGCTGTCGGCGTAAAATTCGTCGGCGAACCCTGGGTCGTGCAAGTTCCCACCGATCTGGTATTTCTCGAACGCGGGACCGAGTTAATTAGCGGATGAAAAAAAATTCGAAAAATAGAAAACGAGCAAGTCTATAGGAGAGATATGTCTCGATCACTCTATGACAAGCTCCATAGACGCTTTGGAAAAACACTGTCGGATTCCGAAATCAGCGCTCGGAGTAAAAGGCTGATCGATGCCGAGCGCTCTATCTGGTCCGCACTCTCGGTCTCACCCGAGTGCAAATTGCGGTTGGAAAAAACTAGAGTCGCTGTCGTTGGTGCTGGTTGCGCTGGCATGATGGCAGCGTGGTGGCTTGGCCAAATAGAAAAAGGGATCGAGGTTGTCGTCTTTGAGGCAGGTGCCGACGTAGGCGGCCGCGTTCGCTCGGCTGAGAATTTCACAAAGGGACGCATTATTGAGTTCGGCGCAGAACTGGTTGGAGCAAATCATCCGGTATGGCTTGGTTTAGCCAAAGAGCTTGGCGTCGGGCTGATGACTTGCACGGGCGAGGATCACTTTGCGATGTTGGGACTTGAGATGAAGCTCAGGATAGATGGAAAGGACATTAACGAGAAGGATGCAAAGCAACTAGAGGAAGATATGACGAAGATCTTTAAGGAGATTGGTAAGGAGGCGAGGCAAATTACCAGTGCCACCGAACCTTGGCTTCACCCTGCTAATCAGAAGTTTGACGGTATGTCAGTCGAGAGCAAGCTCATCAAACCACCGCCAGATGGTCTCGGTTTGCAGAAAGATAAGCTTCTTTTTAAAGCGCTAGCAATTCTTCTTGAGAACGATTTGGTGACACCGCTCGACAAAATAAACTATCTCGCACTTCTTTGCCTGGTGAATGCCGGCCGGTTCGGCAACGACACGGACAATACAGATCTTGAGTTGTTAGGGTTTTGGGATCAGTCGGAAACCTTTCGCTGCGTCGACGGCTGTCAGGCACTAGTAGGAAAAATGGCGACGAGACTCGCCGATCCAAGAGAGAAGTACAAGTTCAAGCTTGTCACCAGCACGCGAGTCAAAGAAATAAACATCGACCCTAGCAAGGTGAGGCCTGTCGCGTTGAAATGGGAGAGGAGTGCCGCCGCTGCATCAGTGGATCCGAATTTCGACTATATAATTCTCGCGACTGCGCCAAGCGTGTGGGATGGCATTAAAATTACACCGGATCATCCCAAAACACATCTTCCCGTTCAGATGGGCCCTGCAGTGAAGTTCTTCAGCAATTTGAAGGACCGATTTTGGATTGGTGAAAAGGCTGCGCCAAGTGGCATGTCGTCGGATATCGGCATGATCTGGGAGGGCACCGACAACCAAACGCAGACCGGCGAACAAGAAATCGAACTCTCAGTTTTCTCTGGTGGCCTGGCGAAAACTGGCCGGGTTCTGACGGAGCTTGAGTTCAAGAATGGACTAAGAAAACTCTATCCGGGATACGACAAGAGTAATCGCTTTAAAAAGACAAAGCTGGTTAACTGGGCTGAGAAGGAAGAATTCATCAAGACCGGTTATTCGTGCCCGAGGGTCGGGCATATTTTCACAGTAGCACCACAACTTCAGAAACCATTAAACAGCGGACGTTTGTTTTTAGCTGGTGAATATACAGAAACCGACTTCTTCGGATTTATGGAGGGCGCGCTTCGCTCTGGGCGCCGTGCCGCGAATGCGGTGATTGCCAAAGCTTGCCCGGGGGTTTTAGCAAAATTTCCGAATGCTTAAGCGCGCATCTCTCGGTGGGACGTCGATCTGATGGGTCCTGACGACGTTAACGAGGCGTCAGGAAAATCAACGTCGAGTTAGCGTCCCAATCGCAGCAAGTAATTGCTTCAAGTAACAAGAGAAATCGGATTCTGGAAAGGCCACCGATTTCAAGCACGACTTGCGACAGTGAGACAGTGAGTTCGCACATAAACCGCGATTAAACTCCTTACGCCAAAGATAACTCTTAACTGGTCACGCACCGGCTTGTTCAATCTTGTCATAATCGTTATCAACTCCTGAAAAACGGCGTCCCTGATCTTCAGAGGAGCCGACGGAATTGACAGGCTATTCCGCGTCGTAATTCTGGGGCGGATCGTGATGAATGGAATTCCAGAATGGATGTGGATACGAGGTCCTTAGGAAACTGGCCGATTTCGAAGCCGACTCAATTAATACAGGGCAAATTTGGCAACGATGGGGACATGCAGCCGATCCCACGCAGCGAGTTGATGAGAAACTGCTAAGTGACTTGAAATCACTTGACAGTCTTTTACAAGCTGGTGGCGTAACACGTGAAGCATCGCACGCTCCTAAAGGGGTTGCGGCATGTGCCGCGAGTGGTCACTGCAGACAAGCTAAAGAGCTGCCGGAGGTATCATGGAACAGAATGCAAAGACGATATTTTGTATTTCCGGTCGTGTGATCGATCGCGAAACCAGACGTGGAGTGACTGCGGTGCGGGTTGAAGCGTGGGACAAAGATCTCATCTTCAATGACCTAATAGGTAGTAATGTCACGACCGAACTTGGTGCCTTTCAGATTGAGTTTGACGATTCCTACTTCCGAGAGCTCTTCCTGGACCGCCAGCCGGACATCTTCTTCAAACTTTTTCAGGAAGATAAGCTCATCCAGAGCACGGAGGATGCGGTACTGTGGAACATAAAAGCTGCGGATCACGAAATCACGATTGAGATCGATGCGCCCACCATAGAACAGCCAGACTCATGGTTGAAGATCAACTCGTTCAACCAGCTTATCGAACATGAGAAAGAGATTCTTGAACGTATTGCCAACACTCCCAACGGTGGAAATCTTTTCATGATTCACCCCTTCATGCTACTGGCTGACATAGGCGTCGAACTCTCAGAACAAGCGTGCGCTGAGATCATGAAACATGAGACACATCTCTCGGGACTTTCGGCTGTGCCTTACAATGCGCTGAAAGCCAGCAAGGAAGAGCAGAGGGTGCGTTTTCATGTAAAGGGTCTTTTCGAGAGGAGAGAGCAATGAGCTTAATGGCAGGATTCGATCTCGTCATAGAAATCTCGCGGGAGACGATCTTAAAGTTAATAAAGAACTTTAAGCTCGGCGACGTGCCGCTGAATCCTCCGTTTGAGTTAGAAATTCCCATCACAACGAATGGTGTAAGCGGCTTCGCGCACATCATCGTCAATGAGCTGCTTTTCGAACTGGTTGGTGACCATGAGCTAAAACTCACCCTTATGTTCGGTGACTCTTCCGTGTTCATCACTTCTCCTCTGACACTCGATGTAACCGGACTTGATGGGGATTTTGAGATCACCGCCTCAATGCAGTTTATGGATACCGTGCCCATGCATCGAGCGCTTTCAGTTAATCTCCAAGCGGCGACGACGGCAATTAACTTCACCCCGACTGCTGAAACGAGAATATTGAGTGCCTTGAGCGGTACTCCGTTGAGGCCACGCGATTTTAAGGATATCGCGAATCAGGAGCTTCAAAACTACGTGCGCTCTATCGGGCTTAAACCGCTTCCATTTGAATTCATGGTTGAGCCTGGCGTGAATGGGTCGATTAAGCCTTTGCCGAAATTTGAAAAAATCGAGGCGCACAATATTGGCAATGAAGCGGTAGGAGTCTTCGGTATTCTATTGTTGGCTAACGACGCAAATGCCGACCACACGCAGAAGACAGGGACAGCCATCATGGCAGGGCATAGCGTCTGTATCAGTATCTCACCTGGCGCAGTTCATTCACTTATCTTTTGCCCGGCAGTTGTCTGCTCGCTCGCTCGAGACACAACAATGCTCACCGAGACGCAGTGCTTGGAAAGTGGTGGAGAGGTTTTGTCCTCTCTTATTGCCTTTCTACCTCCTTCGTGTGGTCAAGCCGAGGGCATCGTCAGGGACGGCGTAACAATCACCAATATCTCCGACAGCTTTGCTTCAGGGCATATTGATATTAACGGTTCCTTCAAGAAGTCCGGGCATTGTTACGAGGCGCACGGCTCCTTCCACGCCAGCATTTCTTACCACCTGTCAGAGGGCAACCTCGTCCCCACCGTCGCGCTGGACAAGCCTCAAGTTGATGTTGATATCGCCTGGTATTGTTGGCTCGCTTCGACCGTCCTCTGGAACGCCTTCGGCCCTGTTATCCTCGTGGGCATTGAACACGTTGCGCTTGAAATAGCAAATACTGCTGCCCAAAAAACGATTGGCAAAGCATTCAAGAACTTTGAAGAAACTGGGACTGATCTCAATCTTCCTGGTGTTTTCGATGAGGTCGCAGTGACGCCAGAAGGAATGACTATGAATGGCAAATTAAGCGTCTCAGTGCCTTCAGTGTTTGGAAAGAATCTTTCGATCAGTGGCTCCGTTGTGACCTCTAATAAAGAACGTCTTGGCGCTTCCGAAACGTACCATGAAGAATCCGGGTGCCTGGCGGGCGATTATTCTTTCGAGCAGCAGCTACAGCATCAGGTCGGCTTTTACGAGGCCTTCGCAAGACTCCTCGGTCGACCATTAGCGCTTGAGTGGGAGCTCGCGTACGGATATGGTTTAAGTACTTCCACCCCGCTGGTCATCAGCAGCGCGCCGTTAATTGGGCCGAGCGGGACGGTGACCTTATCTAATGTGGAAACGCATTACCCTGTTCCCCTCCCCGGCGGCTCGGCTCTCACACAGCCAGTGAACATCGAATACTCGATCTCAGGAGACCGAGTGCAGCTAAGAAACATGCCTCTGGAAGGAAACTATTCTGTCTGGTTGTCGGTGACAGCAACGGAACCGGATGGTGATGTATTGAAAGCGGGTATGAGTGTGCAGTTCGAAGGCTATGCTGTAACAATGGGCAGTGGATACCAGGAGAAAGTCGCGGAATGTTTCAGCAATATTCTGCGGGAGATGCGCCGAGTTGGAGTCAAACAGCCTAATAACCCAATACCACCATGGGTGCCGGTCAATCACCCGAAGCCTGATGAACTCCTTACTCTGATGCGTTACCTGGCCAGTGTTGGAACACTGCAAGCGGAGGATGTACTTGCTCATACCAGATTATCCCACGGGAGTTCATTCTACCGCGCCATCTTCTCACAGGAAGCACCAACGATAGGGCTGAAAGGTCTAAAACCACAGAATGACCAATGAGCGGTATAATCTTTTTCATGTTTTGGTGCTATTGGAATCGATGAGTCGCTGAGCGATCAATCTGCGAGCTGTCGACTCATCGCAGGATTGGTTCTGTGATCTGCAATAATGCCAGTGATGAGAGCACTAGTATCTCGTCTCATCACTTAAAATATCATTTGCGTGCAATCTGATTTGGCAGGCTTGAATCAATCCGTTCGCATCTTAATACGGTATTACTATAAGATGGTTGCGCGCGGTATCCAAATGTGGACCACCCCAGATGTTCTGCCCTTGAATGAGATTGGTGTATTCAGGGAAATTGGCACTAATCATTCAAGATCTCAGCGAGATTTTGTGCGTCTTGCTTTTGTCGAGGCAGAGCTCTGTAGGTGTTGCGTGCTCCTCAAGCAGTGCTCGTGACAGCAACTCTCCTGAATCGGTGACAAGTTCCTCCATGTAAGTGGAACCGGGAGAGATCCTTATCGACGCCTGGAAACGGCGTCTCCGATTTCGCGGGCCCAGCGGAATTGATTGGAGCTGACATGCTTACAGCCGACCGAAATCATAGAGTACGTTTTAGTGTCCGCTCTCACTTCTAACGAGATCGTCCGCGCGATTTCACTTTATGCCGGACAAATTTCACTAAATGCCGGACAAATTTCATTTAATGCCGGATCCCACCCCTCCTGTGGGTTCGGTCATAAAGTGAAATTGGCGTATTACTGGAATCAATAAGTTACGAGGAGGATTCGGTCATAAAATGAAATTCTTTTCGGGCATAACGTGAGAATTTCCTACAGATTTCGGTCATAACTTGAAATTTTCTCATTTGCCTCGTTAACTGGCCGCTTCGTCACCGAAATGCGTCGATTAGGATCGGGGACGCGCTTGTGGATATTGTCGTGGCCATTCATTTCACGTGTTCGTCGCGCTTGCCGATAACGTCAATCAGGGCATTGTTCCGGTTTCGGCAGGTGCGACGCCGTTGCTTTGGACCACGATCTGATGGCGCCGGAAGCGTACGTGCTGTCGGCGGCGATCGATGGCTGGATGAAAAAGGAAAGCGACGAACAAATCCGGCTGCGCGCTGCGGATGCTTACCACAAGTATCAGAACTGCGGCGTGAAAGCCGCGCGCGGATTTTTCGCTACCGGCTGGTAAAGAGCTTTGCACAAAACAAAACTGGGTGGCCACGGAGGACCACCTGGCCCTCCGTGGCCACCCCAGGCTTCGGTTCTCGAAGCTACTACGTCGGCATAACAGAGTTGCTGGCTTGGTTGCCTCTGGCCTTAAACAGGGCCGCGCCGAAGGCGACTCCGAGAAGATCCGTTAAAGCAAAAACACCGAGCAACTCGGCTGACTCAACCTGCGCGGCGAGAGCGGCGGCTGGTACGACCAGCGAAAGCGCGAGTCGCATCGGTGTTCCTGCCTCTTCTATTTGACCCAGATAGCTTGCAATCGTTCTCATGTTTTTCCGTCCTTTGTAATTTGTGGGTTAACGTGGCATCCGTACACGCGATCCAGCTTATTACCCTGGGCCAGACCGGTTTGGTTGAAGTTGGAAGGACGAAATGGAACGGCGAAAGTGGATCGTCGAATCTGGATCAACCAAGGTGGACCAACTAAAGCGGGCCGGCCAAAATCGGCCTGCCAAAGCGGTTCGACCAAAGTGGCACGATCGGGATCGAACGGTGTGCTAGGCTATAATCTGGAAAACTTATCTTTGAGCGTTATTGGTGAATGGGCAGGAAGGAGATCCTCATGATAGTCCGAAAATTCACCCGCGATGAGTGGCAGCTGGCGTTTGCTCTCGCTTTCATGCTTCATCCATCCGCTGACGTGGCATTACAGGTTGTTATTGATGCGAGCTGGATAGCCACACTTCTGGAACAGAATGAAGCAAGGCGGCAACGATCGGAAGGGCACTACAAGTCGCCCATACCCCGTGCAGCACTCCTTCAGTTCGCTGTGTTTTACGCTTCGCTTCGTTGGGAGCGAGACCAGGAGAGTCCGCTGCCGAAGATGGAGCCCAAATACAAACCAACCCGAGATGATCTGGTTGTCAGATATCTGAAGCACCTGGTTTTTAACAACTTACTGAAAGCAAAGTTTAGCTATCTTGCAATAGCACTCGGATGTTTGCTTTACGATTACAAACCGAAGCAGATTACCGACTTCCTCGGGCTCTTCGATGAGCCAAAAATTCGCCACATCAAAAGCCGCATCAAGAAGCAGTTGATGAAACGCTTCGTATTTGCTGACGTCTTAACGCCGAAGGGCAATGCTCTTCGCACCAAACCCGCCAGCAATCACGATCGTGAACTGGTGCAAAACGCACTGAAGCTCTTTACTCCGTGGAACACCGCTCATATTACGGTGAAAGCCGGAGAGTTGCTTCTCGCAAAAATGTTTGCCGAGGAATCGAAGTTAACTAATTGGGACCGCAAGCATTTGCTGCTGGATCCCGTATGCGGAGGTCTTGAAGAGTTAATTAACGAACACAACCAGTTGTTTGGAGCGGCACTACGTCTCGCTGATCCAAAGCTGAGACTCTTTGTACCAGACTTCGACGATACTCCGACTCCTCCGGTAGATCGGTTTAAAGCCCCGAGACTTACCGACGGAGAAATCACGCTTTTGAATGAGCGTCGCAAGCGACCCGGACCACGGACCTATGATGTGAATGATCTGCTCTCTAACTTATATGAGTGTGGGGTTGATGAATCACTCATTGAGGTACTAGATGATTCGGCAAGTTCTACAACTGAGAGTCCACCTTTACGAGTCTTGTCGCAAGGCAGCTACGCGAAAGGGACCAGGATTCGAAAACAGATTGTAGAAGAGGAGGATGACGCAATGGGAAGCATGATAGTAGTAGTTGGACACGGTGGCACAGGAGCTAACGTTCTTTCTGCCCTCTCTAAAGTGTTGCTGGAAGGGCCAAAGCCCAACTTTGTTTCGCTAATGGAGCCAGATCCTTATCCTGATGGATACATCAATTGCGGCCCGTACACGGGCGACATTCGCCTGTACCCCATCAACGGGCAAATCCCTCCCGAGTGTTTGCCGTATCTGAGTGGGCTGGCCAAGGATGTCGTGTGTTCACTAACAGGCAGCGACGTCTTTGTAGAGAAATACGACCTGACTGGCTGGAACTTCATCGAGCGTTCCATTTCAGATGATCTGATACGACACGGAACGATCCGGTACCCGTTCACAAACGTCTGGGAGTGGAGACGCTACCTTATTCCGGGAGTACCCATGGATCAGGATTTCTTCGGGTGGAGTTGCTTTGACTGCCTGACTGTTTGGAACTTCATGGAGCGTTCCATTTCAAGGGATCTGATACGCGGAACAATCCGATATCCGTTCACAAACGATTGGGAGTGGAGACACTACCTTATTCCGGCCGTAGGGCTGAATTTCTTCGGATGGAGTTGGTTTGACTGCCCGACTGTTTGGGACTTTATCGAGCGTTCCATTTCAGATGATCTGATACGACACGGAACGATCCGGTATCCGTTCACAAACGTCTGGGAGTGGAGACACTACCTTATTCCGGGAGTACCCATGGATCAGGATTTCTTCGGGTGGAGTTGGTTTGACGATCACAAACACGAGCCGAGCTTAATTGAGTCATCGTGGATTAGGTTGTTCTGCGACGATCGAGAGAGAAGCAACGGCTACAAAGTGCTCGACGTATGTCATGGACCTGCGGTCAGTAGACATGCCGAGCCATTACGGAGCCCGGTCTATCTGAAAGCGAACGAAACGATGGGCTTTAGTCCTTCGCTAAACTTTGAGGACAATCCTTTGGGGACACAATCGCCGTTTAGATTAACGCCGCCGACGGACGGATATCTTGCGGTGATTGCGCGGGACTTGGTGGAGGATGAACGGCACAGGGACCTGAAACCTTATGAACCGAAGAAAGAACTACTCGTGTCCGACTGGCATGACGGCGCGAGCGCTCGGCGACTTCAAGACGGTTACCTTCTTCCTTACTCATTTCGCAGGAGGAATGCGACGCCGGTGAAGAAGACTGATGCTCGCCATGGCAAGGCCGATCCGAGGGGCGAGTCCTCATTCCCCATCTGGGGAATTGAAATGTCGGCGAATCGCGCAAGCCGGGAAACCAGCACTGACGCGAGATAGCCACACATCGTTCACTTCAGCGGACACGGGAGAACTTTGTTCGTCCGTGTCCGCTGCCAAACAATCGGGGAACCAATGAACTCCAGATTCACACCGCCAGTCCTGAGCGACGCCCAGGTGCAGGAAGCGCTGGATTGCCTTCAACTCCTAACTACCCGGCGGGAAATGTTTCGGCTCGGCGACAGCCCTATCAGACTGTTGGTGGATGGTGACCAGCGTTTAAGGTTTCATCCAAAAGCTGAGTTGCAGACTGCTTTCACCATCCCCGAAGACTCGGGCTTCGTCGAATTGCGTGGTGATGATGATCAGGGCGATCTGCTGCTTGCAGCGTTGCTCGTTCCTGAACGATTTCTCGAACCCGTTATCGATCGCATTATCTTTCCCCACACCAACGGCGGCGTAATGGAGATCGCGATTTCATGGTTGAATCAGAAAGCCCGATCCGCCCGGCGGTTTTGCCATCTCTGCACTAACTTTGACATTAGAACAGGTTAACTGGCCCAACCGCATCTGCGCACTACCAACCGATCGAATCGACTTTCGTTATGTTACGTTGCGCACCGCGAAGACGCGTGTTTGTGTCTCGCGCGCTGAATCCTCGCAGTGGTCTTCAAATTGACGAAGAGTGCGGAACAGAAGTAGCGCAAACTGAAGGGGCACGCTCGCTTACTCCAAGTGGTCCAAGGCGCGCGGTTTGAAGACTTACCACAAAAAGAGGAGACTCAAAGAATCGCCGCCCGAGGGTTCTCACATTCGCAGGCAGGGAGGACGCTAGCGTAAGCCATACGGCTCCGACATCGATTGCGCAACCATCCAAAAAGTGATACGTTGCGCGCCGCGACCATTAGCTCGTTCTGAACTGGGTGTTCCCTCAGTTTTTGAGAACGCCCCTCAAGTCACTGCCTAACTCTAAACCCTAGGGTAGTGATGCTTCAATCAACTCAATCTCGGTAAGGTGAAGAGCAATGAAGTTTGGGTCCATAGAAACTGGAAGGTTTCGGAAACCAGAACGTTTGCTGCTGCTGTTATTGTTATGCGTTTTCTGGACTTTAAGGGTATATGCAGCACCGCTCAAATTTGTACAAGTAACGGATTTACATTTATACGACAAAGATGACGGTCCCGCGAATCAGACTGCCCTTATTGATTTCATTCAGAAAGTAAACGAACTCACAACCAGTGGAGAGGTTTACGACTTCGTAGTTGTGACTGGTGACATCGGGATCGAAGGATTGATTAAGGATATCTACAAAAAGCCGCCGGATTTAAGAGACAAAGAAGAGAAGCTAAAAAAGAACGGCAGCTTAACTGCTCAACAGCTAAAAGAGTTAGACGACATCCGTCTGGATCTAATAAGAAACCCGATAGAGATTGACAACAAGATCATAGCCGCAGCGAGGGAAGTTGCTGCAATCCTGGATCGCTCCAAGGTATCGAGGTGGTTGTTTTTGCCTGGTAATAACGATCTAATCGATGAAGAAATTGAAACGGGCAAATTCTACTCGAGATTTATCGAACAACTTGGTGTTCTGTTAACCAACAAGAAAGAGATCAGAGATCTTACCGACCCTAAACTAGGACCATATATCAAGGATTCTCACGTATTCATTGGCTTCAATAACGCCTCGTTCAAAAACAATGACGATCCGCGACGAATCACCGACGAGAAGCCTGAAAAAATAACCGTAGAAGCGATCAAACATCGTGTCAGCACAACCGAAGCCCCAAAGCTTTCTGCGGTGGGCCAAAAGCAGAAACAGTATATCGTCCAAGTCTCGTCGGTTGTCGATCTACATCCATCAAGCAATGTCTATATTCTCTATCACATTCCCGAAATAGACGATTCTCATCCAGTGCTGAATTTCAACAGCCACGCAGCTAGCCAGCGTCTGCTTTCGATGAATGAACCCTATGCCATATCCGCTTGGTTTGTCGAAGGCGAGGTGCGGCGGCTCTGGCATGACCTTGTCAACAAGAGCCAGGTGAAAGCGCTGTTAGCAGGACATTTTCACGACTGGAGGCACACGACATACGACGAGGGTTTTGACTGGATGTATTCACCTAAGGGTCTTTATGCCGGCAACTCAAAGCTACATGTCTGTGCGCCACTCGCAATCAAGAGACAAGTGGATACGCCTTATCAGGCGCGGGGTTTCCAAGTGGTTTCAGTGGACGATGCTGGAACCACCAAACCCGAAAGATGGTGGTATTACAGTAATACGCACACATTCACTACAACCGCGCCTGGTGCAACCGTTCAGACGGAGGGAAATGCCATGAAAATATTTGAGCAAATAGTTTTGCTTATTGGTCATCTAGCCTGGCCCTTGGTTGCAATAGGCGCCCTCATTCTCTTGAGGAAACAGTTAAGAGATGTATTCCTTTCGATAGGAAACAGGATTGCCGATCCCTCTACTGACGTTGCGGTGGCTGACTGGATAACTCTCAAGAAAAACGTCGCTGCTAATACTGGAAAACTCGAGTCCCTCGCGTTGGGCATAGAAGTTGGCAGTGCGGCTGGACCTCGCGCCACCCAGGCGACATCCCCCGAGTCAATTCAGCAAGACATGGCGACACTACGTCAAATGGCAGATAACTACTTAAACATTAAAATCCAGGACGGCGCTGTCAGAGTGCGTCGCAAGAACAACCTTGCGACCGAAATGGGAAACTTCATAATCCAGCGTCAGCTCCCCCGACGGGAGATTGCTGAGCAAAATCACGAAGGCTTGACAGTAGCTCTCGCCAGCGCCATCAATGCGCTGCCCCTGGAAGGTGATCTTGAACTCTTATTGAAAGCCAGCGAAAAAGTTTCGAAGCTGCACGTAAAGTACAGGATCGTGGTAGCGATTGGTCGCCTATTCGAAGCCGGGTTGGCAACGGCCGCGGATGCCGTTGTAGTCAAGAAAGTGCTCGAGGCATTCAAACAAAAAGCGGATGATCCGTTAAGACGAAGAATCGATCAAACTGAGTCGATCATCGATCTCGCGATGAATAAACCTAAAGCGGAGTAGGGATAATAGTCTTCAATGTGATCACCATTTATGTTGCTCCAGGATCAAATCATACTCATCTCGATTCCGTTCGAGCTCTAATTCCTGGCCCGCCAGATCACAAGCGACATCAAACGGTTCTGCGTGGTAGAAAATGTCGCTCGAAATGTCTGGCGGCGGGTTTTCAATTATCCCCCGAAAACCCTCGGTTAGTTGCTTCGCATGGGGGCGAGACAGACGGTGAGGGTTATGAAGACAGTCTTCGACAACATCCCAATAATCATCTTTGGAGCCCGGCGGGAACGTGAATGATTGTGACATATTAAATGATAGTCTTAGTGCAGTTTGTACTATTCAACAGCCTCTGAGCCTTCAAGGTATGGAAGCTAACCTGGTCCGCGTCGTAGATTGCAAGGCGTTGTCTCCAGGAAGCAGCGGCTGGTCCTATGACAACGTCATACTCTGGAGGGGCAGGCGCGTTTCTACCATGCGGGTGTTGACCGTTTCTGCAGTGGAAAATCAGACCCCAGAAGTCGTCCGCATCAAAGCTACCACGAACGAACCATAGTGCTTCCAATCCAGCCAACGCATCACGCTCGATATCGAAACGGACAACAGCATATTTAGAGCCCCGTTTTCGTCGGGAATGCGTCCATGCCCACGACCTTGCCTGGCGAAGAATCGTTGTAGTGTAAAAACCTGGTCCAAAATCGGTATACTTGTGGCCCTTCTTGATGTCAACGCTCTTAACAATGTCGAGAGCATGATGATGAAGCGTGCCGTGATACAAGACTAGTTTCTGATTGCTCCAGGAGGCCGTAACGAATGGTGGGAGTGACGACATCTCAGCACCTCACAACTGATCGTGTCTGTTGATTAACTAAAGGATAATCCGTATGAAAGGACTCAAAGTCAATTCTTCATGTCGCCGATCTCTAATATAAGCAATGATCTGGTTAACGATTTTTTCCTGCCTTGTTTGCAACGCCCACGCAAGTAAATTACTTACTAAAAGATCGAAGGGTTGCGATTGTCTGGTATCGCGGATTTCATACAAAAACGTTACTAACTGCGAGACAATATCTCTTGCCTCGGATTCGTAAAACGTTTCAGGATCCATTAGAAGTAGAGAGAACAAATTCGATGCATTATAGGCGTAGAGAAGGTCTGTGTCTGACAACTCGGCGTCTGAGCGTCTCGTCGTGTAGAAGAACAGATCAGCAAGGGACCGATAGTGCGGTCTTGGCGGGAAGGGATACCACGGATCGAAAACGCGGTCCGAATCAGCATAAAATGCCAACCAAAAAGAAAGACTCCCAAGATGTTGGTCTGACTCTTGACTCGTGCGGAACAACTTATCTGGGAGTTCAAAATCAATACTGTATAGAAAATTTGAGCGGGTGCGGTTGAACTTTGTCTGGTGCCTCTGACTGACGTATACCTCACGCGCAACCGACCTCAGAAGTTCTCGGGTATCTTCATCAGCGATCACTGAGACAAGAACAAAGCCGAACGGAGAGAGCCCCCATCCTAAAGCTAAGTCCAGAAACCTTCTCCCCGTTGCCGCCAGTTCTTCGTCTAGACTGAAGGCGAGCTCACTGAGACGGGCGCTTAACGCAGTCACCGTTTGCGCTTCCGATTGAAATAGGGCAGACGTAAAAGTCTCGGAAATCAAACGTGGTTCGTTGAATGCAATCGCCTGTGCATAGTTGACCATCGGCGATGCGCGTTCGAACTTGGTCAATAGAGACGAAAGCGCATCGATCCCTTTGGCGCTCAGCGACGCGACACTACCCTCCGCATAGTTGCAGAATGCCATGATGGACTGATATGCAAAACCCGGAACAGTCGTTACCGCGAAAACGTAATTGCGCAAGAGTCCCAGAGTGTTTTCAAATAATGACACTCGTTCTCTTGCAAGATCGGTATGTTGCGCTTTATCGATCATCGAGCGCACAGTATCAAAAGTCAGCGTTGATAGTTCGTTACCCAAACAGCCTTGGACGTTCTTCAGGCCCAAGTCATACGCGAGTTGGACCACAGAAGACACGCGTTGCCCCTTGGCGATTTCATTAAAAATTGGGATTGCTCGCTCTGAGAATTTGACTTCGTCAAAACCAGACTCATTTAAAAGCTGCAGCGTCTTGATATTTAACTCCTCACCCAAGTCGCGTGTAAGAAGCAGAGCGTATAGCGTGTTCTTTTTGTCCCGGAGATATTCTTTGCTGGCAAATGACACTAGCTCTTCGTAGCTGGTGAAATATGCCTCTGCATCAACTTGATCAAACTCAGCACGTTGAGCTATGAGTGTGGTGCCTTTGAGGGATGATTGCTCCTTCGTTACTAAGTCAAACTTGACTATATCGTCTTTCGTCAGGTAAAAGCCGACACCGGACGCGGGTGCAAAAGAATACAAATAAAAACCGGATGTCTCGTCTTGGCTCTTAATTCTCGGTTGCATTAAAACACCACCTTCAGATCGACTCCGGGCACGTTATCCTCTACTTCATCCCTAAAATAATTAATAAAATTTTGTGCTCGGGACGAAAGTTCCTGGAGATGTTCTTCTGTCATTCCCACCAAGCCCTTGTCATTCACCTTTCGCCAAGCGTTTATGTTAACGATGATCTTCGAAATCGTTGCCCTCGTAATCGGTGGAAATATCTGTGCCTCGATATACTGATCAGTCGATTTATCTTCGGTAGGTTGGAGCAACACTCTGGACATCTCATCACAGGTTAACTCGGCCGCTCCAAAAAACTCAGAAGTACACTTTACGATCGCTAATTTATACACCGTGTCCCATAACGCACGAGCACCTGCCGGTATTGTGAAACTGACTCCACCACCTGATTCCGAATAGTATTTAAATACATTATCTTCCAGAAAAGAAACCCTGCTTTTGATCTCGTCTGAGTTTAAAATAATGCAAACCTCGCCATATGAGGTAAGCCCAGTGTTGTTGCCTAGATTCACTGCTCCAAAGTTAAGTCGCTGTCCATCAGATTTGAATGCCATGCCGTCAATCACATTTCGCTTGTTGGCAAGTTCTTTATCGTAGTTTGGAATAACATTGGCCCGTAGATTGTCGTGAAGATTTACATAGCGCATTCTTTCACTGGACATGAAATTCAACAGCGATGCTGCGTGCAGATTAATAGAAACAGATAAATTGTCAGTCAGTATTTGCTCGTATTTATTAAGGCGCGTTTTTAGGAGATCCTGATCGATTGCATTTAGACACGACTCAAATCGTTCTTGAAGCTTTGGTTCATCAAGACCGGCAAGCCATACGTTCGAAGGAATATCTGTCTCATGCTCACCGTGCGAACAGACTCTGGACGGTGAATTAAGCTCTTCACCGCATTTTCCACACTTCCACATACAACCCCTACCTAGTTAGAAGATGATGGACGGAATACATAGGAACCAAGATGGGCGAGGGTGAGTCGAACGAGAAACAGGAGCCCGCCCCGTGAAAACGTCATGAGAACTAGCGCAGAGAGTAGTGCGGCCACGTCACAATGTCAACAATTTGCCAGATCCGCTAGGACGGCAAAATGATTTTAAGTCGATGAGTTGTAAGCAGCGTTTGCTGCTTTCCTTCCGCTTCTTGAGTGGCCAGGTGTATTGGTGTTCCAGAGCTGGTGCCATGTCGCTCTTGTGGTGATGAAAGCCAACAGTATGGTGATTAGGCTGGCACCCGCAGTGACAGTGAAGGATGCCGTTTTCTCAACTCGCCTATTAAGTGTTCCTTTACTATATGCGTATACCTCTGCGTAGTGGCAATTGAAGCGTGTCCGAGAAACTCCTGGACCACTCTGATGTCCATGCCGTTCCGTAGCAGCAGCGTAGCGACAGTGTGTCGAAGCATGTGCGGAGTTATGTGACGGTCTATGCCTGCGGCTTGACGACATCTGCCAATAATGTTGGCCATGCTTTGTGTTGAGAGACGTTCGCCCGTCGAGTTTAAGAAGAGCGCCGGACTGCTCGTGACAATCTGTGATCGCTTTTCAAAATGCTTCAGTTGAATGTGTACTGTCTGTTCGTCAACCAGGTAGGCTAATCGATCTCGCCCACCTTTTCCTTTGATTCTAAAAACTGACTCTGACGGAGTGAAGTCCTGAATGTTCAAGGTTGATGCTTCTCCCACGCGCATGCCGGTGGCGAACAGTAGATCGACAAGCGCGAGGTTGCGAACCGCGCGATATTCTCTTGAAGGCAAACCCGATTGAGAGCCTCGCGCTAACTTGCATCGTTTTCGGGAAATATCCGCCACTTGCACTTCGCGTACAGCCTGGGCCAGCAGCTCTTTGATTTCAGTTTCGGTTAGGGCGCGCGGAAGTTGGACCACCCGGCCATAGCTGAGGTGTACTCGCCAAAACGGTGATTCCGTTAATTCTCCTCGCCTGACCCAGTAAGAGCAGAACACCTTGAGCACTACCATTTTCCGCCGCATCGAGGCCGGCGAATACCGCTCCCGGCGCAGGCGCGCCGCCCAGTCTTCAATGAGCACGCTGTTTAAGCTCTCGAGTTGGCAGTTTTCGCCAGCATGCTTTGCAAACTGATCGAGATCGGAGAGATACGCCGCCCAGGTTTTCCTGCTACGTTCGTGCGTCGAGAAATAGCCATTTAGGAATTCAGTGATCGCTTTTGTCAGATGCATAAGCACACACCTACGTAACGTCCAGTTTGGACTAGAAGATTGAAGAGCTTTCGTTTAAGCGGTGGGTCAGAAAACGGTTAGACCAGTGTAGTTTTTGGAGTACGAGGTTTCAAGACGACCCGTTGAACACCACATTTTGTTGGCAGATACGCTGATTTGAGAGATAATGATGCCCCTTGCATCCCGCATTCTGCCTTGCTGGATCATCGCGTTCGACTTTATTTCATTTGGATAACAGAGAATTATCCTAAATCAAAACGATGGGAAAGACCATCTACCTTAGCGATAATCCGAATGATTTTGTGTGGGCCATTCCCGAAGGTAAAGGTGCGGCTTTTGAGAAACTGATCCATGCCTACTTGAAACGGTGGGTTGCCACAATGGACGGCCGAGTTAAGGTTTCCAGGACGCCTGCCACTGGCGACGAAGGCCGTGACTTTGAAGTCTCATTCTCCGGTGAGATTGACGTTCTTGGCCTCCATTTCAGCTCGCATAATTCAACCGGTCTTATATTTATCGAGTGCAAGAGCACGAAAAAAGATCGACTGGATGACGAGTTCATCGTTGATGCCAGTCAACATAAAGATGCTCAAGCCTCAGCCTACATACTCGTTACCAACGCAGTCATAACTCCGAATTGTCATAGGCGCGCTCAAATCGAGTGGGAACGAAGAAACAGTGTGTTCTGTTTGGTCGACCGCCGGAGACTTGCCGACGAACTTCACTCTAAAGGAATGCATGCCGAGGCGACCAAGCTCGGTCTGAAGTTACCGGGCCTCTCAAATTTCCCGGCATTCAATCGCGAGCGCCTCGTGGTCAGTTGTCAGACCGATCAAAACGTGTTTGTTGGTCGTCAAACCGCGAGCGTGTTTGTGACCTTAAACAATTATCGGGACCGCGAGGTCTTTGCGGATGTAAGAATTGCCACGGACAAGCGTTGGACTTCCAGCGCAAATACTTATGAGCGGATCATTCCGGCTCACCGGCAAGAAACAATCGAGCTGAGTGCGGAACGACAAGAGTTCGAAGGCGCCAGCGATTTAGATCTAACACTGTCAGTCGATGGTCACTCAGAACGACTCACAATTTCGCGGAGACACTACAAAGTCGTATTTGAGCCTCCATTCGTCGGCGAAACTCATCGCCGGATACAACACGAAATCAGAACACGAGCCGAAACCGGACAGGGGTTTTCCTTGATCAGCGTGCAAGGAGAAGCCGGCGTAGGAAAGAGCAGGACGGTACAAGAGGCTTTGAAGCCACTAAGAAATGGGCAAATGGACATTTTCCCATTCAACTTCCAGCGGCATCAGGAACCTCCCTCGTTCAGTGAGTTTTGCGAGAAATTTGACCTACCAGACACCCTTTCAGGGATTGCCGATCCGGCTGCGCGCCTTAAGCAACTGGTCCAGGTTGCAGGTGAAACAGCAGCGCCGATGATCATACTCTTCGAGGACTTACATCACGCTGACGACAATGTAATCAAAGTCTTCAAAGACCTGGTCGTGAAGCCGCCCGACTGTTGTGCGCCTCTTGTATTGATTCTGACTGGACGTGACGATCACACATACCCGAATCAAGCATACTATTCGCTACTTCATCTAGTCGGCGATCGCGAACTGCCGCAAACAGCAGCCTATACAGTTCCAACTCTCAATGATTCGGATGCGGAACAACTGATCCGGTCAGTAGTCGTCAACATGCCTGATCTAGGGGTCGAGAAGGTCAAAGCACTCGGTGAAAACAATCCATTCGTTATCGTTGAGGTGCTGCAATATCTATTAGATGTAGGCTTGGCCCAACTATTGTCGCGACAAACCGTGGGCATTTTGAAACCCGAGGTTTTTGCTGGCCGAAACGGTATTCCAAGGACTGTAGAACAATTATATGAATTACGCTGGGCCGCTCTATCGCAAGCTCTTCATGGCAAACTGGCAACTGATTTCGTGATAGTCGCTTCGTTCTTTGGGTTTGAAATCAGCCACGATGTTCGCCAGGCTTTCTTCGATGGCGAGGAAGCCGCTGACGATTGTTGGGCGTTACTTTATGAACGCCGGTTTGTTAAAGAGGACTCTTCAACTCTTCAGCTCACGTTTGCACATGAGAACCTGCTTACTTATGTGCGAACGTTGGCCCGCCTGCCCGAAAACGCGGAGAACTCCGCCGCTCTGATCCTCGATCGTCCGGGTCTGGCAAAGCGTCTCAGTCTCTTTGATCAGGGTGAGGTTTTCTTCCTGCACAAAGAGTATGCAAAAGCATTTCAGTGTTTCGCTGAGATTTGGGAACGCATACAACAGATCACAAACTTCAGCTCTGAAGAGATTAACAAAACCTATTTTCGTTACCTTCCAATCCTCTTCCGCACCGCAAAAGCACTCAACGAAGAAAAGTCCGCACTCAGCAAGGTTGCACGTGCAAATGGATATATGGGCGTCCACAACTTTCCGCTGATGATTGGGGAAAAGGCGTGTGCTGCCTCTCGCGACATGCTGGATGAGCTTTACAAGAAAAGCAGCGAGGGTTTGCGCGAGCGACTTGCAGTACGACAACTTCATGCCCACGCGTTACAAAATATGGGTCGTATTGGGATGGCGTTGAGAGAGATGCTCGAGATTGAGGCCGCGGTCCGGGATGCAAACGAAAACTGGCCTGACGTTGAGTTTGATCTTTATGATCGACTCCAGGCGTATTATCGCCGCGCTAATCATCTTGAGCTCGCCAGGTTCTATGGACGGCAGGCAAAGATTAGTTTAGACAAAGCCGAAGACGAAAAATTGCTGGCCGCGCATCTCATCACACAATCAGCTGTCGCTTTATTCGCTGGGGAAGAACAAGCGCGAACAGCTGCTGCCGCCGCACATGAGGCAGCCAAGAACGCCAAAATCTCTAGATTTGTGCTTTATACGCGACTGACTGAACTTGTCGTCGATACTTTGTATTCGTGGCACATGCCGAGCCGGCTTGCAGAAGTTTTCGACGAGGCCCGCGGCATGCTTAGGAAGGCGGCGATGGACAACCTTTCAGACTCGATCATGCGTCTGGATCTTTTGCTGGGGACGCTTGCGCTTCGTTGTTTTGAAGATCGTAATGAAAGATTGTCACAAGTACGGTTCTACATTGAATCAGGGCACGCCAACTCACTCCGCTATGGCAACGGATTATTCGATTGGGCCTTCGACAATCTGGCGGCTGTCACTGACCTCGACGACCCCGATCGCGAACATAACTTTGTTCGAGAACGTTTTCGATCGTGCATGGAACGTCTTCGATTACGGGGCCTCACGTTCGTCGGTTCTCAGAGTGGTATATTCCCCAATATCTTCGCGATCAGTAATGCGATCAGATTTTTAGGCGAGTACCGGGAAAGTCTTGGGCTTGAGCTCATTCAGATGATCACGGCGTATGACAACCGTTTTCTCGAAGACGATCGTGTCTGTCTCGAGCTGGTTAGAAATGCGATCAAGGGCCGTCCGATTTTCTGCTCGGTAAAAGCCAATCTCGAGATGATCCGCTATCCACCAGAGAATGGGTATTTCACGCCCGTGTTTTGATCCTGCTCTTTCCCGCTACAAAGTAGTTCTCCAGAACGAGGAAGTCGATACTGGAGTTGAGATATGTAACGATGGCGTCGTGTGGCGTTTCTACGATCGGATCACCGTCAAGATTAAATGAAGTGTTCAAGAGAATCGGATAGCCTGTTTTCGATTCAAAGCACTTCAGGAGATCGTAAACAAACTCATCCTGCTTTCGACTAACCGCTTGAACACGAGCACTTCCATCTACATGGGTTATGGCTGGTAGCTGATTTCTATATTGAGCGCGGACCGGTGCGGCAAGAAGCATGTATGGCGACTCTTGCTTGAGATCGAAGTATTTGAACTGTGCATCTGCTATTACCACGGGTGCAAAAGGTCGGAACATCTCGCGTCGCTTCAAAAGATTTAAATGATCTTTCATCGTTGCATTACGAGGATCAGCCAATATGCTGCGATGACACAACGCGCGTGGCCCCATCTCCGATCGTCCGCGGAAGAGTGCGACAGTGCGTCCCATCGCAAGTTGTCTAACCAGACGTTTAGCCAAATCACCGTCGTTAAGAATTCTCGCCTTCAGACCGAAATACTTGAGGCGATCACGAATTTCCTTTGAAGTATAACTCTTTCCCAGGTAAGGCAGCGGACGAGAGCTGCGCGTCACTGGTCCAAACTCCTTCGCATAAGCTGCGACCGCTGCTCCGACACACTGCCCGTCATCTCCAGCCGCAGGTATGACATGCAGTCTTTGAAATTTCGTCTTCGAAAGAATTGAACCATTCAACTGGCAACTCAGGAACAGTCCACCGGCGACGCAGAGCGATTCTTTCCATCTTCGGGAATACAGTTTGTCGAGCAGTTGTAGAACGTAACCTTCGATCAGCAATTGGCCCGAAGCGGCGATTGCCTTGGCCTGCTCTCGTCGAAAGCGATGCCACGCTTCGCCTGAGCGTTTCCAGGCCTCGTCTATTTGAATCAGCCCATCCTGGAAGTTGAGAGGAAACTGCAAGTCGTGGAAAGGTGGTATCTCAGGTCTAAAAAGCGGCTCTGCAAATGCGGCAAGTGCCATCGTCTTTCCCGCGTGGCCGTGGCCAAAACCCGCGAGATATGTGAACTGTTCATACTTTCGCCCAATGCTTATTTGCTTCGTCCGGTCAACCTCGTTCAGGTAAGCAAAATTGAATGAATTTCGTCGCGTCATTCTGGAGAGACCGATGTCTTGCAGACGACGGTCCAATAAACTCAGCCTTGGTCCATCACCGACGTATAGACTCTCGGCCTCCAACCGGCCGTCAACTATGTCGCCGGCGCCATCAGCTACCAGGATAAGCGCTCTATCAAAATCAGAAGTGCAGTAAGTGGACCAGGCATGACAATCATGATGTCCAATTCCGTGTACTGGAACAGAAGAATGATTTAGGAGATCTCTGATCTCAGGGGCCAATTGCGTAATCACATCTTCGATCGTGACGTTGGTATAACTGATCCCCACCACGCCCAGTTGGAAGGGTTTTAGTCCCGCGATCTCGAGAACCGCAGCGATAGACTTTGCGGGCAACTCCGGTGAGCTTGAATGTTTGACTCGGTCCAGGCGCTCTTCCGCGAGCTGCGCAACCAGCCGTCCATCTCGCACGATGGCCGCTCCCCGCCCATGACCAATGTGTATGCCCAGTGAGGCTTTTGACATTGATAATTCTCTGTTATCCACGGGTCTGGGCCGGCTGTGGGTGGAGTACAGAGGAGAGTGAGGCTCATGTTTCAGCGGCTATTTGTGTTAGAACGTCCGCTAACTTCAAATCTTTTTCTGAGTTCACTGATATGAGCCGGCCGATACCTAACGGGCCCAGTGCGGCTTGTTGTTGGAAGGTCGCTAGGAGGTCACCGTGAGGTTTGAATTGATCTAGATGACCGGGGTGGCGTGTTCGCGATTTGAAACGTTCAACCGCAGTCGTTGGATCGCAAACGCAGTTGATTTCTATGAGGGTGCCTCGTAACTCCGATAGCCATTCGATGGGCGTCCCTGAAGCCAGGGTCGATGCTGGATGACGCCACCATGACACAATGACTGCACCTTCGGATTGGAATGCTTGTTCTCTCAGAATCTTATCAGCCGCTCTGCTGAGAATAGTCCTCCACTGCACATCTCCGATGCCTTTAGTGTTGAATAGATCTTCAAGTATTTCATCCTTGTCCCACATCTTCAGCCCCAGCGCCTCTGATAAAGCTCGGGCAACGGTGGATTTCCCACTCGCTGGAATACCCGTAACGATGAGGTACTGATGTTTCATAAGCGCGTGACGGAATAGTAGTCAGCAGGCTAATGGCTGCTATCGCAGGAGTCCAGTGAAAAGTACCCCGCACCCACCACTGCTAATGCGTACCCTCGCAGCAATAGCCAAGACGCTTCCTGCATCCGTGGTCTTCGGACTTGCACGGCCAATCGGCTGGATCGGTTTTTCTGTGAATCGCTTTAGCAGGACTCGCGCGATCAATAATGTACGGACCTGCTTCCCTCAGGAATCACAACGACGTCAAAGAGAAATCGCTGTCAAAGGATTTCAGCACATGACGCTGGTGGCGCTGGATCTGCTACGCGCTCCCCAGAAGAATTCGGAGGCGCTTCATCGCATCAATATAAGAAACAAGCACTATGTGACTGACGTGGTGAAAGACGGGAGAGGAGTTGTAATTATCTCCGCCCACTTTGGCAATATCGGTGTATTGCCGGCCGCCTTTGATGGAGTGTCGGAACATCCGGCTTACATAATGCGCCGTCCTACTCGAAGAGTTAGTTGCATTATTACTAGAGCCCGTGCCTACAGAGATCGTTATCTGAAGCCGAGAATAACTTTCGAATCGATCGATAGTTCTAAAGCGGGCGCGCTCAGGCTGGCCCACTTATTGAAACAAGGGAATGTAGTCATCGTGCTCGCAGACTTAACCTGGGGCTCAGGAGGGGTGCTGGTAGAGCTTTTTGGAATGCCTTATGAAATGTCCCGCTTTCCGGCCACGCTTGCGATCAAGCACGGAGCGTCTCTGATCCCGGTTATGACAGTCCGAAATCCTGATGGTACGTACGAAGTTGTCGTCAGTCCTCCGATCGAAAAGCCTGAGACTGTAGACACGGCCAAATATATTATGACAAGCGAGTTCGCCCGGATCCTCGAACCTTATATCCGCCGCAGCCCCGAACAGTGGTGTTGGACTCACCAACAAAACTGGTCATAATTGGCTTCAATCACGGGCGGCGGCGCCATGGTCGCCCCCGACTGTGCCACTACACTCACTGCCGAGAGAGAAGCCGGCCTCTATCGCGACAGTGAGCGTGTTTAGCCCCGCAATCCATTTCTGCGCCTTTCCGTTAACGGCTCAAACATTACAATTAGTGCCCGGCCAGCGCAGGAAATAATTTGGCCGTAGGAATTATCGATTTGCTGGTCGGAAACTAAGACTCGGCTTGCGATTCTCTATTCAGTCACCATTGCTGTATGGTGAAGTAGCCTTGCCAGCGCTGCAATATACGACAATGGACCTACGCTACGGGCATCTGCCAGCGTGTTAACAAGCTCGTCTTCGATGAAGCGTTGGCTGGTAGCGAGGTGAGACTTACAAACAATTCCGCTGCAGATGAATTCCCGAAGTGGTCACCTGACGGAATGCGCTTCATCTTCCAGAGCAATCGTGATGACGATTACAAACTCTATAGGATGGACCTTACCGGCTTGAATGTTGAGCAGCTAACGAACAATAAGTCCAGCGACGGAAGCGTCGTGCTCACGGACGGATCAAAGATCGTGTGTCTCAGTGACCACACCGGCAACACTAAGTCTTCCGATGTACGAGTGAGCCACTGACAGCGAACCAAAACAAAATTGGGAGATGCCTCTCCGGGCGTGATGTCCGTGAGCAGATAAACGTTGGCTTTTGTCTGTCAACTTGTGAATCCTCGAAATCTGCACTGAGCACCCATCTACATCGTTGGAAGCGAATGCTTCTGCGTGCTGGATACTGAGCACATCCGTGGGTGTGTGCGTGAGGAGGTTTGTCCTCCTCATTCCCTCGGGAAACGGGCACGATGGACTCCAGCTGGGTCAAGGAGATCTTCGATCCAAACCAGCGGTTGGCCGCGATCAGTGCACACCGTAAAGAAGGCCCTTTGCTTCGCTCGGGTAAAGGCCACGAAGAAGGAGTTCAGCTCCTCCATGCTGTCAGGTGTGAGGCTCCACCATGTCTGATTGTCGAGTCCGTAGAAGATCATGGTGTGGAATTCTAGCCCCTTGCTCTTGTGGATCGTCATGAGGACAATCTGACCGAGCCCTTCAAACTCATCCAAAGCTTCGGACCAAGTTTCCGCGTGCTCTAAGCTTTCGCGCAGCAAGAGCACGAACCCGTTCCAGACGCGATCAAAATCAGGCTGACGTTTATAGGAAGGAAACGCGCGACGCAGAACCCGCGCTCCAACAAAGTCAAGGGCTGCCTGCGCCGCTTCCGCGGCAGAGTCTGGAACTGCATCAAGGCGGCGCAGCGTCAGCCGAATTTTGCGGACAAACACTTGAAGCCGAAGTTGCAAGCGCTGCAATCCAGCTTCATCGACGAAATCGATCCCTTCTAGAAATTGCAAGTCCCTGAGGGCGGCATTCCAGTTCTTGGGACTTCTCCCCGTCGCTCCGAGCCGCAGCAAACGCAAGAGCACATGCGTAAGATCTTCGGCAAGCAGGTCTTGGATCGCGATCTCACCCACGCTGCGCGCGACGTTTCTCAACCTTAGCGCACGCGCTTCAAATGCTGGCGACAGGTGCGCCTCCACCTCATCAGGTCGCATGCGTACTAGGATCGCGACATCGTGCGCCTCGACATTGCCTGACTGCACCTCGCGGCTGATCCACTGTGCGAGGGAAACGCTTTCTTCATCCTCGCTGGCAAATTCCCAGATTGCCGAAACGTCGCCATCAACCAGGCGGTCAGCGCGGGCTTCAGGCTCGTCAACGTTTGGATCTATTCTACTTGCGATGACGTGCTGAATTCGGACAAGCTCCTCGTGGGAGCGCCAGTTGGAGATTAAGGAAATTTTTCGCGCTGCAAAGTACTGCTCGAACTGCGCAAAAGCGTCTGGCATAGCGCCCGCCCACCCCATAATCTTCTGTTTGTCATCGCCCACGGCTGTGAAGATGGCATCGCTGCCTTCGAAGGCAGTACGCAGAAACTGAAACTGGGCGAACGTGGTGTCCTGAAACTCGTCCAGGAACACGATAGGATAAGTGAGATGCAGGGCTCTGAGGATCGACGGGTTCTCACGAATAAGGAATTCAACGAGCCGGTTGATCATTAGAAAAGACAACGACGTATGATCATACTCGGTGTACTGGGCCTGCCAATAGACCGCAACCGCTCGCTGCACCTCGGTGCCTACATTGGCTACCGGTAGTTGAGTTCTGGATATCGAACGTTCAAGTTGCTGGACGTTCACGCCGCGGAAATTGTGATCATGCAGAAAATCATCGTAATCCCGTCTCTGCGGCATCATGATGCGGTAGTCCGCAGGAGGGCGATAAGGATCTGGAATCGCCGCTCGAAAACGGTCCAAAAGACTTTTAGCAAATGCGTCAAATGTGTACGAGTTGAAGCGCCGGGCCTGCTCGAGTGGGCAGCGCTGTATGACGCGTTCGGCGAGATTACGGGCTGCGTCGCGTTTGAAACTAATTGCGAGGATACGTTTTGGGTTGGAGCACAAGCCGGTCTGTAGGAGATACGTTGCTTTCTGAGCTAGAAACTCCGTCTTTCCTGCCCCTGCTCCCGATGTTACGAGAACGCTTCTTTCTGTTTCCCGCAGCGCCTCCCACGCACGCGGCTCAAGATCAGCAACTCCCTGCGGCTTCCAGTCTTGGGGGCGCACGAGGCTCATTCGTCAACGTCCTGAAGGCCTAGAGCATCTCTTACGTACTCGATCAAGGCCTTCAGCTCCGGGGGAGCCTTTTCTGCAAGACCTTCTTCTTCAATGAGCGAGAGCGCGGCAAAATGAGTTTCCGGCTTGCTACGATTCAGGAACAGATATGGATACCATTTGAACTCGTCGACATAGGAATCCTCGTACAGCTCGGGACTGCCGCCGGTCTTGAGTGTAACGAGCTTTTTGTCGCGAATCGCGTCAGCGTCCCCGCGCGGTCCTCGGCCACCGGGCTTGGGTTGTTGATAAGCGTCCGGAAAAGCGCGCAACATCGCGAAATCAACATCCAGTGGAAACGAAAAGAATACTCCCTCCTCCCTCATTGCTCTCAGCCAGTTATGGTTGTCGCCTTCTCTGAGCAGTTCGCCGTCTTCAATAGCGTGCACCTCGGTGGGATCGACTGTGCCGTCCTGAACAAGGAGGTTATCCCCGAGGTCGTTCCCAATCTCCCCCAGCTTCGCGACCACATTCGCAATTAACGCCGCGCCGCCGTGCCGCCTTCCGAGATCGAGGTCCAGTAGTGTCGCATGGGGAATTCGGAGATCGTTAAGAAGCCTCCAGAAGTGGCCGACATATCTTCCACCCAAAGGTACGATGGGCACGAAAGAAGGATCGAGCTGAACCCCCAAAGATTGCGCTACGCGCGGAATCACGATCCTCTCGGATTCACCCTCGCCAAGAATGACAAATCGGGCGAAGTAAAGCTCTGGATGAGCTCTAATAGCCAGACGTACATACTGGCTCGTTTCCGCATCGTCTTCAGGTAGTGTCAGCTGCCGCACATCTGCTCGCCGCAGATCACGGTTGAGCTGGAAGTAGCGTACCTCCGACGGCTGTATGCGACTGAGAATCGCCGGTGAATGACTCGACAATGCGACCTGAGCCGACGTCAGTCCGCCAATCTCTCGTGCCTGACCAACAATGCGAGAAAGAAAGAAAGGTGAGACGCTGTTTTCGGGCTCTTCCACGGCTAAGAATGTAAGGCTGATCCGCCGCAGCTTCTCCTGGTCGAACAAGCTCTCATCCACGGACTGCGTAAAAACATCCTTCTCGACTTCCAGCGTTGCCGCCGTAAGAGCAATATGGAAGAGAGAACGCTGACCATCGCTGAGCTCGGCGAGCGCATGTTCTTGTCCTTCCTCGTCTGGAAAGAAGGCGAACTCAGCCTTGCGAACCAGTTCTTCCAACCGGCTTTCAACAAGACGTAGGACCGGCGTAGTGTCCGTATCTGCCTCGTACAATTGCTTCCAGCGTTTTGAAAGGCGCTCGATGACAAACTGTGCAGGTCCTTCCTTCTCAAACTGTCTCTGGATCCTCCGGGCGCTTGCGGCACTGCGGGTCCTGAATCGGTTGGACCATTTTGCTGCCTGCCATAGACGACTCTTCAGCAAGGCGGTTACTTGCCCCGCAGCATCACGGGCAGCGGGAACGTAGATGAGCTGGACGGAGCCCCGCTCTACTGCTTGTACGCGGTTGCAATCGGCCCATTCAAAATCGTCCTCGAGCGTGGTGATCCACCGCAGATCCTCGTCGATGTTTCCCTCGGGCGTGCCATCATCGGTCCATATCGCTTGAAGCCTCATCCTCGCCTTGAGCGGAGCGCCCGGCGTGGAAGCTGCCATCTGCAGGAAGAATTCCGGTACTGCCGCCTCAGCCTCATTTTCATTAAGCCCTTCCAGTTCTGGAAAGCCGAAAACCACCTCGATCGCGATGGTAGCGCCTGGATTAAGCTCAGTTTGGTCGGCCGGCAGGTGAAAATCTCGGCGTCGCACAGTACGTTGCGAGGGCGTGATCCCGAATAGACGCGATAGCGCTTGGAACACGGCCGTTTTGCCGGTTCCATTTCCACCGACGAACGCCGTGACGGCGCCCTCCAGATTGATTTTGCTTTCTGCCGGACCGAAGCAGCGGAAATTCTTGATGGAAACGTAGTCGATCTTCATTGCCTGAAACCTGTACTAACAGTTAAACCTCAGCAACCTAGCTTCTTTTTAACGCACTCTGTTAGTTTTGCACGTCCCTCCGAAGGTTGAATGGCCCTTCGACAAGAAAAGATTGCTTCGGCGATTTCGGTATCAGAACTTTTTGAGCACGCTTTCTTGATTGAGTCAAAGAAGTATTGGTATTCATGCGGTTGATTTGAAACGAACCAGCCATCGTTGTGCTTCTTGTTCGGATCGTCTGCCATTGTAGTACTCTCCTTCGAGTTCCCAGCTATCGATCTGTGACTGGAACTAACTCGTATTGGTAATGGATCCAGTTACAAATCATTACACTGACGAAATGCAGTTAGGACGGTTCTACGTTGCGGGCTTGTGGATTCGGTCCTAAAGGAATCCCTACCTTTGCTGAGAACCTGAATTCTGTACCGCTTGGCCGCTAAACACCTCTTAGTAAAAACAACGAACGAAGACAACAGAAGAACGTCAGCAACAGTGGTCGTTCGTCGTTGTGGGTTCGGTCATAAAGTGAAATCGGCCTATTGGTGGAATCAATAACTTACGCGGACGATTCGGTCATTAAATGAAATTCTTGTCCGGCATAACGTGAAATTTTCCTACAGCTTTCGTCGTAACTTGAAATTTTCTCGATGTGACATGTCGCTTCCGCCATTGGATGATCCACCCCAAGTTGATCCGAAGGTGTTCGGTCACCGGGCCGTTTTTTAAGCTGAAACTGGACGTGGAATCGTTAAAGTGTGAGAGTAAGTGGGGTTGTACACCTGATGGTATCAATCTTCGAAAAGCTCAGGGCCGGATGATAAAATGCGCCCACCTTGGCATCGCGAGAACTCCCACTATGGACTCCTCAGCGTTAGACGGACTGATCTCAAAGCTTGATAGTCACTATCGACAAGCCGCACGAAGTGACCGTCCTTGGAAAGAAGTATGGGACGAAATTAAATATATAGGCTCGAGTTTTAAACACGTTCGGTATCCCACAAAAGAAGAAAAGAATGCCGCTTGGGAAAAGTTCCAAGGCATTGTTGAATCGGTAAAGGATGCGCAGGCCGATGAGCGCAAACAATGGGAACAAAAAGCCGAAACTTCCGCGCAGCTTCAAAACCGGATCCTTCGCCAAGGCGAATATGGCCGACCTCCCAACGCATTCGAAAGCGCCCTCACCGATATGATCATGGGCCCAATAACCGCCCTAGCAGAACTGTATGTCGATGTAATTACCCTTGGACAATTAAGGAGTGAAATAGATGAAAAGAAGGAGCAACTAAAACACTATTCTTACGAGCTTAGTAAGGCTTGGAATCTCTTCAATGATAATAAGGATGACATGCTTGGAAAGGACAAGCATGAAGTCTTTCAGACCCTGCGCGAGATTCAAGAACAACTTGACGCAGCATGGGACGAATGGAAGAAACTAAAAGGTCATTATTACGAAGCGCAGCAGAGTTCATTCAAAGAACGAGTGCACGCAAGCATTGAGAAATTGGAATCTAGACTCGAAAACCTCTATGGCATCTTGTCGAAAAGAGAGTCCCATCTTTCAGAGTTAGAAGAAAAACGGGATACTGCTTGGAATGATGATTTTCGGGACCGCGTGGAAGGATGGATTGATGAGGAGGAAAGTAGAATTAGAGACATCAGAGACCAGATACATCAGGTCGAAGGATGGCTTGATGAGCAACGTGCCAAGTTGTGACCTACAATTTCATAAAGTGAAATTGGCCTATTACTGGAATCAACAACTTACGAGGACGATTCCGGCATAACTTAAAATTTTCTCAAATTAAAACTTACTTCCAATCTCTCCGCTGAGTTCCTTTAGATCTGATCTAAATTCACAACGTATCTGCCGGTGAATTTCCGTCATAAGCGTGTGCTAAAATCCCACTGTACACTCCGTCCTCTAGGGGAGGCCTCAATGAAGCGAACTCAGCACCTCGCAGCCATAAGCATCTATACCTTACTGCTATCTGTGCAAGCTCATGTCCCGAGCACTCCGCAACTAATAGGAGTTGCTTGAATGCCCCGACGGAGAGTTGGTTGTTCGCGGAAGACTGTTAAAAAACAGCTTGGCCCGAAAAAGCCAAGGCTGAAAGCCCTATCTCTGTTAATACTCGAGTGCGATGCAAAGAAGCTAAAGGCTCAGTCGCTGGCCGTGGCTGATGAATTGGACTCGGTGGTTCGCCTTCTGCCAACAAACCTGACCGTAGAGCTTGCTTCCATTAATGCCGCTGCTGATTTGATGGAAAGGTTTGTTGATTATGCCCAGCGGTATAGTTCGATAAAGCTTATCGTTGTAATTGCTCATAGCAATCGAGAAGTAATAAGCATTGCTCCTGATCTAGTTTTAGAGTGGACTGCATTCGGACGTTGGGTTGAAAAATTCAAGCCAAAACAAATGGTCTTTGTAGCGTGTGAAGCTGGCCAGTTTCCATCGACTCGGACGCTGTTCGATTTGATGCCAAGCCTCAGAGCAATCTACGCGTCGCCGATAAAAACTACCACGGAACAGGCCGAGATCATCAAATTACTTGTTCCATATTTGTTGCTGAGCAAGTCTCAGGATCCTCAGCTTATTCGATTCTTTCAAGTAATAAATTTTCTGAGAAATGGCAGCATTATCCTCCGATGCTCACGCCGGCGAGGTGAATGGACCTCGCTGTTGCAATTTCTAAGCGGATTGGACGATTAACATTGTAGCCAGAGATCATCGTCTCGACTTTATGACAGGGGCAAAGAGTAATGGAGAATCTGAAACCATTGGCTGAAGTTTGTCAGCCCGATATGCGGTACCGAGGCAGAGTCGATCTAGATACGATCACAGGAGTCGTCTCCGAAACGACGATCGAGTCCATTTACTCTCTGATTGAACCCTTGAAGCTCGGCGCTAATGTACCGGAGGAAGTCCGCAGTCATTTCGAAACAGCCAAGAACCTGGGCCTTTATTCGTGGTTTGTATATTCCTTCAATGTAGTCGCCGCAATGCAAGCGTTCGCCTCACTTGAGATGTCCTTAAGAACAAAAAGTGGAGACAAAACAACGCCCTTTAAAATCCTGCTTGACAAGTCCTTCAACAATAGAAAGCTAACGGCGGGAATTGGTCCCCCAATCGATCTATCAGTGGCTCTTTCGCGGATGCGAAACGACTTGGCCCATGGCAGTAGCACAATGCACGGGCAAGGCGTAGCTGTCTTACAGATTTGCGCAGAATTGATCAATGAGTTGTTTTAGGGACTTAATGGAGAGTTAAGGCTTTTTGGTAGTGATTGATACATGTGCCGTAGGGTTACTCATCGAGCAGCGGATGTAAACAAGGCTGGAACAGCACGATTCTTCACAAACAATGGGAATGTCCTTGATGCTTATGCATGGCAATATTGGAGGCGTTAGCGCTACTAATCAATTTATGCCAAACATGAGTTGAGCGTTACGATTGAGATCTGATGAACCTCAACGAAATACAAGGAAAGATTAACAAGCTTCTCTCGTTCTTCGTGACGGAAGTGAAGGGCGCGACGGCTATGGGCCGCACCGACATCAACCACGTCTCCGAAGTGGTTTTAGTCCCGCTATTGTCCAAGGTTTTTGGTTATTCGAACCTCGTTAACCTGAATCAGACCGAACAAGTCAACCAGCCCGCGATCGACTTGGGAGACCGCGTGGCGGGGGTCGCTTTCCAGATAACATCAACAAGTAACAGCAAAAAGGTGAAAGAGACGCTTGCCAAGTTCGACAAATACGAACTCTACAAGCAGTACAACCACCTAGTGATCTACAACCTGGCCGAAAAACAGGATTCATATGCCGGCGAAGGATTCGACGAGATCATTCAGGGCAAGTTTAAGTTTGATAAGGATAAGGACATCATCGATTACCGCGACGTTCTAAGAGCAATCAGTTCCTTCCAGGTCAACGACGCGCTGGAAGTCCTGCGTATGTTGGAAAGCAACTTCAGCGCGGGAGATTTTTTCGTATTCGATAACCCCGAACGAATCGCGCGTCGTGAAGAGCTATTGGAGAAACACCGCCGGATCCTTAAGGCGCGAATTGGTATTGTCCGCATCCTCGGCGACCCTCAACCTCATGACCTGACCGAAGTGTTCGTCGAACTCACGGTTCTGAAAGATCGCGAACGGCCATCGTCGCGCACGCGGGCCGAATACTGGGAAGTGATGGACGCGGAACTTCGCGAGCGCCGCGACCCATTCGCTTGGCGCCGCGACGATACATTAATGAGAGGAGTGGGTCGTAGCGTACGACCGGAAGAACTGTTGAAGGCCAGGACCCATGCCGTGTTGTCGGGCGCTCCTGGTGGAGGTAAATCTACGCTCATGAAATACCTCGCCTTGGAGTCCATGCTCGATGACGTCTGCTTGCCGCTATTCCTCGAACTCAATACGGTTAAAGAAGCCGACTTTGCTGCGGCCAATGGGAACGTGCCGGAGCTCGTATTCACCAAGTCGCTGGCCGAAGCACTCTGTGACACGGATTTTGATCGGGCGCTTTTGCGCACGCAGTTCTACGAGAAACTCAGAGCTGGTCAAGCCGTCCTTTTTTTGGATGGTTTGGACGAAGTGAGCGGGACAGACTTCTTCGATGAACTGCGCGTGTCGGTCAAAGATTTCCTGCGACACGACGACTACCGAAAGAACCGCGTGTTCATGTCTTCGCGTCCGTACGCGCTCCTTGACAACTTTGGACGCGAGGAAGCTCGGGAATACGAGATTCTGCCACTGGACCGATCGCAGATAGAACAATTTGTCGGCCATTACTACGGTGATGAGCCTCGCGCGACGGCCTTCCTCGCCGAGTTGTGGCGGCGAAAAGATCTGCGCGAGCTAGCGAGCGTCCCAGCCCTGCTTGGTTTCTTGCTCATGCTTTACCGGACACCGGGCGTAGGGTTGCCGGAAGATCGCCTGGAACTTTATCGCTTGCTAGTGCGAAAACTTGCTGGTGAGTGGGACAAGGAAAAGCCGGCGAAACGCGCGTTCAAAACTACTGATGACAGGCGCATCGCCTTTTTGGGCCACCTGGCGTTCTCCCGCCTCTTCGCCGCGGTAGAGCCGACGCCGTACCGCCGCTTTATATTCACCGGCCAAGAGATTTTCACGGAAGCAGAGCGTTACTGCATATCGAAAGGCGTCGCCGCTCAGACCGACACGCTATCAGAAGAGGTGAAGGCTACAGCGCTACTCCGCGAAGTGGGGGCGAACGAGTACGCCTTTGCGCATCTCACCTTGCAAGAGTACATGGCCGCCATGACGCTGGCGGACCAGACCGACCGGACGCAAAGATCCTGCCGAGGGTACTTCGACCAGACGCTATCTGAAATGGAAGTTCTTCCAATGTTCCTCGGATTGGCCGGACACCAACCCGAACTCCACAACGCACTCAAGGAATTGCCTGAGTCAGTTGACCATAAGCAACTGCGACTGAGGGCAAGAAGTTTGGCTTACGGGCGTCCGCCAGAGTGGCTGTCGGCGGAGTTGGGAGACAGATTAGACGAATGTATTAGCAGGGAGGGAGGGATTGAATACGGCTACTTCGATTTAGTCATAAGGGCATTCAGCGCTGCGCCGGACCAAGTCGGCGAAGCCATCACACGCCGGATCCTGAGGAGGTTAGCTCACAACGAGCCCGAGTACGTGAGAAGTTATGCGGTTCAGGCTGCAGGAATCATCAACACTGAAGCTGTGACGAGCGCACTCCGTGTTGCCATTGAAGATCCCGACCCTTCAGTTCGTGTGGAAGCGGCTTCGCGGCTAGCGTTGAAAGACGAACAATCCGCGTTGGACGTTCTGACGCAGGAGCTCGTTTCGCGTGACAACGACGTCAAGGACAAAGTGATTTACGCGCTTTGGAATTTCGGCAGTGAGCGGGCCGTCGAAATTCTTGAGGAAGCTGCACGAAGCAACCCAGCAGTCAGAAAACAGGCGTTAGAAGCACTCGCGAACCTTCGCGACTCGGCGGCAATTTCGACTCTCGCCGAGTACTTGAACGACCCTGATGATTGGGTTCGCCGCACAGTCGTCAACTCCCTCGGCGAGATCGGCGGCGCGAGCGTGATCCCGCACCTGATTAAGGCGGTGGATGATGGAGATGTGGACATCGCAGAAAAGGCAGTCGAGTTTCTAGGCCAGATCGGCGGTGAAGAAGTCATCAGTCATCTCGATAATCTTCTGGAGAATCGATCTGGTAGGTTAGTCGGTACCGTAGCGGAAGCACTCGGATCCGCGGGGGCTGTCGTCTCGATTTCCAAACTTGCTGAATTACTTGATGAGTACAAGGACGATGACGATGACTCTGGTGACCACTTTCCCAAGGCATTACTTGGAGGGTGGATAAAAGGCTACGTGCGGGCGAAGATAGCCGGTGCACTTTGCGAACTTGGTGATGAGCGCGGGCGCGATGTACTCGTCGAGATAATTACCAAAGGATATTCAGAGGGAAGAAAGGTGGCCGCGAAGGCATTAGCGCGCTGCCGCCCGCAGGAAGCCAAGGCATTGTTGCCCGAGGTGATCGGCAACATCGAATTCAACGATTGGCTTTCCCCGTATGACCTCGCAAACCTAACCGACATCCTCTACAGCCTGAACGCATGCGACGACCCTCGCGTCATTGCCGCTATGAGAGATGTTCTTAACGCCTCCCGCAGTGGCCTCGACTTTACGACTTCAGTCGCTACCAACGTGCTGGGGCATGTGGGCGGTCAGTCATCTGTCGAGGCACTCGCGAAGGCCGCAGATCGCAGCGACCTCATGCTCCAACTCGCGGCGATGACAGCACTGGGTAACATTGCCGACGAGAACACAGTACCACCATTGCTTGGCGGGTTAACGGCTGGCGTGAATGCTGTGAGCCAATATGCGGCGCGGGGACTGTCGAGAGTGGATGGTAACTCGATGTATCAAGGACTAAAGCTTGCGGCCTCCCACAAATTTCCGAAGGTTCGTCTAAAGGTCGCGCGCTGTCTGTTCTACTACTCACACGACGAAGAGGGTGTAGACCTCATTGCCAGACTCGCCGACAGCGATCCATCTGACAAGATCAAGGCGACGGCGAGAGAGGCGGCTGTTCAATTAGAATGTAAGCGAAGGCTCTTTGAATGATCGGTTTTCGCGTGATGTTGACCACAAGCTCATCAGCGCAAAGAACCAAGTTTCCGTTGTTTAAGAGACTCACATTGTCACCGCTTTGGTTCGGCAACTCAGACTGAAAACCTCCCGAAAGCTTGCGTCCTATCAAAAAACGCCGTCTAAGTTGTCTAAGGGAAACGACGAACACAATTTTGTTGCATCGAGTCGAAGCAATCTTCCTCTAATACCGGACCGTTTATTCCACAACGTAGCCCGCACAAGAAGTTTTCAGCCACTCCGGTAAACTGCCAAACAGGTTTCAATACGTTCCATGAAATGTTTCTCGGTTTTTCATCATTACCAATTGATGAAATCGGTAGCGCGGAACTGAGTACGGGTTTCTTCCAAATCACTAAAATCAACATCTGCGCCCGGAAAGGAAGCTTTTATGAGACTGAGATCCTATGCGGCGGTTATGTCTAGAACAGTAGGTATCTTTCTAATCATTATCGCAATTTCTACAGTGCTTTTCACCACGTTTGCAGGGCCAACCAGCACAGAAGAAAGGGTTCCGACGGAAAACAAAAAGCTTCTCGATAGCGTTCCTGTTTCTTCAGCAGCATCCGGAACTGAAGCTAATACGCCAAGAACAATCCCCCCTGACGTGATCATTGGCACACCAAGAGAGATTCCTTACGCAAGTGCCTTTCCTTTGCTTGATGGTTTGTTTCAGGATGTATCCGCAATTCAACTCGCACAGCTCTCGCTCAATGCAAACCAGGGAAATGCGAGCAATATCGACGCAGTAATTCAGCAATTCCAGGGTGCGCTTCAATATAGCCAGACACTTGGTATTCAGAATGCGACCGCTGCTCAACAGAGCGCTGCTGTCTCGGCAAACAATATGTTGCAGACGCAACTGCTGAATCAAGCCTCGCAGCTCATCGGCCTGCAGCTTGCTGCTCAACAACAGGTCGGGCAGGCTCAGACAATCGCAAGTGCTTTACCAGCCAATGCAACTGAAGACCAGAAAGCCGCAGCTCAACAGGCTGTTCAGATTGCAACTGACAACCTGAACGCAGTCACCGCTCAAATCACAAATGTAAAGACTTTGCTTTCAACCACTGCGCCTTCAGTGGGAAGCTTTTCGGCTCCGGCTCCCAGCCCAGTAGGGTTTCCCACTCCGCCGGTAGCCATAACAATTCCTAGTGCCGGTGGAAATCCGCCGTTCACTCCCTCGTTTCCAGCGTCGAAACAAATGGAGAATCAGGTGAACCTACTTTGGGAACGCTTAGCGCATCTGGTTAACACTCTGGCGCAATCTGAAAATCCAAACGGAATCTCGCTCGTTAGATTTCATACGGGCATAGTTAGTGGCAAAAAAGAAAATCGCAAACGAAAGCTGCTAAGCACCCAATATGCTCTACGTTGTACAACCCCGGGCACCGCAGCGCCGCGGGTACTCGATCTCTTTCCACGCAACGCGGCGGTAAACATTTCAAACATGAAATACCGTGATTCGCGGTTCACTCTGGCAGGTCTGCTTAGTTTGTTTAGTGTTGGAGCCAATGCCGCTTACAACCGTGAGCATTTGCAGATTACCCAGGCGCTGGGTCAATCGGCTTACATTACTGGCTTCGGTATCGAAACCGATTCTTTCGGTTGGGTTTTTAGCCCGTCGTTGGGCGAGGAGATCGTTGCGCCAGGTGATCGCACGACTTTTGCCCTTGTTTCCGCCCCAAGTAATTGCGGCACAGTTGAAGTAGATCTCCTTCAGGCAACCTGGGACAAAGCGCCTGTAGCCCTGCAGGACGAGAAGCAGGCGATTAAAACCGTTCACAGTTGGATCGCTGAGCCGACTGCGACTGAATTGTGCAATGGATGTGTGCAGCGGCTCGCTTATGCACCGATCGAGTTTGATCCAGCCAACCCAGGGGTCGGCGCGGTTACTGTAAACCTTAGACTCAATGTAGATCTTGATCGAGAGCAAACGGTCACAGTAAACGGAATCGTCGTCAAGCGAGCTCGCGATACATACGGCAGAGCTACTGCAAACGGAGGATCAGGTGGGCTACTCCAGGCAAACAGTCTCGATGCCGGAACGTGGATTCCGATCAGTTCCAAAGAGTTGGTGTTAAATCTGAATCCAACTCTGTTCACTCGCCGCTTTCCCGCAATTATATTGAGCTCACCACGCGGATCGATTGATATTAACAAACAGCTTGGCGAGGCCGGGGAAATCGAAGTGGCAGGCGTCACCTACAAATGCCCAAACGACTCGAAATCAGCCTGCGGATCTGTTATTCCGCCAATTGGCCGGCCGAAAGCCGTGAGTAAGAACTTTGCAGTGGCGCGATGGGTCACAAACAATAAATTCATAATTACCGTCCAGCAGCCAACGGCGGCGACGGCAGCGTCTTCTGCTTCTTCAGCTATCCCGGCCGTGCAAGTAATTACCGGGGCTATAAATCAATCCTGGAGCGGTGTTGCGAAAGTCGTTGCACTTCAAGATGGTGAGCAGTCCTACGTTCCACTTCGTTGTGCGCCTTTGGGTGAACGGCTGCTATGCGATCGGGGCCAACTGGATATTGAGAAGAAGATTGATTTTGAGATCTACGATACAGACTATGTAACTGGTCCAATCAAGGGATCGGGTGTCGCCGCTTCCTGCTCAGGTGACGGATGTGCCGATCCGTTGATCTGGGAGATGGATGCTCCACGGTGGCGACCGCAGAACTCTGCCTGGATGTTTCGCCTTTCACTTATCAACGTCGAGCGAGGACAGATTGTCGAATTGAACCGTGATTTTTCCGGTGCAGTCCAGTGTGCTAATGATAGTCGTCCCTGTGCAGTGACGATCGAACTCCCTATAACCAAGTTTTCTCTAATTAGGGATTTAATGCGCTTGCAAGTTTACAGACCTGCGATACCTCAACCGATACGGGTTGGAAGTCCCTCGACAATCGGCAACCTTCGCATTCAAGTCTCTCCAATCTTGTCAAACATAGTCGAAGACCAAACGAGATTTTCAGGTCAGAATCTAGTCTTCAATCAGATTCGGGTAGGTTCCAGGGATTTACCTATTCAATGTGCGGAGACTCGTGATTGCTTTGTTCCTTCGCCTGGCTTCAAACCGGGCGATGAGGGATACCTTTACTTTCTAACAGGTGGAGAACCTTTTCCTTTCATGCTGATCACTGATAAAGGTCTCCAGGTGGTGGCGCCGCATAAACCTAAACCGGCACCAGCGGGCCAGGCAACGGCGAGCCCAACGCCTCCGGCACAGCCGACCCAGACACAAATAATCCAACTTCAAATCAATCCTTCAACGAGATTGAATTCTGTTAAGGAACAATGACCGCCGATTCAATAGAACCCTTGCGGTTTGGATCAACCTACGCTTGATTGTCTTCGGGGGTCCGAACTATGAGAGCAATGTCCCTTATTAGGCGGGAATGAGAAAGAGATAGACGTATTCCGTTGGGACACGATCGCTCGAGAAAAGCGTAGTACGTCGAAAGCTCTCGGTACCTAAGCTTGCTCATACTTTATTTTGACACTCTCAACGTCGACTGTCCGAAGCAGACATCGGAGAGTGCTGTCTTGGTTCCTTATGGCAAACGCGATTTTTCCGTTCTTCACGAGGTCAAATAATGAATCGTGACTAATTTTCAGTAATCGTCGGGCTCGCGTGACTGAAATGTATTTGTCGTCGTCGGATACAGGGAGTGAAGACACTCGATCTCTTTCCTTACACTGCGCCTTAAATCTGCTGTTCAGGTATTGAGCAAATGCGTCGCGCAAGAAATCGAATTGAGTTTCTCGAAGATTGCCATATAACTGCTTGAACGGGGGCCGAATTCTTCTTTCAACGCCGTATGCAGTTTTCCATCGCGCGGATTGAGTCGAACGGTTTGTTTTGATTTCTTATCGAGAAACTGATGAAAGTTATGCGGCCAGTTTTCGAACACCTGATACGCTGCGATGATGTGCGTATGAAGCTCCTCGTTCCGTAGCTTTATTGATTTTGAAGGTCTTCCCGTGGCCCATGATATTTCACATTCTAGGCTGGCGATAAACGTGAGGACGATGACGAAGTCTTGAAGGGCAAGGCTCGGTAACGGATTAAGTTGCTCTTTCGAATGGTCCAGTGGGAGAAGACCACAGAGCTGATAAATGCGTCGCGATACGGCGATCTCATGCTCACGCCTAAGGTCTGGCGATAGCTCACTCCAATCACATCCACAGACGCAGACACTCAGCCGATTCCTAATGGCTTTGAGACGCCTTTTGCATTTTGGACAAGTATCGAGAAGCAAACACTCGTGGATCGGACATACGGTGACAAGTGAGCAATCCCAAATGCGACGACAGTAGCCGGATTCAGCCAAGCATTGAACGCAGACTTTAGGACAATGAGGTCGGATGATAGAGCGGTTGACGAAGGCTCCGTAAAAATTGTAATCGACATCGCAGGTCGTGTGCTTCGGTGAAGGTGCAGGGAGATAGAGAAGTTCAATCAAATCCGATAGTGAGTTTCCGGTGAGCTTGGCAAATTTCTTGAATCCCTCTGAACAACTGAACACGAATGTGAACTTCCATTGAAGTTCCATGTAGTCGATTCCACTCAGTGAAAGTATCCACGATGGTGTGTCGTAACCGTTGGCTTCGGTGAGGCGCAATAAATAGCTTATGAAGCCCTCATCCTTTTCAGGCTTCGGGGTAATTAGCAATTTCACTTAGGGACTGTTGCAGACAGGAAGTTTTAAAGAACGGCGTCTAGGCCGGAGAATGCAGACCGCTGCATTTCTCCATGAGAATACTCATTCCCCGTTGACTTAATCTGCGGAGGGAATCGAGCTGATGTTATTGAGTTACTGGCAGGCGTGAGGCGAGAAGAAGATTTTGTTTTCTGATGGAGAACGGCCCTCGAACGCCGTTCGCGTTTCGAGCGGTATCACCGTAACAACTTTTGGAGTTTTTCAAAATCGCTTCGCGAGTACATGGTGTATGGTAAAGCTAACGGTTATGGATTATTAACAGGTTTGATCCGTTCTCTGCGTAAAAAGGTCTCGATATACTTTCGCGATACCCCAAGCATTATTGCTGCCTTTGGCCTTGTCACGATCGAGTTTATAAAAGAGGCAATGTGTTCAACCTCGGACTTGACCAGAAAGCGTTTCTTTCCACCGCATGCGCTTTCGTATTTCAAATAGCCGCCTTTCATCCATACGGAGTAAATGGTCCCTGGCGATACCTGAAGAATCTCAGCCGCGACCGTCTGAGATATAAGTTTAGTTAAATCGGTGAACTGGCCGACAAAGCTTTCGATTAGAGAGCGGTGAAATAGATATTCTCCTGGTTTTCCGGGTCGTTCAGAATTGCCTACCAGCACTCCATTCTTAACCAACTGCACTATCGCTTTCTTTTTTAGTGAAAGTATTTCGCCTGCGCCTTGAGAATCGACAATATGTGAGCTTTTTTTCCTGAGATTAAGATAGAGACCTTCATCCCGAGTCGTAAGGAACACTTTCATAACACTCCCAACCCTCTGTCTTTCAACCCGGAATCTTTCCAAATCGGTCTTTAAGTAAACAGGGTGGCGGAAGGCTTGTTGGTAGGGATTAGCCGCAGGTCTTAACAACTTATCTTTGGTCCATTGTCGAACGTAAGGCCGAGGTACTCCAAGCAAAATAGCTGCCTCGAATGCCGTGACGACCGATCCCTTAAAGGATGCCAATCCATCGACGTCTGCACGTCGAAGAAAACGTTTCGTACCGTCCTTTGAAATCTCATACGACAAGCAGCCGGTCTTAACCCATCTGACGTGCAGGTTACCGACGCTTAGGTGGAGGAGTTTAGCGGCCGCCTTTAGTGATATGAGTTCCAGTAGATTCCGAAACTGGCCTTTGAATCCTTCGATGTAGTTTCGATGAAATGAGTAGCCGCGTGCTGAATCCAGCGACTCTGGATAAGGTCGCAAAACATCATTTTCCACCAACTGAAGGATTGCGCTCTTTGGCATGTTGAGCATCTTCGCTGCCTCACTCGAATTTATGGAGCGAGACTGTTTGCATGTCGCTTTAGTGGGAATCAAGCTGATAATCTTTTTCAAGTTGATATGATCAAGATCTCTCCTCCTGAAAATATACCGCGGACCGCCATCAACAGATTTACCCGTCACTGGATGGACGTCCAATTTTTGTAGTGCCAGGAGAAGAGAATTCATCGAAGTCCCTATCTCATGGGCCATTTCGATCCCCAGTCTGTATTCGGATTTGAACGAGACAATTGCTTCACGGGTTATCACTTTGCACCGTCTGCCGTTGCGTTTTGTAGCACTTGTCGCGATCAATCTTTTGCCGGCCAGGAAGTAGGTTAGCTTGGCGCGCGAGCCAAGACTCGCAACTCCGCCAATTGCACGCAGAGCTACACTGGTTTGGGCCGGAATCTTCGTCTCGAGATATTCATGGACCTCTTGAGTGGAGAACTGCAAACGTGAAAGCCCCACCTTATCCGCAGCCTCACCTCTAGGAGTTAACAGTCCGCTTAAAATGCTGCTGATAAGAGTATCTATTGCAGGGCTTGAGAGTCTCCATGTGACTAATCTAAGCACACTGCCAAAGCTCTTAAGTTCAGTATCACGAAATCCACGAGACTTAGTTGTTTTGGCAAGCACACTCGAGAGGAAGTCTTCAACTGCCCCCTTCTCAAATAGGGGAGTTTTGTGCTTGTACTTATAGATCGATTCGCCGTGAGCCGGCGTCAATAAAGAACTTTCAACCAATCTCAAGATGAGGGGCGCACTTGTGCCCAAGAACTTGGCGGTGGCAATTAAGGTGAGGTGACGAGCACGATACAGGCGCATTTCCTCGAGGCTCGCCGCTTCGACTAGATAAAGTCGAGTCACGCTTCGCCGCCTAACGATTGCTCGTAACTTACCTTCCGATACGAGCCGGTCGAGTGTTCGGGGATCGACTCGTAGCATTCGACATGCCTTGCTCCGGGTAATGTATTTGTCTCGGTAATTGCCGGACTTGAACCAATTAGCATTCCCCAAATACCCATTGTCCCAGTGCTCTGACACATACTGTTGAAATTCTTTCCTCAGCATCTCGACCGTAGGCGGCGACAGCGATCGCGAAACGTAAAGCTGGCGATAGATACCGCCAAAAGCACCTTGTAGAGTGGTATGTCGTTTTGATGATTTACTAAGCGAACGCACTTGGTCCAGGAACAAATGGAAATTTTCGGGCCAGCAGTCGAAAACGGAAAAGGCGTTGACCAGTTGATAGTGAATTTCCCTCGACTTTTTCCCGGTGAATATGCGGTTTCCGTTTGTATCGACGACGAGCCTTTCCTGTTGGCTTGCGACTAGCAGCAGCGCCTCTAGAATATTTGGAAAATCCAAGCCGTAGAGCGGATTGTCCTCAGAGTTGTCTTGCAGAAGAGGCAAGAAGCCGAACCACTGATAAGCAAGTCTGGATAGCGCAGTCTCATGTTCCGGTAGCGGCGTATTTGGCGCCTCACGCCAGTCTGCGCCGCAGTCACAAAGACTTACATTCTTTCGCCCCCACCTGAGCTGCTTGCCGCACGCATTACACTCGTCGAGCAGCATGATGTGATGGATAGGGCAGGCGGTCACGGCTTTGAACTCCCACTGTAGCCGGCAATAGTTTGATTCTCGAAGGCACTTGGGGCACACGCGTGGACGACGCAGATTGATTAGACTTCGGGAAAAAGTGTGACCAAGAATTGACAAAGCCCGCGGCTCGTCAACAGGGGTGGGGACGAGTTTTTTTAGATCGTTTATCTCGAGCCCGCATAGCTCGGCGAGTGGGCCAAGATCAACTTCTGAATTTGATTCACACTGAGGTCCGGTGAGGGTGGTACTACGGAGCCTGGCTGCCTGAATGATTCGATATGGAGTGTCGTAAGCATTAAGTTCTGCGAGTCTAATCAAGAAACCAAAATAGCTTTCATCTTTTTTGGGCCTTGTGCGAAATACCAAACTTCTGCCTGCCGACAACTGGTCAGCAATAAGTTGTCCCCGTGATCGTTGAGGTGGCCGTCCCACGGCACGCATGTGGAGCTAGAAGATTTGTTGTTGATGATGGTCAAAATTACGCGACTAGAGCAACATCGCCAAAGGGATTGCGTTTGCCGGGATTGTTAGCAGCGAGTCGTTGTTCGTAGGCGAGGCTCAGGATTTCCATAGTCAGTTTCTCGCGTCTCGATTCTAAAGCGATTACTGTCGCGCGTCGTATTAATTTCATCACGTGCGCTACCACGCCGTCAGTTGCTTCGTAAATGCAAAAGGCGGTTGCGGGATCTGCTAGGTCCGACCCCCTCAGCAAGAGGGAGTTTTTCATCGATGATGCTGAGGAACCGGCGGAAGTCTTGTCGTTCACGTGACGTGTTGAAACCAAAAGGTGCAAGTTCAATTCTAAGGGCAAATCTTCGTCGCAGTTGCTCGTTATTTTCGTCATCGAGAACGGTATGTGAATAAGGCAACCCTGCCAGCACGATCGGTACTCCAGTTTCATCCATCAGGACCTTTAACCAATCGGAGACAGTCTTGAGCACCCGTAGAGATTCCCGATCCTGAAAATGTTGAAACTCGTCCAATATTAGGAGTTCAACCTTGCATGCTCCTATGTACCTCTTCAATCGCAGAGTTTGCGTAACCTGCGATCCCTTTTCTGCCGCCGGATCCCCGATTGCGGTAAGAAGCGCCGTTACTAAGCTCTTGCAGGTTGCCGGTACAGGAACGGTGGCATACAACACAGGAACGACTGTGACTTCTTCTGTGACGATTCTTGGATGAGACCGCATATATAGTTTGACTACCGTGGTCTTACCAGCTCCAGTATCGCCCAGAATCAGAATCCCTTCGGGCTCTTTGGAGCGTTTGGCGTGTGAGTGGCAGTTCCCGATTGCGTTCAGGGCGGATTGGTTCCGTGGAAAGTTTATGTAGAGACGTTCCACCATTTGAATCCGATCCTCGATAGGCACTTTCTTGTAGGTTTTGCGATCGGTTTGCTTCTTAGACATTTCGAGGTCTCCTATTTGGGAAGGTTGTAGTCACCGCTCCACCCTGTCATATCGAGCTTCTCATCAGGCTGATCAGCCTGCGTTGGTGTTTGTTGGGCGACCTTGTGTTTAGCTGTCCTCTTTTTCATTCCTGAAGTCGAATCACGTTTGGTCCCCGACTTCTTAGTAGCTGGTCGTTTGTTCGCTCTTCGTTTCTTGCCGGAGCTTGTTGCGGTGCGAGCTGCTAATAGACTCTGTTCGGTTCGGACAAGCTGCACATCGGTAGACTCTTCACTGCCGTCCATGTCAGTCGGGTTCCACTGAGTTTCGATGTCTAATATTCGGTGGTCCGAGAAGTTGCCAGGTGGAAGCAGCAGTTTGGGCTGCGCCGGCGCGCTAATTCGACGGGGTTTTGGTTGGTCATTGACACCGTTTGGTCGCTCGATCCCCTCGCGATTGTCTTGCACACCTTTTTTCAAATAGCGCGCTGCACGTTTCCGGCCCAGCATCCTGCCGCCTGCCGCATTCCACTCACGTTCGACAATCTCTTGAACCTCCTGTTTGGCTCGGGCGAGTGCAAACACGTCGACGCTGCGCTTTAATCGCTCGCGAACATATCTACTGATGACTGTGTGTTGATAGAGGGTCAGCCCCTTGCTGTAGTCCTGATCTATGGCTGGGACTGGCAGATACTTATCTTGTTTCTCGTCGTAGACATGAATCAGCGAGAGGTCCAACGGATCGCGTTTGATGATGACTTTTTTATGCGGTTCGAGTGTCCGGCGGACCATTGCCAGCTCTTCGTCATTGTAAAAGAGGTTATCTAGTTCTATTCCTCTGTTTGAGACAACTCTCTCTTCTGTGTAACCCAGAGCGACGTCAAGGAATTCGCTGTTCACAGGAAGGGCAGGCGGCCACTCCGCGATGCCTTTTTCCCAACGCAGAGCTGGAACGTCTCTAATACCCTTATGTCCGGAAACCTGGTAGATATCAACAATCCACTTATGGGTGATCTCATCCAGAACGTCGGGCGTAATTATGGCTGTCTTGCCCGGTTCATAGTCGGCTCTCTCAATGATGTCTGAGAACGTTGTGCCCGGCATTTGGTGGTGCAACTGCGTAGCGATTGTGCGGAAGCTCCTCTCCACAGTCGTTCTAATCCATGGCTTACCTCTCGGACTAAATTGAAGAACAATGCCAAGTTGATGACAGGCGTCCTTTAAGTTGTGGCCATGAAACTCGCGGGCATTGTCCACCACCAATACTTCGGGAATTCCGTAGACTTTCCAATCATTTCTAATGTTTGAATACTTTCCGCGAACGTAAGTCTTTGGCCTGATCGCGTGTTTCAGGCATTCCATTACTGTGAGGTAACTCGGCGGATTGAAGCTGATATAAAACCCAAGGATCATCTTGGTATAAACGTCGACCATCCAAGTAAGGAAGGCCCGACCAATAGGCAACATCGTCACTGGATCGACGACGAAGAGATCTGTCGTAGTGTGATCGCACTCGACCCGTTCAAGCGGTCGGCTGGGCCTGGCTCCCTGAAGGACAGCGCGGTACTTTTCATCAGCGATCTTTTTCCCGTAACGGGCTTCGATCACATCGTAATCATCGAGCTTATTTACCTGGTCATGAAGACTACTCACGTCGGGGAGCGGGAGTTGATCGTCGGGCTCTCTAAAACGATTAGCGTCATCGATTTTTGCTGTCAAAGCGTCATAGACTGCGCGGACGGTGAAGCGTTGATCCTTGAGGTAGACTTCGTCGATCGCGTTGTGGATCAACTCTGCGACTCTAGTGGCTCGCTCTTGCGCCTTCTGATTATTTTTCAATTCACCTTTTTGGGCGCGTCTACCAAGGAAGCGTCGTTGACGGTTCCCGCGGGCCTTTGTCGCGGGCACAAGCGATCTCGCATCCCGGCCGGACTTGTCGTAAAAACGCAGCCATCTGTAGAGAGTAGCCGTCGAAGGAGGCTTATGATCGGCAATGAGCGAAGCGACTCTTTCAATGATTGGTTTGAGAGTTTCTTCTGTCGTTCTATCTAACCGTGCCGCATAAACTGCCCTAACGTATGAAATTCGCCGTTGCAGTTGAACCCTTCTTGGATCATCTCCTTTGAGTATTCCAATATCGCACACCCCAGTTTTTTCGAGGCGCTCCTTAAGTGCATCCTGATTACGGTTATGACCGAGAAGTTGTGCTCCCTTTTCGAAGAGCGCCTCAATCAGCTCCTGTTCGGGCATAGCGGTACGTTCATCGGTGAGAACATCCTTGATTCGGATGGTCCTGTCAGGTAGGCGCTTTTCAATTACGTACTCCCGGCTCCGGAGTGTGATGTGCATGTTTCTACTGAGTCTGTGCTGGAGCATCCTAAGAAGTCTTCCTTTTCAAGGCGGTTAAGGCTGAGGACG
>JADMIO012610637.1_pt1 | contig 66807 bp, 62 predicted proteins | sample 8958161 | NCBI WGS metagenome assembly JADMIO01 (sample SAMN16585339, study PRJNA669376) | soil metagenome | isolation source: Crop rotation soil | place: USA: Cullars Rotation, Alabama | collected 2011 | reverse complement strand
CGACAACTTGTCCACGTGGAATTCTAAGCTTAGGATCCCAATGTGCTGGAAAGAGAAAGAATTCCGCCAGATCTTCCGCAATAAAACATTATTGCGAATGATGTTTATGGTGCCCGTGATACAGCTCATTGTTTTACCGCAGGCAGCCAACTACACCATCCGTAATATCAACGTGGCAGTAGTTGATCTTGATCATTCATCTTACTCACAGAAGCTTATTGATAAAGTGCTGTCATCCGGATATTTTAAGCTGGCTGCCTTCAGCAATTCATATAAAGATGCTTATACACTGGTTGAAGCAGACCAGGCAGATATAATCCTGCAGATCCCTCACGACTTTGAACGCAACCTGACCCGTGAAGGAAGTCAAACCCTTGCGCTTTCGGTAAATGCTATTAACGGCGTGAAAGCCAGTGTCGGCAGCGGATATCTGGCAAATATCATCCGTGATTTCAATAATGACATCCGGCTGAATTGGATGGAGCCTGCCGCGATGAACCCTCTTCCGGTAATTGAAGTTGCTTCTTCCAACTGGTACAATCCCACCTTATCTTACTTTTTATTTATGGTGCCGGGTATCCTGGTTTTTTTAGTCACGTTGATTGGCGGCAACCTGAGTGCGCTTAATATCGTCAAGGAAAAAGAAATCGGAACAATCGAACAGATCAATGTTACCCCCATTAAGAAATATCATTTTATCCTGGGTAAGTTGATTCCATTTTGGGTTTTAGGCATCATCATCTTCAGTTTAGGATTGCTTATTGCCAGGTTTATATATGGCATAATTCCGCTGGGCAGCGTTGCCCTCTTATATCTCTTTTTATCCGTCTACCTATTCACTATTCTTGGATTCGGATTATTGATATCCACTTATTCAGAAACGCAGCAGCAGGCACAATCCTTAACCTTCTTTTTCGTACTTATTTTCAACCTGATGAGCGGTTTGTTTACTCCTATAGACAGTATGCCCGGCTGGGCGCAAGTGATTACTAAAATCATTCCGATCTCGTATTTCATTGAAGTTATGCGAATGATCGTAATCAAAGGCAGCTATTTGCATGACATACTGCTGCATATCGCTGTGGTGTTTTTTATGGCAATTGTGCTAAATGGCTGGGCAATAATTAATTATAGAAAGACAGCATAAATCCAAAGTTATTGTTGCCATTTAAGGCAATCACTAATTGCCTGAGAATCAAAAAGTAACTGCTAAATTTAATATTTCATCGAAAAAGATTTGACATTGACATTTAAATCAACCTATATTTGCAACGTTTTGTGTTCATGTTTTTCTGAAGGGGGCGCTGGAGAGCTAACCCCCTTCGTCTTTTATACCCACCCCTAAACTTCTAAGCAATAAAAAACTCCGGCAAGAGTAATTCTTACCGGAGTTGCATTAAAGTTGCTTTTTACTACTGAACTATAAAGCCGAATACGCCATGCTCCTCATCATCAGGACCGGCTGTAAAATAGAGCCAGTTACTGACAGTTGAATACGCACTGTTATTTTGAGGAGGATAGGACAGCGCCCACAAGCCTTCAATTTCTATTGCTTTGCCATGCATTTTAAGCTGACCTTTTAACTGTCCGCTGCTGCTATATACATTAATATGTCCGTCTCCAAAGTTGCCAACAAGTATGTTTAAGTCATCGTGCTGAATGATCCTTTCATCGCCCTGACTGTCATAATCTCCCTGCTCATCATCCATTTTGCCTCTCAGAACTTCAAGCCCCCACGGTGAGTTAAGCGGGCCCTTAGAAGTAAAGCGTCTGACAAAGGAACCATCGGTATTGAAGATATCAACATAGCCATTACCCGGCCCTGCTTCGTCATCTTCATTATCGGGCGCAAGTTGCTTTGCATACGTAACATAAAGCTTACCGCCAAGTAAACGGATGTTGAATGGTGCAAAGCCCGCAGGAATGTTCGGATCAGTGAAAGATTTGTGTACATAATTAAAATTCTGATCAAGTACATCAATTTTCCCGTTGTGAAAGTCTGTAACATAGAGAAACCACGATCCATTATCACTTGCTAATTCAATGCCTTTGTATACGGCATCGTCGGAAGCCCGTGCAACCGTAGTAGCTGTATCACCTCCGGCCCATGCAGCAATGGTTCCGTTTTCAGTAGCAAAAATAAATTTACTCACCGCTCCGCTTGCCGGAATCACAAATGCTGAAGTTGGATTAAACACTTGTCCTGTAGGCGCAGCACCACGAGGATCACCGTTCAATGGAATACCAACAGGAGGACGAAGCGTATTACCTGTTTTATCATATATAGTAGAAAGTCCTTTGTCTGCAGCGGAAACCCAAATTCCACCGGTAGGTCCAAAGGCCATTCCCCATGCATTTACAAGGTTTGCATCTATATGAATGGGATTATATTCCTCAACATCTGAGACAAGATTCACAACATTCATCACTGCTTTTCTTGCTGCTATAGGTGAATTACTTAAAGAAGCAGCATCATTCTGATTTGCCGGCATTTCTTTTTTACAACCAGTACTTATGAGAGCGGCATAAAATAGTACAAGAGCCACTTTAAAAAGTGGATGCTTAATTTGATTTTTCATGATTTATAAGTTTTAGAGTTTACATAGTATAGATAAAAATTCGCTCTGAAAGGTTGCGTTATACAGGCTTCATTTCGTTGAATTGCTTAAAACATACGTTGATTGATGCTGTAAAAGCGATAACAGAAGCATAGTCTGCTTATAGTATATTTGTCGTCTGAAAGGAGTAATTATGAAACTTAGAAATTATGCGCAGGGAAAATGGGTTGAAGGTGCAGACAATGGCACAATGCTTTTTAATGCTATAACCGGTGAAGAAATAGCCTCTGCAAGCAGCAAAGGTCTTGACTTTGGGGCTATGCTGGATTACGGCAGAAAAACAGGCGGATCAGCGTTGCGTAAAATGACTTTCCATGAACGCGGCAGAATGCTGAAAGCATTGGCGCTGCATCTTAACGCTAAAAAAGAAGACTTTTATAAGGTGAGCTGGGCAACGGGTGCAACACGGCCGGACAGCTGGGTTGATATTGAAGGAGGCATTGGCAACCTGTTTGCTTACTCTTCACTTCGCCGCCAGTTTCCGGATGAAACATTTTGTTTAGAAGGTGATGTTGCAAAACTCAGTAAAGGCGGCACTTTCATCGGGCATCATATATGCATTCCGAAAGAAGGAGTTGCTATACATATCAATGCATTCAACTTTCCTGTGTGGGGAATGCTCGAAAAGATTTCCGTCAACCTGCTGGCAGGTGTGCCTGCATTGGTGAAGCCTGCAACAATTACTTCTTATTTAACTGAAGCGGTGTTCAAGGAAATCATCGCTTCAAAAATTCTTCCTGAAGGTGCCGTGCAATTAATTGTTGGCTCTGCAAATGGAATTCTTGATCATGTAATAAATCAGGATGTTGTAACATTTACAGGCTCTGCAAGCACAGGCAAAATGCTGAAGGCACATCCCCGCATCCTTGAAGAAGCCGTTCCATTTAATCTTGAGGCTGATTCTCTTAACTGCTGCATCCTTGGCAGCGATGGGGTTCCGGGCACTCCTGAATTTGACATATTCATTAAAGAAGTGCATCGCGAGATGACTACGAAAGCAGGACAAAAATGTACAGCAGTGCGCAGAATACTTGTTCCTGAAAAGTTGGTTGAAGATGTGCAGATAGCATTGGGCAAGCGCTTAAGCAGCACCATCATTGGTGATCCGAATGTTGAAGGGGTGCGTATGGGCGCGCTGGCAGGCAAGGAACAGGTGAAGGAAGTGAAGGAACGGATACAACAATTGAAGAAGAGCCAGGATATTGTATTCGGTGATATTGATAATGTAGAATTGAAAGGAGCAGATCAAAACAAAGGAGCCTTCATCTCCCCTATTCTTTTCTTAAATAAAAATCCATTCAAGAACCAGGATGCTCACAACATCGAAGCCTTTGGCCCTGTGTCAACTTTAATGCCTTATAAAACCATTGATGAAGCGATTGAGATTTCAAAGATGGGAAAAGGATCTTTGGTAAGCTCTATCGTTACTGCTGATGATAAGATTGCAAAGCAGTATGTATTAGGTGCTGCTGCCTATCATGGAAGAATTCTTGTGCTTAATAATGATTGTGCTAAGGAAAGCACCGGTCATGGCTCACCCATGCCTATGCTTACACATGGCGGCCCCGGTCGTGCAGGTGGCGGTGAAGAGATGGGCGGAAAACGAGGTGTTTTTCACTATCTTCAGCGCACTGCCGTACAAGGATCACCAACAACTATCACTGCCATTAGTAATCAATATCAATACGGTGGTAAACAAACAGATCACAACATTCATCCGTTCAAAGAATATTTTGAAGAGCTGGAAGTTGGCGAAACGCTCATCACTGCAAAGCATACCGTAAGTGAAGCAGACATTGTAAATTTTGCCAATGTTAGCGGTGACAACTTCTATGCACATATGGATGCAACTTCACTGGAAGGAACCATCTTCACAGGGCGAGTGGCACATGGTTACTTTGTACTAAGCAAAGCTGCCGGATTATTTGTTGATGCGAAGAAAGGGCCCGTGCTTTTGAACTATGGCCTGGATGAATGCCGCTTCACAAAGCCTGTATATCCCGGAATGACGATTGGGGTGCGGCTTACAGTGAAAGAAAAAATAGCTCAGGAGAAAAAAACACCTGAAGACATTGCAAAGGGAATAGTAAAATGGCTGGTAGATGTATATGATGAAACGGGCGAAACCGTTGCTATTGCTACTATTTTAACGATGGTTAAAATGAAAAAACAAAACTAGTACAAAGGTAATTAAGGTAATTGGGGTAATTAAGTACAGAAAATATGGACGAGCACAATTTTAAAGGAGGATTTAGGGAGTTGGAGGTTTGGAAGGAAGGAAGAAAATTCCGAAATTCAATTTCATTACTTGCTAAAAATTTTCCGCAAGAAGAAAAATACAAATTAGTTGATCAACTATTACGATCTTCAAGAAGCATTACAGCGAATATAGCTGAAGGATATGGAAGGTTTCATTTTCAAGAAAATATCCAGTTTTGTCGTCAGGCAAGAGGATCGTTAATGGAAACTCTTGACCATTTAATTTGCGCTGTTGATGAAGGATATATAACCCAAGAAACCTTTGGTAAGTTTGAAATCAATTACAATCAGGTTTTAAAACTTTTGAATGGATATATTTCATATCTAAAAAACAAGAAAGAAGAGACCCAATTACCTCAATTACCCTAATTACCTTATTTACTAATTATCAATGACAGGAAAAGTAGAAGCCAAAATCGAAAACGGCATAGCAACCGTCACCTTTTTCCACCCGCAGAGCAATTCATTGCCCGGAGAAATATTAGGTAAGCTGGCTGAAGAGATCACTGCTGTTGGCAATAATGCAGAAGCCAAGGTCATCATCCTTCAAAGCGAAGGTGAGAAAGCCTTTTGCGCAGGCGCTTCATTTGATGAGCTCATTTCCATCAACGATTTTGAAACAGGAAAAAAGTTTTTCTCCGGTTTTGCTCAAGTCATCAATGCCATGCGCAAGGCGCCCAAGTTTGTCATTGCACGCGTGCAAGGCAAGGCTGTCGGAGGTGGTGTGGGATTAGCCTGTGCTGCCGATTACACCATTGCTTTTGAAGCAGCATCTGTCAAGCTAAGCGAGCTGGCCATCGGCATCGGCCCTTTTGTTGTTGGCCCGGCTGTTGAACGGAAAATTGGCAGCGCAGCGTTCTCTCAGCTTACAGTAAATGCAACAGAATGGCAGACTGCACAATGGGCAAAGGACAAAGGCATGTTTTCTGAAGTTCACGGTTCGCCGGCAGACATGGATAAAGCTGTATATACGCTTGCAGAAAAGCTTTCAAATAGCAATCCCGAAGCCATGATGCTTTTAAAGAAGGTATTCTGGCAAGGCACAGATCATTGGGATAAGCTGCTATTCGAACGTGCAGAAATGAGCGGCAAGCTTGTTTTAAGTGATTTTACGCGTAAAGCCATAGAAAAATTTAAGGCAAAAGCCTGATTTCCAATTAGCTTTTTTTCATTGTAAGATTTGACACTTTTTTGACCGATCCTTCGGCATAAACGGCCGTAATATTGGCATATACCTAACTGTATGTCTAATTACCGCTTTAAAAACGTCCTTGTCATAGATGATAACATCATTGAGTGCATCATTCATGAACATATTCTGCACCAGTCACACATTGCTGAAAAAGTAACCTTAAAATATTCCGGAGCTTCTGCCCTTGCTTATCTAAAACTGAATGCAGCCAATCCCAAAAATCTTCCCGACCTGATCTTTCTTGACCTGGTGATGCCGGAGATGGATGGCTTTGACTTCATTAAGCACTTTGAAAAGCTGGATGGCATCGTTCATTACTACTGCTCCATTATTGTGCTAAGCTCAAATACAGATTACATCGATTATCAGCGTTCACTGCAAAGTCCTTTTGTAACAAACTATTTAAAGAAGCCGCTGAACATTGAAGAGCTGGTTCAGCTGGCAACAAGATAACCTCAAAAAGAAAGAGCCCCGAACATCGGGGCTCTTTTCTTTATACAACACTCACCCTTTTTATAGGTCGTTGCTTTCGTCAAACTCAACGTTTGCAATCAAAGTAACATCATCACTCACCACTGCTGAAGGCATTCCTGCACCGATAGCGAAGTCTTTGCGCTTCAAGGTGCCCGATACTTTAAAGCCTGCAATCTTCTTAGTGCTGTTCATCTGGTTAGCCATTCCCTTGAAAACCACATCCAGCACAACAGGTTTTGTAATGCCATGCATGGTTAAATCACCTGCAAGCTTATAATTCTTGTCATCCACCTTTTTGAATGATTTGCTTTTAAAAGTAATGCCAGGATACTTCGTCACATCAAAAAAATCAGCGCTCTTCAAATGGTTGTCACGCTTTTCATTATCGGTGTTGATGCTGGCTGCATCGGCTGTTAAATCAATCTGTGCATCGCTGAAGTCTGATTTGGATGCAGTCATGGTGGCATCAAAGTTTCTGAACCACCCTTCCACATCACTCACCATCATATGTTCTACTGTAAAGCCAAGCTTTGCATGGGCTTTATCCACTTTCCATGTTTGACCAAATGTTGTTAGCGAAGCGATTAACGCTGTAGCTATTAGTGCAATCTTTTTCATAGTCTTTTTTTATATGTATTATTTACACTGCAAAGATGCGACAACTGGAGGGCCTCGTGCATTGATCTATGATAAGAAAGAAAAGGGATTAAGGTAAATAAGGTAATTGAGGTAATTAAGAATATTCATCCGGAGTGATTGCCACTTATTTAAAAGATCCTTACAGGATGACAACGTAGGAAGATATAAAAGGAAAAGAGGCGTTCGCTAAAAGCGAACGCCTCTTTTCCTACTCAACAGTAACAAAAAGTCATCCTGTAAGGATCTTTTTGCAAGTTGCAGCAATATTCCAAAGTTGCAACTTAATTACATATTACTTAATTCGAAGCTATTTTCAGCCTTTCAAACGTGTTATTCTTAATAGCCTCCACAGCCTTTTTAAGCGGTGCGTTATAATCGTTGAACACTTCATAAAAGGCGTCGCTGTCCCACAGGTTTCGAGCTATAAGTGCCCTTAAATACACCTGCAGCAGCGGTGCTGAAGTCTTATAACCGGCAGAATCATATTTCACCTCATGCTTATCAGCAAAGCTGAAGAATTCCTGCATGAAGGAATCATCGGTTTTGAAGTTTGCCTTGAAGGCAGCAATGTTCGGATATGCGGCATACAGACTTTTCCTGTTATTGTCAGCGTAAGTGATCGTGAACTCGTTGATCACGCCCTTGCGCTGCAGGTCTGTGAAATACTTGCTGTTGTTCGACGTATCGATCGGCACAAACACATCAGGCATGATGCCTCCGCCACCATACACCACACGCTTAATGTTGGTGTAATACTTCAATGTATCCTTAAAGTGAATGCTGTCCGCATTGCTGAACTCACCATGCTTGAAACGGTTCGTCAGATCCTGGTCATAATCTTCTTCATCGCCCTTCACGTAAGGCTTTTGTATGCAGCGCCCGGAAGGCGTATAATATTTTGCCACGGTAAGGCGCACAGCTGAGCCATCAGGCAGCGAATACGACTTCTGCACCAATCCTTTTCCGAACGACCTGCGGCCTACGATCAGCCCGCGGTCCCAGTCCTGCACGGCACCCGACACAATTTCACTTGCTGATGCAGACGCTTCATCAATCAGCACTGCCAGCTTTCCTTTTTCAAATTCACCGCCATCGGTGGAATAATAATCTTCATCGGGGCTGGTGCGGCCTCTTGTATATACAATGCGCTTATGATCATTCAAAAATGCATCGGCCAATGACACAGCCACATTCAGGTATCCGCCGCCATTGTCCTGCAAATCGAGGATAAGGCTCTTCATGCCCATGGGCTTCAGCTTCGCCAGTGCAGCCCTGAATTCATCAGCCGTAGATTCAGCAAAGCGGCTCACCTTTATATATCCTATTTCAGGCGTCACCATGTAGGAAGCATCCACGCTGAACAGCGGAATTTTATCCCGCGTAATGGTATAGTCCATCAACTCCGGCGTGCCCCTGCGTGCAATGGCCACCATCACCTTCGTGCCTTTATCGCCGCGCAGCTTCTTCAACACGTCGTTGTTCTTGATCTTTATTCCGGCCACATTGTTGCCGTCAATCTTCACGATGCGGTCACCGGCTTTAATGCCCAGCTTTTCAGAAGGGCCGCCGGGAATGGTGGCAGCCACCATGATGGTATCATTCAATATGTTGAACTGTATGCCAATGCCTTCAAACTTGCCCACCAGCGGCTCATTCATCTCCTTCACTTCATCGGCAGGCATATATACACTGTGCGGATCCAGCTCTTTCACCATGGCTTTGGTGGCAGCTTCCGTAAGCTGACCTTCGTTCAGCGTATCCACATAATTATATTTCATCAGCTGAATGAGGTAGTTAATTTTATCTCCTCCCTGGGCGGAAACGTTTGCTGCATTCAGCAAGCCAAAAGCAACAAGCAATACAAAAACAAACGGCGCTTTCACACGCTTTTCAATAGTTGGAATCATTATATAAGTCTGGATTTATTGTTACACAAATATCGGAATAAAACACCCTGTTCAGTATAAACAAAAAGTTAACGTAATTTATTCATCACAGTTACTATAATTAGCCATTTTCATGCCACATCAGATTGAAAATTTCGAATATCAAATACCGAATTTCGGAATAATACCAAATATTGAATATTTTAAATTCGAAATTGTTTCGAAATTCGATATTAAATATTCGATATTTACCATAAATTACTTGACACAATATAGCCCAAACATCTATATTGTGTGACATTATGGCAGAACAACCCGATTACAATGTGGAATATTGGACACAGCAGGAGCAGCTTTACCTGAAGCAGCTTAAAAGCGAGCCCGATAAAGCTGCGCGCAATCACATGGGCCTTGCCATGTGCTATGAGATCATGCACCGCTACGATGAGTGCTTTCACCATTGCAACAAGGTGCTGGAGCTTGCAAAGACCAAAACGGAAATTGCAGATGCACACGTGTGGATGGGCCGTGCTTTCCAGTCGCAGAAAGAAATCAATCCTGCCATTGCCCATTACCTGCAGGCCCTGGATGCAGAACCCGAGCACAGCACAGCCATGGAAGAAATGGGCAACTGTTATATGGAGCTGAAGGATTATGAAAATGCTGAATACTGGTTTTACCGCCTGGCTGGACTGGAAGGCGATGAAGAAGTGGGATGGCTGTGCCTAGGCAACATGTTCTATGAAACCAAAGATTTCGACCGTTCCATCAGCTACTTTGACAAATGCATTGAGGCCACGCCTGACTATATAGAACCCTGGTACGGCAAAGGACGTGCGCTGGCAGGCAAAGAGCTATATACAGATGCCATGGAGGCTTTTAAAGAAGGTGCAGATCGCGCGCCCACCGATGCACTGGGACAATACTATATAGGCACTTGTTACCAGTCCATGAACGACCAGTACCGCGCCATGCATCATTACATGAAGGCTCTTGAAATTGATCCCGGCTTTGTGGAAGCGCTGAACAATGTGGGCAAGCTGTATCACGATTTCGACGGCGACATCAAGACGGCCATTGAATACCTGGAAAAAGCACTGGCACAGGTAGAACACGGCCAGCTAAGGCAGATGTTATGCATCAACCTGTGCAGGCTTTACACACGCATTGCAGACACCGAAAAAGTGGACTTCTATAAGCAGGAAATAATGAAGGAGCTGGGCTTCGGAGACCTGTATTCGATGGGCTTTGACGATGAGGATTTTGGTGAGGACGATCCTGAGGACGACGAATAGCAATTCTTTACGAATTAACGAATCACTTCTCAGCGTACTCTGCGCCTTCTCAGCGTACTCAGCGGTAAAATTTAACCGCAGAGGGCACAGAGAGAAAAACGCAGAGAACGCGGAGCACCCGAAATGCCTGACTCTCAACAACTAAATACCTATTAACCCCTTAGCAAAACGCCCTGCTCCATTATACATCTTCACAAAAACATGTTGATGCTTCGGCAATTCATGTTGATGTTCTGTTGAAACATGAAGATGTTCTGTCAAAGCATGTGGATGTAATGACGAATCCTATTGATGTTTTATCAAAACATGTTGATGTTTCGTTGATTCATGTTGATGTTCTGTCAAAACATGTGGATGTATTGTGAAAGCATGTTGATGTTTTATCTTTTCATGTTGATGTTTTGACGAAACATGTGGATGTTTTAACGAAGCATGTGGATGTTTCGATGAATCATGTGGATGTTTTGTTGAAACAGGGCGAAGATTTTTCAAGGCTGCACCAAATTTCAGCGAATTTTGGATTAATGAGTTTGAATCCCACAAAGAATAGAGGATTGCAAATCCTGCACAGCGAGGGGGCTCTTGTTGAGAGTGCGAGCATTTAATTAAAACAGAATGAAATATTCCGCTAATCGACTACTTTTGGTTGGACTATGGAACCTTTTGACATAAAAAGTTCTGATAATTAAATGTTATCAGTGATTTTATCCGCCTCGAAATAGTGACGTGACAAAATGAAGGCATCGCTTAATATATTTTTATTCTTAATACTAACTTCTTACGTCCACGCCCAATCTTTTGAAATTAGCGGGTCAAGAAACAAGAATAATTTTTTTTCTTTTAAGAAAGACGAAGGACACTATATAACAAAATTTGAGTCTGATGCTGGATATTCAGCAACACTATCACTTGAAAATCTTTTTTCTGATTCAATAACATTTAGAATTACTGTAGACTTTATTAATTATAGAGGAAGCATTTACACAACTGATGGTGGACTTGGTGGAGCAAGCACTACTGAGGCAACAGTTAGGAAAGATGTTCTAGGTTTAGGTATATATCCATTCAATTTTACTTCAACAAATAAGATATTTCATTTAGATATAGGTGGAGAGTTTAGCTTTTTAATGAATAGCTCAACTGCAGGACATCAATACTCTTGGCAGTATGGAACGCCAAGCAAGTACACTGATTTGGTTGACGGCTCAATAAATAATAACTTTTATTTAGGTCTTGTTGCGAGAGTTGCAGGGCAGTTAGCTATGGGTAAGAAATGGAGTTTAACACCACAACTCTTACTATACTTGGGTTTGTCGAACGAGTTTCGAAATATTGAAACCGACGTCCATTCATTTAGGGCTTCATTAGGACTCGGTATTAAGCGAGACTTTGGCAAAAATTAGTTACTTGCGACTGAGAACCCACCACCTGACAGGTCGCGAAGCACCTGTTAGGTGTATAAATAAAACACCCAACAGGAACTGCGTACCTGTCGGGTGATGATCAATTATTATAGAATTAATATAATCAATAAATCCGTTTAATCATAGGTCAGACAAAATTTCCTTACTATGAGAAAATTAAAATTGCAAATGCAAATGACCATCAACGGGTATGTTGCAGGGCTCAACGGAGAAAATGACTGGATGACTTGGAATCCGGATAATGAATTTATAGGGTTCCTTAATTCGCTTCTTGATACATCAGACACCATGCTGCTGGGCAGAAAACTGGCGACAGGCGGCTTTATAAACTTCTGGGAGGATACAGCGGTGAAGAATCCTGAACATCCTTTTGCAAAAAAAATAGTGGACCTGCCCAAAGTTGTTTTCACTAAGACGCTTGACAAATCAACGTGGAACAACACGACGCTGGCTAAAGGAAACCTTAAAGAGGAAATTGCTAATCTAAAAAAGCAAAGCGGTAAAGACCTGCTTGTTTTTGGCGGTGCAGGTTTTGTTTCATCACTGGTGAAAGAAGGGCTTATTGACGAGTATCATCTGATTGTGAATCCGACAGCTATGGGTAATGGAATGACTATTTTTAATTCACTTGTCAGCATACAGAAATTTACCCCTGTACAAGCAAAACTCTACCCCGGCGGTAAAACTGTTTTGAGCTACAAGCCCAAAAATGATTGACGCTAAGTAAACTTCCCCCGGAGCTTTAAAAAGTTGTACCTCAAGGCAATAAATGTATATTTGCCCCATAGGGATTCTGAAGGATTTCAGCAAAACGGCAGAACCCAAAACCACACGGTTAAAAAAACAAAATCAAAACAACATGAAAAAAATTTTACTATTCTGTTTACTGTTTATTTCCACCAACACTTTTGCACAGCAATGGACCACAAAAGCACCCATGCCAACAGCACGTTCGCTGCCCGGTCTTACTGTTGTAAATAACATTATATATGCAATTGGCGGTCATAATGGCTCAGGGACGCTGACTGTGGTTGAAGCCTACGATCCTTCCACGAACACATGGTCAACCAAAGCCCCGATGCCAACCTCAAGAACTTCCTTCAGCACCGTTGCTGTTAGCGGAAAAATATATGTCATCGGCGGGTGGTATGGCGGTTATGCGCTTTCTACTGTTGAAGAATACGATCCGTCCAATGATACGTGGGCAACGAAAGCATCCATGCCTACTGCGCGCTCCCAGGCTTCGGCGGCAGTGATGAACGGCATTATATATGTTGCAGGCGGCTGGCCAAACGGCAAAACTAATTTTGAAGCATATAACCCCGGCACGAATGCGTGGACCATACTGACTGCATTACCGCTTGGAATATTGTGCCAAAGCAGTGAAGTGTTGAATAACAAATTCTATATGTTCGGTGGAAAGAAAGATTACCCCGGAACGAATGTGGTGCCTTATGACACCACGATGTATTATGATTCATTGTCCAATAGCTGGACAATAAAAGCAAGTATGCCTCATAAAAGGTTTGAAGGCGCTGTCGTTTTACTTAACAATGAATTCCATTACCTCGGAGGCACAGACAATACGGTCTGGTTAAATCCCGATACGCCTAATTATAATACGCATGATGTTTACAATCCTGCATCGGATACATGGACTTCCGGATTAAACATGATACACAAGCGGGCTGCTCTTAATGCAGTTACGGTGAACGGAAAAATTTATGCTATTGGCGGGATAGACAGCTTAAATAATATTGTGAACTGGAATGAAGAATATAGTCCGGGCATTTGCTATGCTTATATTACAGTAACCGATACGTTGATTATTAATGCTAACCTGACAGGAGTAACCCCGGTCACTTACGCAAACACCATCAAAATATTTCCGAATCCCAGCAATGATCATATCACTATAGATTATGGTTCTAATTTGGGTTCACTGGCAGGATATACATTGAAAATCACCAACTCACTTAGCCAGACAGTATTTACAACTTCCATCAATCAGCCAAGCTCCTACATTAACCTATCTTCATGGACAGGCAAGGGGCTTTATTTTGTTTACCTTATTGATTCAAACACCAACATCATTGATGTAAGAAAGATTGTTTTGCAATAAGTTCGAAACGTCTCTCTACGGCTAACATAGCTTGAACAAAACCCCGCATTAAGCGGGGTTTTGTTTTTTTATAACCTCTAACGCACCCCTAATTCCCTCTCGCCTCTCACACCTGCAACGCACAGAGGGGACTAAGCAATGATTTAGTTCAGTGCAAAGTCTCCCTCTGTGTGGTGGACTTGAGCGCCGGAGAGAGGGAGATTTAGCGGGTGTGTTTCTTATTGAGCATGTTAGAAACATCGCTCCCAATCACCTTTGAAAGGTTGATTAATAGTTATTTTTGCAAAAAGCATTTTATGAAGCTTGTCAGCTATACAGACAAACGCGGAGAACGCATAGGCATTGTGGCGGACAATAAGGTTTACGACCTGTCGGACAATGCCATGGCAGCAGGAGCGCAGATGCATATTGACAAAATGGCATTGTTTCTGAGCTATGGCAAGCAATCCATGGATCTGGCACATAAAGTGGACAGGTTTATTAAGGAAGGAAAAGGTCAGATCAGGTTTAATCCCGTTGTCAATCACCATTTAGCAAATTATATAAAAGAAGGAACGGTGGATCATGTGAGCCAGCTGGCGCCTGTGCCCCACCCTACCTCCTGCCGCGATGGCTATGCCTTCCGCCAGCATGTGGCGGCAGCACGCCGCAACCGTAAGGTGGAAATGATTAAGGAGTTTGACGAATATCCTGTGTTTTACTTCACCAACCACAATGCTATATATGGCCCCGGTGATATATATTGTATGCCCGACCACTTCCAGAAGCTGGACTTTGAGCTGGAGGCTGCTATTGTGATCGGCAAGCCGGGGCGCAACATAAAGGCGAAAGAAGCCGATAGCTTCATTGCAGGCTACATGATTATGAATGATCTGAGTGCACGTACATTGCAGATGGAAGAGATGCTGCTGAACCTGGGCCCTGCAAAAGGAAAAGATTTTGCAACCCTCATCGGCCCCTGGCTGGTGACGCCCGACGAGCTGGAGCCTTTTAAGATGCCTGCTAAGAAAGGTCACGTTGGCAACAGCTATAACCTAAACATGAAAGCATGGGTAAATGGTGAGCAGGTAAGCGAAGGCAATATGAGCGATATGGACTGGACGTTTGCCGAGATCATTGAACGTGCTTCCTATGGCGTTGACCTGGTGCCAGGTGATGTGATAGGCAGCGGCACCGTTGGCACAGGCTGTTTCCTGGAATTAAACGGAACAGGCCTGCTGAACGATCCCAACTATAAGCCGCAATGGCTTCAGGAAGGCGACGTAGTGGAAATGGAAATTGATGGATTGGGACATTTGACGAATACGATTAGAAAAGTTGAAACGGATTATTCGTTATTGGCGCTTAAAAAGAAAAGTTCATAGGTAATTGAGGTAATTAGGGTAATTAGGAAAGTCAAATTCAACACTTAATTACTCAATTACCATAATTACCTTAATTACCCAATTTACCCTATCTTAGTATTATGCAAGTAGTAGACATAGAAAGCGAAAAGCAGGAGATACTGAAGCGGTACAGGGCGCTGTTGCGCGCCTGCAGGCCTACTATTGCCAAAGAAGATAAGAAGCTGATTCGTTTGGCTTTTCAAACGGCCATGGATGCGCATAAGGAAATGCGCAGGAAGTCGGGTGAACCTTATATATTCCATCCACTGGCTGTTGCGCAGATCGTTGCCGGGGAGATTGGCCTTGGCACTACAGCCATTGTCTGCGCTTTGCTTCACGATACCGTTGAAGACACACACCTCACGCTGGATGACATCGAAAAGCTTTTTGGTAAAAAGGTGGCTACCATCGTTGACGGCCTTACCAAAATATCCGGTGTGTTTTATTCCGGCACTTCCATTCAGGCAGAGAACTTCAGGAAGATGCTGCTCACGTTAAGTGACGATGTGCATGTGATTCTGATCAAGCTTGCTGATCGCCTGAATAACATGCGTACGCTGGACAGCATGCCGCGTGATAAGCAATTGAAGATTTCGTCGGAGACTACCTTCCTCTATGCACCGCTGGCGCACCGGCTGGGCCTGTATTCCATGAAGTCGGAACTGGAAGATCTTTCCCTGAAATACACGGAGCCGGAAGTGTATAATGACATCATTGAAAAGCTGACGCAATCCAAGAAAGAGCGTAACAAGTTCATCAATGAATTCATTGATCCCATTAAGGATGGATTGAAAGAACAGGGCTTTGAGTTTGAAATCAAAAGCCGCCTGAAATCCATTCACTCCATCTATTCCAAGATGAAACGACAGAGTGTGAGTTTTGATGAGATCTATGATCTTTTCGCTATCCGCATTATTATTGAGGTAAAGGAGGAAGAAGATGAGAAAGCAGCCTGCTGGCGTGCTTATTCGGTGGTTACCGATTTCTATCATCCTAATCCTGACCGCCTGCGTGACTGGATCAGCACACCGAAAGCGAATGGGTATGAATCCTTGCACACCACGGTGATGGGACCGAATGGCCGTTGGGTGGAAATACAGATTCGCAGTAACCGAATGGACGAAATTGCAGAGAAAGGTTTTGCTGCTCACTGGAAATACAAGGAATCGGCTGCGGAGAATGCGCTTGATGAGTGGATTCATAAGATTCGCGAAATGCTGGAGAACCCTGAATCAAATGCACTGGAATTTATTGATGACTTCAAGCTGAACCTTTTCTCGGAAGAAATTTTTGTGTTCACGCCGCATGGTGATCTGAAAACATTGCCTGCCAACTCCACTGCGCTTGATTTTGCTTTTGAAATACACTCGGATCTTGGAAGCAAGTGTATCGGTGCAAAAGTGAATCACCGCCTGGTACCGCTCAGCTACAAGCTACGCAGCGGTGACCAGATGGAAATTATTACGTCGAGCAAGCAGACACCGAAAGAAGATTGGCTGAACTTTGTTGTTACTGCCAAAGCGAAATCAAGAATAAAAGGTGCGCTGAAGGAAGAGCGAAGGAAGCTTGCCGAAGAAGGAAAAGAAATACTGGAACGGAAATTCCGTCACCTCAAGCTGGATCTGAACAATGCCAACATCAATGAGCTCCTCGCCTACTACAAAATTCCAACGAGTCAGGAATTGTTCTATCGTGTTGCGAAGGAAGTGATCGATATTAAAGACCTGAAAGAATTCATTGATGACAAAGGACACCTGAAAGCAAAGCCTTCGCTAGCAAAGAGTGAAGCGCAGAGCCTGGAGGAGATTGTTAAGAATGTGCGCGGCAGCAGCGACATGCTAGTGCTGGGAGATAACCTGGACAAGATTGATTACAAGCTTTCTCCTTGCTGCAATCCCATTCCCGGCGATGACGTGTTTGGATTTATCACCATTCACGAAGGAATAAAAATACATCGTGTGAACTGCCCCAATGCCATGCAGCTGATGTCGAACTATGCCTACAGGATTGTGAAGGCCCGTTGGACAAATCAAAAGCAGATTGCATTCCTGGCAGGCATTAAGATCAAGGGCATTGATGAAGTAGGGGTTGTGAATAATATATCCAAAGTTATTTCAAGCGATATGCGTGTGAACATGCGCTCATTAAACATTGAAAGCAATGACGGTGTGTTTGAAGGAACCATCATGCTTTTTGTTCACGATACAGAACACCTGACCAAACTTACAGAACGGCTGAAGAATGTGCATGGTATTTTCACCGTTACGCGCATGGACACAAACTAACAGTTTACAGTTTACAGTTTACAGTTAGGAAATGAAGAAGATTGTTGTTTTTACAGGAGCCGGTGTAAGTGCTGAGAGCGGATTAAAAACATTCCGCGACAGTGACGGCCTATGGGAGAATTATAAAGTGGAAGAGGTGGCAACACCGATGGCATGGGTGAGTAACAGGAAGCTGGTGCTTGATTTTTACAATCAACGAAGAAAGCAGGTGCTGGAAGCAAAGCCCAATGCAGCTCACAAAGCGCTCGTGAAGCTGGAAGAAAAATACGATGTGCATATCATCACGCAGAACATAGATGACCTACATGAGCGCGCAGGGTCAAAAAACGTGCTGCATCTGCACGGCCAGATAAGGAAAGCCAGGAGTACCGTTGACCCTTCGCTTATATATGATATTGTAGGATGGGAAATTAAAGAAGGTGAAAAGTGTGAAAAAGGATCGCAGCTACGGCCGCACATTGTGTGGTTTGGTGAAATGGTGCCTGAACTTGAGAATGCAGCTTATATCACTTCCGGGGCTGATGTACTGATTATCATCGGCACATCGCTGCAGGTTTACCCGGCGGCTTCCCTTATTCATTATGCGCCTGCAGAAGCGGAAAAGTATTATGTCGATCCGTATGCTTCACAAAACTATATGCATGGTGATATTACCTGCATCAATAAAAAGGCATCGGAAGGAGTGACAGAATTGGTTGATCAATTATTAAGTAATTAGCGAATGGAAAATAGTTTTATAGACAGTGAAATGTTCAGGTGGGTAATTCTCCCATTGCTGATTTTTATTGCGCGTACATGCGATGTTACCTTAGGAACATTACGAAGTGTTTTTGTAGGAAAAGGATTGCGGAAGATTGTTCCTGTTCTTGCCTTCTTTGAAATATTGATATGGCTTCTTTCCGTGCGGCAGGTCATGCAGCATCTCGACAACCTTGCCTGTTATTTTGCATTTGCAGGAGGCTTTGCCATGGGTACATACACCGGTCTTATCATTGAAAGACGACTGGCACTGGGAATACAGGTGATGCGCATTATCACCAATCAGGAATCAAGCGGGCTGGTAAATGCACTGAGAGAAGCAAAATTCGGCACAACATTAATTGATGGTCATGGCTCGCGTGGACCTGTTAAGATTATTCTCACTATCATCAAGCGCAAGGATTTTGAAATTGTGACAACGTTGATAAAGCAGCACACACCACAGGCATTTTATTCCATTGAAGACATCCGTTCTGCAAGCCAGGGTGGCATATTTCCGGCGCATACAAGTAAGAACGGAAAGATGTCTTACGTAAGAAGCGTGTTTCCGAAGTGATATGAGCTATTCTTCCTTAAAGAAACTCACACGATCAGTTTTACCTGAAAGCTTATTGTATCATGCAGAGCCTTTTCTGCGAAATGTGTTTTCAATTGCCTATAAAGGCAATAAAGTCTCTTGCCCGGTTTGTAAAAAAAGTTTCAGCAGTTTTATTCCGCTTGAAAATGGTAATGACACGCTTTGCCCTGCTTGCGGCGCTCTTCCCAGGAACAGGTTATTATGGCTTTATCTTAGGAATGAATTAAGGATTGAAGAAAGAAGATTTAAAACCCTTCATTTCTCACCTGCAAGAAGCATTCAGCGGAAACTAAAGCAGCTGAAAAATCTTGCCTACATTACGACTGATTTTGAAAGCAACCGTTCTGATAAGAAATATGACATAACACATATTGATGAGGCGGATAATTCATACGACCTGATCATTTGTTATCATGTGTTGGAACATGTGATTGAAGATTCACGGGCAATGAAAGAGCTTTACAGGATATTAAAACCGGGGGGAATTGCTCTTTTGCAAGTGCCATGGCAAGATGGAAATACGTATGAAGACAGCAGCATTAGAAGCAAAGAAGAAAGATTAAAACACTTCAGCCAGCAGGATCATGTAAGAATTTACGGCAAGGATGATTTTATAAGCAGGCTGCAGTCGGCTGGGTTTAAGGTGAATGCAGTTGAATATACAAAGCAATACAGCAAGGATATGATTGCCCGGTTTGGCTTAAAGGATGGTGAAAACATTTTTGTTTGTAATAAATAGCAGAATTGTTATTCAATATTTTTACAGCAACAGTCTGAATATATATGGTAGCCAAAGTCAACAGGTTAAGAGAGCTTGATTTTTTACGCGGCATTGCCATTATCCTTGTTCTTCTAAGGCACCAAAAGCTCTCCTACCTTACCAACATGGGCTGGATCGGCGTTGATCTGTTCTTTGTGCTCAGCGGCTTTCTTGTCTCCGGCTTGCTTTTCAGGGAATATCAAAAGTATGGCAACATGAAACCAACCAACTTCCTGATAAGAAGGGGGTTTAAAATCTATCCGATTTACTATCTGTTCTACGTTGTTTACCTTATTCCAATTCTATATGAAGGAACGTTTAAGCTGGCTCCTTTTTTATGTGACATGGTTTTTCTTCAAAACTATTACACCGGCTTTGGCTATGCCTATGGTGCCAGCTGGTCGCTGGCTGTTGAAGAGCATTTTTATTTTGGCCTTGCTCTTGTGCTGTGGTTCTTAACCAGCAGGAACCTGGTGAAGCTTCATGTGGAGCACGGTCATTCAAAGCTCAGCGGCATGGAAAAAGGCATCATTGCCATTATGATAACCTGCTTATTGATGCGCTTCGCAACCAACATATATATACGCGACTGGCATGTGGGTCATTGGTATGTATGGAAAAACAGGATCTTTGCCATGACACACCTCCGCATTGATTCACTGTTAACAGGAGTGCTGATATCCTATTTGTTTTATTTCCGGCATGATTACCTGAAAAATGTCTTTATAAAACACAGAAAATATGCCATATTTATTTCTCTGGCACTTATATCGTTTACGCCGTTTGTTTCGGAGATAGCATTCTTCACTACGACAATAGGGTTTACGCTGCTTTATATTGCATTTGGAATAGTACTCCTCTATATTGTAATGGACGCAGACATTAACCTAAGACTTAACAAATTATTTGGCAGGCGGACGGTTGACTTTATCAGCAAGATCGGCTTCTGCTCCTATTCCATTTACATCATTCACATGTTTGTGAACTATTTGTTAGAACTTCTACCTCTTGCGCACTATGCTGACGTGTCAGGAATTCCTGTAGGTTTAATAGAATTTCCGCTAAGCTTTGCCTTCAGTGTTTTGTGCGGAAAATTGATGACTGATTACATCGAGCGATTCTTCCTTGCCTACCGCGACAGGCACTTCCCGACACGCAGCAAGGTGGACATTAAAGAATTACGTTAATGTTGATCAGTGATGATGGTGGCCATCATGAACATGTCCATGGCTTATTTCACCTGGTGTTGCCGCACGTAAATTGATCACCTTCCCTGTAAAATGTAAATCTTTTCCTGCTAAAGGATGGTTAAAATCCATTTTCACAGATTCATTTTCTATCGCAATTACTTTACCAATGATCTGATCACCATTCTGATCAGACAGTGTTATTTGATTGCCAATCTGCAATAAGCTGAAATCAATAACTCCATTTGTTTTAAATGTATCAATGGGAAGATTCAGAATGGCATCATTATCTATATCTCCATATGCATTCGTGGCTCTGATATCAAAAGAAAATTCATCACCAACGGATTTACCATTCAGGTTCGCTTCAAAATCAGGAATCATGCCTCCTGTACCAAAAAGAAAAGTCAGGGGGTTAGCCGCATCAGCAGTTTCCACATGCACTTTTTCTTCATTGACAGTAGCAGCAAAAAGCTCATACGTCACAGTAACCACAACATCTTTAGCAATTTTCATAGGTCAAATCTTATTAAGGACGCGAAAGTAAGGTTATTATTACACTTCAGTCACTGACTTATGCTAATTTTGCCGCCATGTCACTACGCTATTTCGCCATCTACAAGCCTTATGGAATGCTTTCGCAGTTTACCAAAGAAGGCGATCACAAATCACTTGCAGATTTGTTTGACTTCCCTAAAGATGTTTATCCTTTAGGCAGACTGGATACGGACAGCGAAGGGCTGTTAGTTTTAAGCAACGACAAAAAGCTTAATCATGCATTACTTAATCCATCTAATGAGCACGAACGATCCTACTATGTGCAGGTAGAGGGACTTTTCAATGAAGAAGCGCGCAATAAGCTGGAAGGTGGGGTAACAATAACTGTAAATGGTAAACAATACGGCACCTTGCCTTGCGCCGTTCAACTAATTAATTCACCCGGCGTTCCTGAACGAACACCACCAATCAGGGTTAGAAAAACTGTTCCCGACAGCTGGATAAAAATAACACTTAAAGAAGGAAAGAACAGGCAGGTGCGGAAAATGACAGCTGCAGTCGGTTTCCCTACCTTGAGATTAATTCGTTACTCTCTTGAGCAATTAACTTTAGACAAAATGCTGCCAGGGGATGTAAGAGAGCTAACCCGATTCGACATATATAATTCACTAAATATGTTGTCTTAATACTCTCTCCCGATTCTACAAAGAAACTAATTTTAACCAATATCTTTGTGCGTTCAATATTGAATCATTGCAATTAAATATTAAAACATATTTATATATCATTCTTTTACTTGTTGCCTGCTGTTTCAACGCAACAGCTCAAGTCGTTATTGATTCAACAAAGCAGGTAAAAATTGATTCTTCCTCGAGGATTCATAGTCCGCGAAAGGCAACGTTATTATCTGCTGTTTTACCCGGTGCAGGACAGTGCTACAATAAAAAATACTGGAAGATGCCTATTATATATGGAGGTTTCGGTGTTATGATTGCTGTAATCAGCTTCAACCAGCGTTATTATTCAACTTTCAGGGATGCCTATAGCGAAAGAGTGTTTGCAAGAGTGAATAAATCAACACCCACTGACGCTTATGTGGACCGGTATTCTGAATCTAACCTGCTTTCGTTGCGTGATTATTACAGGCGCAACAGGGACTTTACCTATATATTAGCAGGAGCTTTGTACGTACTAAATATTCTGGATGCTTATGTGGATGCTGAACTATTTAAGTTCGATGTAAGTGACGATTTATCCTTGCGTGGAAGTCCTACACTCATCAATTATTCAGGTAACATGAATACTGCGGGCTTGCGCATCACCCTTGACATTAAATAGAAATCTTACAACTGAATGAAAATTGCATTGATAGGTTACGGCAAGATGGGTAAAGTGATTGAACAGCTCGCCCTGGCTGCAAAGCATGATGTTATTTTAAGAATTGATCAGCATACGGAAGATAGCCTGAATGAGCTCAAAAAGGCGGATGTAGCAATTGAGTTCACAGAACCTAAAGCTGCTTTCAATAACATCATGGCTTGCTTTGAAGCTAACGTACCCATTGTAGTTGGAACAACAGGATGGTATGACAGGTTTGAAGAAGTGAAAAAGAGTTGTCTTGAGAAGAACCAAGGGCTATTTTATTCATCCAATTTCAGCATTGGAGTAAATATATTTTTTGAGATTAATAAAAAGCTGGCATCACTCATGAAGGATCGGGAAGAATATAATGTGGAAATGGAAGAGATTCATCACACAGAGAAAAAGGATGCACCAAGCGGGACTGCCATTGTGTTGGCTAATGATTTATTGAAACAAATTGGCAGAAAAAAGAAATGGAAATCTGTATTGGGGCCTGTTGAAGGTTCAAAATCACATGATGAATTACTCATCCATTCCTATAGAGAAGGCAAGGTTCCCGGCACACATCGTATAAAATACACCTCCTCTGCAGATGAAATTTTCATTGAGCATAAAGCATACAGCCGTAAAGGTTTTGCATCAGGCGCTTTGATGGCGGCTGAATGGATGAAAAGCAAAAAAGGTGTATATACGATGAGCGATTTATTAAAAATTTAATGTTTATAAGCGACTTCGTTAAAAAGAGTTAAGGTTTAAAATACTATTACCTTACAGCCGTTAATCACATCACCAATAGAAAAGCTTATGTCCCGATTCAGAATTAACTGGACCCTTATACGCGATATCATTTTCGGCATCTTCACGCTGGGCGTATGGTTTTTACTTCGCACACGCCCCGGTCAGCGCAAGTCGAAAGGCCGTGAATGGGTGGATGCCATCATCTTTGCTGTAATTGCAGCCACCATTATCCGCACCTTCTTTATTGAAGCTTACACCATTCCCACTCCATCCATGGAACGATCACTATTGGTAGGTGATTTTCTTTTTGTAAGCAAGTTGAGCTATGGTCCCCGCATTCCGAATACACCCATTTCATTTCCTTTTACGCATAACACGCTGCCCTTATCCAATTCAAAATCATACATAGAATGGCCAAAGCTTTCATATCATCGCTTGCCCGGTTTTGGAAAGATTAAAAACAACGATGTTGTCGTATTTAACTGGCCGGCTGAAACAATGGGACGCCCCGTTGATAAAAAAGAAAATTATATTAAACGTTGCATAGCCATTCCTGGAGATACGCTTCGAATCATAAGCCGGCAGGTATATATAAACGGCAATGCAGCTGGGTTGCCAGAAAAAGCAGAATATTTCTATTTTGTGAAAAAGAGTGACAACAGCGGCTTCAATGAGGAGTTTTTACGTAAGCTCCACATTAATCTTTCAGAAATAAGGGTAATAGCACCTGGTGTATTTGTATTTCCTTTGACGAAAGAAAGTGCAGAAAAAATTAAAGACCTGCCTGATGTGGAAGAGGTGCGGCTTTTTACAAAACAGGAAGTGCAAAGCATGAACCTGGAGTCACGGGTAATTTCTCCTGCTGATACCATGTGGACAAAGGATGATTTTGGTCCATTGTACCTTCCTAAAAGAGGTGCAACCGTTACGCTTAATGCAAATAATATTGGTATTTACCAGAAAGCAATTGAAGACTATGAGCACAATAAGGTTGAAGTAAAGAACGGAAAGATATATATCAATGATACAGAAACCAGTCAATACACCTTTAAGATGGACTATTATTTCATGATGGGTGATAACCGGGATGATTCAGCCGATTCAAGATATTGGGGTTTTGTGCCCGAAGATCACATTGTGGGCAAGGCTGTTTTCATCTGGATGTCATGGGACAGTAATGCCCCATTTTATTCAAAGATCCGCTGGAACAGACTTTTCCATACCATTCATTGATTCTTATTGATTGATTATATATTATTGAACAATATTCAATAGACAATAATCAATGGTTTTGTTTTCAACCGCTTACCTCCCTCCTATCTCTTACATAAAAGAGTTTGTAAAGTCGGAACAGATTTTTATTGAATATCATGAACATTATATAAAGCAAACGTACAGGAACAGGGCTGAAATATATGGAGCCAACGGTATCCTGGCCTTATCAATACCGGTGGAGCACAAAAATCTTTTTACTATTCCAATCAGGGAAGTAAAAATATCTTCCGAACAACCCTGGCAGCGAATACACTGGCGGTCCATTGAATCTGCTTACCGCAATTCTCCCTACTTTGAGTATTACGAGGAAGAGCTGAAACCATTCTATAAAAAAAACTATCAGTTCCTCATTGAATGGAATCAGGATATTCTATTGCTGTTATTAAAATTACTTGGTGTCAGCAAAGAGATATCATTCACTGAATCCTATAATGAACAACCAGATAACACAGATTTGAGAAATAAATTCCTGCCCGGCAGCGGGTCATTCATCCCACCGGAACCATACACACAGGTATTTTCAGAAAAGCATGGCTTTATTCCTGATTTAAGCATAATTGACCTGCTTTTTAATGAAGGACCTAAAGCAAGTCAGCTTATCCAGGCCGATAAAAAATGAAATCTTTGTGAAATCCTGGCATTCAAAATAGAAATATGTATATAACTTTTATTTTTACGGGCGAAAACTAAACCTGAATATAATGAAAACAAAAATTGTTCTGTTTGTTCTGATTTTACTTGCATCAATCGTTAACGCTCAAACAGCAAAAGTTGCTGTTAAGCCATCCATAAAAATGGATGGTATATATGAATGCAAGGATTATGAGCTTATAAATGGGAATATGGATAATGCATGGCCGGCATACTACCGTTTCTTTCCAGACGGAAGTCTTCTTTTCTGCCGTTATGAAAATGCCGGAGATCTTAAAAAAGATTCCATGATAACTGCAGAAGAGGTGTTCCGCACTGTGGTGAACCAGGCTATGCTTGACAAATTAAAAGAGAGCGTGGCTGAAGATCCCATGAATTACAATAAAGTGTATAAACAGTTTAAAGTGACGGCCTATAGATATCAGGTGTTGCCAAATGGTATATGCTTTGACATTTTAGCTGAACGCCCTAACTGCCTGGGCAAGCCAAATTTAAAAGTGCCGGAAACCACTATTATCAAGACTGATACCGGTGATCCAAAAGACGATCATTATTTCAAATTTGTGCAGGTCAAGTAATGCTTTATTTTCTCGGGTTAAGAATTCTTTAACCTTTATTCATTAAACTTTCAACCTCACTAAGAGTCAAGCCTTTTCAGTGATACCTTTGTGTCGCCGATTATTTAATTTTCTAACTATTGTCTTATTCTAATAAGTTGAAAAGCTATTTTTTTTTCATTGCTTTTGCCCTGATTTCATTTACTGCATCAGCACAATTTCCCAGGGGCAGCGGATTTGGTAATAACTCTATGATGAATGTAGGCCACTTCTATGGCAAGGTGGTGGACAGCTTAAGCGGCAAGCCGATTGAATTTGCTTCCGTTCAGTTATGGGGAACAAAAAGAGATTCAGGATCGAATCAAAATACCCCTACCCTGATCACAGGCATGATTACACAACCCAACGGTGACTTCAGCTTTGATGGTCTTCCTGTGCTTGGTAAGTATACATTGAAAATCAACTTCATTGGCTACAAAGATTTCGAGGAAAACATTTCTTTCAACATTGATGTGAATAAAATACAGGAGCAGGCTGCCCAGGCAAAGCGGGATATGAGCTCAATGATCAATGCCATTGACAAGGATTTAGGCAACATTAAACTTGCCACTAATGCCAACTTGTTGAAGACTGTCGTGGTGGAAGGGTCGGCGCCTGTTATGGAACTAAAGTTTGATAAAAAGGTTTTTAACGTTGAGAAGAACATCACCACGACAGGTGGCACAGCGGAAGATGTGCTAAAGAATGTTCCCTCGGTGAATGTAGATATAGATGGAAATGTAACCCTGAGAAATGCAGCACCGCAGATTTTTGTTGACGGCAAACCAACAACACTTACCCTCGATCAGATTCCTGCCGATGCGATTGAAAGTGTGGAACTGATTACCAATCCTTCTGCCAAATATGACGCTTCCGGCGGCCAGGCAGGCATACTAAACATCGTTTTAAAGAAAGCTCGTAAGATCGGCTACAATGGAAACATACGTGCAGGCATTGACCAAAGAGGAAAGTTTAATATTGGCGGTGATTTAAGCTCTCGGGAAGGTAAGATCAATGTTTTCCTCAGCGGCAATTACAATCAGCGCAAGAGTGAGATGACAGGACAAACCAATCGTTCTTATCTTTTCGGCACTCCGCTAATCAACATCTATCAAAACAGTAATTCGACATCAAATGGCTATTTTTCTTTTATCCGAGGTGGTTTCGATTGGTTTCTGGATAATCGCAATACTCTTACACTTTCGGGCAGCTATCCTTCCGGCTCATTTTCTCCCGATGATATGCTGCACGTGCAAACTGATTCATTATATGACGATGGAATCCGCTCATCTTTTTATACAAGAACTTCCACAAGCAACAGGAAGTTCAACAACCCAGGAGGATCGCTTCAATACAAGCATATTTTCCCGAAAGCGGGGCAAGAGCTGACAGCCGACATCAACTATAACGGTAGCACTTATACAAGCAGTGGGTTTTTTCAGACACAATATTATGACGCCAATAATAATCCTGTTAAAGCTCCCATTCTTCAAAGACAAAATGGTAACGGCACCAATCAATTCTTTACTGCACAAACGGATTATGCAAATCCAATCGGCGACAGCATGAAAATTGAAACCGGCCTTCGTGGTGCTGTCCGGAACTTCACAAGTCACACCTATAATTACCTGTTTGACGACGCTACACAGGATTATAATTTGCTGATGGAGCAAAACAACAACTACAGGTTCACGGATGAGGTGTATGCAGCCTATATGACATTCAGCCAAAAGCTAAATAACTTCAGCTACCAGATTGGTCTTCGCGGTGAAAGCTCCTATTATAACGGCGAGCTGCTTGATTCTGCAAAAAGCTTCAGCACGAATTATCCACTTGCACTGTTCCCATCAGCAGCATTGACTTACAGTCTTAAGGATAAAGGTGATTTTCAATTGAATTATTCGCGAAGAATAAACCGTCCCAACTTCAGGCAATTAATCCCTTTTGTGGATTACAGTGATTCTTTAAATCTGAGCAAAGGAAACCCCGATCTGAAACCTGAGTTTACAAACTCACTCGAGTTCTCTTACCTGCGCAACTTCGACCGTTCAAACAACCTCCTGATCTCATTGTGGTATAAGAACACAACTGATCTTATCACTCATTTCCAGGCAAATGAATTTAATCCGGTGCTGAATAAGAATGTTATCGTCAGTACTTTTGAAAATGCCAGTTCCGGCACTGCTTACGGACTTGAGCTGACAAGCACCAATGCCATTACCAAATGGTTCAACCTAACAAGCAATGTTAATTTTTACAAATCAGAAATCAACGGCACCAACTTGCAAAGTGATTTAAGCAATAACCTGACCAGCTGGTTTGGCAAGCTGAATGCACAGATCAAGCTTCCAAAGAATTTCAGTATGCAGCTTATTGGCACGTATCAATCGAAAACAGCAATACCAATAAACAGCGGCGGTGGTGGAGGCGGAATGATGTTTGGAGGAAATCCATCATCTACAGTGCAGGGATATATAAAGCCTGTTTATGGTGCTGACGCTGCGTTGAAGTATGAATTTTTAAAGAACAAAGCTGCATCGCTTACGCTTAATGTTGCCGATATCTTCAAAACACGGCAAACTGAAACGTATTCACAAACCGATTTCTTTACTCAATCCACACTACGAATACGCGATCAGCAGTTCTTCCGTCTTAATTTCAGCTATAAGTTTGGCAAATTTGATGTATCGCTCTTCAAGCGTAAGAATGCGAAAGTGAATACAGAAGGAATGGATAATATGGCGGAGTAGTTCAGGAAAGCACTTCAATCATATTCACCAAAGCATTACCCTGCAAAATCGGAATAACCTTGGTTTGATTTGGAGTCAAACAGTACTTAATATCTTTTTTCAAATTAAGGCGGGCAAGGCGCTCTTTGTGTGATGAGTGATTGAGAAATTTATAAGGATCCTGCAGAGCAAGCTCGTACAGATATTCAAGTGCCAGGCAAGCATCTCCTAATTCCAGTTCATGGTTGTATTTTCTCAGGTTCTCTGTTACAGCGCCCGCAAACAACGCGTCTTCAAGATTGAATTTGTTTTTCCAGCCAGAGCACAATAAAAGCACGTTACGTTTTTCTTCTGTAAGCCATCTGCAGAGCGCATCAATATTTAAAAAAGAGCCCACTACCACTTTATAGGCATCCCTCGCTGCATGAATGGCCTGGGTGCCATTGGTAGTGGTTATGACAATGGTTTTGCCTTTTACATTATCACCCATGTAGCTGAACGGTGAATTGCCAAAATCAAATCCTTCCACCTGTACTGCATCACGTTCTGCACCGACCAGAAAACCTTTCTCTTTATAACTGCGGGCTTCCTCAATAGTGGCAACAGGAATTATTTTCTCTGCACCATGTTCAAAAGCTGTGCAGATGGCAGATGTAGCTCTTAAAATATCAATGATGACAACAACGCTTTCCTCATCTTTATATACAGGATATAAATACGGAGAGAAACAAGCCTCAACTTTTATTTTTTTCTCTGCTGCCAACTTATTGCTTATAAAATGGAATTTTCACCACCTTTGCTTTTAACGCTTTATCGCGGATTGGGATAAATATCTCTGTTCCTTCTTTTGCAAATTCCGTTTTTACATAGCCCATCCCAATGGCTTTTTGCAAGGAGGGTGATTGCGTTCCCGATGTAACCTTACCTATTTCTTCGCCTGCAGCATTTGCTATTACATAGTCATGACGGGGAATGCCGCGGTCAATCATTTCAAAGCCAACCAGCTTTGTTGACACGCCTTTTTCTTTCTGCTCTTTCAATGCAGCGCTGTTGGTGAATTCCTTGGTAAACTTTGTTATCCATCCAAGGCCTGCTTCAAGCGGTGAGGTAGCATCGTCAATATCATTTCCGTAAAGACAGAAACCCATCTCAAGTCTTAATGTATCACGTGCGCCAAGACCAATTGGTTTAATGTCAAAACTCTTTCCTGCTTCAAAAATTGCATTCCATATTTTCAATGCATATTGATTCTCACAATAAATTTCAAAGCCGCCTGCACCGGTATATCCAGTTGCCGAAATAAGGACATTCTCGCATCCTGCAAATTTCCCTTTCGTGAATGTGTAATATTCCAGTCCGCGCAAATTCATTTCAGTTAACGGCTGCAATACATCGGCAGCTTTGGGCCCCTGCACTGCAAGCAATGAAGTTTTATCGGAAATATTATGCATCTCCACCTTCTTTGTGTTGAACTTGCTGATCCAATTCCAGTCTTTTTCTATGTTGGAAGCATTCACCACCAGCATATATGTTTTTTCATCAATGCGGTAAACAAGCAGATCGTCAACAATTCCTCCTGTGCTGTTAGGCAAACAGGAATACTGCGCCTTGCCATCAACCAGTTTGGATGCATCATTGCTTGTGACGCGCTGAATCAAATCCAGTGCATCAGGCCCTTTTAGGATAAATTCACCCATGTGCGACACATCAAACACCCCAACTCCTTTGCGCACCGTTTCATGCTCTGCATTAATGCCTTCATAAGAAACAGGCATCAGGTAACCTGCAAAAGGGACCATTTTAGCGCCCAGCTTAACATGCACATCGTTAAGTGCTGTTTGTTTAAGCATTTCCTCCGTATTAGTCGTCATTTTTATTGATTTTCTCTATATAATAATTCCGTAAAGTGGCGAAGATAATTTTCTTTTTGTGAATTAACAGAATACCTTTCAACCACGGTCTTGCGGCCTTCATCTCCCACTCTTTTTCGCAGATTTTCATCATCAATTAACCGGCAGATTATCTCAAACCATTCATCTTCATTAGAAGCAAGAAATCCGTTCACACCATGATTAATAATTTCAGTGTTGACTCCCACCGGTGACATAATTGTTGGAATGCTTAATGCCATGTACTGCAAACCCTTTAAGCCGCACTTACCCTTGCTCCATTCATCGTCCGGCAATGGCATAATGCCAATATCAAACGTTGAAAGCTCTTTTATCTCTGCCTCTTTATTCCAGTTAATGCTTTTAATCTTCAATGCATCGTTGCGGTAATTCGCATTACCGATTACTTTAATTTCAATCCTGTCTCCATACTTATCCTTAATTTTTTTCAAAAAAGCTTCCGCAAGCTTAAAGTGCTTGATGGTGGTTATGCTTCCACTCCAGCCGATGGTGATCTTTCCGTTTTGTTTCGGCACATTATGCCGCTTGTATTCATCCGTGTCAATGGTTGTCGGAACAATCACAACATGATCGTTGTAATAGTGAGCATATTGTGCCAGGTAGGCATTTCCGGCGAACACCACATCACACAAAGCGATAATGTGCGCCGTTTTATCCGGATTCTTCAGCCAGTGAAATTTCTTATTGGCTTCGCTCACATCCAGGTGCCAGATAGAATCATCAAAGTCATATATAAGCTTAGCACGTGACTTCCTGAATTGCTTTTCAAAAAATGCATTTCCCAACATAAACGCCTCGCGGGAAATAAAGATGATGTCATACTTGTTTTTGTGAAACACGTTCCTCATCCTGATCCGGCCTGCCTTTGCAATTAACCTTAGCTTTTGAAAATATTTGCCGGGATGGTAAAGGATGTCATTCTTTTCATCAATAAAATAAGAATGATCGCAGTTGAATCCGTTTGCGTTGAGAAAATCTATATATTGTTCAAAACGGAAACGCTGACCGGGAGAACGGTCTTTCCTGAATGAAGCAACAAACAAAATATTCCTTTTACCACCTTTATCTGCCGCCATCCCTACAATATTTTGTTAATCTTCAAGCCAAAAAGAAGGAAGCTTTTCAGTGATTTCAATGTTGCCGAACTTCTCACTTCGCTGAATGCCTCTGACCTTCACCCAGCCTGCCATCCTTTTTAAACCTTCATGCAGATCTGTGGTGGAACGAATGTCAAACACCTTTCTTGCTTTTTCATGATCAGAAAAAGCGTGAACCACTTCATTGCGCGGCTCCAGATACCGTAAGTCACTTTTACTCCCCATAACATCCATGGTCGCTTCGGCAAGCTCCTTAATCGTGTACCGCTTGTCAGCGCCAATGTTGAAGGTTTGATTCATGGCCGCTTTTACATTAATAGCGTTGGCTATATAAGGCGCAACATCACCAATATAGCTGAAAGCACGCGTCTGCATTCCATCGCCGAATACAGAGAGCGGTTTATTCTGCATCAGCTGGTTCATGAAGATGCCCACCACATTTCTGTATTTATCGCCAACGTTCTGGTATTCTCCATACACATTGTGAGGCCGGAAGATGATGTAGTTCAGGCCAAACATTTCATGCGTGCACTGCAATTCCATTTCCACAGCCAGCTTGGCAATGCCATAAGAATCTTCAGGCAGGGGAATCATCTCCTCTTTCATGGGAAGCTGCGATTTGCCATACACAGCAATAGATGAAGTAAAGACAAAGCACTTCACCTTATGCAGCACTGATTCATTAATCAGGTTCACACTGCCGATCAAATTATTTGTATAGTTGAACCGTTTAATAAAATGGCTTAAACCTTCGGCAGCATAAGCAGCCAGGTGATATACGTAGTCAAATTTATGTTCTTTGAAAAGATTTTTCAGTAAAGATGTATCCGTAATAGAGCCCTCGACAAACTGCGCATTTGGATGAACATTTTCCTTAAAGCCGCCACTTAAATCATCCAGCACTACCACCTGGTGGCCCATTTTTATAAGGTGATTGGTGACATGTGCACCAATAAACCCTGCTCCGCCTGTAACTAACGACTTGTTCATTTTACCGCGTAAATATAGATGTTTTGCAAAAATCCGTTTATTTTATTTAATTATATTTGCCGCTTCATGATCCTGATTTCAGAAAAAAACACACCACGGTGGATTATTTTCCTTGCCGATGTATTGATTTGCATCGGATCGCTGGTACTCGCCTACCTCCTGCGCTTTAATTTCCACATCCCTTTAGAGGAAATTGCACGGTTTAAATACGTGTTTCCGGCAGTAATTGGTGTCCGCATAATATCGTTTCTCATCACTAGGATCTATGCAGGCATTATCCGTTACACGAACACGCGCGATGCCGTGCGGATCTTTCTTACCGTTTCTGCCGGTTCGACCGCTTTTATTTTTCTGAACATTATTTCCTACAGGGCAACCAACTATTACGTAGTTCCTTTTTCCATTGTCATTATTGATTACATCACCACCGTGTTCATCATGACTGCATCCCGGATCTTTGTGAAGACCCTTTACATGGAAATCACCAATCCTAAAAAGAATAAGCGCGATGTGATCATTTATGGCGCCGGTGAATCGGGCATCATTACCAAGCGCACGCTCGACAGGGATGCCGGTTCAAAATACAAGGTCATTGCATTTATTGATGACGATGAAAACAAGACCGGTAAAACACTGGAAGGTGTAAAGATCTATAGCACAAAAAAAGAATTTGAAAATCTGCTGCGTGCCAATCCTGTCGCACATGTAATCATTTCCATACATAACATTTCAGCACAGAAGAAAAAAGAAGTGATCGAGAACTGCCTGCAGTTCAATACCAAGGTGCTCAATGTTCCTCCGGTAGATCATTGGATTAACGGGCAGTTGAGCTTTAAACAGATCAAGAAAGTTAAGATCGAAGACCTTCTTGAACGCGATCCCATTCAGCTTGACCTGGACAAGATCGGAAGATATATATCCGGGAGGCGGATTTTGATAACAGGCGGCGCCGGCTCTATCGGCAGTGAAATTGTCCGCCAGGTCATTCCTTTTCATCCTGAGAAGCTGATCATTCTTGACCAGGCTGAATCATCTTTGTATGACGTTGAACTGGAACTATCAGAACGTTTTCATCAGAAAAAGTTTGAAGCGATTGTAGGTGATATACGCAACAAGGAACGCATGGAAAAGCTATTTGAAGCTTTCAAGCCTCAAGTGGTGTTCCATGCTGCAGCTTATAAGCATGTGCCTGTGATGGAGTGCAATCCTTCGGAAGCAGTGCTGGCAAATGTGCTGGGAACAAAAAACCTGGCCGATCTTTCTGTTGCACATGGTGTGGAAAAATTTGTCATGGTGAGCACCGATAAGGCTGTAAACCCCACCAATGTGATGGGAGCCACCAAGCGCATTGCAGAAATCTATTGCCAGTCACTCAACAAAAAGCCGCTTGCAAATAAACCAGTGACCACACAATTCATTACCACCCGTTTTGGAAACGTGCTTGGCAGCAATGGATCTGTTATTCCGCGTTTCAAAAAACAAATTGAAGAAGGCGGACCCATTACCGTTACACATCCCAACATCACGCGTTACTTCATGACCATTCATGAAGCCTGCCAGCTGGTGCTGGAAGCAGGTGCTATCGGCAATGGCGGCGAGATCTATCTCTTCGATATGGGAAGCCATGTGAAAGTAGCCGACCTGGCGAAGAAAATGGTTCAGCTTTCAGGGCTAGAGATAGGTAAGGACATACAGATTATATATACGGGTCTGCGTCCCGGTGAAAAGCTGTACGAAGAGCTGCTGAACGATGCTGAAAACACCCTGCCCACGCATCATCCTAAGATTATGATCGGCAAGGTTCGGGAGTATGATTTTGCAACCATCTCTGCCGATGCGGAAGAGCTCATTGCATTGTGCAACGTGGAAAGTGATAAGATCCTGGTGAAGAAAATGAAGGACATGGTGCCGGAGTTTGTGTCTCACAATTCACCATACACCATGCTGGATGGTTCATCATTAAAGGAAAGTGATTTAGTAAAATAGGCTATTTTGATAATTAAGAAACCCCTAATTACCTAATACCTCAATTACCCAACAAATGTCAGAAAAAGCCTTTCGACATATTACCCCCATAGAAATCCGTTTCGTTGACATTGACGCCTTCGGACATGTGAACAATGCCGCTTACCTGAGCTACTTTGAACATGCGCGCGTGAAATATTTTGATGCTGTTGTGGACTGGAACTACGATTCAACGAAAAACGGAGTCATCGTGGCACGTGCCGAGATCAACTACATCCTCCCCATTCATTTTCGTGATGAAATTACTATTCATACCAGTTGCGCGAGGCTTGGCAACAAAAGCTTCGATCTTCAATACCGCGCTTTCCGCAACAGGAATGGCGAAGAGCAGCTGGTGGCAGATTGTATTACAGTGATGGTTGCTTACAATTACAATGAACGCAAAACCATCGAAATACCTAAAGACTGGAAGCTGGCTATAGAGCGGTTTGAGGGAAGTACTGTTTAACCCGCCATCAATTTCTCAAACACAAGTACTTTGGCTTCATTGTGCTTGTAAAGCAGTAATTTAAAGAAAAAACAAACTTTTCATTCAAAACAAAGCGAAATCCTGACAAGGACACGGCGTGGTTGTGTGAGGACATGATGTGTTCTTGTCAGGACACGAGGTGATTTAGTGAGGATACAACGTGTTCATGTCAGGACACGACGTGATTTAGTGAGGATACGACGTGTTCATGTCAGGACACGACGTGGTTTAGTGAAGACACGATGTGTTCTTGTGAGAACACGACGTGGTTTAGCGAGGACACGACGTGTTCTTGTCAAGACACGACGTGGTTGTGTGAGGACACGATGTGTTCTTGTGAGGATACGTCGTGTCCTGACAAGAACATGTAGTGGTTTACATGTTTTTATTGGGAGCCTGAGAAACCTGTCGTGCATAATGGACACCTGGAATTCGGAAATCACTAAAACAGGAAAAGATTCTCTTAATCCTTTTAACTTTGCCCAAGTTTTCATCAAAAAGTGGCATTAAAAAGCAGGCAATTAATTAAAGAAATTAAGGACGGCAATGAAGAGGTGCTGCTTTATCTTTTCAGAAAAGAGTACGCCGTGTTAAAGCGTATTTTTTTTTCCGGAGGCGCTCATGAAAAAGAAATTCCGGCACTTACAGCAGCTGTTATTGTAAAGGTGTGGATGGAAATTCATAAGAATGATTTTTCCGAAAACATCGACCTCTCCTCCTACCTGGTGAATACGGCCAAAGAAAACGCACGCCAGTATGCAACTGAGAAAAAGCTGAAACGCAAGATGAAAGCGCATATGCATATTGATGAAGTGGACCTGCAGCCCAAAACACCGCAGGAGGTGATGGCTGAATGCGTGAACGTGCTGGATGATGCAAGCCGCAAGGCTTTGCAGTGGCACTTTGCAGAGAACCATTCCGTGGAGCAGGTAGCACAGAAGCTGAAGATTGACACCGTTGCCGCACACGATTTCCTGCATAAGGCTTTTGCACAGCTTGCCTCGATAGCCAAAATAAGAATGGACTACACCGGCTGATGATACATCCTGACGATCATATACTCATTGAGCGCTTCATAGAGGGCACGCTTTCCGGCAGCGAGCTGAAGGTATTCCAGGAGCGCATGACGGAGGATGAGAAATTCAAAGAGGCCGTGGAATTTCATAACCTGCTCTTATCAGGCATCTCGCTATCACGTGAACAAGAGTTATCAGACTATATTCTTTCCAATGTTTCCATAAAGCAATATACGCCCCGTTCCGTAGTTGCTATTGTGATTGTGATGCTCATCATCATTGCATCGGGCATTGGCGTATGGAATTACCTGGAGAAAGACGCCGCTACCGGGAACAGGAATCTTTTCACCAATAACATCTTCACGAAAAAACAGAGCGCTGAAAAAACTGAAAAGCTAAAGCAGGAGCGGAAATCTTCTTCCAGGCAGGTTGTTGCAGCGCAAACGAACACAGACGAAAACAGTGAGTCGAAGGCTTCCACGCAGGATGATACAATCCAGCATACGCAGGCCACTATGACAGATAGTTCAACAGCCGGTGAAAAAATTATCATTAAAAAGGATGAGTTGATAACCGCTGCTGAGCTGCCTGTGATTGATAAATCGAACAAGGGGAAAAGCGAAGAAGAGAAAGGTAAAGAATCGCTGGCAAAAGAAGCCGTAGAGAAATTAAACCCGGGTGCACAACTGCCGGAGGAAGAAAGCAATCATGCCAATACACTGCAGGTGGAGTTCTGGCAATCACCGGTGAACTATAAAGGCTTCAAGCTGATGAAGAACAAACTTGTGCTCTTCGGCATCGACAGGCCTGAGGCAGTGAAGCTGTATTCATTAAACGACCAGCTATATATACAGTACGGCCAGATGGTGTCAAAGCTTACTCCTGCCTATGATTACCAGTCATTCCTGGTGTTGAGGGAAAATGAAATACCGGTGCAGCTCAAATGAAAATCAACTTCACCAAATACGAAGGAACAGGAAACGATTTCATCATGATCGATGACCGTGCGAAAGTATTTCCTGTGGCTGATCAAAAGCTGGTGCATCACCTGTGTGACAGGCGGTTTGGCGTTGGCGGTGACGGGTTGATACTGCTGCAAAATGATCCGGCAAATAATTTTCGCATGGTATACTTCAATGCCGATGGCAAGGAAGGAAGCATGTGCGGCAACGGAGGAAGGTGCATTGTCGCTTATGCTAAAAGTCTTGGATTGATCAATGACAAAGCCACTTTTGAAGCAACCGATGGCTTGCATACCGCAATTATAGTTGATAATGGTATTGTGAAGCTTAAGATGGGAGATGTTGCTTCTGTGGAAGTGTCGGATAGTTATATATATCTTAATACAGGCTCACCGCACTACGTAGTTTTTGTGGACGATGTAATGAAGGTGGATGTGGTGGCGGAAGGAAAAAAGATAAGATACAATGACCGTTTTAAGGAAAAAGGAACGAATGTGAACTTTGTTCAGCCCTTTGAGAAAGGTATTAAGATAAGAAGCTATGAGCGTGGTGTGGAAGATGAAACACTCAGCTGCGGAACCGGTGCGACAGCCTCCGCTATCGCAGCTTTCATCAAAGGAATAACTGCTGCTGACAATTGTACAGTAAAAGTGATGGGCGGTGAAGTGAAGGTGCATTTTGAAAAAGACGGTAATGGCTTTAAAAACATCTGGCTAGAAGGACCGGCAACCTATGTTTATAGCGGTGAAATAGATGTACGGATGTAACGATGTGAAGATGTGCGGATGAAGCCATCTACACATAAACATTTTATCATCATATTTGTGCCACCAAAATAAGAATATGGAGTTAGTAGGTGAGTTAATTAACTTAAGGGCGATGGAGCCGGAGGACATCGATCTGCTGTACAGGTGGGAGAACGATAAAGATGTTTGGTCCATCAGCGGCACCGTTACTCCCTTTTCACGCTTTACGCTGGAAAAGTTTATTGAAACGGCTCACGACGATATATATACCACCAAGCAGCTGCGTTTAATGATTGATCTTGCCGACAGGGATGAAGACGGTGAAGCGGTGCAAATACGCTCCATCGGCTGCATTGACCTGTTTGATTTCGACCCGCATCACCTTCGTGCCGGCATAGGTGTATTGATAGCAAACAAAGATGACCGCGGTCATGGCTATGCATCGGAAGCATTGAAGCTGATGATTGATTATTGCTTCGACACACTCAACCTGCACCAGGTTTACACCAACATCACCACAGACAATGAACACAGCAAAGCGTTGTTTAAAAAACACGGCTTTGAAGTGACAGGATTGAAGCAGGACTGGATTTACAGCAGGGGAAGGTATATAGACGAGTTTACCCTGCAACTTATCAAGAAAATCTGATGTGCGGATGTGTAAATGTGCAGGTATGAAGATTAAAACTTAATCCGTCATTATCAGTTGCATCCGTTCAATTCATCAAAGAACTTAGCCATTCAAATAATAATCTAAGTTGCCTAAACAATCCGCACATCCGCACATCTCCACATCTGCACATCTTTTTCGATTTAGTCTTATTGTCTTACTATTCGCTGGGATTGCACTAACTGCTACTTTCTGCACCTCTCCTTCTGAAAAAAAAGAATCCGCTTCAAAAACGTATGCTTCACTAACTGATACAGTGAAGTACATAGGCATGAACGCATGCAGAAGGTGCCATGAATCTATTTACGAAACTTTTATCCAGACAGGCATGGGTAAGTCATTTGATGTTGCCTCACATAAGAAGAGCTCTGCCAGGTTTGATAGCCATGCACTTATATACGACAAGCATAAAGACTTTTACTACAAGCCTTTCTGGAATGGTGATTCACTGTATGTGATAGAATTCCGACTGGACAAGGGCGATACAGTGCACAAACGGGTTGAGCAGGTAAGCTATATTGTCGGCTCTGGCCAGCACACCAATTCGCACATCATGAATAAGAATGGCTACCTCACCCAGTTACCCATGACATTCTATACGCAGAAAGGCACATGGGATTTACCGCCGGGCTTTGAAAATGGCGCCAGCAGCCGCTTTGACAGAAAGATTGAGCTGGAATGTATAAGCTGTCACAATGGTTATCCGAAAATGGTTGAAGGCTCTGAAAACAAATACGATTATGTCGCTTCTGGCATTGACTGCGAACGTTGTCATGGACCCGGTGAAAAGCATGTGCAGGAGAAAACGGCCGCTCACCTGGTGGATGTTTCTAAAGAAATTGATTATAGCATTGTGAATCCTGCCAAGCTGCCTGTTGCATTGCAGCTGGATGTTTGCCAGCGATGCCACATACAGGGCAATGCCGTTGTGAACGAAGGAAAATCATTTTTTGATTTCAAACCGGGTATGCACCTAAGCGATGTGATGAATGTGTTTATGCCACTATATAAAGGACAGGAAAATGAACACATCATGGCCTCACATGTTGAACGCATGAAAATGAGCCAGTGCTTCATACAGACAAGTAGTAAAGTAGAATCAAATCCCGCTTTCAAAGATCAACTGAAGCCTTATGAGAATGCAATGACATGCGTGACGTGTCATAATCCTCACCTTAGTGTGAAGGTGACCAACGGAGATGTTTTTAAGAATGCATGCAAGAAATGTCATGCCGGAAATGAGCATGCCCTATCCACCATAGTCTGCACAGAAAGCATGGAGAAGCGCAGTGTTGTGGGGGATAACTGCATAACGTGTCACATGCCGAAGAATTCGACTATTGATATTCCGCATGTGAGTGTCACGGACCACTTCATACGAAAACCAATTCCAAAAAACGAAGTGCAGCAAATAAAGGAATTTATTGGTCTTGCATGCATTAATAATCCAGGCGCCTCAGCTGTAACAAAAGGAATTGCTTACCTGAATTATTACGAAAAGTTCAATAACAACAAAGCCTGGCTGGATTCAGCCAAACATTATATACCTGATAATTCTTCTCAGGAAATAACTAAGAATATCCGACCACTTGTACGATGGGCCTACCTGAAAAATGATTTTGCAAAAGTGATTGAATATGTAAAGCAAGCCGGCAATATATCCGGTGCATTGAATACAACTTCTTTCAGCAATGAAGATGCATGGACATGCTACAGGATTGGTGAGTCATTCAACTCAACAATGAACAGTCAGCGTGCTTACGACTTCTTTAACCGGGCAGTAAAACTCGAGCCTTACAATCTTGAATTCAGAAATAAGCTGGGCAATGTGCTGCTTGATCTTGGTAAAACAGAAAATGCAGAAGAGCAATTTGAATTTATTATAAAAGAGAACCCTACTTATCCCCCGGCTTATTGCAATCTCGGCTTTATCCGGTTAAGCATACAGCATGATTTTAATGCTGCAGAACAGCTCTACAATAAAGCATTGGCACTTGATCCGGATTACGAAAGGGCTTTGCTTAATAAAGCTGCCCTTTATATTTTAACCAACAAAAAAGAGCAGGCGAAAAAATTGCTGCAAACTGTCCTTAAAAAGAACCCTGGCAGCGGAGAGGCCAAAGAAGCATTAAAACACATTTAATGCTGAAAATATTGCTGGAATAGGCTTTCCTTAATGTTATGGTTATTTTTGCTTAACAATTTCTTTACATTGCAAGGATACTTTTACGCAAAATAAAATTTGGTGGACAGCAAAGGCTACAAGATTCTTTTAGTTGACGACGAACCGGATATACTCGAGTTTATGGAGTATAACCTGAAAAAAGAAAATTACCAGGTAGTCAAAGCAGCTAATGGGAAAGAAGCTATTACGGTTGCAAAAAAAGAACACCCTGACCTTATTCTTCTCGATATCATGATGCCGGTGATGGATGGCATTACCGCTTGCCAGCAATTACGGGCCATACCTGAGTTCAAGAACACGCTCATTGCTTTCCTGACTGCCCGCAACGAGGACTATTCACAAATAGCAGGATTTGATTCCGGTGCAGACGACTATATAACAAAGCCCATTAAGCCGCGTGTGCTCGTAAGCCGCATCAATGCTTTGCTGCGCCGGGTAAGAACAGAAGACAAGAAAGCTGCAGAAGCTACAAACCTTGTGAAGATCGGCGATCTGACCATTGACCGTGAACAATACATGATTCACAAAGGCAATGATAAAATTGTTCTGCCCAGGAAGGAATTTGAGCTTCTCGCCCTGCTTGCCGGCAAGCCCGGAAAAGTGTTTACCCGTGACGAAATACTCGATAAAGTCTGGGGAAATGATATCGTTGTCGGTGACCGCACCATTGATGTGCACATCCGCAAGCTGCGTGAAAAGCTGGGCGATGACTGCATTAAGACGGTAAAAGGCATCGGCTATAAATATGATTTCTGATTTGTACTTTCGGAATCGTAAAAACTCCCGATTGTTTTGAAAAACCCAACACCGCGCAGGCTTTCATTTTATGCTGCTATCGTCTCATCCATGGCTGTCCTGCTTGCCGGATATTTTACTTCAGGAGAGACCAGCTATCTCACGCTTACATCCATTTTCATTATCTCTTTTGCCGCCACTTTTATTTCTTTCAATTACCTGCTTAGAATCTTTATCTACCGGAAGATAAAACCTATATATAAAGCCATCTCCCGGCTAAAATCAGGAAACGACAAAACAGGAAAAGTAGATATAGACAGGGACATTATTTCGGAGGTTCAGAATGAAGTTAACAAATGGGAAAGCGAGCGCGACGAAGAAATAGCCGAGCTTAAGAAGCTGGAAACATTCAGAAGAGAATTCGTCGGGAATGTTTCCCACGAGCTAAAGACACCGATCTTTACCATACAGGGATATATACACACCTTGCTGGATGGCGGCATGGAAGATAAAGACGTGAACATTCATTACCTGCAGCGGGCTGCCAAAAGTGTGGATCGCCTTTGCCTCATCGTGGAAGACCTGGAAGCCATATCCAAGCTTGAATCAGGTGAGCTGGAGCTTGAATTCAGAAGCTTTGACATTCACGAGCTGATACAGGAAGTGTTTGATTCATTAGAGATTCCTTTCAAAGAGAGAAAGATAGCCTTCAGCTTTAAGGAAGGCTGCGATAAGCCTTTCTATGTTTTCGCCGATAAAGAACGGATAAGGCAGGTAGTTATAAACCTCGTTGTGAATTCAATAAAATACGGCCGTGAAGGAGGCAAGACTGTTGTTGGCATTTATGACTTTGATGAAAAATACTTAATTGAAATAACAGACAATGGCCTGGGCATAGACACCATCCATTTACCGCGCCTTTTTGAACGGTTCTATCGCGTGGATAAAAGCCGCAGCCGCGAACAAGGCGGGACTGGTCTTGGTTTGGCTATTGTAAAGCATCTCATTGAAGCCCATAACGAAACCATCAATGTCCGCAGCGCCATCGGCGTAGGATCCACCTTCGGATTTACCCTTCGTAAAGCCAAATAGGCAAATCCATTTTCATTCCTATTTTTGCAGGCTTATTGTTAAAATTTCTGCATAATTTGAAATTTTATCGGGGTGTAGCGTAGCCTGGTATCGCGCCACGTTCGGGACGTGGAGGTCGTGGGTTCAAATCCCGCCACCCCGACTGATTCAGGGCCTTGCATATATGACATATGCAATCTTTTTTATATCTTGACCTCTTCAGGAAACTGAGCCATGCCAGAGAACCTTATAAATAGCGACTTTCTTGACCACATTGCCGATGGATGCATTTCAATTGATGCAGACTGGAACATTGCATATATGAATAAGAAGGCGTGCGATCTTTTAGGCTGCAGGCCAAAAGAAGTGACAGGCACTAACTTCTGGAAAAACTTTCCTTCACTTGAAAAAGAAGCGTATGGTTCGGGCTTAATAAAAGCCATGAATGAAAAGCAGCATGTACGCATGGAGTACTATCATTGCTCATCAAAACAATATTTTGAGAGCAACTTCTACCCTGCCCTTAAAGGCGTTTCAGTTATTTTTCATGATATTACAGATAAGAAAAAGGCTGAGAGTGAATTATCACTGACCTCGCTTAAATTAAATCATATTTATAAAACGATTGACAGCTCATTCTGGGGAGCCGATATTGTAAACAGGCGGATGTCCTACGTTTCTCCTTATACAGAAACTATATACGGGTATACTGAAAAGGATTTTTTGAATAATCCTGATTTATGGGAGCAGGTGATTATACCCGAAGACAAACAATTGCTTCCCGGCATGTATTCTGAAATAAATCGGGGCAATCCTGTGACTGTTGAATATAGAATTAAAAGTGCGGATGGCAGCACACGTTGGATTGAAACACGAATGACGCCTACCCTGGATGAGCAAGGTAAAATGGTTTTCCTGGATGGAATAACCAATGATGTAACCGACAGGAAAAACGCAGAGACAAAACTGGAAGAGCAAAAAGAGTTTTACGAAAATGTGCTGAATATTCTGCCTACTGATGTCGCCGTTTTCGATCCGGACCACCGTTATCTTTTTGTTAATCCTGCAGCAATAAAAAATGAAGAATACAGAAAGTTCATCATCGGTAAAGATGATTTTGAATACTGTGAGTACAGGAAAAGAGATAAATCAACGGCTGAGTTCAGGAGAAGCAAATTCCTGGAGGCAGTAAAAAAAGGCGAACCGAATGAGTGGGAGGATAGTCTTAAAGATCCCGATGGAAATATCATTACACACTGGCGGAAGATGGTACCCGTTTATGACAAAAAGGGAGATCTGAATATGGTTGTAGGCCTTGGCATCGATTTTACAGATTTGAAACGAACGGAGGAAAAATTAAAGCAGCTTTCTTATCATCTTCAAAATGCCCGGGAAGAGGAACGGATTACCATTGCCCGTGAAATCCATGACGAGCTGGGACAACGCTTAACCACGCTCAAACTGGATGCCTCTTTGCTCAAAAAAAGAATCTTGCCGGAGAATAAGAAAGCCCATGATAAGATTGACATGATGATCTCCATGCTGGATGATACGTTAAAAACTGTGCGCCGTATTGCAACTGAACTTCGCCCAAGCATCCTGGACGACGTAGGCCTGGCTGAAGCGCTTAACTGGCAAAGCAGGGAATTTGAAAAACGCACAGGTATAATAACCGGCTTTACTTCATTAGCAGAAAAAAATAAATTCGATAAAAATATTTCCACCCAAGTGTTCAGGATATTCCAGGAAGCATTAACCAACATTTCACGTCATGCTAAGGCTACAGAAGTAAATGCAGTATTTAATACCATTAATGGTTACGCTGTTTTAACTGTTCATGATAATGGCAAGGGATTCAGTGAACAGGAAGCGAAGAATAAAAAAACACTGGGTCTTGTTGGCATGAAAGAACGGGCAGCCATGATCAGTGGAGCCTTGACAATAGAAAGCGTGGAAGGCCATGGCACAACCATAGAATTGCAATTACCCTTGCCGGTGGAATCTAAAATAGCAGAGCTGCAGAGATGATAAACATTTTAATTGCTGACGATCATAGCATGGTTAGAAGAGGTTTAAAAGAAACCTTGCTGGAAGAATTTTCAACCATTCATTTCGGAGAAGCTAACAACGGAGATGAATTGCTGCGTGAAGCAAAGGGTGGCAGCTGGAACATTATCATCAGCGATCTTTCTATGCCGGGCGGTAATGGCCTGGAGCTGATAAAGCAGTTAAAACAGGAAATTCCCAAAACACCGGTGCTTGTTTTAAGCATGCTTCCTGAAGATCAATATGCCATCCGTGTTTTAAGGGCAGGTGCCTCCGGGTACCTGACGAAAGAGAGCGCACCGGAAGAATTGATTAATGCGGTGAGACGAATATTAGAAGGAAGAAGATATATAAGTCCAGCTGTAACGGAGATGCTGGTGGAAAATCTTGAAGAGAACAACACAAGGCATCTGCACGACTCGCTTTCCAACCGGGAATTTGATGTACTCAAGCTTATAGCCACCGGTAAAACAGTTTCTGAAATCGCCGACCATCTTTCCCTGAGCATAACGACTATCAGCACCTTCAGAGCCCGCATTCTTGCCAAAATGAACCTTAAGAATAACTCAGAAATCACCTTGTATGCAATTGAGAACAAGCTGATTTGACAAAAACATCATGTAGTACAAACAATTACATGTGACTTTCACACCCTCTATACCCTTGTCGTAGTTTACTCTATTTCAATAATTTTTAAAGAAATGTTTCTTTGTTGAAGCATTTTTATGAGAAGAGTTACCCAAGCCCCCCTGCAAGGTGTACTTCAGTATAAAGAATTTTTTTTGCCTGAACACAGTAAAAATTCTTTCGTGCAGCTTATTATCAGAATGCCTGAAGATCGTTAATTATATATTCAATATCCAAATTGCAGACCGCCTTACTACAATATCCTTTTGATTCCTCCATCAAGCTGCTTAAGTCTTTATTGGTGAGACGAGGATATGCTGTTGTTTCATCGGATGCTGAACAGGGTATGATCCGGGCAAATATTCCCGGCGGATTTTTGAAAAAACCACAGGCACTCGAACTGCGGGTACATAAAATAGACCGTCATTCCACCAAGGTTGAAATAATGGTGAATGAAAATAAAAACACTTACGAGAAACCACGTAGCCTGGAAGATAAGCTGGAAGAGCGTTTTGTAAGCTCCATCTATCATTACTTCTGAGACTATCTCAGAACATGTGCCACGCTTTATAAGCTAAAAGCACTCCGAAGAAACAAAGGAACACACCCAGTGACCGTATAATGTTATTTATGACATTTACATTGATGCGGCTTCGATGCCGCGCTAATATAAATGCCAGAAAGAAAAACCATACTATGCTTCCTACAGAGAGAAAGAAAGCATAGGAACCGCTCAACAATACAGGGAAATACTTGGGATAAGCGGCAATCTCTTCTTCCGTAGGCTGATGCTGATGCACACGCCGTTTCACAGAATCCAGACGCATGTGAAAAAGTGTTTTCTTGGATACCGTTGATGTATCGCCTTCCATTTTATGAATAGATGTATAGCTGCTTTTAATTGTTTTATCCAGCCCGCCTACATCGAAACCTAATGAAGATACAAGGGAAATAATCACGAAAGAAGAGGTAAGCCAGCCAAGAAACAAGGTTGGATTCAAAAAATTCAGCATAAATCCCGTCCAGAAACCGCCCCTGTGCTGCTTCTTTATACGTTCGGCCATATGGCTTTCATGCTGCGCTGCAGGTGATTCATCAATGTGCTCAATGTCCACCTTTGTTCTTGCTATCTTAATACCCAGGTACAATAAGAAGATTGCTCCTATCACTAATATATATGGAAAGAATGGCTTTACTTCCGTGTAAAAGTTAGTCAGGCCAAACACAGCTGCAAACACATACACAAAATCAGCGAAGGAAGCACCCAGTGTGGCCATGTTGCAGTAGCGAAGCCTGCCTTTCAGTGCATTGGAAGTAACAAGAATGCTGATAGGGCCTGCTATGGGCATGGAAAATATAAACCCTGCTATTAAGCCAACAATGGATATAGTGATCAGGCTCTCGGTCATACTGTATTAAGACCTAAGATGATTTAAAAGAAGCTCTCCTGCAGCTTTAAAATCTTCAGCCGTATCAATCTCCATGCAGATCAAATCAGTCGTATCCACAACATACATATCTGTATCGCCCTGCACTAATTCTTCAAATGCAGCTTCGTAAAACTGGTTCACCTGCTTGTTCACCTTTATCTTGCGGTCAAGAATATCAAACAGCTTATAAAGCGACTCTACACCAAACTTTTCAATGCCGATGGATTCACCGATTGCTTCAGCAGGCATTATCGTCTTCCCTATTTCTAATACCCTGCTTTTATCATCCACCTTCACCTTGATCTCTTCTTCCTGTACAGCATGCCTTTTCAGTGCAAGGCAGTTATCGTATCCTGATTCCATCAGGCGCTTAATGATGTCCTTATCAAAAACGATGTCGCTATCCAGCAGCAGCATCTCATCACCCAGCAGGCTGTCTTTTGCAAGCCATAAAGAATAGATGTTATTGGTTGAGCTATAAACATCATTATATATATATGCTACATTCAGGTGTGGGTATTTCGAAGAAACAAAATTCTTTATCTGTTCCTGCAGATAGCCTGTTACAATGATCACATCGTCTATGTGACTGGCAATGATGTTATCAAGCGTTAATTCAAGGATACTCTTGTTACCCACCTTCAGCAAACACTTCGGTGTGTTGTCTGTGAGCGGCCTCAACCGCATTGCTGTTCCTGCTGCTAGTATTACTGCTTTCATTTATAAACAAGATTTGAGATATTAGATGTTAGATATTGGACTAACGTTCTTTCTAACATCTAATATCTAACATCTAATATCTTTTCCTCGGCATTCTGCATTTTGAACCCCCTGTCAATTGCCTTCTGCACCAACCACATGATGAGTGCTATGCCATTAAATCCAACCAGCATCAGCCAGAAGAAAATATCCATCCTGTTATATGCTGAGCAGATCATCTGCGCTGTTATCTGAGATGTGGGACCGATCATCACCCAAAGCCGAACGGCTACTTTATTCTTCCTGTAATAATCCTGCGGAGATGCCTGGAACAGCTTTTCTTTTTTCTTCTTGCCTACGATTCTTCGCTGCATGGCACTGTACCAGAAATAACAGCGGATGATCAGCCTGTCAAGTGCTTTCCCTTTTTGATTTTTGATGGATTCATACTCATCCACAAACGATTGATAATCCTCTTCAAATGTACTCTTGCGTTGCAGCACATAATCCAAAAAGCGGTTGCGGTAATAATCCACCAGTGCTGATTGCACCACGTTGCTGGCTGCTGTTATCACCAGCAGAAACCACCACAATGATTTATCATCGTTGTGTTCCGTCATCCCTCCTATTCCAATGCCGATGAATGCTGCTGCAGTGGATATATAGTCCGCCATGCCATCCACCACGCGGCCTGCATGTGTGCCGTTCATCTTAATTCGTGCCAGCATGCCGTCGCTGCAGTCGGTAATGTTATATAAAGCAAACAACACGGCCCCAAGCACCCAGTATTCAGGGCCTTGTGCATACGCCACGCCGCAAAGCAAGCCGATAATAATAGCGCCAATGGTAATCTGGTTAGGAGTAATGTTTGTGCCCTGCACGCCTTTCACCAGCAGAAAAGCAAGCGGCCGGTAAAAAAAGAGGTCGAAGTATTCTTCAACCTCTACCATTTTTAATGACTTTTTGTACTCAGAAAACCAACTCATTTTTGGAGGATGGGTAATTGGGGGAATTAAGGCAATTAAGCTACAACCCTTATTACCACAATTACCTTAATACCTTAATTACCTATTTATGTGAAACAAGATGATCAACAGCCGCATGCTCTTTCATAAAGTCCTTAATCATTCCCATCAGCATCTTGTTCTGCTCTTGCGTGCCGAGGGAAATGCGCACATGCTGGAATAAGCCGTCTTCATTCATGAACTTAATGATCATGTTACGTTCAGTGAGGTATTTTTTCAGATCATCTTTAATCTCAGCAGGAATCTTTACAAGAATGAAATTGGAATAGGACTTATACGCCTTAAAGCCCGGCATCTTATTAAACTCTGTGCGAAACATCTCCATATCCGCTGCCATCTTCTTCGCCATGTCCTCGTAATACGCCGCGCTGTCCAGCGCTGCCAGGGCAATGCGGTCGCTCAGGCGGTTGTAACCCAGGTAGCGCGCACTGAACAAGGAGAACTTAGCATGGTTCTCACCCATCAGCACATAACCAATGCGCACACCGGCCAGGCCATAATATTTTGAAAACGTGCGTATGATCAGCACATTTGGAAACTCCGTCACCAGCTCACGCAGGTAACCCGCTTCCTTATTATAAAACGACGAATACGCCTCATCCACCACCACCACGCTGTCCTTCATCTCGCGCAGCACACGCTTCAGCTCGTCCACCTCCAGGCGGTTACCGGTAGGGTTGTTCGGGCTGCTGATCAGCACCACCTTGGGCTTGTGCTCTTTATATATACGCAGCATGCCCTCAATGTCGTAGTAAAAAGCATCCTCACCTTCCACAATGGGGTATTCAATCTTCACCCCTTCTTTTTCATCGCTTATCTTTTTATAATACCACCAGGAGTACGAAGGAATCATGATCTTATCGCCCTTGTGCACATAGCAATGCACAGCCTGCTTCAGTATATCCTCACCACCATAGCCCGTTATAATGTTCTTTTCAGGAATGCCGAAATCCTTCGCCAGGCGCTCGGTAAGGCCGCTTTTCACATTGCGCTCATGGTCGCGGCTGTATTCGCTCAGGTTCTTAAAATTATCCGCCTTCAGCGCCTCAAAGCATGCCGGTGCCGGCCCATACTGGCTTTCATTGCGGTCTAAATAAATTTTTTCATTGCTCTTATTCATGGCTAATCAGTTTTTAGGTAAAAAAAGCTTAAAAAATCAAGCCTTTCTTAAGCAGCAAAGATGGGAAATTCTTTCGGATTGTCTGAACCTTGATTAAACGGATTAAAGAATTGGGCTTAGGGATAAAAGCGTAATTCTTAAATGGTTGCACCTCCGATAGTTCAGATACAATGTATACATTTACATCAACCAATCTCTAAAGTCATGAAGAATTGCATAATTCTATCGCTTGCGATTTTTATTTGTACATGTCGGGCAAATGGTGACACATCGATTAGCGGAGGAATTTATAGCGATGCGACACTGCTTAAAATAAACAGCCCTTATATTGTGACGGATACTCTTACTTTATTTCCAGGAATCACCTTGACAATTGAACCAGGAGTCGTAATTAAATTCAATTATAATGTTCCATTTAACGTTAGAGGAACCTTAATTACAAACGGAACTTCAAGTGATTCAATTGTTTTTACATCCTCCTCTGCCAGCCCATACAAAGGAATTTGGCCCGGGTTACGTCTTACTTCTGCATCTGGGGCTATATTAAATGCCAGTTACTGCAAATATCAATACGCGACAATTGGGATTTTGGTTGGATCACTTACTGGTGGATTAACTACTATTAGTCATTCCTCTTTTATTTCAAATTTGACAGGAATCACCGGATATGGTTACCATAGTCGAGATATTGTAATGGATAGTTGTTTATTTATAAATAATACAAAAGGAATAGGAGCAGATGGCAATGCTGCAGCAATTTATATCTCAAATTCTTTTTTTTACAATAATCAAAGTGGAGTAACCATGTATGAACGAGATACGATAGTTAACACCACTTTTTGTAATAATCAAATAGCGGTTGTCATGGATTGGATAACTCTACTTAATTGTACAATTATCAATAACCGAATAGGTTTAAAACCCGATTATTTAGATAATACAAAAATTGTAAAAAACTGTACGATCGCGAAAAATGACACTGGAATTATTTTACACAATGGTAGTGTAAATTCAAATATAATTAATTCAAACAATATTTGCCATAATAGCTTGAATGTTCTACATACTGGGAGTTACAATATTGACATGACCAACAATTGTTGGTGTGGAAATGATTCGACCACCGTATCAAACAGTATTTATGACGGATACGATAATGTTTCATTAGGACTAATCGACCATGAGCCATCCGTTAATTGTAATTTGTCTGCAATAGCAGATACTTCAAATTGCAATACTTTGGTAACTGGTGTTAAGTTACCCATCGCAAAAAACCATCTTAAACTATATCCAAATCCATTTAATGAGAGTACGACGTTGGAATTCAATAATGCAATTAACACATTGTTCAAGCTCGAAGTTTATAATTCAATTGGCTCATTAATTTACACAAAGAATAATATTATTTCCAATACTGTAAAAATAGAAAGGCTAAATTTAAATAGTGGAATTTACTTTTTTAAATTAGAAAATGAAGAGAGTGAAGTTTATAAAGGCGCCTTTATCATTCAATAAATTCCACGCCGTGCGGGATTTACAACCCATGTATTTTTAATGCGGCCACAAAATCAAAATCACCTGTTTAGGTGATTGCCTTTCAATTTTCATTACCTACTTTGGCGGCAAAACAAACACTACAAATATGAAATCATTAACCCATTATTTATTCATCAGCATCTTTATCATCAGCACTGCAGCAAATGCACAGACCAAACAAAAAGCAAAGGCAAACTATACGGTGACCTTCGGGCCTGACCTGAAGCTGAAAGGAGACCTGCTGCCCACCAACATCCTGCTGTATGATAACGGGAATTTTTATGCCATCATGAACAAGGATGGATTCTGGAATAAAACCGATTACTTGAGTAAGTTTAACAGCGACATGAATATTGTTGATCAGAAAACGGTGGAGACGGAAAAAAGCAGCAGCACCATTTCGGATCATAAGCTGGTGCGGATAATGGAATTCAACAAGGCCATCTATGCCATTTCAAGAGAGAAAGACAGCAAGAATAAAAAAAGCTACTATTTCGCAGAGAAGATAGACCTGAACACCCTTGTTCCGGATGGAAAGAAAATAAAGGTTTATGAAGGCAACTACGCCAATGACAAGAAGCTGGAGGATATTGGTTTTAACTTTATTACCGATAAAAGTAAAACCGCAATGGTGATGTATCACCAGGATGAGGCGGAGAAAAACCAGAACATTAAGATTACCGTCATCGGGCTGGATAAATCCTTATCGGAGACGTGGAGGAAAACGGCAGAGCTGCCCATCGCTGCAGCCGGTAAGAAATTCCGATTTGAAAAGTATGTGGATCCTGCCGGCAACATTTACATGCTGAGCAAGGTGTATTACAACGACGGTACCTCAAAGAAAACGAAAGACGTAAAGGAAGGAATGCTGAACTATGATTATCATATATACATGGTAGGCAAGGACGTAGATGGCTATTCAGATTATGCCTTGAAGCTGAAAGACAAGGCTGTGTCGCAATTGCACATGGATGTGAATGCACAGGGAAACCTGGTGGCCTGCGGCCTTTATAGCGATCTGATCAGGGAGAAAGACAAAGCATCGGATGCAAAAGGAGTCTTTTTCGCCACCATCGACGCAGCTAAAAAGGAAGTGAAGGCGCAGAACTATAAACCTTTTACCAATGAAGTGTTCACCGCAGGACTAAGCGCAAAAAAGGCAGCCAAGGCGGATGACAAAGGTGATGATGATGATATCGACTACATTATCCGCGACCTGGTGAGCGGCAAGGACGGTAGCAGCATCATGACAGCAGAACAATATTTTTACTATTCCACAGATCATGCAGGCTACATGAGGCATAGTTACAACTACAAAAACATTATTGTTACAAAAGTGAATGCTGCCGGAGAAATTGAATGGATGTCTGTGATTCCTAAATACCAGCAGGCAGAAATAGAGCGGCCAAACAACGGTTTCAGCGATGAGGACTGGCGTGCGCTTACATCTGTGTGTTCTTACCTCGCCTTTCCCGAAGACAATGGCAGCTACGATTTCTTTTTTAACGACAGCAAGGACAACCTGAATCCCGCCATGCTTGCATCGAATGGTGTTGCTACCGTGCGCACTTCAGGGAGAGTGAAAAATATGCGCCTGGTGCGCGTGGTGGTGAATGCTGACGGAAGCCAAAGCCCGCGCGAGGAAGCATACAAGATGACAGCCGATGATGAAGACACCCGCATCTGCCCCATGGAGAGTAAAGCGCTCACCGATCGTGAAATCATCCTCTACGGTGTGCAGCACAGGAAGGACAAGTTTGCAAAGATTTCATATAAATGACTGAAGAAATAATACCCTAAGATTGCCGTTCTTAGAATTAACGATGACACGCATAAACTATTTATTTGCGCTAATTATCATTTTATTGAGTGCTGCTTCAAACGGACAGAAAATGCAGGCTAAGCACAAACCACTCTTCCCTTTAGCAGTGGGCAATTACTGGATATATACGGATTCAAAACATCCCGATAAACCGGATACCGTGCGAATTACCATGGAAAGAATGATTGGTACCGACACTGCTTTTACGGATAATCATGGAATGACATTGACTGAAAAAAATGACTCTGTCTTTACCTACGATGAAACGGAATTACAGGCACGCTATAAAGAGCTGCTTTATTTTCCGGCACAAAAAGAAACACAGTTTTCACGATTGGTTGGCGGGGATTTGTTATTCTCTGTAACTGCTTGCAGGATAGACGGGCCTTATAAAGTGAATGGCAAGGAATATTTTGACTGCTATAAATTCACAACACCTCATTACGACGAAAAATATGTTGTTATTATCAGCCGCGGTATAGGCATAATAGAAACAGAAGAGTCCGGAATTAAAAGATCGTTGAAGGAATATAAGGTTGAATAGTTTTATGAATAATACAATCTAATATTAATATGGAAAATATTTCTTTAAGAACACTATGGATTATTTACATCGTTGCTTCAATCATCTCCATTTCGATAATGCAAGAAAAGACCGGAAATTTCACTTTTCAAATCTCTTCATCTACTTTACTATTTATTTTCATAAGCATTGTACTTATAATCAAAACTGTTCAAAATCCAATCAGGCATAAAACCCTCTGGATTATTTGTCTTCTGCTTTTCAGCGCCATTTCAATCCCGGTCTACCTTTTAACGAATCGGGAGCTATTCAGGAAAACCTGAAATTCCCGCTATTAACATACCCCAATTAAAAAAAAATTTCAAAAAGCTTGACTTCGGCATTTTATTTATCGTATAATTGCGATATAAAATAAATAAAGTAATGGCTCAGAATAAAAAAGAAGAATTTTCAAAAAAGGAAAATGAACTGTCCGATTTTGCCAATGCCATCAGCCACCCTGCGCGGGTAGCGATTTTAAAGACCATTGCGGCCCGTGAACAATGTATTTGTGGTGAAATAGTGGAAGTATTACCATTGGCACAATCCACCGTTTCCCAGCACCTGAAAGAGCTATTGAAAGCGGAGCTCATTACAGGAACAATTGAAGGGGTGAAATCCTGCTATTGCATCAACTGGAAAACCTTCGAGAAGTTTGAAAAAATCTTCAATGAGTTCTTCACCAAAACAAATTCCAATAATCCAAAGTGCTGTTAAAACTTAAAAATCAAAATAATATGAATCCCTTTCCAAGAATGCATGTCAGCTTATATGTGAGCAACATTAACCAATCTGTGCAATTCTATTCCACCTTCTTCGATACGAAGCCGACGAAGGTTAAACCTAAGTATGCGAAATACATACTTGAAAATCCTTCACTCATTATTTCATTCGTTGAAAATAAAGCCCGGGTGCAGGAAAACTTCGGTCATCTTGGCTTCCAGGTGGAAACCATTGAAGAGCTGAATGTAAAGCTGAATGAAGCAAAAAAGAAAAACCTTGTTGCCAAAGAAGAAATCGGAACTAACTGCTGCTATGCAAAGCAGGATAAATTTTGGGTGAACGACCCTGACGGTGTGCAGTGGGAAGTGTATTACTTCCATGCTGATGCTGAGTTCAACGATCCGCACTATGAAATGAATGAAGCTGATGCCTGCTGTACGGTCTCCAATGAAGAAACTAAATCATCCTGCGGCTGCAATGCAACGGTAAGCACCGGTGTCACCCAGGGAAAATCTGTTTGCTGCTGATGAAAATCAAAGTATTATTTCTCTGCATACACAACAGTGCACGCAGCCAGATGGCTGAAGCATACCTGAAAAAAATGGGTGGCGACAGATTCATTCCCGAAAGCGCAGGCCTGGAAGCAGGCAGGCTTAATCCTCTTGCTGTTGAAGCAATGAAAGAAGAAGGCATTGACATTTCGCAAAATAAAACAAAGGATGTTTTTGAGTTTTTTAAAGAAGGCCGGAAATATGATTACGTAATCACCGTATGCGACGAAGCTAATGCGGCACGATGCCCTGTTTTCCCGGGTGTGCATAAGAAGATAAACTGGAGCTTTCCCGATCCTTCCGCTTTCGCAGGAACCGAGCAGGACAAACTTGCCCAGACAAGGACGGTGAGGAGCCAAATAAAAGAAGCCGTTCAAAAGTTTATTAAGGAGGTTTAAAAGGAACCAATAAGCTCAAAACCTTTTCATAAAACCCCCTTGATTTTCAAAAATTTGAGGCTTTTCCAAAAAACATGTTGATGTTTTATCAATTCATGTTGATGTTTTATCAAAACACGTTGATGTTACGTCAAAACATGTTGATGTTTCATCGAATCATGCACATGTTTCGATAAAGCATATTGATGTTTTGTCAATTCATGCTCATGTTTTGTTAAAGCCTGTGGATGTTCTATCGTTTCATGTGGATGTTTCGTTAAAACATGTTGATGCTTTATCAAAGCATGTTAATGCTTCATGGAAACATGCAGATGTTTTAGCAAAGCATGTTGATGTTTCTGCTGTCTTTGCTTCGTTAAAGCGTGGCCTCGGCTGTTGTTGCAGGATTTAATTCCACAGTTTCCGTTTGCCTTTTTGAGAAATTTATATGTTATACAAAAGGCACATTTTTTTAAACAGATTTCATGTTTTATACAAATCGTTAACCTAAAACTCAATCAAATGAAATCAAAAACTCTACTATTTGCCATTGCATTCATCGCTCTCTTTACAGGCAATGTCGGTGCAGCAAACATTCCAAAGACGAATGATGCAACCTGTGACTTAAGAACCGAAAGCCGCAAGCTGTGGGAAGACCACATTACCTGGACCCGCAATGTTATATTTAATATTATAGACGCCTTGCCCGGCGCTGAAACTGCCGTGCCGCGTTTGCTTCAAAACCAGGTGGACATCGGCAACTTGTTTGCAAGGTATTACGGACAAACGGTCGGTGATTCCATTGCAGCGCTGTTAACCATTCACATCACCACTGCCGCCGATCTGCTGAATGCTTTAGTGGCCGGCGATGATGCTGCTATCGCTGCTGCCAATGAAGCCTGGTATGAAAACGGCGAAGACATTGTGGCTTACCTTACTTCCATTAACCCAAAGTACGATGAGGAGGCACTGGATGAAATGATGGACATGCACCTGGATCTTACAGCAGATGAAGCTGTGGCACGCCTGCACAAAGATTACACGGCTGATGTAGCCGCTTACGACGCTGTGCATGCTGAAGCACTAAATATGTCGGACTTCCTGGTGAATGGAATTATTGCTCAGTTTCCGAAAATGTTCCGGGGTAATCCCAATGCACGCATGGCTCAAACCGTTGACCTGATCAATGAAGCTGCCCTGGGACAGAATTATCCGAATCCTTTCGACGACCACACTGTCATTTCCTATTTAATTCCTGATGATGCCCAAACAGCGCAAATTGTTTTCCAGGATATGACAGGCAGGGTGATCAAGACCTTGTCTATTGACGGACGAGGCGAAGGCGACCTGACCGTAAATGCACACGGCCTGACCAGGGGTGTATATACATATACTATTATTATTGATGGAAAAGTGAGCGATGTAAAACGCATGGTTCACTGATTAATTGCTTTGTTATTCTTAAAACGGCCGGAGTGTTTCCGGCCGTTTTTGTTTTAAAATACCGGCCATTTCTATATATTTGCTTTCATGCTGACAGCGTCAAACAAGATGAATGAAACGCAGGCTGCCCTTGAAAAAGAACTGAACCAGTTGAGGGCTAAGCTGGAAGAAAAAATTGTTGAAGTAGAATCTTTAAATAAAGAATTGGGAACACTCTCCTATTCTATCTCGCATGATCTGAAGTCCCCTTTACGGCTGATGGATGGATTTACAACCATACTGAAAGATGATTACAAAAATGTATTGGACGCAGATGGACAGCAGCTTGTAGACAGGATCCTTGCCAACTCAGCTAAAATGGGACAGCTTGTCGACGGCCTTCTTGAATATTCACGTGCTCAGCGGCAGGAGATAAATCCTGCCAAATGCAATATGAACGAGCTGGTGCAGGTGGCGCTGAATGAGCAACCCATGACCTTGAGGCAAAGAAATTATGAAATAAAAATCGATGAACTGCACGCTTGCAATGGAGATTTTAAAATGCTTTTGCAGGTGTGGATTAAGCTTATTTCGAATGCCCTGAAGTTTTCAGGCAAAGCTGAAAAGCCTGTGATTGAAATAGGCAGCTATCGCGACACGGACAAGAATGTTTATTTTGTAAAAGACAACGGTGCCGGATTCGACATGGCTTATGCTGATAAGTTGTTTGGTGTCTTTCAGCGGCTGCATTCACCAAGGGAATTTGAGGGAATAGGCATCGGGCTGGCCATTGTTTATCGCATCGTTTCACGTCATGGCGGAAAGGTGTGGGTGGAAGCACAAAAAGATAAAGGCGCCAGCTTTTATTTTTCATTGCCGGCAGCCTGACTATTACCACCTTTTCCATAGCAATCATTTCTTTTACCTTCGCCGCACTTTCAAATGACTAAAAAAGACAAACCAATCATACTGGTTACCAACGACGATGGTATTACAGCACCGGGCCTCCATGCTTTGATGGATACCATGATGGAGATAGGCGAAGTGATCGTGGTGGCGCCTGACAGCCCGCAAAGCGGCATGGGACATGCCATTACCATTAACAACCCGCTGCGCCTGGATAAGGTAGAGATTCATAGCGGTATTTATGGCTGGCAGTGTTCAGGCACTCCCGTTGACTGTGTGAAGATTGCCATTGATAAAATCCTGCACCGCAAGCCTGACTTGTGCGTGAGCGGCATCAACCATGGCAACAATTCTTCTATCAACGTGATCTATTCAGGCACCATGAGCGCCGCCATGGAAGGCGCCATTGAAAGCATTCCTTCCGTTGGCTTTTCACTGCTTGACTATTCACACCAGGCAGATATGAGTGCAGCAAAGCATTATGCAAAGATCATTGCTCAGAACATTCTGAAAGATGGTTTACCGCAAGGCTCGTTGCTGAATGTGAATATTCCCAAGCTGCCCATGAGCGGGATAAAAGGAGTGAAAGTGTGCAGGCAGGCCATGGCGAAGTGGGAAGAAGAGTTTGATGAGCGCCTGGACCCTAACCAGCGAAAGTATTACTGGCTTACAGGTAAGTTTCAGAATTACGACAACGGCATGGATACGGATGTGTGGGCGCTGGAGCATGGCTATGTTTCCGTTGTACCAGTGCAGTTTGATCTGACGGCGCATCATGCTATTTCGTTTTTAAACAATTGGAAATTTTGAGATGGAAGTGGGAAGTTGGAAATAGCTTCCCGCTTCAAACTTCCAGCCAATAAGATGATAAAGAAACTATTCTTTCGGGATTCATTATGGTTCGGTGCTGCCGTAGGTGCTGCAATACCGCTGATTGTGTACTTTCTTATCTATCATTTAAATGAATGGGCATTAAATCATTTTAATAAGCAACAAATTCTTACTCCTACTACCATGCAGCTGCTGGCCATCTGTTCTAATCTGATTCTGTTCCGTTTATATATGCTGAAGTGGGATAAAGAAGAATCGGGCAAAGGCATGCTGCTCTCCACCTTCCTGCTTGCTTTTATTTATATCGTCCTGCACCGTCATATGATAATGAACTGATGAAGTACTACATTATAGCAGGCGAAGCATCAGGCGATATGCACGCAGCCAACCTGATGAAGGAGCTGAAGAAGCTGGATGTGTCGGCGCAGTTTCGCTGCTGGGGTGGTGACAAGATGAAAAAGCAGGGAGCAGAATTGGTAAAGCACTACCGCGATCTCGCTTTCATGGGTTTCACCGAAGTGCTGATGAACCTCAAAACCATTCTCCGCAACATTGATTTCTGCAAGAAGGATATTCACTCCTATCAACCTGATGTGCTGATACTAGTGGATTACCCCGGCTTTAACCTGCGTATTGCAGAGTTTGCAAAAACCAAAGGCTTTAAAGTGTTTTACTATATCTCTCCGCAGGTATGGGCATGGAAAGAGTCGCGCGTGAATAAGATAAAACGGTTTGTGGACCGCATGTTCGTCATTCTTCCTTTTGAAAAAGACTTTTACAAAAAGCATAACTACGAAGTTGATTTTGTGGGTCATCCCCTTCTTGACGCCATTGAATCTGAGAAAAGCCTGTATGGGGATAAGGCTTTATGGTTGAAGAATAACAACCTTCCTGGTAAGCCAATTATTGCTTTACTTCCCGGCAGCAGGAAGCAGGAAATAGCAGTGAAACTGCCGCTGATGCTTTCTGTAGTTGATGAATTTAAAGATCACCAGTTCGTGATAGCTGCAGCACCTTCAGTTCCTGAGGCTTTTTACAAAGAGATAGCTGCCGGTAAAAAGGCATCGCTTGTCTTTAACCAGACCCATGAGCTGCTGATGCATGCAGATGCAGCGCTGGTGACTTCAGGCACAGCCACGCTCGAAACTGCCCTGTTTGAGGTACCTGAAGTTGTTTGTTATAAAGGTGGAAAACTTTCTTACTACATAGCCCGTTCGCTTGTTAAGGTGAAGTATATTTCGTTAGTCAACCTGATCATGGATAAGGAGACCGTACGTGAGCTTATCCAGCATGATCTGACGACAAAAAACATCGCCCAGGAGCTGAAGAAAATTGTTTACGACAATAACAAGCGGGCTGAGATGAAGAGCGACTTCAGGCAACTAAAGGAAATGCTTGGAGGCAAGGGCGCTTCAGCACGCACAGCAGCCTTGATGGTTGAAGCGCTGAAGAAGTAGTATGAGAATCAAGCTTACTGTATTTATTTTTTTCTGCATTGGCATTTTATCTTCTCATGCCATGAGCCTGCGCGTGCAGGTGCAGTCGTCTAAGATTATCCCATCGGTTTCCTTTACTGCTTTAAATGGTACCTACTACCTGTTTTCAGATAAGAAAAAGGTGGCAACAATAAAGAAAGGCGAATCGGTAATTCTCACCTCGTCCGACAGCCTGATGCTGGTTTCATCAGACAAAAAAGACTTTGGCACTTTTGGTAAGCTGCGTTTTATCAGCAAAAATGCCAGCTCAAGCTTTTTGCTCGGCCCTATCGGTTCACAGCGCTCAAGCGCTTCCTATTACAATGACCTGGAAGTATTAGCAATGAACCGGTCTCTTCATTTTCTGAATATTATTGGCTTAGAGAAATATGTTGAAGGAGCCGTTGCTGCAGAAGGAGGAACAGAAGGAACGGTTGAATTCTACAAGACGCAATCCATCCTATGCAGAACGTATGCATTGGGACATCTGCAGCGTCATGCAGGCGAGGGCTTCAACCTTTGCGACCAGGTGCATTGCCAGGCCTATAAAGGCATATGGAATAACCGCAGGATAATTGTTGCAGCGGTCGCAGAAACAAAAAACAAGGTGATCGTTGACGGCAATCATTCCATCATCATCGCTTCATATCACAGCAATTGCGGCGGACAAACAGCCCCTGCAGAGGGCGTGTGGAGCAAGCCTGTACCCTATCTCCAGACGGTTCATGATCCTTTTTGCACCAACAGCCTGCATGCTGCATGGGAACGTAAAATATCGCTGAGTGACTGGCTTCAGTATCTGCACAAGAAAAGATTTTCCAGCTCCATTGAAGGCACAACTGATATTTGTGATTCAACATTCTGCTATTTTCCGGACAAAAGAGAATGTACTCTTAATTTTTTTGATGCAACCGTCAGCGCCCGTTCCATCCGTGAAGACTGGCGTTTTAAATCGGCATACTTCAGCATTAACCAGTCGGGTGATACACTTGTCTTTAACGGCAAGGGTTATGGACACGGTGTCGGTCTTTGCCAGGAAGGCGCCATGCAGATGGCAAAGCTTGGCTATCATTGTGAAGACGTCATTGCATTTTATTACAGGAATGTCTTCATCGTGGATGCCTCGCAGGCGCGACTTTGATTTTTAAATAACTTCCTTTACTTTTCAGCTTTGATTCACGGCCATGAACTGGAATCAGGCACCTTTACTAAAAGCACTCATTCCATTTATTATTGGAATACTTTTCAATGTATATATAGGATCGGCCATTCCGGGTTACCTTTTTATCGCGTGCGGAATTCCATTCCTGTGGCTGCTGTTACAATTACTGTGGCCTGATACGTTTGTAACCTGGAGGAACCGTTGGACAACCGGTATCTCTATTTACATTCTTTCTTTCTGCTGTGGTTACGCTCTCACTATTGTGCGCACAGAAATTAATGACAACAGGCACTTCAGTAGAATCAGCAATGCAACCGCTTTTATTGGGTTCATTGACCAGGAGCCGATACCAAAGAAGAATAGTTACAAAACATTCCTTCAGATAACTGCGGTTAAAAGCGACAGCACCTGGTACAAAACAATCGGGCAGTGTATTGCATACTTCCAAAAAGATTCCTCGCTGCTGCATTATGGAGATAGGGTAGAATTTACTTCACAACCTCAGGAAATATCATATACCGGCAGCTATAGGAATTATCTTACTGAACACAATTTCTATCATACCGTTTATTTAAAAAATACCGAATGGAAGCTGATTGATCACCATCACGGAAATGCATTAATTGAAAAAGCACTTGTCTGTAGAACGAAGCTTCTTAAGGTATTCAGGCGAAATGGCATCGAAGGACAGGATTATGCCGTGCTTTCTGCCGTCACACTGGGAGATGAAAGTGAAATTAATAAAGAAACGATTAACGCCTTTGCAGACTCAGGCACGATGCACATTTTGTCTGTTTCAGGCATGCACGTAATGATCATCTTTATTGTGCTGGAAAGACTTTTATTCTTCATGAACAGAAAGAGAGCGACAAAGATTTTAAAATCAATAATTCTTATTCTCTTTTTAGGCAGCTATGCCCTTTTATCAGGCTTATCACCGCCTGCGCTGCGCTCAGCAGCTATGTTAGGCTTAGTTGTTTTAGGATTAGCAATTGACCGGCAGAAGAATTCATGGAATATTATTGCTGCTTCGGGTTTGATCCTATTATGCTGGAATCCTTTATACATTATGGATGTTGGCTTCCAGCTTTCCTATCTTTCTATAATAGGAATCATTCTGCTATATGAGAAAATACTTAATTGGTTTACCATTCATAATTTTATTCTTCGTGAAGTATGGAGCATGGCAAGTGCTACACTTGCAGCACAGCTGGCAACATTTCCGCTGGTCATGTATTACTTCCACCGGTTTCCGAATTACTTTCTGTTCTCTAACCTGGTTATCATTCCCCTAACAGCAATAATCATTTATGGCGGAATGGTATTACTTCTCTTTACTTGGTGGCAGACAGGATCATTGTTTATTGGGAAAATAGTTGGATGGCTTGTACACCTGCTTAACAGCACAGTGTTATGGATCGATCACTTGCCTTATGCAGTCATTAACAATATCCACACTTCTGCCCTTGACACCTGGCTTATTTATGCTGCAATTGTGTTGAGCATTAATTTCTTCTTCAAAAAGCAGCCGCAATTTTTAATTGCTTCATTAAGTACAATGTGCATTATGCTTATGGTGCAAATCGCGCAATTATTTATTTAAAGAATAGCTGTTAAAGGCATCGTTTCCTTTTTGGCTACTCCTCTATCTGTTTGCTCAATTGTGCAGCATTCAATTTTGGGATCATGTTCAAAGAACAGAACAGTATTCTGCTTCACTGCCTGGTTTAAAAATTTAATTTTCTCTTCCAGCGTAATCAACGGCCTTACATCATAACCCATTATGTATGGCAATGGGATATGTGCTGCTGATGGCAAAAGATCAGCGCAGTAAATAATTGTTTTGTCTTTGTGTTTAATATGCGGCAGCATCATGGCTTCCGTGTGACCATAAACGCAGTTCACAATAAATCCTTCAAATAATTGCTCACCGTCTTTCAAAAACTTTAGCTGGCCGCTTTCCTGAATGGGAAGGATGTTTTCTTTCAGGAAGCTGGCTTTTTCGCGTGCATTGGGGTGCACCGCCCATTGCCAGTGCTGTTCATTGCTCCAGTATGTTGCGTTTTTAAAAGCAGGCTCATAACCGGTTCTGTCTTTGTTCCATTTTACGCTTCCGCCACAATGGTCAAAATGCAGATGAGTCAGGAAAACATCCGTAATATCATCAAAGGAATAGCCTGCTTTATTCAGTGATTTCTCCAATGTATCGTCACCGTGCAAATAATAGTAGGAATAGAACTTAGCATTCTGCTTATCTCCTATTCCGTTATCAATCAGCACAAGGCGGTTGCCCTCTTCCACAAGCAGGCAGCGCAACGCCCATGAGCACATATTGTTGTCATCAGCAGGATTCAGCTTATTCCAGATAGATTTAGGCACAACGCCAAACATGGCGCCTCCGTCAAGCTTAAAATAGCCGGTATTGATAGCAGATAGCTTCACTTTTATAATTTTTTGCAAATTAAGTAAAATGCATTGTTAGTATCACCGTTAAAACAATAAGGCTGAATAATTCCCGTATACTGGTTTTGACCGTAACTTTAAGCATCAAAAGTATTAACGTGAAACATTTTCATTTTATAGCAATCGGGGGTGCAGCAATGCATAACCTGGCAATTGCATTGCACAATAAAGGATTAAAGGTTACAGGGTCAGATGATGAGATTGCTGAACCCTCAAGAACAAACCTTAAGAATGTGGGATTGCTTCCTGCTAAAGAAGGCTGGTTCTCCGAAAAAATAACAACAGATGTAGATGCCATCATTCTGGGCATGCATGCACGTGCTGACAACCCTGAATTAATTCGGGCACAGGAGTTGGGAATTAAAATTTATTCCTATCCCGAATACCTATACGAATTCTCAAAGAACAAAAAGCGTGTGGTGATCGGTGGCAGCCACGGCAAAACGACCATTACAGCCATGGTGCTGCACGTGTTGAAGCTTACTAACTTCAACTTCGATTATATGGTTGGAGCAAAGCTTGACGGGTTTGATAACACTGTGAAACTGACAGAAGATGCACCCGTTATTGTGCTGGAAGGAGATGAATACCTCTCCTCGCCTGTTGACCGCCGTCCAAAGTTTCATTTATATAAGGCAGACATTGGCTTAATCAGCGGCATTGCATGGGACCATATCAATGTATTCCCGACTTACGATAACTATGTTGAGCAGTTCAGGATTTTTGCAAATACTATTTCTGAAGACGGAACGTTAATCTATTGCGAGCAGGATAAAGAAGTGAAGAAAGTGGCTGAGCAATCGAAAAGTAAATGCAAAAAGATTCCGTATGGAATTCCCTGGCATGCAATCCATAATGACATTACCTATCTTGAACCTTTGCCCACACAAAAAATTCCGCTGCAGGTATTTGGCGAGCACAACCTGATGAACATTGAAGGCGCCCGGAATGTCTGCAACGCCTTGGGTATAAGTAATGATCATTTCTACCAGGCCATTACATCTTTCAAGGGAGCCGCACGGAGGCTTGAGCTGCTGGGACAAGACTCTTCAACAGCTATATATAAGGACTTTGCGCATTCGCCTAGCAAGCTGAAAGCAACCATTGAAGCGGTTAAAAAACAATTTAAAGACAAGAAAATTATCGCCTGCATGGAACTGCACACCTTCAGCAGCCTGAATGAAAACTTCCTGAATGAGTACAAAAGCTCAATGGATAAAGCTGATGAGGCTATTGTCTACTTCAATCCTCTTACAATTGAGCACAAAAATTTAAAACCGATTACAAAGGGCCAGGTAAAAACTGCATTTGCAAGAGAAGACATCAGAACATTTACCGATTCGGACACCTTAAAAAATTACATTCTTGAGAAAGACTGGAAAGATAAAGTCCTTTTATTGATGAGCTCCGGAACATTTGACGGAATGGACATGAAAGAGCTGGTCAAACAAATCTTAAATGAACCGGAAGTAACCCATTGATAAACCATTTGAGCGATTGCTGAAAATACACTTCATATTTTTTCTTCTTTGCCTGGCAGCAATTCTCTGTTTCACATCCGTTAGCGCCCAACGGGTAATGGTGAATGGAACACCAACTACAGAAGATAATTTTCCTAAAAAGATCGGCAACCTCCGCTTGTCTGTGAACTTTATCGGTTTGCGAAAGATTAAAACGAATGAGATTAAAACCGATTCAATAAAAATCATGAACACATGGGATAAAAAAATGACGTTGTCCTTTCAATATGTTCCTGCTTATCTCAGCATGAAGGTTGTGCCTGCCGAGCTTGCACCGGGCGAAACCGGAACAATTATCTGCTCATTCGATGGCGCAAAAAGAAATAATTATGGCTACTTTGTTGATAAGGTGCAATTAAATACCAATGACACGTTGATCCCAAAAAAAATGATCAGCGTAACAGCAACAGTTGAAGAATATTTTCAGCCTATGAATTCGGACGATTCTGCTGCTGCACCACGAATTAAGTTTTCGGAGGAGAAAATTAATTTAGGAAAAATTAAAGCCGGCGAAAAGAAGGATCATGATTTCATTATTTCGAATGAAGGAAAAAAGCCACTGGCCATACATAATGCGAAATCGAATGGATCAAACGCTTTGGTTCATCTGGATAAAAATGTTTTGCAGCCCGGGGAAAATGCAAAGCTTTCTTTGAGCTACAATGGGGCTTCAACACAAGGCAAAGACAGCAAAACAATCACTATTATTTCTTCTGATCCTTTCCGGCCTGTCGTCACACTAACTGTAGACTGTGAAATACTGCAGTAATTAAAGATAGCTCAGCCACCACTGCTTATGCGTGCTCTTGTACCTGTCATACCATTTGCAGGGGAAATAAAGAATTATAATAACCGAAATCCATATAATATAAACCACCCAAAGATGAAAGCCAAAGCTTTCAGGAATACCGGCAAAGCGGTTTACAAAGTCAAGCTCTGCCGTTGTGTGACCTGTTGCAAAGTATAGCATCCACACAACAGCATGCAGCAGGTAAAAATGGAGGATATAGTAAAACAACGGCACCCGGCCGTAGACTGTAATCATACTCGCTAATCGATTCTGAATACCTTCTGTAAAAGCAAGGAAAACCATTGCAGGGCCTATGGTCATCAATAAGTATAACAAGGACGGTGGATATTTAGTGGTATTGACAAAAGAAAGAATTGTAAAAACAGTTTTAGACTGATGCTGCCAATATTTTGTATCACCATAAATATTTGCTGAACGCAGCACTATAAAAACCACGATGCTTCCAAGTCCCAGCCACAAAAGCGCATTGCGTCTATTTTCTGCAGGATAATTTTTCTTGTACAACTCTCCCAACAGGTATCCCAACAACATTAATCCAAACCAAGGAAGCACAGGATATAACACCAGCACATTATGATGATTACTGAATTGAAAGAAATGCGGCACATGAAGCACTGACCACATCTCGCCGCCGATGTTATTGCCAACCTCCTTAAACCGATCAAGCATATTATGCCCGACCACGATTACAAACCCGATGACAGCGAGAATTTTCTTTGGTAAAAAAATAAAGGCAGACAGCAGCACCATGCTTAACCCGATGGTCCAGATTACTTGCAGGATCAGCAGGTAATAGTGAAAATTATTCTGCCAGCTGAAATAGATGATTGTGAGCTCCAGGAATATCAGCCACAATCCTCTTGTGAGAAGAAAAAATGAAAGCTGGTTCTTTGTTTTTCGCTGACTTACAAAGAATATTGAAGTGCCGCTCAAAAACACAAACACAGGAGCGCAGAAGTGCGTAATCCAGCGGGTTAAAAAGAGAACGGGTGAAGTGGTTGCAAAATCAAGCGGATCGTGGCCAACCGCTGTGTCCAAATGAAAAAAATCACGCGTATCTTTCCAGCACAGTGGGATCCGAAGCTTGGAATTCACGTGACTTGAAGTCGCGG
>JADMIO011260271.1_pt1 | contig 66834 bp, 70 predicted proteins | sample 8958161 | NCBI WGS metagenome assembly JADMIO01 (sample SAMN16585339, study PRJNA669376) | soil metagenome | isolation source: Crop rotation soil | place: USA: Cullars Rotation, Alabama | collected 2011 | reverse complement strand
GCCGCGACTTCAAGTCACGTGAATTCCAAGCTTCGGATCCCACTGTGCTGGAAAGAAAGCTCGCCGACGTCGAGGAGGCGGTCACGATTTCGTATACGCCTATCCCGAGCTCGGCGCTGCAACTGAACGACCGCTGGAAAAGCCTCGTCTCCGTCGATCGCGCGGCGATGAATGCGGCATGGGCGCTCGGCGCCTGGGATGTAGCGCGCGCCGAACGTCCCGGCTGCGGGCGGCCCGGTGCGGAGAGCACCGAAGCGCTGGAATGCCTCCAGGCGTTCGGCTCGTATCCGTACGGCATCGCCGGCAAGCAGGTCGTGGTGTCCGAAGCGCCGGATGCCGAAGACCTTATGCAGCTCGCCGCCCAGCGCGGCTACCTCATGTGGGCCTTCCGTCCCGTGCGGGGCGGCATCTGGGCCGAGTACGCCGATGACGCCACCTTGGGACCGCAGGGCAGTCGCACTCCGCCGTGCCCCCACCGGCCGATCCCGCCGAAGTGTGATCGCAAGCGCCAGACGGTCTACCGGTTTGGCGTCGGACGACGCCAGCTCGACAGTTAGTTAGTCCCTACTCACGTAAGGAAGAGGCCGCCCCATCGAGGGGTTACGGCCCCTTTTTGCTGAAGACAGTTGAAAAAGGGAGCCGCGAGCCTTATCATTAGCACTCGCCAAGTCTGAGTGCTACCAGCTTCAGCCGGCGCCAGCTTAAACCCACCCGTTTCAAAGGAGTTTCTAACTATGAAAATTCGCCCGTTGCACGACCGTATCATCGTGAAGCGGCTGGAAGAAGAGCGTAAGACTGCTTCCGGAATCGTCATCCCCGACACCGCTGCCGAGAAACCCGACCAAGGCGAAGTGAAAGCCGTTGGCAAGGGCAAGAAGAACGACGAAGGCAAGGTGACCCCGCTCGACGTCAAAGTCGGCGACCGCGTCCTCTTCGGCAAGTACTCCGGCCAGACCGTGAAGGTCGAAGGCGAAGAGCTGCTCGTGATGCGCGAAGAAGACATCATGGGCGTCATCGAGTAAATCCCTACCGCAATTCAGGAGATCCAACATGGCAGCAAAAGACGTCAAATTCCACGAGCCGGCACGTCACAAGATCGTCGCCGGCGTGAACATCCTGGCCGACGCGGTCAAGGTGACCCTCGGCCCGAAAGGCCGCAACGTCGTACTCGAGCGCTCGTTCGGCGCCCCGACCGTCACCAAGGATGGTGTCTCGGTCGCGAAGGAAATCGAGCTCAAAGACAAGTTCGAGAACATGGGCGCGCAGATGGTGAAGGAAGTCGCTTCCAAGACTTCCGACGTGGCCGGCGACGGCACCACCACGGCGACGGTTCTCGCACAGGCAATCGTGCAGGAAGGCATGAAGTTCGTGGCCGCCGGCATGAATCCGATGGATCTGAAGCGCGGCATCGACAAGGCGGTCGAAGCGACTGTCGCCGAGCTGAAGAAAATCTCGAAGCCCTGCACCACCAGCAAGGAAATCGGCCAGGTCGGTTCCATTTCGGCCAACGCTGACTCCGAAATCGGCAAGATCATCGCCGATGCGATGGACAAGGTCGGCAAGGAAGGCGTGATCACGGTCGAAGACGGCTCGGGCCTGCAAAGCGAGCTGGAAGTCGTCGAAGGCATGCAGTTCGACCGCGGCTACCTCTCGCCCTACTTCATCAACAACGCCGAAAAGCAGATGGCGATCCTCGAGAACCCGTACATCCTGCTGCACGACAAGAAGATCTCGAACATCCGCGACCTTCTGCCGGTGCTCGAGCAAGTCGCGAAAGCGGGCAAGCCGCTCTTGATCATCGCCGAGGAAGTCGAAGGCGAAGCGCTGGCGACCCTCGTCGTGAACAATATCCGCGGCATTCTCAAGACCTGCGCGGTCAAGGCGCCTGGCTTCGGCGATCGTCGTAAGGCGATGCTGGAAGACATCGCGATCCTGACCGGCGGCACCGTCATCGCGGAAGAAGTCGGCCTCTCGCTCGAGAAAGCCTCGCTGAACGATCTGGGCTCGGCGAAGCGCGTCGAAGTGGGCAAGGAAGAGACGACCATCATCGACGGCGCGGGCGACGCGAAAAACATCGAAGGGCGCGTCAAGAGCGTTCGCAAGCAGATCGAGGAAGCCACCAGCGATTACGACAAAGAGAAGCTGCAGGAGCGCGTAGCGAAGCTGGCCGGTGGTGTTGCGCTGGTGAAAGTAGGCGCCGCGACCGAGATCGAGATGAAAGAGAAGAAAGCCCGCGTTGAAGACGCGCTGCATGCAACTCGTGCGGCAGTCGAAGAGGGCATCGTGGCGGGCGGCGGCGTTGCGTTCATCCGGGCGCGTCAAGCCATCAAGAACCTGAAGGGCGACACCAGTGACCAGGACGCGGGCATCAAGATCGTGCTGCGCGCTCTGGAAGAGCCGGCACGTCAGATCGCGGCCAACGCGGGCGACGAGCCTTCAGTGGTGCTCAACAAGGTCGCGGACGGCAAAGGCAACTACGGCTACAACGCGGCCTCGGGTGAGTACGGCGACATGGTCGAAATGGGCGTGCTCGATCCGACCAAGGTGACGCGCTACGCTCTGCAGAACGCCGCTTCGATCGCGGGCCTGATCCTTACGACCGCCGCAATGGTCGCGGAGTCGCCGAAGGAAGAGTCACATGCCGGCCATGGCCACGGTGGTATGGGTGGAATGGGAGGCATGGGAGGGATGGATATGTAACGAGCGCTTCGCGCGCCGTTACATCAATCCCTCCGTAACCTTCCCTCCGGCAGAGGCGTCATTCCGGTGAACGCCGGAATCCAGTAAGACGAAAGCCCCGCTTCGGCGGGGTTTTCTTTTGTACCTGTGCACAACCTAACCTCAATCGTCATTCTGATGAAGACCAGACTTCATTTTCGATCGTCATTCCGGCGCCAGGCCGATGATATGGACTCCTCCCACATCCTTACGGCATCGTGATGTGCCAAAGCTTGAGATGGGCTCAAGCTGACAGGAGGGGAGGAGCACATGGATATTAAGGTCATTGGTTTGGATCTGGCAAAGAACGTGTTTCAAGTTCATGGCATTGATGGGTCGGGCCGCGTGCAGCTTCGTCGCCAACTGAAGCGTGCCCAGGTGCTCGAGTTCTTCGTCAACGTGCCGCCGGCGCTCGTCGGTATGGAGGCGTGCGGCGGTGCGCATTACTGGGCACGCGAAATCGAGAAGCTGGGGCACGCGGTAAAGCTGATGAACCCGAAATACGTGAAGGCGTTCGTGCGCACGAACAAAAACGATCGGACCGACGCCGAGGCGATCGCGGAAGCGGCGGCGCGGCACAGTGTGCCGAGTGTGCCGGTGAAGCAGCCTTGGCAACAGGACCTGCAGAGCCTGCACCGGGTGCGCAGCGCGCTCATGTGCGAGCGTGTGGCCGTGGAGAACCAGATGCGCGGGTTGTTAGCCGAATACGGCATTGTGGTCGCCAAAGGCAGCGCGGCGCTCAGGCGCGCGTTGCCGGAGCTGCTCGAGGACGGGCAAAACGCTCTGTCTGGCGTGATGCGCGAGCTCATCGCCGAGCGCTACGAGCATGCGCGGCTGCTGCAGCAGAAGATCGCCGATCACGATCGCCGGCTCAGACTGGCCGCGCGCGAACACCAGGCGTGCAGCGCGCTTATGGAAGTGCCGGGCATTGGTGTACTCGGCGCCACCGCACTGGTGAGCCAGGTGGCCGATGCGCGAAGCCTCAAGAACGGACGCGAACTGGCGGCTCGGCAAGGCCTCGTGCCGCTGCATTCGGGCACTGGCGGTAAGGAGCGATTGGGGCGCATCAGCAAACGCGGCGATGGCTACGTGCGAACGTTGTTCATTCACGGGGCGCGTAGCGTGCTTAACCACGCGCCGCACAAGAGCGACCGACTGTCCCGCTGGGCGACTGAAGTGATGCGCCGGCGCGGGCGCAACATCGCGGCAGTGGCCCTTGCCAACAAGATGGCGCGCATTGCCTGGGTGATCTTAGCCCGCGCTCAGCGCTATCAGCCGCAATAGACAATTGATTTAATACAGACCGCTAAAGGAGGCTTCAACCGCGTTGCCCAGCACCAAGATGGAGATGAGCGTAACCGCATAGCGTCGGCCGCGGGCAGACCCTGCTGGATTCCATGGCCGCAGTTCAGGCCGCTAGGCCGAACAGGAGCTCGTGGCGCGAATGCATCATTGTGGCCAGGCACCTCACGCGTGCCATCAACAGGCCGGATATACGGAAGCAACGCTTGCATCACCGCCCATCAAAACCTTGGGGCTTGCGTAACGGGAGGAGTCCATATACGGAATCCAGTGGGGGTTCTAACCGCTACAATCCGCCGCCATGCCTTGGGACATACTCCTGGTCACAGTCGTCCGCGCTCTCGCCGAAGTCGCGGGCCTGATGCTTCTTGCGCGCGGCCTGCTGTGGCTCTTCGGCCCAAAAGCGCGCAAGGGTAACTTTATTTACGAACTGCTTACCGTGGGTGTGGCGCCCTTCCTCAAGCTCGCGCGCACAATCAGCCCGCGTTTCGTGGCCGATGCGTACGTGCCTTCGATCGCGTTCTTCCTGCTGTTCGCGATCTGGCTGGGGCTGGGCATCGCGAAGGCCGCGATGTGCGCCTCGCGCGACCTGCAATGCATCTAGCCGCCGGGCGTTCGGTCAATCGTTCGTAGAGTCGTCCGACGCGCCGCGACGTCGGCGCACCACGAAGCGAACCGCATCGAGCATGCAGTCGATTTGTTCGGTGAAAGAGCGCTCGGACGCGAATTCTTCATCGAGCTCTGAACGCTTCCACATCCATTTCTCGTCGTCGTCCTGCTCGAAATGCCATTGCTTGACCATGCGCGTGAGTAGACGTGGCGGCGCGCGTGCGCACAATAGGCCATAGGGCCAATGAGGCGCGGCCTCGCCGGCGCGCTCCATGGCTGCAACTGCTTGACGAATCAGGTGATTAAAGCTTAAATAGCGCGCTTTCCGGGCGCGCCAGCCGGCGTTCGGAATCTGCAACAATCCCACTAATCGAACTCAGCGCGCCGCGCGTGATGCGGCAGGCTTGGGTCGATAGATCAGCGGTACCCGGGGCCAGGTAGCTCAGTTGGTAGAGCAGAGGACTGAAAATCCTTGTGTCGGCGGTTCAATTCCGTCCCTGGCCACCAATCCTTCCGGCAGGTTGAAACGATTCACCCCAGCGGCGCGCGTACCGCATCGAAATGCCCGATTACCAAGATCGCCTGCGCGAGCATCTCGTTTCCTACAAAGGCCGGCATCTTCCTGGGCTGGATGATGGGATCTGGCACTACAAGGGCGAGCTGCGGCGTTATCCGCACGTCCTTCCGAAGGACCAGTTCGGCCTGAACATACTGCCGACTATCCGCGAATCCTTCTGGCCGTGGTTTAAACACCGTAAACCCGCCATCAAGCTTCACCGGTCTTTTCATCACCTGAACTCGTCACAGGCGCTCACCTTCAATCTGTTCTTTCCTTTCCTGCGTGAAGATGGCGCGACCGTCGATGCGCGTTTGATCGAAGCGTTGGGCGTAAAGGGAGAAGGCACGTTCAAGGGTTACTTCGAAAAAGTCTTGCCTGACCACGAGAATGCGAACTTCGATTTCTATCTGGAGAATGACCGAGGCCGGAGGATCTTCTTCGAATTGAAGCTTTCGGAGAACGAATTCGGCACCTGCGAGGGGGACGATGAGCAGTGCCTGAAGCTTGAGCGCCACTACCGCCCGTACCTACAGGACCACGTTGATGCAAAGTGGCTGAACAAAGATGTGTTCTTCAGGCAATATCGGATTCTTCGCAACATTTCTTATCTTGGCCGATATCCTGACAGCGGCCTCGTGTTCATTTTCCCGAAAGCCAATGAAACGCTTCGGGACTCCGAGGAGGCGATCAAGCAGATCGTGTCGAAGTCCTTGGCCCCTCGCGTCGCCATTCTTTACCTCGAATATCTCGTGGGGCGAATCCTCACGATAGTGCAAGGGGATGATCTAATGAGCGAGCACTATCTGGAGATCAGGGAAAAGTATCTTGTGTAACTAGGGCGAGCGGTGCGCTAGAGGGGAGTAAGACGATGCGCGGTCGAGCTTCGAGATGGCCATGGATGAGGTGCACGCTCGCGGTCATGATCGCCCTCGCGGCGGCAAGCGCCGCGACGGCGTGGGCGCAAGGTTTTCCGAACAGGCCGATGAGGCTTGTCCTCCCCGCGCCCCCCGGAGGCGGCCACGACATCCTGGCCCGCCTCATGGGACCTTCTTTGACGCAGGCGCTCGGTCAGCAGCTCGTTGTCGATAACCGTCCCGGCGGCAACGGCATCGTCGGCGCGCAGACCGTCGCACGCAGCGCCCCGGACGGTCACACGATCCTGAGCGCCGCCACGACGTTCGTGACGGTTCCGCTCCTCACGGCCAACACGCCCTACTCGCCGTCACGTGACTTCGTACCGATCACGCTGGCCATACACGGCCCCAACATCCTCGCCGTTCGCCCCAGTCTTGCGGCGAAGTCGGTAAGCGATCTCATCGCGCTGGCAAAGTCGCAGCCGGGGAAGCTCAATTACGCGGCGGGCAGCAGCGGCGGCTCTCCGCATCTCGCCGCCGAGCTTTTCAAATACATGGCGAAGGTCGACATCGTGCACGTCTCGTATCGCGGCGCGGGGCAGGCGCTGATCGATCTCCTCGCCGGGCAGGTCGACCTGATGTTCGCGACGTCGGTGTCCGTCGCGCCTCACCTCCGCTCCGGAAAGCTGCGCGCGCTCGCGATCACATCCGCACAGCCATCCGCGCTGGCGCCCGACCTGCCTACGGTCGCCGCCTCCGGGCTGCCGGGGTACGAGTCGGGCGTCGCTTACGGTTTCCTCGCGCCCGCGCGCACGCCTCAACCGATCGTCGACAGGCTCAACGCGGAAATCGTGAAGATCCTTCAGCGCAACGACGTGCGCGAGCGTCTGCTGGGTGACGGTTTCGAAGTCGTCGCCAGCACGCCCGAAGAATACGCGGCGCTCATCAAGCGGGAGAGCGCCAAATGGGGCAAGCTCATCAGGGAAGTGAACATCCGCGTCGACTGAGCGCCGCCTGATGCCGGCGCCCCGCCTCCGCAGCTCCTACACCGTCTCGATAAACCGCTGCGCTTCTTCCACGTCGCGGGTGCGCGCAATGCTCAATGCGCGGCGAATAAGTTCGAGGGCGTCTACGATTTGATCGAACATGGCCTGGCTCCTGTATGAGATGGGCCAAGCTTACGCGACGCTTACGGCAGCGCAGCATGAAATTGCTCACGTTTCCGTGAGCGTGAACGTGCGAGTGCGACTTTGATCACGCTCGGCGTTTAGCTCGACGCTACGCGGCCTTCTGCCGCTTCTCCCACCACTGTTTCAACCAGCCCGCGTTGCCGCCAAGTGCGACGATCTCCTGAATGCGCTCGGGAATCGCCGGGTATTCACGGCGGATGTCACGCGTGTGGTTGATGAAGAACCCGGTGCGGAAATCGACCTCGAGCTCATCCCCAGTTTCGCAGAACGCAGTCACGTTCACGCAGTTCGTCATCACGCGTAAGCCCACACCAACGGCCGCGCGGTAGGCGAGAAAGGGCATGGATTCGCACACGAGGCCCAGGCCGAGGGCCTGCATGGCGATATAGCCGTTCATCTTGGGCCCCATGCCGAAGTTGCGGCCGGTGACGATGATGTCCCCCGCCGTGCACCGCTCGTGGAACCCCGGATCCGTTTCCTCGAAGAGATGCGGGACGAGATCCTTGGGGTCCATGTAGCGTCCCGCGATCAGGTAGTTCGGAATGACACCGCCGGGATGCGGCACATCGTCGCCCAGCTTGTAGCAGCGCCCCTTCAGATTCCAGAGAAACTCATCCATGTGCATGACTCCCGAGTCGGCGTGGATCGGCGATCCTGCCTGCGACCGCGGAGGCGGCGACCGTCGCGGGGCTGCCGAGGTAGAGCTGCGCATCCTTCGCGCCGAAGCGGCCGAACCCATTGTTGGTGGCTGTCGAGATCGATACCTCTCCGGCGGCCACAGGCCCCATCCGTCCGCCGGCGCAGATGCCGCAGCCCGCAGGCAGGAGGATGGCGCCCGCTTCCTGGAATACGCCCATAAGCCCTTCCGTGTGCAGGCGCTTGGTCGAAGCCTCGGAGCCGGGCACGATGAAGAGCCTTACACCGGGCGCGACCTTGGTCCCCTTGAGCACATTCGCCGCGGTGACGAGATCTTCCCACATGCTCGATCCGCACGAGCCGATGAAGGCGTGATTGATGGGCACGTCGAGGGCTTCGGAGATGTCGACGGCGTTACGCACCGAGCCGGGCTTCGCGAGCTGCGGCTCGAGCGTGCTCACGTCGAAGCGGATGTCGTGCTCGTACTTCGCGTCGGCATCGCTATAGACCGGGGTGAAAGGCCGTTTCGCGCGGCGCCGCGCGTCCTCGAGGATCGCCTCCGACGGCGGGAAGAACACGCTCACCGCGCCGATCTCGGTGGGCGAGCTGCACAGCGAGACGCGCGCGGCGAGACTGAATTGCTCGATCTCGCCTGCGAACTCGAGCACGCGATAGTCGATATCGACGCCGAAGAACCCGCCGCTCCCGAGCCCCTGCGCGAGCTTAAAGCCCAGGTCACGCGCGTACACGCCGGGCTTCAGCGCACCTTCGATGGTCAGCCTGATCGTCTCCGGCACCACCGTCCACACGGTGCCGGTCGCGAGCACCGTACTGATCTCGTCGCCGACGCGAAACGCGGCCGCGCCGATACCGCCCACGTTGGTGCAGTGCCGGTCGTCGTCGAAGTAGAAGGTGCCCGGCGACACGAGCCCTTCTTCCATCGGGAACACGTGGCCGTGCCCCCCCTTGCCGGTGTCGTAGAAGTGCGTGACGCCCCACTCGGCCGCCGCCTTGCGGTTGAACACGGCGCGCTCCAGCGCGCGCTCGTTCACCGCGATCACGTCGTGATCCGTGGTGATGATCACGCGCTTGGGATCGAAGAGCTTCCGGATGCCGAGCTTGTCCAGCTCCTGCTTCGGCCCCATCACGTAGTTGTCGTGCAGAAAGATCCAGTCGGGCATCGGCTCTATCACATCGCCGGGTTGCACCGACGCGACGCCGCTTGCCCGCGCGAGGATTTTTTCGACTGCCGTCATGCCCATGCGTTAAGTCTCCTAATCGACCTTTGCGCCCGATTCCTTCACGACCTTCGCCCACTTCGCATGCTGCGCCTTGATGTGCGCCGCGAAGGCATCGGGTGAACCGCCCACGTATTCGGAGCCGTCAGCCGACAAGCGCTCCCGCACATCGGGCAGCTGGCTCACGGTATTGATGTCGTTGTAGAGCTTCATCACGATCTCGCGGGGTGTGCGCGCCGGCGCGACCATGCCCTGAAAACTGCTCGATTCGTACAGCGGCACACCGGACTCTCCGATCGTCGGCACGTCCGGCGCGGCGGCGGAGCGTTTCAGGCTCGTCACCGCGAGCGCCTTCACCTTGCCCTGCTTCACGTAGGGCAGCGCCGCCACGGGCGAAGTGATCAGTAGCGAGACCTGTCCGCTCATCAAGTCGAAGAACGCCTGATTGATGCCCTTGTACGGGATGTGCGTGAGCTTCACCTTCGCCATCGTCTGGAAGAGCTCGATCGAGACGTGCGCCGCCGTTCCCGCGCCAGCGGACGCATAGTTGAGCTCGCCCGGGCGCGCTCTCGCGAGCTGGATCAACTGGCGGATGTTGTTCGCCGGCACGGTGGGATGCGCGACCAGCATGCCCGGCGACGAGCTCAGCCAGATCACCGGTGCGAAGTCGTTGATGATGTCGTAAGGCACCGCGCGCAGGCTCGGATTGATCGCAAAGGCGGTGGTGACGAAGAGGACCGTGTAACCGTCGGGCGGCGCTTTCGCGGCGAGGTCCGTGGCAAGCACCGTCGTGCCGCCCGGGCGATTTTCCGAGACGACGGGCTGGCCCCACCGCTCGGTAAGCTTCTGCGCGATGATCCGCGCTTGAATGTCCGAGGCGCCGCCGGGAGTGAATGGAATGAGGATGCGTACTGCACGGGCGGGGTAGTTCTGCGCCAGAGCGGTGCCGGAGCAGAAGAGAGTCGCGAACAGTACCAGTAGACGTGCAAGTGCCATTGCGTTCGTTCCAATAGATGGGAGGACCGATCGGATCGTGCGGGTTGCCGCTCACGCACGTGTTGGAGTGAAGATTATAGCGTTCTACTTCTTCGCGAGTCCGCACCCGCCTTCGCCTTCCGGCCTGAACGCCTCGGCGGCCGCAATTGTGTGGCGCAGCCTGTAGTAATCCCACGGCCCTTTGGATTCCGCCGGTGCCTTCACCTCGAACAGATACATCGGATGTATTTTCCGGCCGTCCTGACGCACGCGACCCGCCCCGAACAGCGGATCGCCCGTCGGAAGCTCCTTCATCTTCGCGACGACTTTTGCGCCGTCCGCATCGCTCTTGAGCGTTTCGATCGCTTTCAGGTAGTGCAGCACGGCCGAGTAGACGCCGGCGTGGACCATGGTCGGCATCGCGCCCTTGTGGAGCTTCGCGAAACGCCGTGAGAACGCGCGCGTCCCCTCGTTCAGGTCCCAGTAGAACGACTCGGTCAGGAGTAAGCCCTGCGCCTTCTCCAGCCCCAGCGCGTGAATGTCCGTCAGGAGGACGAGGAGTCCCGCGAGCTGCTGGCCGGCCTTGGTGATCCCGAACTCGGCGCTCTGCTTGATCGCGTTGATGGTGTCCGCACCCGCATTCGCGAGCGCGATGACTCTCGCGCCGGACGCCTGCGCCCGCAAGAGAAACGACGACATGTCGGCCGAGGAGAACGGGTGGCGCACCTGACCGAGCACCTTGCCGCCGCTTTTGAGAACGACTGCTTCGGTATCGCGCTCGGCCGCGTGACCGAAGGCGTAATCGGCGGTCAGAAAAAACCACGTGCGGCCGCCGGTATTCACCACGGCCCTGGCCGTGCTGTTCGCGAGCGACCACGTGTCGTACGTCCAGTGGATCGTGTTCGGCGTGCAGGCCTTGCCCGTGAGCTCCGCGATCCCGGCGCCGGAGACAAGGAAGACCTTGTTCTTGTCTTTCGCAAGCTCGTTCACCGCGAGCGCGACCGAAGACGTCGGGACATCGACGATCACGTCCACCTTGTCCACGTCGAACCACTGGCGCGCGATGGCGGATCCAACCTCCGGCTTGTTGTGATGGTCGCCCGCGATGACCTCGACCTTCAGGCCCTTACGGGCGGCGCCGAAGTCTTCCACGGCCATGCGCGCCGCGACGACGGACCCCGGGCCCGCCGCATCCGCGTAGGGGCCGGTCTGGTCGTTCATCACGCCGATGCGGATGAGGCCGTTGCTATATTGGGCTTGCGCGCTCGCGGCCACAGCCAGTAACGCCAACGCGAGCGCGCCGCGGGTCAGCGCAGCTCGAAACACCGGCTGACGTAGTCCAGCAACATCGCCATCGACTGCAGCACCGTGAGCTCCGCCGTCCTGATATGCACCTCGGGCGCGAGCGGCGCCTCGTAGGGGGCCGAGATGCCGGTAAAGAGCGGGATTTCCCCGCGCCGCGCCTTGGCGTAGTGGCCTTTCGGGTCGCGCCGCTCGCAGATCTCGACCGGCGCATCGATGAACACTTCGTGAAAGAGGTCCCCGCCAATCTCGCGGCAGCGCTGGCGATCCGCGCGTTGCGGTGAGATGAGCGCGATGATCGCGATTGCCCCGCCGTCCGCGAAGAGCTTCGCGACTTCGCCCATGCGTCTCACGTTCTCGGAGCGATCGTCGGCTGTGAAGCCGAGATCGGACGACAGCCCATGGCGGATGTTGTCCCCGTCCAGCATGAAGGCGTGCCAGCCGCGCGCGAAGAGCGTGCGCTCGAGCTCGAGCGCAAGTGTCGTCTTGCCGGCACCGGGCAGCCCGGTGAACCAGAGGATGCCGCTGCGGTGGCCGTTCGCGCGCCAGCGCTCCTCGAGCTTCACCTTGTGCTCGACGCTCGGGATGTTGGCGAAGGTGTTCGTCATTCGCGGCGATTCATTTACGATCGCGTATCGTCAGCGAAGTCGCCGCTATCCGTCAACGCGTGGCCGGCCGCACAAGACATCATCACTGCGTGTACGTCGTTTTGCTTTCAAAGGACGTGCTGTACGAGGCGAGGTTCAAGCGCTGCAATCCCGAGTACGACGCGGCGAAGCCCTGCGTCTACGTCGGCATGACCGGTCTCAGTCCCGACGACCGGTTCGACAAGCACAAGGCGGGAATTCGCTCGAACAAGTTCGTGCGCCTCTACGGCGTGCGTCTCATGCCCGAGCTCTACGAGTGCTACAACCCGATGCCCTACGAGGCCGCGAAGGAGATGGAAGTGGAGCTCGCGATCGGGCTGCGCGAGGAGGGTTACGGGGTGTGGCAGGCTTAGGTCAATTGAGCGGAGCCATGGGCTTGCCCGTGGCCAGCAGGTGGTGCAGCGCGTACACCCAGCCGCGCATCCGGTGGTAGTTGCGAAAGTGCTTGTACTTCTCCATGCGGATCGTGTCGGCGAGCTGATCGCGCGTGAGGCCTTTCGACATCCCTTCCTTCATCGCCGTCAGGAAATCGGTATGCATCTGCGCGTATTCCAGGATGTCCTCGCGCGTCGAGACGTCGCCATGGCCGCCTATGAAGGTGTCGACGTCGAACTCCGCTGCTTTCCTGAGCACCGCGATCCAGTTCTCGACCGAAGGCGTGAACGAGTAATTCGACCAATTGCGCCGTGAGAACGGACCGCCGAGAAAAAGCACGCGCGCGTGCGCAAAGTGGATGAGCGTGTCACCCGGGTTCTGCGCCGGTCCCATGTGGATCAACTCCGCGCTCTTTCCGCCCATGTGGATCGTGAAGCGCGTATCGAAGGTGACTTCCGGCAGCAGCATCTGGACCTCGCCCGCGTCGAGCTTGTTCATCTTGAAGTAGGCGTCGCGGCGCTGCACCTCGTCCTTGTAGTACTTGCTCATCATGAGCCGGGTGTCCCGCTGCGACACGATCGTCGCCCCTTGCGCCTTGAACACCGGGTTCCCGAGGAAATGGTCGCCGTGCGCGTGCGTGACTACGAGCCACTTGATCGGCTTGTCGCTGACTTTCCGGATAAGCCCCATGAGGCGGCGCGCATCGACCGGATGCTGCTGCGAATCCACCACCATGATGCCTTCATCGGTTATCCAGAAAAGCGAGTTCGAGGACGCGTCGTTCCAGTAAAGATAGAGGTCGGGCGCGACCTGCTTCACTTGCGCCTTTTCGCGGTCCGCCGAAGGCTTCAGCGCTTCGGGGGCGAGCTTGCCGAGCTCGCTCGCGTACTGCGCGTGGGCGGGGGTGGAAAAGGCCGTCGCGATGAGCAGAAGCGGAAGAGTCTTCATTGTTCCCTCCTGGATTCGGGCTACGTCCGAATGACGCTCTTGCCGGTGGGCCAAGGCCCACCCTACGTTCGTGGCGCGGAACGACGCACGATCATACGGGTTCCAGGCCTTTCACCTTCCAAACCTGTTTCGCGCCGGGGGCCTTCAGAAAATCCACGAGCGCCCTCGCCGCTTCAGGCTGCGCCGCCTTCGCATGCAGCCCCGCCGAGAACATGGTGGTCTCCTGCACATCGGGCGGTAGCGGTCCGACGATGTCGATGCCCGCGACCGGCAGGAGCTCGCTCAGCTGCTGGAATCCGAGCTCGGCCTCGCCGCGCGCGACGAGCGCGCCGGTCGGCTCACCGCTGATCTGCTTCACCTTGGGCCTGATCTCATCCGCGATTCCCATGCGCTGGAAGAGGCCGGCGAGGTAGACGCCGCTCGGACCCATCGAATAGACGATCGAGCTTGCGTTAAGGACCGCGCGCTTCAACGCTTCTCCCGAGGAAAGATCGGGCTTGGGCGCGCCCGCGCGCACCGCCGCGGCGACGCTGCATGTCGCGATATCGAAGCGCTGCGCGATCACCCCGAGCTTCGCGAGCTCGTCGATCATCGCCGCCGGAAGGAGCGCGAGATCGGTGGTCTCGCCGGCCTTCAATCGCTCTCTCATCCGGCTCGTCGTGATCCAGCTCGTGACGATCTTGTGACCGCTCGAACGCTCGAATTGCGGCGCAAGCTCGACGTACGCTTCCTTGAAAGCCGCCGACCCCATCACCTGGATTTCAGTCGCGTGTAACATGAACCTAGCCCGTGGTTAAAAGGAGGAGGATCAAATGAGCGCGCTTCGTTCTCTGCTGTTCGTCCCCATGGTGGCTCTGGCGACATTGCCGGCGCTCTCGCCTGCGCAGGATGCTGCGAATCTGCCGAAACAGATGCGCATCGTCACGGCGAGCGTCGGCGGCACCGGTCCCGATTTCATCGCGCGCCTCATTGCCCCCAAGCTCACCGAGACCGCGCGGGTCAATACCATCGTCGACAACCGCCCCAGCGTGAACGGCATCGTTGCGGCGCAGTTTACCGCGCGCGCGGCCGCCGACGGCTCGGTGATCATGATGGGGAACGCCGGCACGCACGCGATCAACGCCGCGCTCTACAAAAAGCTCGATTACGACCCACTCAATGATTTTGCGGCCATCAGCGAGATCGCCTCCGTTCCGCTCGCGCTCGTGATCCATCCGGTGGTCCCGGCGAAATCGGTGAAGGAGCTGATCGCGATCGCGCGGAAGTCGCCTGGGAAGCTCAATGTCGCGGTCGCGGGCGCCGCCGGAGAGTTGATGGGGAACGCGCTCAAGCTCCAGGCGAAGATCGACATGAAGAACATTCCCTACAAGGGCGGCGCGCAGGCGGCTCTCGCGGTGCTCGCCGGCGAGGCGGACATGGTGTTCACGTCGTACGTCGTGATCGCGCCGCACGTGGAAGCCGGGAAGCTGCGCGTGCTCGGCGTGACGAGCCTGCAGCGCATGCCGCAGATGCCCAGCGTGCCCACGATCGCCGAGAACGGCCTTCCCGGCTACGACTTCGATCAGTGGTATGCGCTCTTCGCGCCCGTGAAGACGCCGCCTGCCGTGGTGCAGGCGCTGCACCGCGAGGTCGTGCGCATTGTCGCGCTGCCGGACGTGAACGAGCGCCTGCTCAACACCGGACACCGGATCGTGGCCGGCACGCCGCAGCAGCTCACCGACAAAGTGCGCAAAGAGATCGAAAAAACCCGCCAGATCATGAGCGCCTCGGGCATGCAGCAGAACTGACCGGCTTATAATCGCGCTCCCCGATCGTCCTCCAGCGAGCCCATCATGCCGCCATCCGCGCCTTCCAATGGAGCGAAGCTCCCGCTCTCCAATATCCTTGTGGTGGATCTCACGCTCGCGCGCGCGGGTCCCACCTGCGTGCGCCACCTTGCCGACTGGGGCGCGAACGTGATCCGCATCGAGCCTCCGGTGCCCTCCGGCGAGGACGTCGTCGGCCGCCGCCACGGACCCGACTTTCAGAATCTTCATCGCAACAAGCGCGCTATCAGACTCGATCTGAAGACGGAAGACGGCTACGCGGCGTTCAGGAAGCTCGCGCAACGCGCCGACGTGGTGGTCGAGAACATGCGCCCGCCGGTCAAACATCGGCTCAAGGTCGATTACGAGAGCGTGAAGGCGATCAATCCGCGCATCGTCTACGGCAGCATCAGCGGCTTCGGCCAGGACGGCCCCTATGCATCGCGCGGCGGCGTCGACCAGATCGCGCAGGGCATGGGCGGACTGCAGTCGATCACGGGCATACCCGGGCACGGCCCCGTGCGCGTGGGCATACCCGTGAACGATCTTGTTGCCGGAACGCTGCTCGCCTTCGGCGTCTCCACCGCGCTGTACGAGCGCGAGCACACCGGCGTCGGCCGCTGGGTGTACACGAGCCTTCTCGAAACGCAGATATTCCTGCTCGACTTCCAAGCCTCGCGCTATCTCATGAAAGGCGAAGTTGCCGCGCAGACCGGCAACGATCATCCGACGATGACGCCGAGCGGCGTCTTTCCGACGAGCGACGGCTACATGAATGTCGCGGCGAGCTCGGGACGGCTGTGGGAGCGTTTATGCGAGGCGCTCGAGCGCCCGGAATGGAAGACCAAGCCCGAGTGGCAGAAGTTGACCGACCGCACCGCGAACCGCGCGGCAGTGAATGCGGCGATCGCCGAAGTGACCAAACTCAAACCCTCGGCGTATTGGGTCGAACGTTTCGAGGAAGCGGGGATTCCGTCAGGTCCGATCAACACGATCGATAAGGTGTTCGCGGATCCGCAGGTCGAGCATCTCGGCATCGCGGCGCCGGTGAAGTCGCCGCTCTACGGCGACACACGCATCGTTGCGTCGGCGCTCAACTTTCAGGGCGCAAGCAAAGACATTCGCAGCGCGACGCCGGAAGCGGGCGAGCACACCGATGACGTGCTGCAGTGGCTGGGGTACTCCGCGGGAGAGATCGAGAAGCTGCGCGCCGGCGGAGTGATCTAAAAGGCGCGCAGACAAACAAAAATAAAAGACCGTGCCGCCACGCGGCGGCGGCAACGCAGCTCGGGCGATTACCCTACGACCAGGCTCGCCAGACAGAAGATCAGGGCCACGCTCGCAACGATCAACATGCGATCGACATGCAGCATGAAGCGCCTGAGCGAATCCTGACGCCGGGGCTCTGTAACGGTCTGACCCCAGCCGGCTTCCGCGCGGTAGCTATCCCAAGTCCAGGCCATTTCCCGCTCCTTTGCGGTAGTAGTACCTTGCGTTCCAGCATAAGTCGTACCGTACCAAAGTACAAGAGCATCCCATTGAAAAACCTGACGAAATGTTAGGTTTCAAAACGTGGTGTGTTCGCGGCAGTGCACAGTACTGCTTAGTATTTGGACGGGTGCGGTAACCGGCTTGCGAGTGAAAATCGGGGCGGCATGCCGTATGACGCGCCGCCACATGACAAATGGATAGCTTGTCGCGCGGATGCGACAGTCGCAGCCGATTTGCGCGACGGCTTAGCCGCGCAAAAGCGCTTAATTACCGGTGAGGACTTACCTCAGATAGCGCTTCTCGCGCTCTTTCATGACGCCGACATTCTGAAGCTCGAAAATGCGCTCCACCGGCACGATGGTTCCGTCGGCGTGCTGGATGCCGCGGTCCGCGCGAATCTGCGCGAACACCTTTTCCATCGCCGTGACGGCGGCCCGCAAACCCTGATTCGCATAGATCACGAGCTTCACCTTCCCGAGCTTTTCGATGTCGGCCTCGGTGAGATCCGGATATGACGTCGGCACGAGCACGAGCGGAACCGCCAGGCGCCATGCCCGGATGAATTCCACGATTTCGTCGGGCGTCTTCGATTTCGAGTGGATGAGAACGGCATCTGCGCCGGCCTCGGCGTATTTCTCGCCGCGCAGCCGTGCTTCTTCCTGGCCGAGCCCGGCGATGAGCGCTTCCACTCGCGCGACGATCATGAAATCGGGGTTGCGCCGCGCCGCCCGGGCAGCCTCGATCTTTCCCTGAAATTCCTCGATGCGCACCATCTCCTGCCTGCCGCCGGCAAGGAGACTCGTGTCTTTGGGAAACATCTTGTCTTCCATCACGACGGCCGCCATGCCGGCGGCCTCGTAGCGCTCGACGACGTGCATGACATTGATCGCGTTGCCGTAGCCTGTGTCGATGTCGGCCACGATCGGAATGTCGGTCGCCTCCGCCATTGCGCGTGAAGCGTCCAGGTGCTGCGTCATGCTGAGCAGGCTCGCGTCGGGAAGCCCGAACGAAGCAGAAAGCTCGAAGCCGCTCGCCCAGATGCCGTCGAATCCCGCCTGCTCCGCGAGGCGCGCGCCGAGACCGTTATGCGCCGCGACGATGCTCGTGAGCTTCTGTCCGAGCACCTTGTTCTTGAAGACCGTCGGTTTCCCCGCCACGTCACGCTCCCAAAAAGCTACGTAGTATAGGAAGGGAGGTTACGGAGGGAAACCTCGGTAGCGAAGCGATCGGGTCCCTCTGTTCGTTTGTCCCAGCGCGCCCCGTCTGACGCGTTACGTCAGACGCTATGCTTTTCCGGTGCGCGAATGTTTTCCGTGAGCTTTCGAGACGGGTGGAACGTGACGACGCGCCGCTCGCAGATTGCGATGCGCTCGCCGCTCCTTAAGTTGCGCGCCCAGCGCTTGGGCCTTTCCTTGGGCTGAAAGCGCCCGAAGCCCTCGAGCTTCACTGACTCGCCGGACTCGAGCGCTGCACGCATCTCCTCGAATATCGCATTCACCATCTCGCGGCACTCACGCTTGCTCAAGCCGATGTGCTCGAAGAGCAGGTTCTGGAGCTCCTCCTTGGTGAGGGCGGTGCGTAGGATGTCTTCATTTTCGAGCCCCGCCACGCCATCGTCGGGCTCGCTACCGTTCGTCCGCTTGTGTGCGGTGTCGCGCAGGTTTTCCACAGGGGCGCCTTTCCCCGGCGCGAGAGCGCGCATTGCGCGCGCGTGGCCGGTACCGAAGGCAGGCAAACCCCATGCCGCGACACGCGGCACGGAAACGCTATTTTTTCTTGGGAGAAGTAGCTCGACCCAGAAAGCGCTGGAAGGCGGCGTCGCGCATTGCAGCAAGCGCCGCGCGCCGGAGCTCCGCGCGCTGCGTCTCGGCGCGAACGTCTTCTTTTTCTACGACAATTTCCGAGCGTGCGATGGTGCGCCGCATGCGCGCGAAATGCGCCTCCAGCTCTTTCAGCGTGCGTGGGGGTACGGTGTAGACGAAGCGCCGCTTGGTTTTCACCCGCAGCTGCCGCCGGATCATGCCGATGCTCGCCGCGGCGACCTCGAGCAGCCAGTCCTGATATTGCCGGGCGCTCTTGAAATTGGAGCGCCCGCGCTCCTCCTCCTGGGCGTGCGCGCGCGCTTCGGCTTCGTGGTGAACGACGAAGCGGTGGCGCCCGTTTTCGAGCGGCTGGGATTGCCAGAGATGACTGCGCTTCGCGCGCGGCCGGTCGTGTGCGTCCTGCTCCATGTGCGCCGGCGCAATGCCTGCGGCCTGCAGCGCGCCCACGGTCCCCAGATAGACCGTCGCGGGGCCCGAGTTCGCGCCTTCACGCAGGTCGCAATACTTGTAGACGTCGATCCGCGGACCCAGGGATCGCCAGGCGACCGGCATGATCTCGTTCGCGATCGCGAGCCGGTAGCGGTCCTCGCCGGTCTTGACGACGCTGCACTTCAGCTCGGCGCCGGGGGACGCGGGACAGAACACGCGAAGCGCGGACGACTTGCGGCCGCCGATCTTCGCCGGGAAAACGAATGACTCGGGAACGCGCAGGAGGCGGGATGCGCGGAACTGTGCTTCCGAGCCGGCGTACCAACTCGACGCGACGCCATCCTTGCGCGTCTGCCTTTCGAGGACCAGGCCCGCCTCTTCGGCGTGGCGATTACGCTCGGCGATGTAGCCGGGGACGTCTAAGAGCGACTCGCGCTCGCTCGACTGCGTCGTCACAACTTGCTTCCTTCCGTTGCCGTCGCGGACTTCTTGGAGCCCGTTCGTGCGTCGGTCCTCTATCGGCCGATCAGCGTCGCGGCTGAAATAGTACCAAGTCGAAATAACGCGGGGCAAGCGGAAAGGAACACAAAAGCGCAGTTTTTTGCGTGCGTGACGCTTGGAAGCGACACGCGAGTCACGCTGCGAGCGCCGACCCTACTCGTCCTTGAGAATGTCCATCCCCGCCTGAAGCGCCTTCTCGATGCGCGCTTTCTCGCGGGCGATCTTCTCGTCGGTCCAGTCCCAGAAGCCCGCTTTCGCCTTCATGCCGATGCGGCCTTCCTCCACCATCTTCTTCAGCATCGGCGGAGGCGCATCGTTGTTGTAGAGATGGGGATAGAGGGCGGTGCCGACGAGCAGGTTGGTGTCCCAGCCCGACATCTCCTTCTGGAGCACCGGGCCGCACGCGATGAACCGGAAGCCGAAGCCGTAGCGTACCGCGATGTCCACGGCCTCGGCCGAGCAGATGCCTTCATCGATGAGGTACAGGGCTTCGCGGAGGAGCGCGTGCTGGATGCGGTTACCGACGAATCCCGGGATGTCTTTTTTCACCCAGATCGGCGCCTTCCCCAGGCGCTTCATGAGATCGACGACGCTCTCGGCGACGTTGGGGTCGGTCGCGTCCGCGCTCACGATCTCGACCAGCGGTACGAGGTGCGCCGGCATGAAGAAGTGAAGCCCCAGCACCCGGCCGCGGTGCTTCAATCCTTTCCCGACCTCGCCGATCGGGAAGTTCGACGTGTTGCTCGCGAGCGGGACATCCGGCCCCACGCGCGGCTCGATGTCGGCGAAGAGCCGCTGTTTGAGCGCAAGGTCTTCGGTCGCCGCTTCCACGACGAGCGAGGCGGCGCGCCAATCGATGGCGTCCGGGCCGCCAAACGCTGTCACGTTCCCGGCGCGGCCGCGGTTCGCGCCGAGCTTGGCCAAGCCCGACTCGATACGTCCGGGCAGGGCATCGCGCGTTCTCTGGGACGGGCTCATCACGTCGACCCGCCAGTCGTTCGCCGCGAAGATGGTGGCGATGTCGCCGCCCATGATGCCTCCGCCGACGATGACGACGCGCGATTGCCGCTCGCTCATGAGCGTCGCCCTTACTTCGACTCGGCGGTGCGCACGGCGGTCCACTTCGACTCGCCGCCGGCGCCTTTCACCGTGCCCTCGATGCGGTCGCCGTTCACGCGCCCGGTGAAATCGCGGCGCACGTTCCCATCCTCGACGAGCGTGAAGGTGATGTTCTCCCCGCGGAGCTTGCCGTTCGAGAACTGGATCGGCTTGTTATCGGCCTTGGCGCTGCCGCCCACGTTCTGGTACTGCTGCAGAAAAGTCGCTTCGTAGCTCTTCGCGCCCGAGCCCGGGACGTCGAGCTTCCAGGTGCCTCCGACTTTCGCAGGCACGATCCACATGTAAGCGGTCCTTCCCTCCGAGGAATCCACCTGGTCGGCCTGCCAGTCGTCCATGGTGAAGGCATGCGACACGACTCGGGTGCCGGGCTTCATGTTGAGGATGGTAGGCCGCAGCTTCACGTTGAGCGAAGGCAGGAGGTAGAGCGTCAGCACCGTCGCCTTGCTGAAGTCGGTCTGGAAGATGTCGCCCTGGATGAACTGCGCCTTACCGGCGATCCCCTCCTTCTCGGCGTTGCGCTTCGAGAGCGCGACCATGTCGGGGTTGTATTCGACGCCGGTAGCCGTTGCACCGAACTTCTTGGCCGCGGTGATGACCGTACGGCCGTCGCCCGATCCCAGGTCGTACACGATGTCGTTGGGCTTGGTGCCCGCCATCTGCAGCATGCGCTCGACCAGCGATTGCGGGGTCGGCACCCAGATCACGTCCTTGCCTTCCTGGCCAACGGAAGGCTCGAATTCCTTCGCCGGCGGCGCGGCGCCCTGTGCGTTGAGTGCGTTGACGGCAAAGGTTGTGGACAACAAGGCTGCGGCCGCGAGCGGCGCAGCGCGCCAGTTCGAAAACATTGTGGGATCTCCTAAATTGGAACGAAATGAGGCTGCCCGGCAGGCGGCCATTATGCCTTAACGCCGCCGCCGCCGACCCGTGCACCGGCGCTAGTTCGGCGCGGGCCGTCCGTCGATGGTGGCCTTATCGGACAACATCCGGTCGATCTCGTCCGGCGCATAGCCGAGCTCGCCTAGGATCGCGACGCTGTGCTGGCCGATCTTGGGCGCGGGGCTGAAATCGCGGCGGGCGCCGCCCGAAAGCTTGCTCGGCAGCGCCATGTTGACGATGCGACCCTCCGTCGGGTGCTCCACGGTCTGGAAGAAGCCGACCTCTTTCAGGTGCGGGTCTTCCATGAGGCTCTCAAGCGTGTGATAGGGCATCGCGGGCACGTCGCAGCCGTCGAAGATTTCCAGCCACTCCGCAGTCGTCTTTTCCTTGAGCGCCTCGGCGCGGATGCGGAAGTACTCGCCTACGTTCCTGAAGCGTGCGGGAATGGTGCTGAAGCGCGGGTCGGTCTTCAATTCCGGCCTGCCGATCGCGTCGAAGAGCGCGAACGCCTGCGCCTGGGTGTTCGCCGACACACAGATGAAGCCATCCTTCGTCGCGAGCGGCTTCGCCTGCGGGTCGAGGAGCCGCGGGTCGCCCGTCTCGCCGCGCGGCGGGTCGTAGGTCTTCTGGTACATGTGCTCCGAGAGCACGAACGCGGCCATGTTCTCGAACATCGGGATCTCGATCGCCTGGCCTTCGCCCGTCCGCTCGCGGTTAAAGAGCGCCATCAGCACCATCTGCGCCGCGATGAGCCCGCAGGTCTTGTCGGCCATCACCATCGGCAGATAGCGTGGCTCGCCGGCGGCGCGGTGATAGAGCGCGGCGACGCCGGTCGAGCCCTGGATGATCGAATCGTAAGCGGGCTTCTCGCGGTAGAGTCCGCCCTGGCCGAAGCCGAACATGCCGCAATAGATGATCTTCGGATTGATCGCGTGCACGTCATCGTAGGAGAGCTTCATGCGCGCCATCGCCGCGGGCCGCACGTTCCAGACGAAGACGTCGGCGCGAGCGATGAGCCGCACCAGCGCCTCATAACTCGCGGGTTTTTTCAAGTCGAGGACGAGCGAGCGCTTGTTGCGATTGAGGTGCAGGAATTTCGGCCCCATGCCCGGCGTCACCCCCAATCCGCCGATGGTGCGCCCCATGTCTCCGGTCGGACTCTCGACCTTGATCACGTCGGCGCCGTGGTCGGCGAGGATCTGCGTGCACAGCGGCCCGACGACGACCGACGTCAGATCGACGACGCGTATGCCTTCGAGCGGACCGCCGGCCATCATTCCACCTTCGCGCCCGACTCCTTCACCGCCTTCGCCCACTGGTCCATTTCCCGGCTTATGAACGCGGCGAACTCTTTCGGCGAGTTGCCGACGAGATCGACACCTTCGCGCGACAAGCGCTCCTTCAATTGCGGGGATCGCAGCACCTTCACGATCTCGGTATTCAGGTGCGCGACGACGGCCGGCGGCGTCCGAGCCGGCGCGAGCACGCCGAACCAGGGGCTCACGTCGAATCCCTTCACGCCCGATTCAGCGATGGTCGGCACATCGGGCAGCGTGATCGTGCGCTTCGCTGTCGTAACGCCGAGCGCGCGCAAGGTGCCGCCCTTGATCTCGGAGGCGACAGGCGGAATGCCGGTGAAGAACATCTGCACGCGGCCGGCGACGAGATCGATCTTCGCGGGCGTGCTCCCTTTGTAGGGAATGTGCACCACGTTGATCCCTGCGCGGCTCCGGAACATCTCGCCGATGAGATGCGGCGCGCTGCCGCTGCCGCCGGACGCGTAGTTGAGCTTGCCCGGCTGCGCCTTGGCGAGCGCGATCAGCTCTTTCGCGTTCGCCGCCGGAACCGACGGATGCGCGACGAGCACGTACGGCGTCGTCGCAAGGAGCGTGATCGGCGCGAAATCGCGGACAGGGTGGTAGCCCAGTGGCCGTCCCAGACCGGGGCTGATCGCGAGCGTGCCGGTGCCGCCCATCACGACCGTGTAGCCGTCGGCAACCGACTTCGCCGCGACTTCGGTGCCGACGGTGCCGCCGGCGCCGGTGCGATTGTCCACGACGACCTGCTGACCGAGGTTTTCACTCAACTGCTGCGCAATGAGACGTCCCGACATGTCGATCGTGCCGCCGGGGGGATACGGCATGATGAAACGGATGGGGCGGGTGGGGTAATTCGCCTCCGCCGCGTGCGCAGCGGGCGCGGAGACCGCCGCGAGTGCGGCGAGGGCAAAGAGGCGGGCGCTCATCATCGCTCCTCGTACCCCGCGTGCATCACCCCTTCGCAGATTGCGCGCAAATCGTCGAACGTGAGGTAATGCTTCCCATACGACGTCGCGACCGCGGCGCGTGCGCGGAAGAGCACCGTCTGGTATTGCTGCTCGCTCGGCTTCCATCCCCACTGCTCCATGAGCTCGCGCACGAATACCGGTTCGTCCGTGTGCGCGCTGCTGCGCTCGCGGCCGAAGAGGATCTTGCCGCCGACCACGGGCTCGAACTCGCGTCCCACGACCTGCGGCGCGATGCCGATCGTCGCCTCCGCGCTGACGCCGCCGTCGATGTGGCCGGCGCCTTCCTCCTTGTTCCAGTTCGCGCCGACGATCGGCTTCCAGGGCGGAAGCTGAATGCCGTACGCCTTCTGCACATAGAGACACAGGTCGTACAGGCGGTCGAGCCTGATCCCGGTATCCACACCGTACATCTCGAAGAGCGCGGCCGCCTCTTCCAGCGCCACGCAGCCGCCGCGGTCGCCGATACCGATCACCGAGGCGTCGATCCAGTTGGCGCCTGCTTCGGCCGCCGCGATGGCGTTAGCCGTCGCGACGCCGAGGTCGTTGTGATGCTGGATGTAGACGTCGCACTTCTCTCCGACGGCCTTGCGGATGCGGCCCATGAAGACGCGCGTCGCGAGCGGCGTCGAGTTGCCGCGGCTATCGACCACGTAGACGCCGTCGGTGCCCGCATCGGCCATCGCCTTGAAGAAGAGGCACGCGGTCTCGATCGACGAGCGCATCGCATCCTCCATCCATGGCACCACGCGCACGTTCTGGCACTTCATATAGCGGATGCTCTCGTCGATCGCCTCGCAGATTTGCTCCTTCGAGAGTCCCGCCTTGAAGTCCGAGGTGGTGTCCGCATAGCTCCATTTGAAGATCGGGCTGATCACCTCGGTACCCATGTCGATGTGCCGGTCGATGACGGCTTTCCAGTCACCTTTGAGCGGCGCGCGCACGCCAGGCCCCTTGGCGACGAGCGGCGTCTTGAGACCGAGACGCCGGCACGCTTTGATGAGATCGCGCTCCTCGGAGAAGGTGATATGGCTCGGCATGGTGATCTCGCCCACGCCGACCGCGTCGAGCCGCTCCAGCATGCCCAGGCGCGTGTTCCAGTTGAGCTGGTGGCCGACGCAGTCGTCGCCCTCGCTCAAGGTGCAGTCGATGAACTTGATGCTCGGCCGTGCCTGCGGGCGCGCGGCCTTGGCTTCGTCGTCCCAATACGCCTGGTTGACGAGCCACTTGCCCGGTTGGTGCCAGGGACGATTCGCGGATTCGCTCATTTCGCTTTTCCTCTCACGATATCCATGATCTCGGCGACGTTCGGAAGCTCGTCGAGCCGCTCGACGAGATCGACGACGCGCTCGGCCGATGACGCGTCCAGCGTGCGGCGCGCGCACGAATGAAACTTCCTGAGCCGCTGCTCCCGCGTAAGCGGAAGGCCGATCCAGCCCGAGAGCTTGTCGACTTTCTTCGTCACGCGCTCGCCGTTTTTCAGGGTCACCGTCACCACGGCATGCATGCGGTCGAAGTCGTTCGGGATCGCGTCGTCGATCTTCAGCTCGATGCGCTTGAGCAATGCCTCGGCATCGGCGGCAAAGCGCCGCTCGTTGGTGAACGAATCGACGGTGATCTCGCCGTCGAGCAGCGCGACCGCGGTCGTGTATTGCACGCTGAACTTGCCGTCGAGGCCCGTCTCGGGGAAGGGGCGGTTCACGTACTCGAAGCGCGGAAAGAGCACTTCCACCTTGTCGATTGCACCGGGATCGATTCGATGCTCTTCGCGCAGCGCGAGCGCCGCGTCGATCGGCCGATGCGTGAAGTAATTGCTCGGGTGTTTCTTGAAGCCCACGCCCGGATGGATCATCCGCAACGGCTTCGCGAAGCCTTCGACAAGAAGGTGGGGCTCGGCCTCGCCGTGAAGGAAGGTATCGAAGAAGCCCTTGGGCTCGAAGAGCTTGCGGCTCGCCGTCCAGCCCATCTTTGCCAGCACCGCGCACTCGACGCCCATGCGCGCGGCATGACCCGAATGCGACGACTTGGTCATCGTGCCGGTGTTGATCGAGATGCTGCCGGCGCGCGAGCCGCCGAGGCCGAACGCCATGAGCATCTGGTCGCGCGTGAGATCGAGGAGCCATCCGGCGCCCGCGATTGCGCCGAACGTGCCCGTCGTACCGGGCTTGTGGAAACCCGAGCCCGTCTCGAGTCCCGTGGCCGCGAGGCGGAGTCTCCCCTGGACCTCGAAAGCGGCGACGATGGCCTCGATCACCTTGCGCGTGGGCAACGCCTGATGCTCGGCGATCGCGAGGATGGCCGGGAGCGTCGGCGAGGTCGGGTGATTGAGCGGGTACCACGTGTTGTCGAAGTCGAGCGCATGCGCCATGGTGCCGTTTGCATAGGCGGCATTGATGAGCGAAGTCTTGAAGCCGCCGGCGATGACGCTTGCCTGCGGCGCACCGCCCATCGCTTTCACGTATTCGGTGGAAATACGGCCGACCCCGAGCGGCTCGGTCGAGCCGGCAAGCATGACGGCGAGGCCGTCGAGCGTGACGTGCTTCGCGATCTCGACGGCTTCGCGCGGCAGCGAGTCGTAGCGGATTTCGTAAATTGCGTCGATAAATTGTTCTGTGAGGGTGTTAGCCATAGGACCTCTGAAAACCGTTCGTGCTGAGGAGCGCGGCGTCTCGAAGCACGAACAACGAATTAATTCGCAGTAGCACCCGAGACCTTGACGACCTTGCCCCACTTTTCGAGCTCGGTCCTGATGTACTGCGAGAACTGGACCGGCGAGCTGCCCACCGGCACGGCGCCGTCGGCCGAAAGCCTCGCCTTCACCTCCGGATGCTGCACCACTTTCACGAATTCAGCGTGCAATTTCTTGATCACCGGCGGCGGCGTGCCGGCCGGCGCGAGGACGCCGGTCCACGACGTCGATTCGGCGCCGGGGAAGCCCGCTTCGCCGATGGTCGGCAGCTCGGGCACCGCCGGAGAGCGGCTCGCCGTCGTCACCGCATGGGCCCGCACCCGGCCGCTTTTCATGTGCGGTATCGAGGACGGGATGCCGTTCAGCATGAGGTGCACGTTGCCGGCGATCACGTCCATCAAACCCGGCGTGCCGCCCTTGTACGGGATGTGGACGATATCCACCCGCGCGACCGCCTTGAAGAGCTCGGTCGCGAGATGCGAGCCGGTGCCGCTGCCCGCCGACGCGTAATTGATCTGTCCCGGTCTTGCTCGGGCGAGCGCAACGAGCTCCTTCACGTTGCGCGCCGGAACGCTCGGATGCGTGAGCACGACGTATGCGGCCTGCGCGAGCTGGGTGACCGGCGCGAAGTCGCGCAGCGGGTCGTAGGCGATCTTCGCGTAAAGATGCGGGCTGATCGCGATGCTGCCTATCGTCGCCATGACGAGTGTGTGGCCGTCCGGCGCCGCACGAGCGACAAGCTCCGTGCCGATGATGCCGCCCGAGCCGGGACGGTTCTCAACGATCACCTGCTGACCGATCGACTCGGAGACTTTCTGCGCGACCGTGCGCGCGACGAGATCGGTGCTTCCCCCGGCGGCGTTGGGGACGATGAAGCGGATGGGCCTGGAGGGAAAGTCGTCCGTTGCGGCGACAGCAGCAATGGGTGTCATTGCGAGGAGCAACGCGATCCTTCGACAGAGCCCAGGACAGGCTATGCAATCCCGTGGCGCACGTACAAGCGCGATTGCCACCTCACCCCTTCGCCGCTGCCAGCGTCTTCGCCTCGCGCTTCCTGATCGCCTCATGGCGCGCGATGAGCTTCTGCGCGCGCACGATGATCGGAATGTCGATCATCTTGCCGTCGAGCGCGAACGAGCCGCGGCCGGAGCTTGCCGCCTGCTTGTCCATCACGATGATCTTGCGGGCGTAGGCGACCTCGTCGTGCGAAGGCGAGTATTCCTCGTTGACGATCGTCACCTGCCCGGGATGGATGCAGCCCGCGCCATCGAAGCCGAAGCGCCGCGAGCGGCGAACCATCGCGCGGAACTTCTCCCAGTCGCCGAACGTGGCGACGGTGTCGATGAAACCGATCGGCATCACGCCCGCGGCGCGCGCCGCGATGATCATGCGCTGCTTGGGATGGAGCAGCACGTCGTCGTCCGGCTGCATGTTGCAGTCGAGCGCAAAGTCTTCGCCGCCGATGTTCATCGCGGCCACGCGCGGGCTCGCGCGCGGGATCTCGTCGATGCGCCCGAACGCGTCCGCCGTCTCGATCATCGTGATGAATTTCGTGTGGCCGACGCGCATGCCGCGCTTTTCTTCGAGCTCGCTCACGAGCTCGTCGAGGAGCCGCACGTGCGACGCGCTGTCGATCTTGGTGCACGCGATGCCATCCACATCCGCCATGATCGAATGCTCGAGGTCGCGTACCGCGAGCGAAAGCGGCCGGTTGATGCGCACCACCACGTCCGCGCCGCCGCGGCGTACGCGGGCAGCCGCCTTCTCCACCAGCGTCCTTGCGCGCTCCTTCTCCGCCGGCGGGACGCTGTCCTCGAGATCGAGCTGGATCACGTCGGCGCCGCGGGTGTGCGCCTTGTCGACGTATTTCTCGACGTTCACCGGCACGTACATGAGCGAGCGCCAGACGGGTAGTTCGTGTTCCATGGGCGACTCCTTGAGGGTCTTACTCGAGCGCGAGCCCGGCGTCCTTCACGACCTGGCGCCAGCGCGCGATTTCGCCGTGCACGTACTTGGTGAATTCCGCCGGGGTCATGGCGACCGGTTCCGCGCCTTCGGTCGCGTAGCGCTGCCGGAGCTGCGGCGCCTGCATCGCCTTGCGCAGCGTTTCGGAGAGCCGGTCGACGATCTCGGGCGGCGTCTTCGCCGGCGCGGCAAGGCCCCACCAGAGCTCGGCGACGTAGGGCACACCGCCTTCGACCACGGTCGCGATCTCGGGCGCGAAGGACGAGCGCTTTTCCGCGGCGATGCCGAGCGCCTTCACCCGTCCCGACTTCACCTGGACGAGCGCCGAAGGCAGGCTCGTGATGATGAGCTGAACGTGTCCGCCGACGAGATCGGTGAGCGCGGGGCCCATGCTCTTGTACGGCACGTGCGTGAGCTTCACGCTGGCGATCTTCGCGAAGAGCTCGGTCGCGAGATGGTTGCTGCCGCCGGTGCCCGAAGAGCCGTAGTTGAGCTCGCCCGGGCGCTTGCGCGCGAGCGCGACGAGCTCCTTCACCGACTTCACGGGCATCGACGGATGCACCACGACGATCATCGGACTCTTCGCCATCATCCCGATGTATGCGAAGTCCTTGAACACGTCGTACGGCATCTTGGCGCGGATCGCCACGTTGGTCGCGAAAGAGGCCTGTACGTTCAGGATCGTATAGCCGTCGGCGGGCGAGCGAACCGCCTGCTCCGCGCCGATCATGCCGCCGGCGCCCGGGCGGTTGTCGATCACGATGGGCTGACCGAGCAGCGGCGCCATGCTCTCGGCGCTCGCGCGCGAGAGCGTGTCGTTGCTCGCGCCGGGCGCGTAGGGGACGATGAGGCGTATCGGCTTCGAGGGATATGGCGCCTGCGCGAGCGCAGGCCCGGCTGCCGCCGCGATCGAAAGACCGAAAAGGGCCGCCGGCGCGGCACGGAACTTCACGCGACTTGCCGCCGCTAGCGCCGGTCGGCGCCGGTGGCGAGCTGCTTTTCGACTACGCGCGTCTCGTTCTTGAGCATGGTCGCAAGCTCGTTCACGCGCTTCTCGCTCATGCGGCTCGAGATCGCCGACACAGACAGCGCAGCGAATGCGACGCCGCTCTGGTTGTGCACGGCGTGGCCGATCGAGCGTACGCCTGCGAGCGAAGGCATCTCGCGCACCGCGTAGCCCAGCTTCTGCGCGCGCTTGATCTGCGCGAGGAGACTCGTCGGCGTGAGGCCGTACTCGGGGAGCCGCGCCGTATTCGCGTTGATGACGTGGCGCTGCTCCTCGTCGGAAAGCGCGGAGAGGATGGCAAGACTCCCCGTACCGACGCCGAGCGGGCGGCGCATGCCGGGCTCGAGGGTGAAGGTCTTGATCGGAAACGTGCCTTCCTGGCGTTCGACGCACACCGCGTCCAGGCCGCTTCTTTGCGTAAGGAACACCGTGTCGCCCGTCGCCTCGGCGATGCGCATCATCGCCGGATGGCAGATCTCGCGCAGGTTGTAGCGCGGGGCGGCCGTAAGCCCCAACTCGAAGAGCATGGGGCCGAGATAGTAGCGATGGCTGTCGGGGTCCTGCTGCACCATGTTCTCGAGCGTGAGGCACTTCAGCATGCGGTGCACCGTCGGGCGCTGGAGGCCGGTGCGGCTCGCGAGATCGAGGAGGCGGGAGCCGGTCCGGTTGTGGGCGGCGATTTCGCGGACGAGCACGAGCGCCCGTTCTATGCTTTGGGTGCCGGAAAGGCGGCCGCCGTTGTCGGGCGAGTTTTTCTTGGACATTGGGAACGTAAGTCCGGATAGTGAAAGCGAGCGCGGATTATGCCACCGCCGCGCCGATAGCGGAAGAATCGGCCCGGTGATATCGTACGCGCCGTTCCCAAATTTCCGCCTCGGCGGACCCCGAGTCCATATCCCGGAGAGGGGTCCGCGCCGCTTCGTTTGGCGCGTCTTCGACGCGCCTGCGTGCAGCAAGACCCGCTTAGGCGGCTATGCCGCCGCAACTTATTGGAGCCCAAGATGAATGATCGATCAGCCCCCCTGCCCGTTTCCGCCGGCGCCCGCCTCCGCGACGCGCTCGCGCAGGAAAAACCCCTCCAGATCGTCGGCGCCATCAACGCCTACTCCGCGCGCCTTGCGAAGCGCGTCGGCTTTCGCGCGATCTATCTCTCCGGCGGCGGTGTCGCGGCGGGCTCGCTCGGCCTGCCCGACTTGGGGATAAGCACGCTGGACGACGTTCTCACCGATATCCGCCGCATCACCGACGTCTGCGACCTGCCGCTCCTCGTGGACGCGGACACGGGCTGGGGCGGCGCCTTCAACATCGCGCGCACGGTGAAGTCGTTCACCAAGTTCGGCGCGGCCGGCATGCATATCGAAGACCAGGTGCAGCAGAAACGCTGCGGTCACCGCCCGAACAAGGAGGTCGTCAGCCAGGAGGAATTCGTCGATCGCATCAAGGCGGCTATGGACGCGAAAACGGACGCGGGCTTCGTCGTAATGGCCCGCACCGACGCGCTTGCCGTGCAGGGGCTCCAGGCCGCCATCGACCGCGCATGCGCATGCGTCGAAGCGGGCGTGGACATGATCTTCCCCGAGGCCATCACGGACCTCGAGATGTACAAAAAATTTGCCGACGCGGTGAAGGTGCCGATCCTCGCCAACATCACCGAATTCGGCAAGACGCCGCTTTTCAGCACGCAGGAGCTCGCGAGCGCGAACGTCGCGATGGCGCTCTATCCGCTGACGGCGTGGCGCGCGGCGAACGCAGCGACTCTCAAGGTGTACCAGACGCTTCGCAAGGAAGGGCATCAGAAGAACGTGGTCGGCATCATGCAGTCGCGCGACGATCTCTACGACTATCTCGACTACCACGACTACGAGAAGAAGCTCGACGCGCTCTTCGCCAAGCAGAAGTGAGCTAAGTCCTTCAAAACACGCGCGATCCGCCCGATGGGGTCGCGCGGGAGCAGGTATAATTGTGGACCGCCCGTGCGGGTGCGACGGCGGCCGTCCACGGAACCTGCGATGCAGCTTTTCACCTTTGGCCTGAACCACACCACCGCGCCGCTCGACGTGCGCGAGCGCGTGATCTTTCACGCCGAGCGGCTCACGCAGGCGCTGCGCGATCTGGTGGAAAACCGCCGGGCGAAAGAAGCGGCGATCATCTCGACGTGCAATCGCACCGAGATTTACTGCAACACCGACGAGCCGCGTGAGGCCGTGAGCTGGCTTGCGGGCTACCACGACATGAAACCGCAGCAGCTCGAGCCTTATCTCTACCACCTGCCGCAGGAGCAGGCGGTCAAGCACGCGTTCCGCGTCGCGAGCGGTCTCGATTCGCTGGTGCTGGGCGAGCCGCAGATCCTGGGTCAGTTCAAGGAAGCAGTGCGCAGCGCGGAAGCCGCTGGCACGCTCGGGCTCGTCCTGCACAAGCTCTTTCAGCGCAGTTTCTCGGTCGCAAAGACAGTCCGCACCGAGACCGAGATCGGCGCAAGCACCGTATCGATGGCTTCGGCCGCGGTTCGTCTCGCCGAGCGCATCTATCCCAGCATCGCCGGTCAGAACGTGCTCTTCGTCGGCGCCGGCGAGATGATCGAGCTCTGCGCCGCGCATTTCGCCGCGCATCATCCGCGGGGCCTCACGTTCGCGAACCGCAGCGAAGGCCGTGCGCTCGAGCTCTCCGAGCGTTTACGCGGCCGCGTGATATCGCTCAACGATCTGCCCGCCCAGCTCGCGCTGCACGACATTGTCGTGTGCTCCACCGCGTCGCCCCTTCCGCTCATCGGCAAAGGCCTCGTCGAGAGCGCGTTGAAAGCGCGCAAGCACCGGCCGATGCTCGTCTTCGATCTCGCGGTCCCGCGGGACGTCGAAGGGGAAGTCGCTTCACTCGACGACGTCTTCCTCTACAGCGTGGATGATCTCGGCAAGATCGCCCGCGAAGGCATGGACATCCGGGAGAACGCCGTCGCGCAGGCCGAGGTCATCATCGAAAACCACGTGACCGACTTCATGCACTGGCTCGGCAACCGTGAGGTGGTGCCGGCGATACGCGCGATGCGCGATTCCGCCGAGCGCTCGCGGCGGCACGAGGTCGAGCGCGCGCAGCGGCGGCTGGCGCGCGGCGACGATCCGAAGCTCGTGCTCGAAGAGCTTTCGCGCGCGCTCACGAACAAGCTGCTGCATCCGCCGACCCACGCGCTGAGCCACGCCACCGAAGACGAGCGCGACACGCTCGCTCAGATCCTGTCGAGACTCTACCGGTGAAAGCGAGCATCTCGGCGAAGTTGACGCAGCTCACGCATCGCCTGGACGAGCTGAACGCGCTCCTCTCGTCCCAGGACGTGACGAGCGACATGGACAATTACCGAAAGCTGACGCGCGAGCACGCCGAGATCTCGCCGGTCGTGGATCTCTACCGCGCCTACCGCAGCACCGAGGAAGACCTCGCGACCGCGCAGGAGATGACCGAAGACCCCGCGAGCCGCGACTTCGCGGAAGGGGAGATCCGCGCAAGCCGCGAGCGTCTCCAGTCGATCGAGGCCGAGCTTCAGAAGCAGCTGCTGCCAAAGGACCCCAACGATGCACGCAACATCTTCCTCGAGATCCGCGCGGGCACCGGCGGCGAGGAATCGGCGCTTTTCGCGGCGGACCTCTTTCGGATGTACGCGCGCTTCGCCGAGCGCAATCGCTGGCAGGTCGAGGTGATCTCCGAGAGCCCGTCGGACCTGGGCGGTTACCGCGAGATCATCGCGAAGCTCACCGGCACTGGTGTCTATTCGCGGCTGAAGTTCGAGTCCGGTGCGCACCGCGTGCAGCGCGTGCCCGACACCGAGACCCAGGGTCGCATCCACACGTCCGCCTGCACCGTCGCCGTGCTCCCCGAAGCCGACGAAGTCGCCGACGTGGTGCTGAATCCGGCGGAGTTGAAGATCGACACCTACCGCGCCTCCGGCGCGGGCGGGCAGCACGTGAACAAGACCGATTCGGCGGTGCGGGTTACGCACCTGCCCACCGGAATCGTGGTCGAATGCCAGGACGACCGCTCCCAGCACAAGAATAAGGCGCGCGCGCTCGGTGTCCTCGCCGCCCGTATCAAGGACAGCCAGGTCCGCGCCCAGCAGAGCAAGATGGCGGCAACCCGCAAATCCCTTGTCGGCAGCGGCGACCGCTCGGAGCGCATCCGCACGTACAATTTCCCGCAGGGACGCGTAACAGACCATCGCATCAACCTGACTCTGTATAAAATCGCTGCAATCATGGATGGCGACCTTTTCGAGCTTACCGACACACTGATCGCCGAGCACCAGGCCGAACAACTGGCCCAGCTCGGTGAAGACGCCACGGCGGCGGCATGAGCGCAACGACAATCGCGCAAGCGCTCGCCGCTGCGCAGCAACGCATCGATGCCCTCGATGCGCGGGTGCTGCTGGGCCATGCGATCCGGCAGGACACGACCTACCTCGCCACCCATCCCGACACGCAGTTGAATGCCGACGAGCAACGCGCCTACGCCGCGCTCGTCGAGCGGCGCGCGCAGGGCGAGCCCGTCGCCTATCTCACCGGCGAGCGCGAGTTCTACGGCCGGCCGTTCAAGGTGACGCCCGCGGTCCTGATCCCGCGCCCGGAGACGGAGCTGCTGGTCGACATGGCGCTTGAGCGGGTTCCGCGTGATGCGCCGGCGAAAGTGCTCGACATGGGCACGGGCAGCGGATGCGTGGCGGTCGCGATCGCCGCGGAGCGGCCGCGAGCGAAGATCCTCGCGCTCGACCGCTCATCCGAGGCGCTCGCGGTGGCGCGCCGCAACGCGGTCGAGCTGCGCGTGGGGAACGTTGCGTTCCTCGAAAGCGACTGGTTCGAGAAGCTCGGACGGGAGCGCTTCGACGTGATCGTCTCCAATCCGCCTTACGTCGCGAGCGCCGATCCGCATCTCGGTAAGGACGACGTGCGCTTCGAGCCGCGCAACGCGCTCGAAGCGGGACCCGACGGCCTCGATTACCTGCGGCGCCTCATCCGGCAGGCGCTGGGCCATCTGGCCCCGGGCGGGTGGCTTCTGGTCGAGCACGGCCACGACCAGGCGGACAAGACGCGCTCCCTCCTGCTCGCCTCGGGCTACGGCGAAATCTTCTCGGCGCGCGATCTGTCCGGAATCGAGCGTGTGGCGGGCGGTCGATTGACGGTGGCCGAGGGCGCCGGGTAAAATACCCGACAACATTACTCAACTTTAGGTTACCCATGTCCGTTCAAGACGTTATCAAGGACCAGGTCACGAAGAACAAGGTCGTCCTCTACATGAAGGGCTCGCCCGATTTCCCGCAATGCGGCTTCTCGGCGAACGCCTGCAACATCCTGCGCGCGTGCGGCGTGGAGGAGTTCTTCACCGTGAACGTGCTCGAGGACGCCGACATCCGGCAAGGCATCAAGCAATACGCGAACTGGCCGACCATTCCGCAGCTCTACGTGAACGGCGAGTTCGTCGGCGGCTCCGACATCATGATGGAGATGTACAAGAGCGGCGAGCTGAAGAAGGTGCTCGAAAGCTAGTCTCGCGTCCCCCGTCAGTCCGGCGCCAGGCCGGGATCCAGTGGGGGTTGGACGCCTAGGCTCGAAAACGCTGGATTCCGGATCGGCTCGCACTCCCGGGCGGTCCGGAATGACGATCTTCCTCTTTACATCACGTAAACGTACTGGCCAAACAGGAGCAGCGCGATAACCAGCAGCGCGCCTCTGAGCCACCGCCGGAACGTCTCCGCGTCGATGCGGCTCCTGATGCGCACACCCCAGATCGCGCCCGCGCCCGCCACGATCGCGAGCGGCAGCGTCACCAGCCACTGCGTCGCGGTCACGCCGCCTGCTGTCGCGAGCGTCACGAATTGCGTCGATTTGCCCGTTAGAAAACAGATGTTCATCGCCTGCACGAGCATCGTCGGCTGCACCGCGATCGCGAGGTAATAGACGATCAACGCCGGCGCGGCGACGTTTGACGTGCCCTCGGATAGTCCCGCGAGCACGCCGAATACAAAGCCGAACGGGTGCTTGTGTCGGCGCACGAACGGCCACTCGGAGAGCCCCAGCCAGCTCAAGGCCAGATAGACGAGGATGATCCCCGCCAGCAGGAGCGTGTACGGAAACGCGGGATAGGCGATGAAGATCGTCGTGCCGATCGCCGCGCCGATCATCATATAGAGCGGCATCATCCAGAACTCGGCGAGCACGCGGCGCACCGGGACGCCTTTCAGGGCGGCGACGAGCACGGTCGCGATGCACGGTATCAGCACGATGATGACGGCCGTGCGGATGTCGGTGGCGAGCGCGATGAGCGGCGTCGCGATCGTCGGAAAGCCGAGCCCGAGCGCGCCCTGGATGACGCCGGCGAAGAGCACGATCACCACGATCCCCGCGACCAGCGCCACGCTCAGCGATTCGAATCCCGGCATCGTCGAATGTCTTATGTCGTTGTTGGGACTGGATATTACGGGCCGCGAGTTTGCCATGCCAGTTCGATTGAACTACGATGCGGTGCTCATGCGCCAAGGGCTTCCATGGCCATCCAAGAAGATCCTTCCCAATTCCGGACTTCGCCCGCGCTACAACCGGCGGCGTCCGCTGTTGCGAGCCCTGCATATGTCGACGGCGGGCGCGCGGTCGACGCTGCGCGCGGCTGGGCCTGGATCGTCGAGGGTTTCGGCATCTTCCGGCGTCAGGCGGGAATGTGGGTCGTTCTCACCATCATCTTTTTCCTGATCGTGTTCGCGCTCAACGTGGTTCCCGTGATCGGACCGATCGCAATGCTGCTCGCCGCTCCGGTGCTCGTCGGCGGCATCATGGAAGGCTGCAAGGCGGTTGATGGCGGCGCGGAGCTCGAGCTCGCCCATCTCTTCGCGGGTTTCCGGCGCAATACGCCGCAGCTCATGCTGCTTGGCGTAATCAGTTTTGTCCTCACGCTTGGCGCGATGATCCCGGTGATCGTCCTGATGGGCACGGGCATTTTCGCAGGCGGTGCGACGGGCGGGGTCGCCGGCGCGCTCGTGTTCAGCACCACCGCGCTGCTCGCGGGACTGATCGCGCTCGCGCTTTTCGTGCCGGTGAGCATGGCGCAGTGGTTCGCGCCGGCGCTCATCATGTTCGAGAACCGCAGCGCGGTTAACGCCGCCATTCACAGCTTCAAGGGCTGTCTAAGGAACATTCTCGCGTTCCTGCTTTTCGGCATCGTCGTGTTCGCGCTGGCAATACTCGCCGCCATACCTTTCATGCTGGGTTGGCTCGTGCTCGCGCCCGTCGTATTCGCCTCGGTGTATTGCGGCTATCGCGACATCTACGTCAAACGCTAGGAGGAGCTTTCTATGAACATCATGGTGGAACCCAAGAATCTGGTTAAGGCACCTGCGGCGGGCGGCAAGACACGCATGACGCCGAGCGAGGCATTCGTGGAGACGCTGCTCGCTCAGGGCGTGAAGGACACCTTCGGGATCGTCGGCTCCGCCTATATGGACGCGCACGACCTTTTTCCGCTCGCGGGCATCCGGTTCGTATCGGTCGCACATGAGCAGAACGCCGCGCACATGGCCGACGGCTATTCGCGCGTCACCGGCAAGCACGGCGTGTGCATTGCGCAGAACGGTCCCGGCATCACCAACTTCGTTACCGCCATCGCCGCCGCGTACTGGGCGCATTCGCCGGTCGTCGCGATCACGCCCGAATCGGGCAGCCTGACCATGGGCCTCGGCGGCTTCCAGGAGACCGAGCAGATGCCGATCTTCTCGAAGATCACGAAGTGGCAGGTGCACGTGAACTCGCCTTTGCGCATGGCCGAGCTCACGTCGCGCGCGTTCGACATCGCGATGAACGAGCGCGGACCGGTGCAGGTGAACGTACCGCGGGATTATTTCTACGGCGAGGGCGACTTCGACATTCCCCAACCGCAGCGCGTCGAGCGCGCGGCGGGGGGGCCGGACACGCTGGATGCGGCGGCGAGGATGCTGGCCAAAGCGAAGTTCCCGGTGATTCTTTCCGGCGGCGGCGTGGTGATGGCGAACGGCGTCAAGGAGTGCATCGCGCTCGCGGAATACCTCACGGCGCCTGTCGTGAACTCGTACCTGCACAACGATTCGTTCCCGGCGAGCCACCCGCTTTGCTGCGGGCCGCTCGGCTACCAGGGCTCCAAGGCCGCGATGAAGCTGATCGCCCGCGCCGACGTCGTGCTCGCGCTGGGCTCGCGGCTCGGGCCTTTCGGCACGCTGCCCCAGCACGGTCTCGACTACTGGCCCAAGGACGCCAAGATCATCCAGGTCGATTCCGACATGCGCATGCTCGGGCTCGTGAAGAAGATCTCCGTCGGCATTTGCGGGGACGCGCGCCTGGCCGCAGTCGAGCTTCTGGAGCGGCTGAAAGCACAGGGCAGGCTCACCGCCAACAAGCAGCGGATCGCGCAGGTGAAGGCCGAAAAGGAAGCGTGGAAGGAGGAGCTCGCGACGTGGCCTTCTCCCAACGAGAAAGGCCGCGTCGGCCCGCGCCAGGCACTGGCTGCGCTCGCGCGCGCGATGCCGAAGAACGCGATGGTGTCCACGGACATCGGCAACGTGTGCTCGGTCGCGAACAGCTATCTCCACTTCGAGATGGCCCCGTCTTTCCTCGCGGCGATGAGCTTCGGCAATTGCGGCTACTCCTACCCGGCGGCGATCGGCGCAAAGGTGGGGCGTCCGGACCGTCCGGCCATCGCCTATGTCGGCGACGGCGCATGGGGCATGAGTCTCAACGAAGTGCTGACCTGCGTGCGCGAGAACATTCCCGCGATCGCGGTGGTGTTCAACAACGGGCAGTGGGGCGCCGAGAAGAAGAACCAGATCGATTACTTCGAGAAGCGCTACCTCGGGACCAACCTCAAGAACCCGAACTTCGCGGACGTCGCCGAAGCGATGGGCGCGAACGGGATCACGGTGGACCATGTCGACGAGATCGGCGATGCGCTGCGCGGGGCCGTCAGGTCGAACAAGCCGACGGTCATCAACATGATGCTCACGCAGGAGCTGGGAGACCCGTTCCGGCGCGATGCGTTCAGGCAGCCGCGGCGGTTACTCCAAAAATATCGGAAATACTCGGCGAAGGAGTTTCGCTAGAAAGCTTCACCGCAAAGGTCGCAAAATAACGCGACGGACGGCGGTCAACGCCTTACGGCAGCGACTTCCGCGCTTTCGCGATCGCTTTCTTCACCTGGGCCGGCGCCGTGCCGCCGACGTGGTTGCGCGCGGCGAGGGAGCCTTCCAGCGTGAGCGCGTCGTAGACGTCCCTTCCGATCACACGCGAGAAGCGGGTCAGCGTCGCGAGATCGAGCGCGGAGAGATCTTTCCCCGCGTCCTCCGCGTAGCGCACCGCGCGCGCGACCGCTTCGTGCGCTTCACGGAACGGCACTCCTTTCCTGACGAGGTAATCCGCGAGGTCGGTGGCCGTCGCGAAACCGCGCCGCGCGGCCTCGCGCATCGCGTCGCGATTGACTTCCAGACCGCCGAGCATCTCCGTGAACACCCTGAGGCTCGCGGTGAGCGTGTCCACCGTATCGAACAGCGGCTCCTTGTCTTCCTGGTTGTCCTTGTTGTAGGCGAGCGGCTGGCCTTTCATGAGGGTGAGGAGCGCCACCAGGTGGCCATTCACCCGTCCGGTCTTGCCCCTGATCAACTCCGGCACGTCCGGGTTCTTCTTCTGCGGCATGATCGACGAGCCGGTGCAGAAGCGGTCGGCGAGGTCGATGAAGCCGAACTGCGGGCTCATCCACAAGATGATCTCTTCGCAGAAGCGCGAGAGGTGCGTCATCAGGAGCGCCGCGCAAGCGCAGAACTCGATCGCGAAGTCGCGATCGGACACCGCGTCCAGCGAGTTCTCAGCGACGGCGTCGAAGCCCAGCTCCTTGGCAACCATCTTCCGGTCGATCGGAAACGAGGTGCCCGCGAGCGCGGCGGCCCCGAGCGGCAGCCGGTTCACGCGCTTGCGGCAGTCGGCAAGCCGCTCGCGATCGCGCGCGAGCATCTCGAAGTAGGCGAGCAGATGATGGCCGAACGACACCGGCTGTGCGACCTGCAAATGCGTGAAGCCCGGCATGATCGTATCGACGTGCTGCGCGGCGACATCGAGGAGGGCGCCTTGTAGCTTCTTCACCAGCGCCGCGATCTCGTCGATCGCCGCGCGCAGGTAGAGCCGCACGTCGGTCGCCACCTGATCGTTGCGCGAGCGCGCGGTGTGCAGGCGCTTGCCAGCGTCGCCGACAAGGTCCGTCAAGCGCCGCTCGATATTGAGGTGCACGTCCTCGAGATCCACCGACCATTGAAAGCTGCCCGCGCGGATCTCCTTGCGGATCTGCGCGAGGCCTTTCTCGATCGCCGAGAGGTCTTTCGCGGTGAGTATGTCCGCGGCTTTCAGCATGCGCGCATGAGCGAGCGAGCCTTGGATATCGAACTCGGCGAGGCGATGATCGAAAGCAACCGACGCGGTGAAGCTCTTCACGAGGTCGGTGACCGGCTCCTGAAAGCGCCCCGACCAGCCGCCGGCTTTCTTATCACTCGCTGACATATGCCCTGATAGAATTGGCCGGCGTATGAAATGCTGCAAGCCGGTTGACACGCGGAGGTGCGTGAGTTCTTTCGAACGATCGCGATGGCCAGTATAAATCAAAACGCCTACACGAGCGCTTTACCCAACTTCCGCAACCTCGGCATTCTGCTGCGCATACTGATCGTCGTAAACGTGCTCGCCATCGGCGCGGCGATCGCGCGCGCGCCGACGCTCGTCGGATCGTGGCGGGAGCTCCTCGAGATCTCCGCGATCATGCAGCCCATTCTCATGTCGACCGTGCTCGTGCTCGCCGCGCTCGACGGGGCGCTCCGGCGCCTGCCTTATTTCATGAGCGCGGGCGCCGTGATCGCGATCGCAGTCGTCGTCGCCCTGGCCGTGACGTTGATGATGTACGAGAACCCGCGTGAGGCCGTGCCCGCATTCGAGCGCTACGGCGTGCTCGCCGCGCTCGCCGCGATCATGCTGCTCGCGTACTTCGATTTGCGGGGCCGCGCGCTCTCGCCGGCCGTCGCCGAAGCGCGGCTGCAGGCATTGCAGGCGCGCATCCGCCCGCACTTTCTTTTCAACAGCCTCAATGCGGTCCTGTCGCTCATCCGGCAGGAGCCAAGACGCGCTGAAGCTGCGCTGGAAGACCTCGCGGAGCTCTTTCGCGTGGTGATGGGCGACAACCAGCAGCTTTCGCCGATCGCGCGCGAGGTGCAGCTCTGCCGGCAGTACCTCGAGCTCGAGCAACTGCGCCTGGGCGACCGGTTGAAGGTCGCGTGGCGCATCGACAAAATGCCGGAGGACGCGCTGGTGCCGCCGCTCGTGCTGCAGCCGCTCCTGGAGAACGCGGTCTACCACGGCATCGAGCCGCGCGTGGAGCCGGGCGAGATCAGCATCGACATCTACACGAGCCGCAACGAATTGCATGCGGTGCTGCGCAACCCCTACGAGCGCCAGGGCAACCACCACGCCGGCAACAAGATGGCGCTCGCCAACATACGGGAACGGCTCCAGCTCCATTTCGACGCGGAGGCGCGGCTCGACACCCGCGTGCGCGAAGACATGTACCAGGTGCATATCGTGCTTCCCTATGTGAAATCACCCGTATGAGCGAAGAGCCGCTGCGCATACTGATCGTGGACGACGAAGCGCCGGCGCGCGCGAGGCTGCGCGACGTGCTCGCCGACCTGTCCGCAGAGATCGCGTTCGAGGTCGTCGGCGAAGCCGCCACGGCGCGTGCCGCGCTCGATACGCTCGCCGCGACGGCGGCCCAGGTGATCCTGCTCGACATCCGCATGCCCGAGATGGACGGGATCGAGCTCGCACAGCATTTGCAGAAACTGCCGGAGCCGCCTGCGGTCATATTCACGACGGCTTACGACGGCTACGCTATTCGCGCGTTCGAAGTGCGCGCGATCGATTACCTGCTGAAGCCGATACGCACCGCGCGCCTGAAGGAAGCGCTCGTGCGGGCGCGCAGCGCCCGCGGGCCGACCATCGAGGCGCTGCGGGAGGTGAGCCAGAAGGCGCCGGCGTTCCTCTCGGCGCAGGAGCGCGGGCGCATCCATCTGATACCGGTGGAAGACGTGATCTATCTCAAGGCGGAGTTGAAATACGTGACGGTGCGCACCGCGCAGCGCGAGTACCTGATCGAGGACGCGCTCGCGCGCCTCGAGCAGGAGTACCCGGACCGCTTCGTGCGGGTGCATCGCAACTGCCTCATCGCGCGCGCCGCGATCCGCGGGTTCGAGCGCAACGTAGCCGAAGGCGAAGCGCAATGGGTCGCGCTGCTCAAGGATTGCGACGAGAAGATCGCCGTCTCGCGGCGACAGCAGCACATCGTACGCGAATTTGCAAAGTGAGCGCGAAGTGAGCGCGGCCGCGCCCGCCAGGGTCGTGATCGCGACACGCGAATCGGCGCTGGCGCTGTGGCAGGCGCGCGAAGTCGAGTCGCAGCTTCGAAGGACGCACCCGGGGCTTGCGATCGATCTTCTTGGCATGACCACCGAAGGCGACCGCAAGCTCGACGCCTCGCTCGCGAAGATCGGCGGGAAAGGCCTGTTCGTGAAAGAGCTCGAGGATGCCGTGGCCCGTGGGGACGCGGACGTCGCGGTCCATTCTATGAAGGATGTGCCGATGGAGCTCGTGTCGGGCCACGTGATCGCGGCCACGCTCGAGCGCGCCGATCCACGCGACGCGTTCGTCTCGAACCGCTACCGCGCCCTCGCGAATCTGCCGGCGGGCGCGCGTGTCGGCACGTCGAGCCTGCGCCGCGAAAGCCAGCTTCGCGCGGCGCGCGGCGATCTCACCGTGCAGCCGCTCCGCGGCAACGTCCCGACGCGGCTGCGCAAGCTCGACGAAGGGCAGTACGACGCGATCCTGCTGGCCGCCGCGGGCTTGAAGCGGCTCGGTCTCGCCGATCGCATCACCGCGCTCCTCCCGACGGACGAGAGCCTGCCGGCGGCGGGCCAGGGTGCGATCGGGATCGAATGCCGCACGGACCGCAGGGACCTCCTTCGCCTGCTTGCGCCACTCGACCATCCTCAGACTTCGCTCGCCGTGCGCGCGGAGCGGACCGTCGCGCGGCTGCTCGCAGGCTCATGCAACGTGCCGCTTGCCGCGTACGCCGAAATCACGGCGGGTCACATGCGGCTCCGCGGTTACGTGGGATCCCCCGATGGTTCGGCGGTCGCGAGAGCGATGGTCGAAGGTCCGGCCGCCGACGCCGAGCGCCTCGGCGAGCTGCTCGCGGCGCGGCTGCGCGAGGCCGGTGGGGCCGAGATCCTCGCGCGGCTCGCCGCAGCGCCCGGTCGTCCATAAGCGGGTGCGGTTATTGCGAGGACCGCTAGGGACGTGGCACCCCATCGCTCCGCTAACCGGAACGTCCGCTGGTGAGCAACCGCCTTGCCGGGCGCGGCGTCGTTATCACGCGGCCCGCCCACCAGGCCGCTCCGCTCGGACGCCTCATCGAGGGGCAAGGCGGGCGCGCGATCCTGTTTCCCGCGATCGAGATACTGGACGTGGAAAGTCCGGCCCTCGATGCGCTTATCGACCGCCTCGAAGCATTCGACATCGCGATTTTCATCAGCCCGAACGCAGTCACCCGGGGACTGGCGACGATACGGCGGCGCCGCGCGCTGCCGGAAGGGCTGACGGTCGCCGCGATCGGCGGCGGCAGCGCCCGCGAATTGCGACGGCAGGGCGTTGCGGCAGTGGTTGCGCCCACCGCAGGCGCGGACAGCGAGGCGCTCCTGGCGGCACCTGAGCTTCAGGCGATCGGCGGCAAGCGCATCGTGATCTTCCGCGGCGCCGGCGGGCGCGAGCTTCTGCACGATGAGCTGCGCTCGCGCGGCGCAGCCGTCGAGTATGCCGAATGCTATCGGCGGCGGCGCCCGCAAACGGATCCCGCGGCGCTCCTCGCCGCGTGGGGGCGTGGCGACATCGATGCAGCCGTCGCCACCAGCAGCGAGGGACTGCGCAATTTCGCCGAGATGATCGGCCCCCGCGGGCGAGCGCATCTCGCGACAACAATGCTTTTCGTGCCGCACCCGCGGATTGCGGCAACCGCGCGCGAGCTGAGTCTCGATCGACTTGTTGTCACAGGACCTGGCGAAGAGGGCATCGTTGAAGGACTCGCGCGGCATTTTGGGTGAGCTTCTCCACGCCGGAGTCGTGTTGCGGCGCACCGCCTATGCTTTCATACTGACCACGCCGTGAACGACACCAATCCTCAGCAGCCTCCGCTTCCCGGGCCGGCGGAAGCCGCGGCGCGCGAGCCTGCCCCGACGCCGCCCGCCGCGTCTGCCCCGCCCACAAAGCCCGCGCGGCCGGCGTTCGGCCTCGTCCACGCCGCGACCCTCCTCGCGGTTCTCGCGCTCCTGCTCCTGGCGGTCCAGTGGTACACGACCGGGGCCGCGATCGACCGCTTGCGTCAGGACGTCGCGAAGAAGCTTTCCGAGACCGACACGGGCAACAAGGAGAGCCGCGTCGTCGCCGAGCAGGCGCGCGAGGCGAGCGCCGAAGCGCAGGTGAAGCTGGGCGTCCTCGAAAGCCGCATCGCAGAATCGCAGAGTCAGCAGATCGCGCTCGAGGCGCTCTACCAGGACCTTTCGCGCAACCGCGACGAATGGGCCTTCGCCGAGATCGAGCAGTCGCTTTTGATCGCGAGCCAGCAGCTCCAGCTCGCCGGTAACGCCAAAGCCGCGCTGATCGCGCTCCAGAACGCGGATATGCGGCTCCAGCGCATGGAGCGGCCGCTGCTCACCCCTCTGCGCAAGGCGATCAACCGCGACATCGACCGGTTGAAAGCGCTGCCGTACGTGGACACGGTCGGCATCGCGGTGCGCCTGGACAACGTGATCGCGGCGGTCGACACGCTTCCGCTCGCGATGGAGGTGCGGCCGCCCGATGCCGCAAGCACCGAGCTTGCGCGCGATAAACCGGAGAACGCGTGGACGCGCTTCTGGCGCGAGGCCTGGACAGAGATCAAGCAGCTCGTGCGCGTGCAGAACATGGACCGTCCGGAGGTGCCGCTGCTCGCGCCGCAGCAGATATTCTTCCTGCGCGAGAACCTGAAGCTGCGGCTCCTCGGCGCGCGGCTCGCGCTCCTCTCGCGCGACCAGGCGAGCTACAAGGCGGACCTGAGCGCCGCGCGCGACTGGATCACCCGCTACTACGACGTGCGCGAGAAATCGGTGGCCAACGCGCTCGGAACGCTGCGCAATCTGCAGGAGGGCGAGATCACCATCGAGCTGCCGGAGATCTCGTCGACGCTGGATGCGTTGCGCAACCTGCGTATCGCTCGCGACCGTCCCGCGAGGTAAGAATTCGCAGTACAAAAACCCTTCGTGACGAGGAGCGGCAGCATCTCGAAGTACGAACAACCAGCCGTTCCCCCTTCGAGACGGCCCTCGATGGCCTCCTCAGGGCGAACGGGGCTTGTAACGCGAACCGAGGTTTACGACAGTAGATGAAGACATTGTTCTGGGTCATCGCGATCTTTGCCCTCGCCGTCGGGCTTGTCGTGGCGGCGCGCTACAACGACGGCTATGTGCTCGTCGTGCTGCCGCCGTATCGTATCGAGATCGCGCTGAACCTCCTGCTCGTGCTGCTCGCGGCCGGTTTCGTGGTGCTCTACAGCGTGCTGCGTCTCGTGACCGGCGCGGTCTACATTCCGGCGCGGGTGCGGCAGTACCGCCTCGCGCGGCGCCGCGAAAGAGCGCAGTCCTCGCTCCTCTCCGCGCTCGAAGCGTATTTCGAAGGTCGCTATGCGAAAGCGGAGCAGGCGGCCGCGCAATCGATCGAGTTGGGCGAGAACAAGCGGCTTTCGGCGGTCCTCGCGGCGCGCGCCGCGCACGAGCTGCGGGCATACGATCGCCGCGATGGCTATCTCGGGCGCGCCAAGCAGGATGCGCCGGCAGAAGACGCGTTGCGCATCATCACCGAAGCCGAGCTTCTGCTCGACGAGCGCCGCGCGGAAGAAGCGCTCGAGCTGCTGAAGGAACTGCCGCGAAAGCACACGGCGGCGCTCCGTCTCGAGCTCAAGGCGCGGCAGCAGAACCGCCAATGGGGCGAAGTGAGCGCGCTGGTCGGCGATCTCGAGCGGCGCGGCGTCTTCGACGAAGACCAGGCGGCGAAGCTCCGCACGCACGCGGTCGCGGAGAACCTGAAGCGCAAGGGCTACGACGCGCACGCGCTCGAAGAAGCCTTCAGAAAGCTCACCGACGCACAGAAGCGCGAGACCGCGATCGCGAAGGCGGCCGCGCTCTGTTACATCGGCATCGGCAACGGCGCGCAGGCGCAGCAGATCATCGAGCAGAGCCTCGACACGGCTTGGGACAGCGAGCTCGTCTCGCTGTATTCCGCGAGCCAGGGGGGCGATACGGTGCGCAAGATCGAGCGTGCCGAAAAGTGGCTCGAGGCGCATCCGGGCGATGCCGCGCTACTGCTTACGCTGGGCCGTCTGTGCGCGCGCCAGGGACTCTGGGGGAAAGCGCAGAGCTATCTCGAGGCAAGCATCTCGGTCGAGCCCACGCATACCGGCCACGTCGAGCTTGCGCGGCTGCACGAGCGGTTAGGGAATGCCGATGCGGCGCGCAGGCACTATCGGGAGAGCCTCGAGCTGGCGCTCGCGAGGCTCAAGACGTGATGGCTATCGGAAGAGTGATATGGAAGTGATATGAAGAGGTGATATGAGGGGGTGATATGAAGGAGTGATGAACCGCTCTTCACCTATCACTCTTTCATATCACTCCTTCGGTAGCCATCACCTCGTCGGTAGCTATCACTTCTGAGCCGCCGGTGCGACGGCGGGAGTAAAGGCATCCGAGAAGAACTCGTCCTCCGGCAAGCCGCACTGCGTCGTGAAGTCCTTGTGCGCGGCTTCGACCATCACCGGCACGCCGCACGCGTAGACCTGGTAACCGGTGAGATCGGGGAAGTCCTCCATCACCGCCCGGTGCACGAACCCGGTGCGGCCGGTCCACTGGTCTTCCGGCGTTGCTTCGGACAGCACCGGTACGAACTTGATCCCATGCTCGGTCTGCCACTTCTCGGGGAGCGAGCTCAAGTACAGATCGGCGGGGCGGCGTCCACCCCAGTAGAGGGTCATCGACCGCGAGGTGCCCTTGTGGAGCGCGTGCTCGATCATCGCCTTGATCGGCGCGAAGCCGGTGCCGCTCGCGAGGAAGATGATGGGCTTCGCGGATTCCTCGCGCAGGAAGAAGGTGCCGAGCGGCCCTTCGAAGCGCAGGATCTCCTTCTCCTTCATCTTGTTGAACACGTGATCGCTGAACGGGCCGCCGTAATTGCGAAGGTGCAGCTCGAGGAGCGCGTCGTCTTCGGGCGGATTCGCCATCGAAAGGCTGCGCCGCATGCCGCCGCGCATGAGGATGTCGATGTATTGGCCGGCGAGGAACTGGAGACGCTCATTCGCGGGGAGCTTGAGACGGATCCGCATCACGTCGGGCGCGACGCGCTCCATCTGGTGCACGCGGCACGGCAGCATCTTCACGACGATGTCTTTTACCGCGCTGATCTCGCGGCATTCGATCACGAGATCGGAGAGCGGCTTCGCCTGGCAGAAAAGCGCGTAGCCCTGCGCTTTCTCCTCGTCCAGGAGCGCGGTGTCCTGATACGTGCCGTAGTCGACCGCGCCGTCGAGCACCTTGCCTTTGCACGCTCCGCAAGCGCCGTTGCGGCAGCCGTATGCGATGACGAAACCTTCGCGCAGCGCGGACTCGAGCACGGTCTCGCCGTCCTGTGCTTCGTACGAGTGGTTGCTCGGCTTGATGGTGATGCGGTGAGGCATGCTCGCCGGGAGTTCTGAGGCTAAAATCGCGGATTCGGAAGTCTACAACAGTGCTGCGACAACGGGACCGGGGTTACGCCTGATGGAAGACGGCGACTTTCTGCTCGTGCTCACCAATCTGCCCGATCGCGACGCGGCGGAGAAGCTCGCGCGGCGGCTCGTCGAGTCGCGTCTCGCCGCGTGCGTGAACATCCTGAACGGCTGCACCTCGATCTACCGCTGGAAAGGCGACGTCGAGCGCGCGGACGAAGTGCCGGTGCTGATCAAGACGCGCGCGGCGCGCTATGAAGAGATCGAAGCCGCGATCCGCGAACAGCATACGTACGAAGTGCCGGAAGTGATCGCTGTGCCAATCGCAAGCGGCCTCGACGATTATCTGCAATGGGTCGCGGAAGAGACCGCGATTCCCATCGGCTGACGATACCTGTGCGCATCCTGGGGTTTTTCGTGGTGCTGGTCACCGCGCTCGCCTCGCTGACCTGCCACGGCGCCGCCGAGCCCGATCTCCTCGAGCCGGAGAAGGCTTTCCGCTTCGATGCCCGCGCGCTGGGCGCCGACGCGATCGAAGTGCGCTACCAGGTGGCGCCCGGCTACTACCTCTATCGGGACAAGTTCAAGTTCGCCATCGAGCCCTCGACTATGGAGCTCGGCGCCGCCGAGATTCCGCCGGGAGAGCGCAAGAAGGACGAGTTCTTCGGTGAGGTGGAGACCTATCGCGGCGAGCTCCGCATCCGGGTGCCGGTGAAAAACGCGCGCGCAGGCGACGCCGCGACGATCACGGCGACCTCCCAGGGCTGCGCCGACGTCGGGGTCTGCTACATCCCGCAGGACCAGAAAGCGCGCATCGTTCTCGCCGCGGGCGGGGCTTCCACCGCGGCCTCGGCCACCCGATCGGATCTGCCAGCCGGCTTCTTCGCTTCCGACGGGCCTTCCTCATCCGCGGCCGACGATACCGCCATCGCGAAGCTCTTCCACGGCAGCCCGCTCCTCCTCATCCTGAGCTTTTTCGGCTTCGGGCTCCTGCTTTCCCTCACCCCGTGCGTGCTGCCGATGATCCCGATCCTCTCGGGCATCATCGTCGGCCGCGGCGCGCAGATGACGCGGACCCACTCATTCCTGCTCTCGTTCGCCTACGTGCTGGGGATGGCGATCACCTACGCCGCGGCGGGCGTGCTGGCGGGGCTCTCGGGCGCGATGCTCTCGACCGTGCTCCAGAACCCCTGGGTGATCGGCGCCTTCGCCGGCATTTTCGTCGTGCTCGCGGGCGCTATGCTCGGCTTCTACGAGCTTCAGCTGCCCGCCGCGCTCCAGACCCGATTGACCCTGGCAACCAACCGTCTTCCCGGCGGCCATTTCGCCGGCGTGTTCGGCATGGGGGCGCTCTCGGCCCTGATCGTCGGCCCCTGCGTCGCCGCGCCGCTCGCCGGCGCCCTCCTCTACATCAGCCAGAGCCGCGACGTGGTGCTCGGCGGCTCGGCGCTCTTCGCGATGGCCTTCGGCATGGGCGTGCCGCTGCTCGCCGTCGGCGGCTCCGCGGGCGCGCTGATGCCCAAGGTCGGTCCGTGGATGGACACCATCAAGCGCTTCTTCGGCGTGCTGCTCCTCGGGGTGGCGATCTATCTCGTGTCGCCGTTCGTGCCCGTCACCGCACAGATGCTCGCGTGGGCGGCGCTCCTCATCGTGAGCGGCATCTACGTTCGGGCGCTCGATCCTTTGCCGGCCGACGCGCGCGGCTTCGACCGTTTCGCAAAAGCGGTCGGCATGATCGCGCTCGTGACCGGCATCGCGTATCTCGTCGGTGCGTTGTCCGGTGCGCGCGACGTGCTCCAGCCGCTCAGCGCCGTGCGAAGCGGGACGCCTGCTGCCGCGGAGGGCGCGACGGCGGTGGCGTTCACGCGCGTCAACTCCCCCGCCGAGCTCGACAAGGCCATCGCGGCCTCGCGCGGGCGCACGGTGATGCTCGACTTCTATGCCGACTGGTGCGTCTCGTGCAAGGAGATGGAGCGCTTTACGTTCACTGACGCAGCGGTGCAGAAGCGCCTCGGTGAGATGACGAAGCTTCAGGCCGATGTCACCGGGAGCTCCGCGGACCATCAGGCGCTGCTCAAGCGCTTCCGGCTCTTTGGGCCGCCGGGAATCGTCTTCTTCGACCGCGGCGGGCGCGAAATCTCGGGTTTGCGTGTGATCGGCTTTCAGCCGGCCGAGCGCTTCGCGCGCGTGCTCGACCAGGCGCTCACGTTCGATCAGTGAAAGCCCTCGTCGTCGTCGTGGCGGTCATGGCTGCGGCCGCCGGTTTTGGCTATCACCTGTGGAAGATCGCGCCGGGCGACGGCGACGCCGATATGGCCGCCTACGTCATGCAGGCGGAGTTCAACGACCTCGAAGGCCGCGTGCAGCGCCTGGACCAGTGGAAAGGCAAGGTCCTGGTCCTCAACTTCTGGGCGACGTGGTGCGGTCCCTGCCGGGAGGAGATTCCCCTCCTGATACGACTCCAGAAGCGGTATGGGGACCAAGGGCTCCAGCTCGTGGGGCTCGCGATCGACCAGCCTGAAAAGGCCGGGCCTTTCGCCGGCGAGCTCGGCATCAACTACCCCGTGCTGGTCGGGACCGGCGATGCGCTCGACTTCGCCCGGGTGCTCGGAAACCGGACGGGCGTCCTGCCCTACACGGTGGTTTTCGACCGATCGGGCGGCGTCGCCCACAGGGAAGTCGGCATCGTCAAAGAGGCCGAGCTGGAGCCGCTCATCAATCGGCTACTTCGGCGATAATCCGGGAACCTGGCGCAACTTGCGCTAACGTGCATAGGCGGGCCGGCGGCCTGAAGACGGATATCGCGGCTTCGGTGACGCATAAATGTGAGCCATCACTCACGCTGCAGGCCGAGCCTAAAATCTCGGCAATTTCGGCCAATTGCTGGACATCCCCGCGCTATCTGCGGCAAACTTCCGCTCGCTACAGGAAAAATTCCACGCCCGCCCGCCAGCAGGCTCCGGCAACACTAGCGTAAGGACCGATGGCGAAGAAGATTCTGGTGTTGAGCGGCCCCAATCTGAACCTCCTCGGAAGCCGCGAGCCCGACCGCTATGGCACGACGACCCTCGCCGCGATAGCCGAGGCTTTGACGGCCCAGGCGAAGGCCGCCGGCGCCGGCGTGACGTGCTTTCAGAGCAACTCGGAATCGGAGTTGGTGGAGCGCATCCAGCAGGCTGCCCCGGAGGGGGTCGACTTCATCGTGATCAATCCGGCCGCATACACGCACACCAGCGTGGCGATGCGCGACGCCCTCGCCGCCGTCCGCATCCCTTACGCCGAGGTTCATCTCACCAACACCCACGCGCGGGAGCCCTTTCGCCACAAGTCGTATTTCAGCGACCTTGCGGTCGGTGTGATCGGCGGCTTCGGCGCAAGCGGCTACGAGCTCGCGGTCGCGTACGCGCTCGAGCATCGGGCGAAGAGCCAGGAGGCCTGATGGACCTGCGGAAGCTGAAGACCCTGATCGACCTCGTCCAGCAGTCGGGCATCGCCGAGCTCGAGATCACCGAGGGCGAAGAGAAGGTGCGGATCAGCCGCGGTATGTCGGGTCCGGGTCAGATCCTGCCGCAGCCCGCGGCCGTGTACGTAGGTGGACCTGCTGTCGCGGCCCCGCCCCCGGGCGCACACGCGGCGCCAGCCGAGCCCGCAGCCCCGCCGGAGCCCGAGGGCCACGTCGTCAAGGCGCCGATGGTCGGCACCTTCTACCGCAGCTCGGCGCCAGGCGCGAAAGCCTTCGTCGAGATCGGCGACCCCATCAAGTCCGGCGAGACCGTCTGCATCATCGAGGCGATGAAGCTCCTGAACGAGATCGAGGCCGACCGCGACGGCGTCATCAAGGAAATCCTCGTCGAGAACGGCGAGCCCGTCGAATACGGCCAGCCGCTTTTCATCATCGCCTAGGTGTTCGGAAAAATCCTCATCGCCAACCGCGGCGAGATCGCGCTGCGCATTCAGCGCGCGTGCCGCGAGCTCGGCATCAAGACGGTCGTGGTGCACTCCGAGGCGGACGCCGAGGCGAAGTACGTGAAGCTCGCCGACGAGTCGGTGTGCATCGGGCCGGCGCAGTCGGCGGCAAGCTATCTCAACATTCCCGCGATCATCAGCGCCGCCGAGGTGACGGACGCCGAGGCGATCCATCCGGGCTACGGTTTTCTTGCGGAGAACGCCGACTTCGCCGAGCGCGTCGATCGCAGCGGCTTCGTCTTCATCGGCCCGCGCGCCGACACCATCCGGCTGATGGGCGACAAGGTGAGCGCGAAGAATGCCATGAAGAAGGCGGGCGTGCCCGTCGTGCCCGGCATCGACGCCGCGCTGCCGGATGACCCGAAGGAAATCGTCAAGATCGCGCGCGAGATCGGCTATCCGGTGATCGTCAAGTCGGCGGGCGGGGGCGGCGGGCGCGGCATGCGGGTCGTGCACACCGAGGCGGCACTCGTAAACGCGGTCAATACGACGCGCAGCGAAGCGCAGGCCGCGTTCGGCAATCCGAGCGTCTACCTAGAGAAATTCCTCGAGCGCCCGCGCCACATCGAGGTCCAGATCCTCGCGGACAAGCACCGCAACGCGATCTACCTGGGCGACCGCGACTGCTCGATGCAGCGCCGGCACCAGAAAGTGATCGAGGAGGCGCCCGCGCCGCACGTGAACCCGCGCGCCCGCCTGAGGATCGGCGAGCGCTGCGCCGAGGCGTGCCGCAAGATCGGCTACGAAGGCGCCGGCACCTTCGAGTTCCTCTACGAGAACGGCGAGTTCTATTTCATCGAGATGAACACGCGTATACAGGTCGAGCATCCGGTCACCGAGATGATCAGCGGCATCGACATCGTGCAGCAGCAGATCCGCATCGCGTGCAACGAGAAGCTCCCGCTCAAGCAGCGCGACGTGCAGTTGAAAGGGCACGCGATCGAGTGCCGCATCAACGCCGAGGACGCCTACAACTTCACGCCCTCGCCCGGACGGATCACGTCCTTTCACGTGCCGGGCGGCCCGGGGATCCGTGTCGACTCGCACGCCTACAACGGCTACCTCGTGCCGCCGTACTACGACTCGCTGCTCGGCAAGATCATCGCCTATGGCGACACGCGCGAGCAGGCGATCGCGCGGTTGAACATCGCTCTCTCCGAGACCGTCATCGAAGGCATCAGCACCAACATAGCGCTGCACCAGGAGCTCCTCCACGACGCCGCCTTCCTGCGGGGGGGGACGAGCATTCATTACCTGGAGGAGAAGCTCGCCAAACTTACGGATCGATGAGGTTGGCGAGCTCTAAGAACTGATTCCCGGATGCCCTGGCTTTCCGCCGCCTGCACGGTCCACCGCGATCTCGCGGAACCGCTGTCCGACGCGCTCATGGATGCCGGCGCGCTGAGCGTCGACGTGTCCGACGCCGATGCGGGCACGGCGAACGAGCGCCCGATCTTCGACGAGCCGGGCGGCTCGCCGGCGACGGGATGGGACCGCGCCCGGGTCGCCGCGCTCTTCCGCATCGACGCCGACGTCGCGCGGGCGATGAGCGCCGCGTATGTCGCGGCAGGCGCGCCGGCGACGACGGCCTTCGCAGTCGACCGCGTCGAAGACGAAGACTGGGTCCGGCGCACGCAGTCGCAGTTCACTCCGCAGCAGGTGACAGACCGCCTCTGGATCGTGCCGACATGGCACGAGCCGCCGCGCGATGAGCGCGCGGTCGTGGTGGTGCTCGACCCCGGTCTCGCTTTTGGCACCGGCACGCATCCGACCACGCGGCTGTGCCTGCGCTGGCTCGCGGCGACGGTGGGCGGCGGAGAGTCGCTGATCGACTTCGGGTGCGGCTCCGGGATCCTCGCGATCAGCGCGCGCAAGCTCGGCGCCGGGCGTGTCGCCGGCGTGGACATCGATTCCGATGCCGTGGCCGCGGCGCAGCGCAATGCCTCGCAAAATCATGTCGATGCGACGTTCGTGTCTGCGGCCGACCATCTCCAGGGACCCGCGGACATCGTCGTCGCGAACATCCTCGCGCAGCCCCTTGTCGTGCTCGCGCCGCTCATCGCGCGGCTCACCGCACCCGGCGGTTCCGTCGCACTCTCGGGAATACTCGACGAGCAGGCGACCGAAGTCATGGACGCCTACCGCGCGTGGTACGATTTCCAGCCTCTCCAGGCCGATGCGGGCTGGGTGCTCGTGACGGGCAGGCGCAAGCAGTGAAGTCGGCGATTCGATCCCTCGTGAAAGCGGTTGGCACGCCACCGGAAAGCGGCGCCCGGTGAGCCTCGTCACGCGCTGCTCCCGGTGCAAGACCCTGTTTCGGGTGCTGCCCGCGCAATTGCAGGCGCGCGGCGGACAGGTGCGCTGCGGGCGCTGCATGCATGTCTTCGACGGCTTCGACGCGCTCGCGGTCGAGCAGCCAAACGCGACGAGCGGTTCCGTCAGCTTCGCGCCGACCGCTGCGGGGATCGATGTGACGCCGCCGGTAGCTGAAGTCGCGGCGTCGCTGGCATCGGTGGCGGCGTCGGTGGCATCGGCGTCGGTGGCGTCCGCGGCGGTTCCGGCGGGCGGGACCGTGGCCGCGCAAGCGCCCGTCGAGGCGACGAAGGAGCTGCCGCCCGCGCCGAAGCCCGCGGCCGCGCAGCCTGCCGCAGCGCCCGCGCCAGCGCCGGAAGCGCCGGCCGAACCCGCCGTCCCGCTCGGCCAGCGCCTGCGCACGTACTGGTCGAGCCGCGTCGCCGGGCCGCTCAAGGCGAGGCTCGCGCAAGAGACATCGCTGCGCACGAAGTGGGTCAGGGGGTGCGCGCTCCTCGCGTGCCTGCTCGTGGTCCAGATGGTTTACGTTTTCCGCAGCGACATCGCGGCCCGCTACTCCGGCTTCAGATCTGTCCTGACCGCCATCTGCGACGTGACGGGCTGCGCCGTGACCCTGCCGCAAAGGCCCGGGCTCGTCCGCATCGAAGCCTCCGACGTGCACATGGTCGACGCGAACCGGCCTTCGCTCATCCAGGTCACCGCCACCTTGCGCAGCTACGCGAACTATGACCTCGCGTATCCGGCGCTCGATCTCGTGCTGACGAATGCGAACGAGCACGCGCTTGCCCGGCGGGTGTTCACGCCCGAGCAGTACCTGGACGCCTCGCGTGACCCGAAAGCGGGAATCCCCGCCCGTGGCGAGCTCACGATCGCGCTCGATCTCGACACCGGCAATCTCAACGCGGCGGGCTTCCGCCTCGACCTGCTCGCCGCGCCCGTACCGGAGGGCCGCCCGTGAGCGCGACGCTCAAGACGACGCCGCTTTATTCTGTCCACGTCGAGATGGGCGCGAAGCTCGTCGATTTCGCCGGCTGGAACATGCCGCTTCACTATGGCTCTCAGCTCGAGGAGCACCATCGGGTGCGCCGGGACGCCGGCATGTTCGACGTCTCACACATGCTCGCGGTTGACGTGACCGGCGCGGGCGCGAGGAATTTTCTGCGGCGAATGCTCGCGAACGACGTGGCGCGTCTCGCCAAACCAGGCAAGGCGCTCTATAGCTGCATGCTGCGCGAGGACGCCGGCGTGCTCGACGACCTCATCGTCTACGCGCGCGCGGACGGCACGTACCGGCTGGTCGTGAACGCAGGCACCGCCGGGAAGGATCTCGCGTGGCTGGAAGCGCAGCGGCCGCAGGCAGTCGCGATCTCGCCGCGCCGCGATCTCGCGATCGTCGCGGTGCAGGGCCCGCAGGCACGCGAAAAATTTTGGAAGGCGTGGCCCGACGCATGCACGGCGACGCAGGCCCTCGCGAATTTCGAGGCCGCCGAGATCGGCGAGAGCTTCGTTGCGCGCACCGGCTACACGGGCGAGGACGGCTTCGAGGCGCTCGTTCCGGCGGACCGCGCGGAGCCGCTATGGCGCGCGCTCGCGGCCGCCGGCGTGACGCCGGCCGGTCTCGCCGCCCGCGATACACTCAGGCTCGAAGCGGGCATGAATCTGTACGGCCAGGACATGGACGAGAACGTGACGCCCTTCGAATGCGCTCTCGCGTGGACCGTCGACTTGAAGAGCGATCGCGACTTCATCGGCCGCGCGGCCCTCGAAGCGAAGCCGCGCACGCGTGATTTTCTCGGCATCGTGCTCGCCGATCGCGGCGTGATGCGCGCGCACCAGAAAGTGCGCACGGCGGCGGGAGAGGGCGAGATCACGAGCGGCGGATTCTCGCCGACCATGAACCGCTCGATCGCGCTCGCGCGCCTACCTGCCGGCGTTGCGGCCGGCGCGGAAGTCGAAATCCAGGTGCGCGACAAATGGCTCAAAGGCAAAACCGTTAAACCCCCGTTCGTGCGGCACGGCAAGATACTCGTCGATATGAAAGACACGGCATGAATACGCCCCAGGACCTCAAGTACACCGCAAGCCATGAATGGATCAGGCAGGAATCCGACGGCACCGTCTCCATCGGCATCACCTTTCACGCGCAGGACCAGTTGGGCGACGTGGTGTTCGTCGAGCCGCCCAAACCGGGACGCAAGGTGAAGAAAGGCGAGGAATGCGGCGTCATCGAATCGGTGAAAGCCGCGGCCGACATCTACGCACCGCTCTCGGGCGAGATCGTCGCCGCGAACGACGAGCTCGCCGATGCGCCGGAAAAAATCAACGAGGATCCCTACGCGGCGTGGATGTTCCGGCTGAAGCCCGACGACGCGAAGGAGATGGCGGCGCTGCTGGATGCGGCGGGCTATGAGAACACTATCAAGAATGCTTAAGGTGAGAGACCGTGATTCCGGATGTGCGCGGCACGCAAGTCCGGAATCCATGTTGAAGTTGAACGGCGGTTGAAAATGGATCCTGGCGTACGCCAGGATGACGGCGTCAGCGACTAACCGGCATGCCTTTCATCCCCCACACCGACGACGACGTCCGCGCGATGCTGCGCGCGATCGGCGTCGAATCCATCGAAGCGCTGTTCGACGAGATTCCCGCGGCGCTGCGCGGCCCCGGTCTTACGGGTGTGCCGCCGGGACTCTCCGAGATGCAGATGATGCGCCTCATGCGGGAGCGCGCGGAGACCGACGGCATCTATTCGAGCTTCATCGGCGCCGGCGCGTACGAGCACCACATTCCCGCGGCGGTGTGGCAGATCGCGACGCGCGGGGAGTTCTACTCGTCGTACACGCCGTATCAGGCCGAGGCGAGCCAGGGCACGCTTCAGTTGATCTACGAGTACCAGACGATGATGGCCTCGCTCACCGGCCTGGACGCGACGAACGCAAGCCTCTATGACGGTGCTTCAGCACTCGCCGAAGCGGTGCTGATGGCGGTGCGGGCGCAGAAAGGCGCGCGCAAGGTCCTCGTAGCGCGAAGCATCGATCCCCGCTGGCGCAAAGTCGCACGGACCATCGTGCGCAACCAGGGCATCGAGTTGACCGAGCTTCCGTGGGACCCGCGAACCGGCTGCCTTTCCGCCGATGCGCTCGCGAACGTCCAGACGGGAGAGCACGCGGCGCTCGTGATCGCGCAGCCGAATTTCTTCGGGGCGCTCGAAGCGGTGGATGCGCTCACCGATCGCGCGCACGCGCTCGGCCTCCTCGTGATCGGCGTCGTCAATCCGACCGCGCTCGCGCTGCTGAAGCCGCCGGGTCAATGGGGAAGCCAGGGCGCGGACATCGCGGTCGGGGATGGTCAGCCGCTCGGCATTCCCCTCGCGAGCGGCGGCCCCTACTTCGGATTTCTCGCGTGCCGGCAGGCGCTCGTGCGGCAAATGCCGGGCCGCATCGTCGGGCGCACGGTCGACGTCGACGGGCGCGACGGCTACACGCTTACGCTCCAGGCGCGCGAGCAGCACATCCGGCGCTCCAAGGCGACGTCGAATATCTGCACCAACCAGGGGCTGATGGTGACCGCCGCCACGATCTACATGGCGCTCAACGGCCCCGCGGGACTGCGCGCGGTCGCCGAAGCGAGTCACGCGAACGCGCTCATGCTCCGCGACATGCTGACTGCGATTCCCGGCGTCGAGCGCGCTTTCGAAGGCCCCGTGTTTCACGAGTTTCTGCTTACGCTCAAGACGCCGGTCGCGCCCGTATTGCGGGCCCTGAGGGCGAAGGGCATACTCGGCGGCCTCGATTTGAAGCAGCACGTCCCGGAGCTCGGTCACGGGCTTCTCGTGTGTGCGACCGAAACCAAAACCGAAGACGATCTCAGGCGCTACGCCGGTGAGCTGGCGCGCGTCGTAACGAAGCGCACTTCCAACATGGAGAAATCAGATGGCTAACGTAACCCTTCGCGGCAATCCCATCACGGTCAACGGCAACTTCCCAAAAGTCGGCGACACGCTTTCCGATTTCACGGTGACCGGCAAGGACCTGAAAGACGTGGGACTCAAGGACTTCGTGGGCAAACGCAAAGTGCTCAACATCGTGCCGAGCCTCGACACACCGGTGTGCCAGACCTCGACGCGCACGTTCAACCAGAAGGCCTCCGGTTTGAACAACACCGTGGTGCTCGTCATTTCCGCGGACCTCCCGTTCGTCGGCGGCCGGTTCTGCGGCGCGGAGGGCCTCAATAACGTCACCACGCTCTCGACGTTCCGCAATCGCGATCTTCATTCGAAGCTCGGTGTCGATATCGGCGACGGTCCGCTGAAAGGCCTCACGTCGCGCTCGGTGATCGTGCTCGACGAGAACAACAAGGTGCTGCACTCGGAGCTCGTGCCGGAGATCGCGCAGGAGCCGAATTACGACCAGGCGCTTGCGGCGCTTAAATGAGAAACCACCCCCACCCTGACCCCTCCCCCTGAGGGGGAAGGGACAAAACGCCTTCCCCCTCAGGGGAAGGTTGGGATGGGGGTGGTGTTAACCCATGCTGATCTTCGAGCTCTCCAGACCCGCCCGCCGCAACCGCGCTCAACGCGCGGAGCCGGCCGGCGGGCGCTCGGAAATCCCCGACACCCTGCTACGCCGCGAGCCGCCGCTGCTTCCCGAAGTCTCCGAGCTCGACGCGGTGCGCCACTACACGCGGCTCTCGCAGAAGAACTTCTCCATCGATACGCACTTCTATCCGCTCGGGTCGTGCACGATGAAGTACAACCCGCGCGGCTCGAACGCCGCGGCGATGCTTCCGCAGCTCCTCGCGCGCCATCCGGATGCGCCCGACGACACCGGGCAGGGCGTGCTCGCCTGTCTCTACGAGCTCCAGGAGATGCTGAAGGCGGTGACGGGGATGGCGGCGGTGAGTCTTGCGCCGATGGCGGGCGCGCAGGGCGAGTTCGCGGGCGTGGCGATGATCCGCGCGTATCACGACTCGCGGCGCGACAGGAAGCGGACCGAGATCCTCGTGCCCACCGCGGCGCACGGCACCAACCCGGCGACCGCGGTCATGTGCGGCTACACCGTGCGCGAGATCCCGACGGACGCCGACGGCAACGTCGAGATGCCCGCGCTCGCGCAGGCCGTGGGCCCGCAGACCGCGGGCCTCATGCTCACGAATCCGTCCACGCTCGGCGTGTTCGAGAAGAACATTCTCGACATCCAGAAAATGGTGCACGACGCCGGCGGCCTTCTCTATTACGACGGCGCGAACCTGAACGCGATCTTGGGCAAGGTGAAACCGGGGGACATGGGCTTCGACGCGATCCACATTAACCTGCACAAGACGTTCTCCACGCCGCACGGCGGCGGTGGTCCGGGTGCGGGGCCGGTGGGCGTGGGCAAGACGCTAGAACCCTTCCTCCCGCTGCCGGTCGTCACGAAGCCGAAGGACAAGTACCGGCTTGCCGGCGAGCGCGAGCTCCGCCGTTCGATCGGACGCATGGGCGCGCACCTCGGCAACGTCGGCGTGCTCGTGCGCGCTTACGCATACATGCGCACGCTCGGCGCCGAGGGCATGCAGCGCGTCGCCGAATTCGCGACGCTCAACGCGAACTACCTCATGGTCGAGCTCACGCGCGCGGGTTTCGATCTCGCTTTCCCGCGGCGGCGGGCAAGCCACGAGTTCATCGTGACGTTGAAGCGGCTGAAAGACGAGACCGGCGTCACCGCGATGGATTTCGCGAAGCGGCTTCTGGACAAAGGCGTCCATGCACCGACGACCTATTTTCCACAGCTCGTCCCGGAGTGCCTCCTCATCGAGCCCACCGAGACCGAATCGAAAGAGACGCTCGATCGCTTCGTGGCGGCGATGAAAGAGGTGCTTGAAGAAGCGCACACGGATGCCCAGCTCGTGAAGAACGCACCGCACACGACGCTCGTGCGCCGTCTCGACGACGTCAAGGCCGCGCGCGAGCTCGATCTAAGGTGGAAGGGCGCTGAATGAAGCACCCGCAGAAGGGCAAAGTCGGCTTCACGCGTATCAAGAACGCGCTGTTCTATTCGCTCGACGGCCTCTCGGCCGCTTTCCGCCACGAGGACGCCTTCCGCCAGGAAGTGCTCATGGCGCTGATCCTGATCCCGATCGCGGTGCACACGCATGCGAGCGGCGTGGGCAAGGCGCTCATGGTCGCGAGCGTGCTCCTCGTCCTGATCGTCGAGCTCTTGAACTCCGGCATCGAAGCGGTCACCGACCGCATCGGGCTCGAGGACCACGTGCTCGCGAAGCGCGCGAAGGACATGGGCAGCGCGGCCGTCATGATCGCACTCATCAACGTGCCGATCGTGTGGCTCCTGGTGCTGCTGCCGTAAGTTGGCGGCGCTCTTCTATGTCGTCGGCGCTTCGGGCGTCGGCAAGGACAGTCTGATCCAGTACGCGCGCGACGCGCTGGGCGAAGGGCATGGCGTCGTGTTCGCACATCGCTATATCACGCGGCCCGTGCACGCCGGCGGAGAGAACCACATCGAGCTCAGCGTGAGCGAGTTTCTCCTGCGCAGACGGCACGGATTCTTTGCGCTGGACTGGGAGAGCCATGGCTTTCATTACGGCATCGGCGTCGAGATCGACGCGTGGCTCGCGCAGGGCTTGAGCGTGGTCGTGAACGGCTCGCGGCGCTACATCCCCATCGCGCGCAAGCGCTACCCGGCGCTGAAAGTCGTGTGGATCACGGCGCCGCCGCAGGTGCGCGTACAGCGTCTCGAGGGACGCGGCCGGGAGACCAGACGCGAGATCGCCGCGCGGCTGAAGCGCGACGCGTGGCCCGGCATGGCCCCTGCGGGCGAGGCGGTGCAGATCGCGAACGAGGGTACGCTCGAGGCGGCGGGGCGGCGACTGGTGGAGGTGCTGGCGGAGATGCGTCCGCTGTAACAAATTGAAACAGGCTTGGCCGCCCGCGTCGGCACGCTTGTTATAATCCGCCGCGCCATGTCCACGCTCATCTGCGGTTCGATCGCGTACGACACCATCATGGTGTTCCGCGACCGCTTCAAGAATCACATCCTTCCCGATCAGCTGCACATTCTGAACGTCGCCTTTCTCGTTCCGGACCTGCGGCGCGAGTTCGGCGGCTGCGCCGGCAACATCGCGTACAGCCTGAAGATGCTCGGCGGCGACCCGCTCATCATGGCCACCGTCGGCGACGACTACGCGCCGTATAGCGAGCGGCTGAAAAAGCTCGGCATCCCGGAACTGCACGTGAAGCGCATCGCCGATACGTTCACCGCGCAGGCCTTCATCACCACCGACCTCGACGACAACCAGATCACCGCGTTCCACCCCGGCGCGATGAATCATTCGCATGCGAATCGCGTGTCGGACGCGAACGGCGTCAAGCTCGGCATCATCGCGCCCGACGGCCGCGACGGCATGCTCCAGCACGCGCGGCAATATCACGAAGCGGGCATCCCGTTCATATTCGATCCCGGCCAGGGCCTGCCGATGTTCAACGGCGAGGAGCTGCTCGAGTTCGTGCGCATGGCCGAATACGTGACGGTCAACGACTACGAAGGGCAGATGCTCCAGGAACGTACCGGGAAATCCATCGAAGAGCTCGCGAAACTCGTGAAGACTTTCGTGGTCACACTGGGGGCCCGCGGCTCGCGCGTGCACACGGACGGAAAGGCGATCGAGATTCCGTGCGTGAAGGCGGCGGATATCGTGGATCCCACCGGCTGCGGCGACGCCTTCCGCGCGGGATTGCTGCATGGAATCGCCACCGGCCTCGACTGGCCGACCACAGGCCGTCTCGCGTCGCTTCTGGGCTCGATCAAGATCGCTCAACGCGGGGGACAGAACCATCGCTTCACACGTGAGGAAATCGGCGAGCGTTACCGGGAAAGCTTCGGGACCCGGATCTGGTAAATGGAGACGATCATGAGATACACGACGAGTGTTGTAGCGGTGTTGGCGATAGTGACGGTGCTCAGCGGTTGTGCGGCGCCCGGTTTTGGAGGCGGCTCCTATTCACGCGACCAGGCGCGGCGCGAGCAAACGGTGCGCATGGGTTACGTCGAAAGCGTGCGCGAGGTGAAGCTCGAAGGCACGCGCAGCGGCGTGGGCCCCGCGGCGGGCGCTGTCGCCGGCGGCGTTGCCGGCAGTGCAATCGGTCATGGCCGCGGCTCCGCGATCGCCGCGATCGGCGGCGCGGTACTCGGCGGTCTTGCAGGCCAGGCTGCGGAGCAGGGCATCACGGCAAAGCGCGGCGTCGAAGTGACGGTGAAGCTCGACAACGGGCAGATGGTCGCGGTGATGCAGGAGGCCGACGAGACATTCCGCCCCGGCGACCGCGTGCGGATCCTCTCGGACGGCGCGACATCCCGCGTAACTAGGTAGGTCCTTCCAACTCGAATCCGTCATTCCGGACCCGCCGATAGCGCGGAGCTGATCCGGAATCCAGTGGGGGTGGGCGTTTAACACCCTCTGGATTTCGGCCTCGCGCCGGAATGACGTGCTGCCTGAACGGCGACGGGAGGGCTTCTTCAGTCCTTCTATAATTTGCCAATGGCGAACGCTGGCGCCCGCTCCCTCCTCAGGTGGACGCGTCTCACTCTCCTCGGTCTGCATCTTCTGCGCGGCGGCGCGATCGCCGCGTTTCTCTTTCCGCTCCAGAGTCCCGAGCGCCGCAAGCGCGAAGTCGAGCGCTGGTCGATGCGCCTCCTCGAAATCCTGCACGTGCGGCTGTTCCTGCATGGCGCGCCTCCGGCATACGTCGCGCGCCCGCCGCTCATGCTGGTCGCGAATCACGTGTCGTGGCTCGACATCTTCGCGATCAACGCGGTCATTCCCGTGCGGTTCGTGGCGAAATCGGAAGTGCGGCAGTGGCCGTATGTCGGATGGCTGTGCGCCCGCGCCGGAACGCTTTTCATCCGCCGCGCGAGGCGACACGACACCGCGCGCGTGAACGAGCTGGTGACCAAAGCATTGCTCGCGGGCGACGTCTTCGCGGTGTTCCCTGAGGGAACGACCACCGACGGCTCCACCGTGCTCAAGTTTCACAGCTCGCTGCTCGAACCGGCAATCGCAGCCAACGCGATGATCCAGCCCGTAGCCGTGCGCTTCGAACGCACCGACGGCACGCTATGCGTCGAGGCGGCTTACGACGGGGACCGGACGGTATGGGATACGCTGATCGGAATCACGGAGCACCACTCGGTGCTCGTTCACGTCTGTTTCCTGGAGCCGTTCTATCCCGGGGATTCGCACCGGCGGGACCTCGCGCGCGAAACGCACGACGTCATTCTTCGCTGGTTGTACCCCGAAGCTCCGCGCACTCGCACTGAACCAGCCGACGATCTTCGAGTCGCAGCGCACTGAGGCTGCGGCCCCAGACGCAGCCGGTATCGATCCCGAGCACGTCCTTCCTGAGCAGGAGCCCGAGCGCGGCCCAGTGGCCGCACACGATGGGCGTATCGGCGCTGGCGCGGTCCGGCACGTCGAACCACGGCATGTAACCCGCGGGCACGTTGACGAGCGCCGTCTTGTGGCTGAACTCCATCTCGCCCCCCGCCGTGCACAGCCGCAGCCGCGTCATCGCGTTCACGATGACGCGCAGCCGCTCGTAACCGGCGAGCCCGTCGTCCCACACGGTCGGGCTGTTTCCATACATGTTCTTCAGGAGGCCGGCGTAGTCCGCTCCGCGCAGCGCCGCTTCCACTTCCGCGGCCAGCGCCATCGCGCGGGAAACGCTCCATTGCGGCAGCAGTCCGGCGTGCACCATCGCGTAGCCGGAACCCACGTGCATCATCTTCTGATGGCGCAGCCAGTCGATCAGCTCGTCGCGATCGGAAGCCGCGAAGAGTGCGTCGAGCGTGTCGCCGCGATGGGGCTTACGCAGCCCCGCCGAGACCGCGAGCAGGTTGAGATCGTGATTGCCGAGCACCGTGACCGCTCGGTCACCCAGGCCCCGTACGAAGCGCAACGTCTCGAGCGTCTTGGGTCCGCGGTTGACGAGGTCGCCGACGAACCAGAGAACGTCGTGAGCCGGGTCGTAGTCGACGCTGTCGAGCAGCCGCCGGAGCTCGTCGTAGCAGCCCTGGACGTCGCCGATGGCGTAGGTGCTCACCGCACGGTTACTTCGAAGCCCCCGCCATGTAATCGACCGCCGCCATGACATCCGCGTCGGAGAGCGCGGTATTGCCGCCCTTCGGAGGCATGGCGCCTTTGCCTTTCAGGGCGCTCGCGTGCAGCGTGTCCATCCCCTGCTTCAACCGCGCCGCCCAGGCGGCCTTGTCGCCCATCTTGGGCGCGCCCGCGACACCTGCGGCATGACACACCGCGCAGACCTGGTCGTAGGTCGCCTTGCCTTTGCCCGCGCCGCCGGCTGGCGCGGCGGCGGCCGCAGGACCCGGGGCGGCGCCTGCGCCTGCTGCGCCCGCCGGCACCGCGCCCGCTGCCGGAACGACCGCCGGTGCGGCGGGTGCCGCAGCACCCGCTTTCGCCGCGTCGGCTTCCGGCGGAATCTGTCCTTCACCCATCGCGACTTCGCCGACGGGCTTCAGCCGCTTTGCGACCGTCTCGTCCGACGCGGCAACACCGTGCGGATCGAGGCTCTTGAATGCGATGCTCGCGATGAGAGCGATGCCGAGCACGGGCACGACGAAAGCGAGGACGACGACGACGATGAGCTGCTTCGGCGTCTTGATGAAAGAGGAGTGCTCGTCGTGCGGATCGTGCTGGCTCATGCGAAGACTTTCAGGGAGTGACGCGGACGAAAGGCGGTGATTATAGCGGCAATCAAAGTCAGGCAAAAACAGCGTGTTAGAATACAAAGCACGAGCTGCGCCCGTAGCTCAGATGGATAGAGTGTCGGTCTCCGAAGCCGAAGGTCGCCCGTTCGAATCGGGCCGGGCGCGCCAATCTTACGCAGCGCTCGAGCTCACCAGAGGGCTGCGCTCGCCGATGCGCCGCGCGGACACACCCAGCACCTCGCGATACAGCGCCCCGTGAACGACCGGTCTTCGTTGCCGGCGTCGATGTTGGGATTGTCGATGAGAAAAGCACTGGCTCCCGACCTGCCTCAGGTCGCGACGACATCCCTGTCGTGGTTGACCGTCACGTCATTGCAGTTTTGATGCCGGTGACGTCAGCTCGACTGCTCTGATTCGCCTAAAGAAATCCACGGCCCTTCTCTTGCAATATTCGCCTCGCGTATCGAACAGCGAGGCTCTGTGCCATACCGTACACAACTCCAGCAACTTCCCGTCGTCGTGCATCGGACGCGTCGCTGTCGTATTTACCGGCGGTTATCAAGTTTTCACTTCCCAATCAGTCCTGCTTAAGAAGGAAGTCCATGAAAGTAGACGTTCTTGTTGTCGGCGCCGGGTTCTCGGGTTCCGTGGTTGCCGAGCGCCTGGCCTCGCACGGGCTCAAAGTGCTGGTCATCGACAAGCGCCCGCATATCGGGGGCAATGCGTACGACGCACCGGACGCCCACGGCGTTCTGGTGCATCCCTACGGCCCGCATATCTTCCACACGAACGGAATGCGCATCGCGGAGTATCTGTCGCAATTCACCGAATGGCGCTTCTACGAGCATCGCGTGCGCGCGAGCGTGGGCGGACAACTCTTACCCATACCCATCAACCTGGATACGGTTAATCGCCTCTATGGCTTGTCACTGGACGAGTCGTCGATTGAAGAATTCTTCGAATCGGTGCGCGAGCCGCGCTCGCCGCTGCGAACGAGCGAGGACGTCGTGCTCAACGCAGTCGGGCGGGACCTATACGAAAAATTCTTTCGCGGCTACACCCGTAAACAGTGGGGCCTCGATCCGTCGGAGTTGTCCGCCCAGGTAACCGCGCGGATTCCGACGCGTACGAACCGCGACGACCGCTACTTCGGCGACACGTTTCAGTATATGCCGCTCGACGGCTACACACGCATGTTCCGGCGCATCCTCGACCATCGCAACATCCGGGTCGAACCGTCGACTGATTTCTTCAAGGTGCGCCGGCGGATACGCGCCAGGCACACTGTTTACACGGGCCCCATCGACGCGTACTTCGACTACGCCTTCGGGAAGCTCCCTTATCGCTCGATCCAATTCGAACACGAGCATCTTGCCGGGACCGAGCAACATCAGGAAGTGGCCGTGGTCAACTTCCCCAATGACAACGCGTACACACGCATCACCGAATTCAAGCACCTGACCGGCCAGACTCACCCCGGCACTTCGATCGTGCGGGAATATCCCTGCGCTGAAGGCGATCCCTACTACCCCGTACCCCGGCCCGAGAACGAGCTCCTCTTCAAGCAGTACGAGGCGCTGGCGAAGCGGGCGGAGGACGTGACCTTCGTGGGCAGGCTCGCGCAGTACCGCTACTACAACATGGACCAGTGCGTGGGCGCCGCGCTCAAGGCGGCCGAAGTGATCCTGGCCCGCATCGGGCCCGATGAGGTGCGACCCGCCGAGCGCACCATGCCGACGGTTCACGCTCCCGCCGCCGCGGCAGCCACCATGGCGCGAACCCGCGCGCATTAGGATTCGAGCCCCGTGAATGCGGCGTCTCGCGCGGCGCTCTGGGCATCGGCAAGTTAGGCTCCCGGCCGAAGCTCAGCACACATCCCGTTCCTGCTTACAACACGCCCATCAGCCAGAGCACGAGCAGCGTGCCTGCGATCGAGAGAGCGATCGATCCAAGGCAGCCGAGCCGGTTGGAGAAAAAGAAGAACATCGCAGGCAAAACGGCAATGCGCGTGCCGTAACTCGAGTGCGGCCAGCCTCGCAGCCTGCTCCGTTGACAGGGCGGCGCGCGGCATGGGTGTTGCAATGCCAGCCCGCAGGCACCCGAAACTCAATAATCAACGGAGATCACCATGGCTAAATCGAAATCCAAATCCAAAGCGGAGCTCGACGCTATCGAGCTGTTGGAGCAAGACCATCGCAAGGTCGAGGACCTGTTCAAGCAGTTCGAAGAGCTCAAGGACGAGGACGAAGACGCCGCCGCCGTCGTGATCGAATCGGCCTGTGCGGAGCTGCAGATCCACGACACCATCGAGACCGAGCTGTTTTACCCCGCCGTGCGCGAGCAGGCGGAAGAAGAGGAAGTCGAGGACCTCCTCGACGAAGCGGAAGTGGAGCACGACACGGTGAGGGAGCTCATCGAAAAGCTCGAGGAGATGGAGCCGGACGATCCCAAGCGGAAGGCGCATTTCACGGTGCTTTCGGAGTACGTGAAGCACCACGTTCAGGAAGAAGAGAAAGAGATGTTTCCCAAGGTCAAGAAACTTGACCTCGACCTCGAGGAGCTCGGCTCCGAGACTTTCCAGCACATTGGGATCCTAAGCTTAGAATTCCACGTGGACAAGTTGTCGCG